>ERZ779852.14-NODE-14-length-169401-cov-16.721210_pt1 | contig 169401 bp, 150 predicted proteins | sample MGYA00511559_ERZ779852 | MGnify/ENA primary metagenome ERZ779852 (study PRJEB29588, sample SAMEA2157977) | human gut metagenome | biome: human gut; feature: human-associated habitat; material: faeces | place: Denmark | collected 2008/2010 ...
GGCGGCCGTACCGTTGGCGCTGGCGTTGTTTCCGAAGTAGAAGAGAAATAATTTTTCCGGCATAGTAATGCAAAATACAAGACCGGTCAGCTTATGGCCGGTCTTGATTTTTTAAGACTGATTGCCAAAGAAACGCTTTAGAGTAATTAAGCACTGTTTGGACAGAAAAAATTTGCGTCAGACGGATATTTATAGTTGACATAAAGTGTTAACTGTGTTACTCTATATTAGCGACAATTTGTGATTGGTTTTATTATTATGTACGTAAGCGAGGTGTAACTAAATGCGTAACCTGATTACTTTGGCTTGCACTGAGTGCAAACAGAGAAATTACCAAACCAACAAAAACAAAAAGAACGATCCTGATCGTATCGAGCTCAATAAATATTGCAAGTTCTGCAAAAAACACACTCTGCACAAAGAAACCAAATAATATTGGCTTGTGCGTAACCGGGTAGTAATAGCAAGGATGTGACAAGATGGCCGTTCCGGAAACTACAGACACTGAGAATAAGGGATTCAGCATTACAACCTTTCTTAGTGAAACTAAAGTAGAATTAAAAAAGGTTACCTGGCCTACCAAACAAGAGCTTATTGCTAACACTATAGTGGTAATTATTGCAGTTGTTTTGTGCGCAGCTCTAATCTGGATTATTGATTCCATCTTTAGTATGTTATTCCGCATGATTTTGCAATAATGAGCTGTAAGGCTTAAGTAAGGAGGGAAGGGGAAGCGTTGCTTTCCGTTTATTCATGGAAGAAGAAAAGCAAGGAAAACATTGGTATGTAATCCATACCTATTCTGGCTACGAAAATAAAGTGCGCGCAAACCTGGAACGAAAAGTTCATTCCTTGGGTATGGAAAATGAAATTTTCCGTATTGAAATACCTACGGAAAAAGAGGTTGAAATCACTTCGGATGGCAAGAAAAAAGTTGTTGAGCATAAAGTTTTCCCAGGCTATGTACTGGTGGAAATGATTGTAAATGAGCGCAACTGGTATGCTGTCCGCAATACTGCAGGTGTAACTGGTTTCGTCGGTTCTGATTCTACCCATCCGACTCCGCTTACAGCTGAAGAAGTAAGGCAGATTATGCCTTCGATGGGTATGGAAGTTGAAGAAACTGTCAAACCCGCAAAAATTGATTTTCAGTTACATCAGAGAGTCCGCATCAAGACTGCGCCCTTCATGGATTTTGAAGGCACAATCAGTGAAATCAACGAAGAAAAGGGTAAACTGAAGGTACTCGTTGATATCATGGGACGCGAAACTCCTGTTGAAATTGACTTTACACAAGTTGAAGAAATTGAGTAAGGAGGTGTAATTAAATGCCGAAAAAAGTCGTTAAAATGGTAAAATTACAGGTACCGGCTGCTAAAGCTACTCCGGCTCCTCCGGTAGGTCCTGCACTTGGCCAGGCTGGTGTTAACATCATGGCCTTCGTTAAGGAATTTAACGCACGTACCGAGAAACAAGTTGGCCTCATCATTCCTGTTGAGATCACTGTATTCGAAGATCGTTCCTTTACTTTCGTAACCAAAACCCCTCCGGCTGCAGTTCTGCTGAAAAAAGCTGCTGGTCTGGAAAAGGCTTCTGGTGAACCTAACAAAAAGAAAGTTGCTAAACTGGGTCGTGACAAAGTTCGCGAAATCGCAGAAAGCAAAATGCAAGACCTCAATGCTGCAAACGTTGAAGCTGCTATGAGAATGGTAGAAGGCACTGCACGTAGCATGGGTATTGTAATCGAAGACTAATTTTAAGTAGTCTTCTCAATTTAGTGGGAGGCAAAAGCCGCTTGTACCACATAGGAGGATTTTATAACAATGGGCAAAAAGTATGATGACGCTTTGAAATTAATCGAAGCTGACAAATTCTACTCTCCGAAAGAAGCAGTAGCTCTGGTTAAGAAAACCGCTTCTACCAAATTTGACAGCACTGTTGAAGTTGCTTTCCGTCTGGGCGTTAACCCTAAATACCCTGATCAGCAAGTTCGTGGTGCACTGGTTCTGCCGAACGGCACTGGCAAATCCAAGACCGTTATGGTTTTTGCTAAAGGCCCCAAAGTTGCAGAAGCAGAAGCTGCCGGCGCAGATTTCGTTGGCGGTGAAGAATATGTTGATAAAATCAAGAACGGCTGGATGGCATTTGACGTGTGCATCGCAACCCCTGATATGATGGGTCTTGTTGGTCGTCTTGGTAAAATCCTTGGCCCTCGTGGTTTAATGCCTAACCCGAAGGTTGGTACCGTTACCATGGACGTAACCCGTGCCGTTAAGGAATCCAAAGCTGGTAAAATCGAGTATCGTACCGATAAATCCGGCAACGTACAAGCTCCTATCGGTAAAGCATCCTTTACTGAAGAGCAACTGTTACAAAACTACATGACATTGGCTGACACCCTGGTTAAGGTTAAACCGGCTGGTGCAAAAGGTCAGTACATGAAGACTATCACCATGTCCTGCACCATGGGCCCTGGCGTTAAAGTTGACGTCCTGAAAGCTAACAGCGACAAATAATTGTAGTTTTACTTAATTTTACTAAATCAGAAGATAATCGGGCCATAGACAGCAGGTGCCACATGCGTAAGTTTTAACTACGCCTGCCGAGGCTGGAGCGTGAAGATATATTAGACCTTCCGACCTCCGGCTACGGCCGAGAGGTCTTTTTGATTTAATAAAAACATCAAAAAAAGGAGGTGCAATCTAAATGGCAGTTATTAGACCTGAAAAAGTAGCTAAAGTTGCTGAAATTCAAGAGTTGCTTTCTAACTCCAAATGCACTATTTTAGTTGACTTCTGCGGTTTAACTGTTGCTCAGGATACCGAGCTGCGTCGCAAAATGCGTGAAGCTGGCGTTCACTACAATGTAGTTAAGAACACCCTGCTGCGTATTGCTGCAGAACAAGCTGGTATTGAAGGTCTGGAACCTTCTCTGGAGAAAAACACCGCTATCGCTGTTTCCCCGGAAGATCCTGTTGCAGTTGCAAAAATCGTTTGCGAATTCGCAAAAGAAAACAAAGAACTGAAAGTTAAAGTTGGCGTTCTTGATGGCAAAGTTATCGGTGCTGACGAAATCAAAGCACTGGCTTCTCTGCCGCCGAAAGAAGTTCTTATTGCCAAGATGCTGGGCAGCATGAATGCTCCTATCAGCGGTTTTGTCAATGTACTTCAAGGTACTATCCGCAATGTCGTATATGCTCTGGAAGCTGTACGCAAACAAAAAGAGTCCGCTTAATTTGCGGCATGCTGCATAAGGCAGCTTAAAAAATAAAAACTTACTTATTATTGGAGGTAACTATAATGAATAAAGATCAAATCATCGAAGCTATTGAATCCATGACCGTACTCGAGCTGTCCGAACTGGTTAAAGCTCTGGAAGAAAAATTCGGCGTATCCGCAGCTGCTCCGGTAGCTGTTGCTGCTGCTCCGGCTGCTGGCGGCGAAGCTGCTGCAGCTGAAAAAACTGAATTCGACGTAATCCTGGCTTCCGCTGGCGCTTCCAAAATCGGCGTAATCAAAGCTGTTCGCGAAGCTACTGGCCTGGGCCTGAAAGAAGCTAAAGAGCTGGTTGACGGCGCTCCGAAAGCTATCAAAGAAAAAATCTCCAAAGCTGACGCTGACGCTCTGAAAGAGAAACTGGAAGCTGCTGGCGCAACTGTAGAAGTTAAATAATCTTGTTTGCTACGATAGTAGCACAATAGATTGTTGATTCGTCTGCAATCCGACTCCCGATGCACTTAGGTGTATCGGGAGTTTTTTGATTTTCTGCCTCAAAGAATATATAATATTTGCAACGGAACCAAGAGGCGAGTAGAGGATGAAAGTCAATTATCAAGGCAATCGCGATGCAAAAATAGTCTTGCTGCAAATAATAGGAGAACACGAGTTGCCGTTTATTGAAGAGGAGCTTTCACATATAAAAGCTATAACGCAGAGTACAGATTTTTTGTTTATTACAGTGCAGGTTGATAGCTGGAATGACGACCTTTCGCCATGGATGGCAGAGCCGATTTTTGGAGATGCTGCCTTTGCTGGCAATGCGGAAAAACTTCTAACACGTATAAAAAATGAAGTAATTGTTCCGTTATTAAGTGAGCATCAAGATATAAAGATTTTTGCTGGTGGCTATTCCTTAGCCGGATTATTTGTATTGTGGGCGGCTTATCAAACAAATTTATTAGAAGGTATAGCAGCAGTATCTCCGTCTGTGTGGTTTCCTAAATTTGTTGATTTTGTACATAACAACAAAATATTAACCAATAGAGTCTATTTAAGTCTTGGCGATAAGGAAGCAAAGACACGCAACCAAATTCTGTCACAGGTGGCAAATGATATTTATGATGTGTATTGCTCATTAAGAGATCATAGGTTGAGCAGTATTCTTGTTTGGAATGAGGGAAGTCATTTTAAGGAACCTGCTTTGCGTATGGCAAAAGGATTTGCATGGTTGATGAACAATGAAAAGATTCACTCATAAGAACACCCATAGATTGTTGATTCGTCTGCAATCCGCTTCCCGCTGCACTTAGGTGTGTCGGGAGTTTTTTGATTTTGTGAATGAAGCATAGTCATAGTGCAATTCAGCTGCTTCTTATGCTATAATATGAAAGATGACCTACTATATTGCTGTGTAAAAATGATAGAGATTTTTTATAAAGGAGTTTCATATGCTTACAGATGAAAAACGTAAAAAGCTTTTGGCCGGTGCGCTGGCGGTAGTTATGCTGACAGGTGTTGCAGGCTGTGGTAACGATAAAGACAGTGAGTGGAAGAATGATAACTCTGCTCAGAATAATCAAGATGAAAAGAAGGATGAAGATAACGGCGGAGACTTTTTTCATGGCTTCTTTCCCTGGTACTTCATCGGCCGTACCTTTGGTGTAGGCCCAATGGCAGGTGTGCGAACTGCGCCTGCAGCTAACCAGAAGCAGAATACTGCACCCGCAGGCTCGTCTACTAATCCTAAACCAAACGCTAACACCGCCAACGGCTCTACTGTGCAGCAGGGAACTGCAGGAAGCACGCAAAATTCCAAGCTCGGCAGTACGGGAAGCACAGGCAAAAGCGGCATCGGCAGTGGCATGAGCCGCTCCAGCGGCAGCGCAATTTCCTGAGGTGATGAAGATGTATAAATACCGTAAGCCTGATACATGGCTTGATAAAATTGATTTGAATATGATGCCGTATGTGGATGCGCCGGAGTGGGAAAACCGTTATCCTACTATCAGCGCGCTGCTGATGAGCAATGCCAATAAGCGGGAGCTGCAGCGCATCAGTGCCGGCCTTACAGCAGCACTGTCACGCCTGGCAGAGGCTTTGCGTACCAATAATAATGGCGCAATGCCCTTTAATCTGTTTAATATGACGGATAAGCTCACACCGTATATCCTTGCGGATAACTCGGACCATGTGAGCTATATCAGCCGTCTTGACTTTGTAAAGAATACCGACGGCTGCTATAAGCTGGTAGAAATTAATTCGGATACACCCTGCGCCTTGCCGGAAACCTTTTATGCCAACAAGGTAGCGGAAGCATATTTTGCTAAGGAGTACGGCCTGCATTTGCAGCCGCGTTCAGATGGTGAGGAGCTGGCAGAGCCCTTTTTAAAGCTGTTGGAACAGCCTAAATATGCAGATAAGGATGTAGTGCGCATTGCTTTTGCTGCTGATAAAGGCTACAGTGAGGATTGGGCTAACGCCAAATTTTTATTTGAGCGTGTGCAAGAGGTGTTGCGTGAACGCATTTTGAGCAAGCAGCCATTCGTTTGTCGCCTTGTCGGTTTAGATGAGCTTATAGTACATGATGACGGAGTGTACATTCCTAATGAAATATTCCATAAGGAAGATAGAATTGATATACTGTATCGTCTGCATCCGCTGGAGCTTTTGATGGATGATGAAAGCGAAGACGGCTATCCTGTAGGCTTAAAACTTATGGAGCTGGCAAATTTCGGGGCTGTGGATCTGGTTAACCCTGTAAAATCCATTGTACTGCAGAATAAAGCGCTGTTGGCACTGGCATGGTATCTATATCAGCATCGTCTTTTCTGGACACCGCAGGAGGAAGAACTGTTGGCTGCGCATTTAACGCCGACCTATTTGGACAGCAAGCCGCTGGCAGGTCAGCGTTATATTAAGAAGCCTATTTTTGGGCGTGAGGGTGCAGGCATTGCTATTGTAGAGCCTGATGGTGCAACGAGCTACGAGGCAGAGGAATGCGATTACTGCGATTTGATTTACCAGCAGTTTGTTCCTTCAGCAGATGTACAGCAGGAAACAGATAACGGTGAGGCAACCGGCAAGTACACTTATTCCTGCTTTGTAATCAACGGTAAAGCGTCGGAAACCTTTGTGCGTTTGCAGCCGGGAGAAATTACCGGCGTGGAAGCATATTTTATACCTGTTCTCGATGAAATATAAGAATTTGAGGAATATCCGAAATGAATATCCAAGTATATCAATCTTTTTTGACTGTTGTACAGTGCCGCAGCTTTACGCAGGCTGCGAAATATCTTAATTTTACCCAGCCTACAATCAGCAATCATATCAACGCTTTGGAAGAAGAATACGGCGTTATTCTTTTTACCCGAGATGGCAAGAATGTTTATCTGACGCAGGCAGGTAAAAACTTTGTGCCGATAGCACAGCAGCTGATGGCTGATTATCAGAAAAGCCAGGAGGTAATGCGCCAGTTTCAAAAGAAGAATTACAGTCTGAAAATAGGCGTTTCTACTCAGGGCATAAACTTTTATCTTTTGCCTGTGCTGCTGGAGCTCAAAAAGGAATTTCCCGAGCTGGATATAGAGGTCAACCGCTGTATGACGGTAGAATCGACAATAAATGATGCTTTTGTACAAAAGCTGTATGATTTTGCCTTTGTGCATATTGATGTGCAGCCGCTTTATACCAAGCGTGTACAGCTTTGGAATCAGCCGATGGTTTTTGTAGCCTCCAAAGAACTGTATGAACAGATGGGAGAAAACAATAATATTTATGATTATCCCTTTATTGCTTATCCTGCAAGCGAGGTATACTATAAGCATCTGAAATCTAAGGTTGATTTCACGCGTCTGCAAAGTATATTGACCTTCAGTGATTCGGAATCCGTGCTGATGGCAGTTGAGCAGAATCTTGGTATAGCCTTGACACCGCGGGTAAAGGTAAGGAAGGAACTGGAGCAGGGGACATTAGTCGAATTCCCTGTCAAGTATTCGGGAAATATGCCTATATCGGTTCTTTATGATTATGAATTTAACTTTACCTTGCCTACAAAACGCTTTTTGGAGCTTTTAAAAGAGTCGCAGGAAAAGATAAAGGGTTAATTTACTTTCTGTTCTTTATATAAGAATAATTTATCAAAATACTATAACAGGGAAAATAATCTTATTGATTTTTTAATTTAGGGCTTCTTCAGCATGTTTGAAGAAGTCCTAAATTTTTAGTATAAAAAAGCGTATGGTTAAGCAAATGTCCACGAATTATAGTACAAATTTTGTATACAAAATACAGAGCGGCGAATAAATTGCTTATGTATACAAGAAAAATTCCAATAAGTATAGATAAAGAAAACTGTTGAGATAATTAAGCTATAATGATAAAATTTTTATAGATAGCGTTGCTTGCGCAAAATTAAGCCGGCTGGATGACTGGCAGAAACGAGGGTATTATGTCAAAGGATATGCAAAAAACTGAAGAAAAAACAAATAGGCGTATGCCAACCTTTACGGAATCCGTTATTCCTATTATTGCCATGATGGTTATTCTGACTGTCGGCAAAGGTTATCTGGGTTACGCAACCGAGCCGCTGCTGCTTTTGGTAGCTGCTATTGCCGGCCTGATTGCTTACCGCGTTGGTGTTACCTGGGATGAAATGATGGACGAAATCTGCCAGAAGATTGCTAAGGGCATGCCGGCAATCCTGATTCTGACCTGCGTTGGTGCGCTGGTTGGTACCTGGATGGCTTCTGGTACTATCCCGATGATGATTTATTATGGTGTACAGATTGTAAATCCGACCTTCATGCTGGTAACCGCGTTCCTGATTACCGCAGTAGTATCTATCGTAACCGGCACCTCCTGGGGCTCCGTTGCTACTATGGGTGTTGCACTGATGGGTATTGCAAGCACTCTGGGTGTAAACCTGGCAGCTACTGCAGGTGCTGTAATCGCCGGTTCCTATTTCGGTGATAAAATCTCCCCGCTGTCCGATACCACTAACCTGGCACCGGTTGCAGCTGGTTCTACTCTTTATGAGCACATTGCTCACATGTTCTGGACTACTGTTCCGGCAACTATTATTTCCCTGGTTGTTTACGCTTTCGTAGGCTTAAAGGGCAATATCGGCGGCGATGTTTCTTCCGAAGCAGTAAGCACTATGCTGACTCAGCTAGATGGCATGTATAACTTTAACATTCTGCTGATTCTGCCTGTACTGCTGATTCTGGCAGGCTCTATCTTTAAGAAACCGACTCTGCCGGTTATGATGGCTTCCACTGTTCTGGCTGGCGCAGAAGCATTGATTTTCCAAAACATCAACCTGAAAAACCTGCTGCTGGCTACTGTAAAAGGCTTTAAAATTTCTATGCTGACCACTCCCGGCTTTGACCCCGCTACTGCTGCTCCTCAGATTATCAAACTTCTGAACCGCGGTGGTATGGCTGAAATCATGGGTACCACTCTGCTGGTATTCTGCGCATTCTGCTTTGCCGGTATCATGAGCAAGGCCGGCTGCCTGGAAGTAGTTCTGCAAAAAATCCTGACCTTTGCTAAGAGCACCGGCGATCTGATTGCTTCCACCGTTGCTTCCTGCATTACCATGGGCCTGTGCACCGGTAACTCCTACCTGTCCATTCTGATTCCCGGTGAAATGTTCCGTGATGCTTATAAAGCAAGAGGTCTTGCTGCGAAGAACCTGTCCCGTACATTGGAAGATGCAGGTACCGTATTTGTCCCGTTGGTACCCTGGTCTGCAGCAGGTGCTTATATGGCCGCCTGCACCGGTATTGAAACTCTGGATTATGCTCCGTGGGCAATTCTCTGCTACACCGGTTTCATTATCGCTCTGTTCTACGGCTACACCGGTATCGGTATCGCTAAGCTGGAAGACGAAAAGAAATAAGCCGGCTGAGCAAGCATGTCGGCAGTACTGAGCCGTTGCTTGGTACGCAATGAAAGGAAAAGTGACAATTTTGATTAAACTTATTAGAAACGCTGATGTTTACGCACCTGCTCATCTTGGCAAAAAGGATGTGCTGGTTATTGCAGATAAGGTAGTGCGTATTGCTGATAAAATTGAAGGCTACGAAGGCATGCCTGAAGTAGAGGTATTTGATTTCAGCGGCAAAAAGCTGCTGCCCGGTTACATTGATATGCATATGCACATCACCGGCGGCGGCGGTGAGCAGGGTCCTGCTTCCCGCGTACCTGAAGCAATGCTGAGCCAGATTACCAGCTGCGGTATTACAACCGTTCTGGGCCTGCTGGGTACGGACGGCGTAACAAGAAGCGTAGAAAACCTGGTGGCTAAGGCACGCGCACTGACGGAAGAAGGCATTACTGCCTACTGCCTGACCGGTGCTTACGGAATTCCTTCGCCGACCATTACAGGTTCTATCGAAAAAGATATTATGATGGTTCCGCCTATTATCGGTACCAAGATTGCTGTCAGCGATCATCGCAGCTCTAATCCTCAGGGACCTGAGCTGATTGAGGTTGCTACCGCAACCCGTCGCGGTGGCCTGCTGGCTAACGTTGCCGGCCTGGTAACCGTGCACATGGGCTCCGGTATCGGCAAGCTGGACCCGCTGTTCTACGCATTGGACCATGCCGATGTTCCTGCAAAGAACTTCCTGCCTACTCATATGCTGCGTACTCGCGAGCTGATGGAAGAGGGCGCAAAGCTGATACGTCGCGGCGGTTATTTCGATATGACTGCCGGCAGCACTGACGAGGATATGGAAATCGGCGCAGAGCAGATTATGGAAATTCTGAGCTGGGAGGGTATGAGCACCGACCACCTGACGATGAGCAGTGACGCTTTCGGTTCTCAACCTAAGTTCAACGAAAACGGTGACTGCATCGGTCTGACCTACTGCTCTCCTAAATATCTGCATCTGACTATCAAGAGTCTGGTACGCCGCGGTCTGCCGTTGGAAGAGGCTATCAAGCTGCTGACCTCTACACCTGCCGAGCTGCTCGGCAAAACCGGTGTCAAAGGCTGCGTTGCAGTCGGCGCAGATGCTGACCTGCTGGTTCTGGACGAAAACCTGGATATCGACGCATTGTTTGCTAAAGGCCAGGTTGCCCTGCTAGATAAAGAGATTGTTCTTAAAGGCCGCTTTGAATAAGCTGCGCCTATGCGAATACAGACACACCGAAGATGCTGTGTCTGTATTTTTTTTGACAAAAATCTTGACAACTTGCGTAATTTATGATAACATATCATACTACATCATTATTATTTTTGCAGGTGTAAATTTTGACAACAAATACTGCCGGGTCAGTGGTTGAACGGCGTATCTTGCTTATAATGAAAGATGAGGCAGATCATCGAAGACAACTGACAAGGTCCTTGTGGTAAGAACCTTGTTGTTTTTTTTGTCACGCATGATTCGCCGAGTTTAGTGTGCTGATAATACAAGAAGGGGTGAGGAATTACATGTTTAAACCGGTTCCAGTAGGTGATAGGACTCGGTATAGTTATGCAAGAATCAATGAAATTTTGGCAATGCCTCATTTGATTGATATCCAGAGAAAATCCTACGAATGGTTTGTTCAAAAGGGCCTCATGGAGATTCTGCATGACATTTCTCCTATTAAAGACTTTGCAGGTAATCTGGAGCTTTCCTTTGAAAGCTTTGAATTAGGAACTCCGAAATACAGCGTTGAAGAGTGCAAGGAGAGAGATGAATCCTATTCTGCACCGATGAACGTTAAAGCACGCCTGATTTTCAAAGACAAGGAAAAAGGCGAAATTAAGGAATCCTCTGTATTTATGGGCGACTTCCCGCTGATGACCGATACCGGTACCTTTGTTATCAACGGTGCTGAACGTGTTATCGTCAGCCAGCTGGTGCGTTCTCCCGGCGTTTACTATAGTGTAACTATGGATCCCAGCGGTAAGAAGATTTACGGTACTACTGTAATTCCTAACCGTGGCGCTTGGATTGAATATGAAACTGACATTAATGATATTATTTCTGCTCGTGTAGACCGTACCCGTAAGGTTCCGGCAACCGTGCTGCTGCGTGCTCTGGGCTTGTCTTCCAATGATGAGATCCTGGCTTGCTTCGGCAATCATCCTGCGCTGCTGGCAACTCTGGAAAAGGATACTACCACTAACAGAGATGAAGCTATGCTGGAGCTTTACAAGAAGCTGCGTCCGGGCGAGCCTGTTATTCTGGAAAACGCCGTACAGCTGATTGAAAACACCTTCTTCGACAGCAAGCGTTATGACCTGGCTAATGTTGGCCGTTATAAGCTCAACAAAAAGCTTGGCTGGCGCAACCGCCTGAGCGGTACCGTACTGGCTGAGGCTATTGCTGATGAAGAAACCGGCGAAATCATCCTGCCGGCAGGCACTAAGATGACCGATGAAAATCTTGATAAGATTGCAGAAAGCGGCATTTATAACGAACGCGGTCTGCGTGCTGTCAAGATTCAGAACCATGAAGAAGAAATGCTTCTGATGTTCACCACCGGTATCGATGAAAAAATGCATACCGTTACCAATGAGGATGTATTTGCTTCCTTCAACTATTTGCTGAACCTGATGGATGGTCATGGCACCGGCGATGATATTGACCATTTGGGCAACCGTCGTGTACGCTGCGTTGGCGAATTGCTGCAAAACCAGTTCCGTATCGGTCTTTCCCGTATGGAGCGTGTAGTAAAAGAGCGTATGACCATTCAGGACAACGAGGTTATTACCCCGCAGGCTCTGATCAACATCCGTCCTGTTGTTGCCGCTATTAAGGAATTCTTCGGCAGCAGCCAGTTGTCCCAGTTCATGGACCAGAATAACCCTCTGGCAGAGCTGACTCATAAACGTCGTCTGTCTGCCCTCGGCCCCGGCGGTCTGTCCCGTGAGCGCGCAGGCTATGAAGTCCGCGACGTACACAACTCCCACTATGGCCGTATGTGTCCTATCGAGACGCCTGAAGGTCCTAACATCGGTTTGATCGGTTCTTTGTCCACCTATGCTGTTATCAATGAATACGGCTTTATGGAAACTCCGTACCGTGTTGTTGATAAAGAAAATAAACGTGTAACTGAAGAAATCAGATACATGACTGCGGACGAAGAAGATAAATATATCGTAGCACAGGCCAACGAACCGTTGGATGATGACGGCTACTTCCTGGGCGAACGTGTTACCGCCCGTGCTAAGGATGATGTCCTCTCCATTACTCCGGATAAGGTTGACCTGATGGACGTTTCTCCTAAACAGGTAGTATCTATCGCAACCGCGCTGATTCCTTTCCTGGAGAACGATGACGCTAACCGTGCTCTGATGGGTGCGAACATGCAGCGTCAGGCTGTACCTCTGCTCTGCACTCAGGCTCCGATTATCGGTACCGGTATGGAATACAAGGTTGCTGCCGACTCCGGTGTCTGCGTTCTGGCTAAACGTGCCGGCGAAGTTATCCGCGTAGTAGGCAACGAAATCCGTGTACGTGCAGAAAACGGTGAAGTGGATGTATATCCGCTGCTGAAATTCAAACGTTCCAACCAAGGTACCTGTGTTAACCAGCGTCCTATCGTTTTCAAAGGCGACAAGGTTACCGAAAAGCAGATTCTGGCTGACGGCCCTGCTACCGATCATGGCGAGCTGGCTTTAGGTCACAACGTAATCGTTGCTTATATGCCTTGGGAAGGCTATAACTACGAGGATGCTGTTCTGCTGAACGAGGATCTGGTAAAGGCTGATATCTTTACCTCTATCCATATTGAAGAATATGATTGTGATGCCCGCGATACCAAGCTTGGTAAAGAAGAAATTACCCGCGAGATTCCTAACGTATCCGACGAAGCTCTGAAGGATCTGGATGAACGCGGTATTATCCGTATCGGTGCCGAAGTACGCCCCGGCGATATTCTGGTAGGTAAGGTTACTCCGAAAGGCGAAACCGAGCTGACTGCAGAAGAACGTCTGCTGCGTGCAATCTTCGGTGAAAAAGCGCGTGAAGTACGTGACAGCTCCCTGCGTGTACCGCACGGCGAAGCAGGTAAGATTGTCAGCGTTAAGGTATTCAGCCGTGAAAACGGCGATGATCTGCCGCCGGGAGTAAACGAACAGGTTCGTGTACATATTGCCCAGAAACGTAAGATTTCCGAAGGCGATAAGATGGCAGGCCGTCACGGTAACAAGGGTGTCGTTTCCCGTATTATGGCACGTGAGGACATGCCTTTCCTGCCGACCGGCGAACCGGTACATATCGTACTGAATCCGTTGGGCGTACCTTCCCGTATGAACATCGGACAGGTACTGGAGAACCATCTTGGCTGGGCAGCACGTGCGCTGGGTATGGAAATTGATACTACCAACCTGGCAGCTAAGCTGAATGCCGTTGAAAAAACCGGCGCAGCAGAAGGTACTCCGGAATTTGAAGCAGCCTTCAAGGAAGAGCTGGCTAATTCTGAAACCGCTAAGAAATTAGAGCATTACGGCTACGATTATGAAAAATATGGTATGCCGGAAACTGTTGAAATTGATAAATTCGGTGGCAAGAGCGTAAAAGCAGTACAGATTTCCGTACCTGTATTCGACGGCGCGCATGAGCAGGATATTGCTGATGCACTGGAGCTTGCAGGCATTGATAAAACTGCTAAGACCACTCTGTATGACGGTCGTACCGGTGAACCCTTCGATAACCCTGTTACCGTTGGTCTGACCTATTACCTCAAGCTTCACCATTTGGTTGATGATAAGATCCATGCCCGCAGCACCGGCCCGTACTCCTTAGTTACCCAGCAGCCGTTGGGTGGTAAAGCACAGTTCGGCGGCCAGAGATTCGGTGAGATGGAAGTTTGGGCGCTGGAAGCATACGGCGCTGCTTACACTCTGCAGGAAATCCTGACTGTTAAGTCCGATGACGTTGTTGGCCGTGTTAAGACCTACGAAGCAATCGTTAAGGGCGAAAATGTACCTGATCCTGGTATTCCTGAATCCTTCAAGGTACTGGTTAAGGAATTGCAGTCCATCGGTCTGGATATCAAGGTTCTCAACGAGGACGAGGAAGAGGTTTCATTACGCGACGATGAGGATGACGATATTGCAACCACCGCTCGCGAGGTTGATTTAGACATCAACGGCCAGGTTGTTGAAAACGCACCTGAAAAGCCTGTTGATGATTATGCTGATAATGACGCTACCGAGGATGATAGTGATTCTGGTGACATCATTGCCGATATGGGTAATTTTACTATTACCGATAATCCCGATGGTGACTTAGATGATCCGACTAATATGTAAGAGAAGGGAGCGAATGATTCTTGATCGACGTAAATAATTTTGTGTCTATGCGTATCGGTTTGGCTTCTCCGGACCAGATTAGAGCCTGGTCCTACGGCGAGGTAAAAAAACCCGAAACCATCAATTACAGAACCCTGAAGCCGGAACGGGATGGCCTGTTCTGCGAAAGAATCTTTGGCCCTACTAAGGATTGGGAATGTCATTGCGGCAAATATAAACGCATCCGTTATAAGGGTATTATCTGCGACAAGTGCGGCGTTGAAGTTACCCGCAGCAAGGTTCGTCGTGACCGTATGGGCCACATCGAACTGGCTGCGCCGGTTTCCCATATCTGGTACTTCAAAGGTATCCCCAGCCGTATGGGCTTGATTCTGGATATTTCTCCGCGTAGCCTGGAAAAAGTTTTGTATTTTGCCAGCTTCATCGTACTTGACCCGGGTGAAGGCACTGACCTGGTTAAAGGCCAGCTGCTGACCGAGCCTGAGTACATGGAAAAACGTGATAAATATCCTGAAGCAGGCATCCGTGTAGGTATGGGCGCTCAGGCTATTAAAGAGCTGCTGGAAGCTATTGATCTGGAAGCTTTGACAGAGCAATTGCGCCATGAAATGAAGGAGCTGAGCGGTCAGCGCCGTGTACGTGCTATCCGCCGTTTGGAAGTAGCCGAAGCATTCCTGAAATCCGGCAACCGTCCTGAATGGATGATTATGGATGTAGTTCCGGTTATTCCGCCTGAACTGCGTCCTATGGTACAGCTGGATGGCGGTCGTTTCGCAACCTCCGACCTGAACGATCTGTATCGCCGTGTTATTAACCGTAACAACCGTCTGAAACGTCTGCTGGAGCTGCATGCGCCTGATATCATTGTCCGCAATGAAAAACGTATGCTGCAGGAAGCAGTAGATGCTTTGATTGATAACGGCCGTCGCGGCCGTCCGGTTACCGGTCCCGGCAACCGTCCTCTGAAATCCTTGTCCGACATGCTCAAGGGTAAACAAGGCCGTTTCCGTCAGAACCTGTTAGGTAAACGTGTTGACTATTCCGGCCGTTCCGTAATCGTTGTAGGTCCTGAGCTGAAAATGCATCAGTGCGGCCTGCCGAAGGAAATGGCTCTGGAGCTGTTCAAACCCTTCGTTATGAAGCGTTTGGTAAACAGCGGTGAAGCAACTAACATTAAGAGTGCTAAGCGCATGGTAGAGCGTGCTACCAACGCTGTATGGGACGTTCTGGAAGAGGTAATCAAGGAACATCCTGTACTGTTGAACCGTGCACCGACTCTGCACAGACTGGGCATTCAGGCTTTCGAGCCTATCCTGTCCGAAGGCCGTGCTATTAAGCTGCATCCTCTGGTATGTACCGCTTATAACGCCGACTTTGACGGTGACCAGATGGCTGTCCATCTGCCGCTTTCCGTTGAGGCTCAGGCTGAAGCACGTATGCTGATGATGTCCGTAAACAACATCCTGGCACCGAAAGACGGCAAGCCTGTTGCTGTTCCTACACAGGATATGGTTTTGGGCTCCTACTATCTGACTATTGAAAAGACCAGCAAGGATGACCCGAACGTTAAGGGTGAAGGAACCCGCTACAGCAGCGTAGATGAAGCTCAGCTGGCTTACTTCCACCATGCGGTAGATCTGCAAGTACCTATCGAGGTTTATATTCCCAACAGCGAAATCTATGATGAAGAAAAGGGTGCAGCTGTCGGTGAAACCGGTATGTCCCTGGTAGTTACAACTGTAGGTAACACTATTTTCAATGGCGAGCTGCCTCTGGAAATGCGTTACTATCATAAAGAAAAAGATCAGGTTGTTGAAAAGCGTCTGGATGCTTCCGGCAATGTTGTTGAAACAACCGTTGAAGTTGAACGTTGGCATCTCGGCAAGCTGATTGACAAGAAAGAATTGGGCAGACTCGTTGCTAAGGCTCACAAGCTGTACGGCAACCTGCGTACTGCCGAGATTCTGGATATTGTTAAGAAAATGGGTTACGATAATGCTTGTAAATCCGGTATTTCTATCGCAACCTCCGATATTCAGATTCCTGCTGAAAAAGAAGTTATTCTGGAAGCAACAGAGCATGAGGTTGATAAGGTTGAACGCCTCTTCCGCCGTGGTTTGATGAGCGATGACGAACGTTATCGTAAGGTAATTGACCTGTGGAACGAAGCAACCGATAAGGTTACCGATAAACTGATGAAATCCACCATGAACAAGTTCAATCCTGTATCCATGATGGCTGACTCCGGTGCCCGCGGTAACAAACAGCAGATTCGTCAGCTGGCCGGTATGCGTGGTTTGATGGCCGATCCTTCCGGTCGTATCATTGACCGTCCTATCAAATCTAACTTCCGTGAAGGCCTGACTATTTTGGAATACTTCATTTCTTCTCATGGTGCTCGTAAAGGCTTGGCCGATACCGCACTGCGTACCGCTGACTCCGGTTACCTGACTCGTCGTCTGGTTGACGTTGCACAGGACGTAATTGTCCGTGAGGATGATTGCGATATCGTTGGTATGAACCTGGTTAAGGAACGCAGCCGTCTGAGCAAGGCTGTTCTTGGCGCAAGCCAGAACAAAATCCGCGAAAAGGTTATGGGTCGTACCCTAGCTTCCGGCGTACTTGATGAAGAAGGCAACCTGATTGCTGAAGCAGATACCAACATCACCGAAGAGCTTTTTGCTAAGCTCAATGATGCAGGTGTTGAAGAAATCAATCTCTATTCCGACGAAGATATGAACGGTGAGGATATCGAAAATGTCCGCATCAACATCAGCGATACCTTTGCTCATAATGTGCTGAAGGAAGCAATGATGCATAACTTCAACGGCAAAGAAGTGGCAGCAGATATTGTTAACGGTGCAGGCGAAGTGCTGGCACATACCGGTGAAACTATGACCGAAGACATTATCAACGCTGTTCTGGCTGACGGTACCGTTAAGGAGCTGCGTATCCGCAATAACGAAATTGCCGGCATTGAGGTTGAGGCAATTACCGAAGGCAAAAAAGAGAAAACCATCATTGAAACTCTGCATGACCGTATCATTGGCCGTAACCTGGCTGAGGATATTCTGGATGAAAATGGTGAAATTCTTTATCATATCAATGAATATGTTACCGAGCCTATGGCAGAACGTATCTGCCAGCTGCGTGAAAAGGTTAAAATCCGCAGCGTACTTACCTGTAAGGCTAAGTTCGGCGTTTGCCGCAAGTGCTATGGCCGTAACCTGGCAACCGGCAAGAACGTCGATGTTGGTGAGGCAGTCGGCACTATCGCTGCACAGTCCATCGGCGAACCTGGTACTCAGCTGACCATGCGTACGTTCCATACCGGCGGCGTTGCTGGTGCAGACGATATTACTCAAGGTCTGCCTCGTGTCGAGGAGCTGTTCGAAGCACGTAAACCGAAACATCCGGGCATTCTGTCCGAGGTTGCAGGTCACGTACATATTACCCAGGAAGGCAACAGCCGCAAGGTAACCGTAATGGCACTGGATGGCGAAAACCAGGAATATCAGATTCCTTACGGCGCTAAGCTGTCTGTTGTTGAGGGCGAGGAAATCGCTAAGGGCGACCGTCTGACCGAAGGTTCTCTTAACCCGCATGACGTACTGCGTATCAGCGGCGTGAAGGCTACCCAGAACTATCTGGTATCTCAGGTAGTAGGCGTTTATAAGTCTCAGGGCGTAGATATCAACAGTAAGCATATCGAGGTTATGGTTCGTCAGATGATGCGCAAAATCCGCATCGAGGAATCCGGTGACACCACAATGCTGCCGGGTGAAGACGTTGATGTGGCAGAATTTGAAGAGCAGAATACCGAGATGCTGGAAGCAGGCAAGGCTCCTGCAGAAGGCCGTGCTATCCTGCTGGGTATCACCAAAGCTTCTTTGGCTACCGACTCCTTCCTGTCTGCTGCTTCCTTCCAGGAAACCACCCGCGTACTCACCGATGCCGCTATTAAAGGCAAAGTTGACCCGCTGCTGGGCCTGAAAGAAAACGTTATCATCGGTAAGCTGATTCCGGCAGGTACCGGTATGAGCCGTTATCGTGATATCAAAGTTAAATATAATGTTCCGATGCCCGAAGTTGCAACTGCTGAAACTGTAGCAGAAGAAACTCCCGATAAGGAATAACGTATAAGCAAGCGCGCCTCAAAGCCTTAAGCTCTGAGGCGCTTTGCTCTCTAAGGAGAACGAATTTATGCTGATAAAAAAATTTCCTGTTCCCTGCCGCGTGGATTATGTTCCTTCTCCCTATGAGCCGGATGAGGACGGCGTGCAGGATGTCGGCTATTATAACGGTAAGCTGAGCGACGGCCGTGCCTATCGCCTGGAATGCTGGCGTATGGACGATATGCTGATGCTGACAGTAATGTTTTCCGACCGCTGTCTTGAGGGCTACAGACGTGAGGATATGGCGCTTTTGCTGGAGCTGGAAGATATCATATGTTTTACAGGTACCAACCGTAAGCTGCAGGCTACACGCACGGAGGATGACCGCGGACAGACTGTATGGGCCATTAATATTATGCTGGCCAATAAAAAAGGCACCTATGCGGAAATTGTGCCGTCATTGAACAGATATATCATGTAAGACAATCGCTGCTGCAGGCAAAGCCTCGGCAGCGATTTTTCAGTTGAAATTAATTTTACATGCCTATACTGCATTGTGATACAATAGCTGTAACGGAGGCGGAAGCAATGAAAATTTTGTTAGCTGAGGATGATATAAATTTAGGTAAGCTTTTGAGCATGCTGCTGAAAAAGCAAAATATAACTGTGAACTGGGTGCAGGATGGCGAGGCTGCCTACGATGCTGTATATGCCGACGGCTATGATGTGCTGGTGTTGGACTGGATGATGCCGCTTCTGAGCGGACTTGACCTGTGCAAGCGTTTGCGTGAGGAGGATTATCAGGGAAAAATATTGCTGCTGACGGCCAAGGATACGTTGGCGGATAAGGTGCAGGGCTTAAACAGCGGTGCCGATGACTATCTGGTAAAGCCTTTCGAGCTGGAGGAGCTGGTGGCGCGTCTGAACGCTCTTTGCCGTCGCCAAGGACAGTATAGCGCGGAAAAGCTGCGTTACGGTGCTTATACTTTGGAAAGCTCTACATATTGCCTGGCATACGGCGAGCGTCGTGTAGAGCTGCGTCCGCGTGAATTTAAGCTGCTGGAGCTGCTTTTGCGTAACCGTGGGCAGGTTATGCCGCGTGCGGTGCTGCAGGACCGCATCTGGGGCATTGACAGCGATGTGACGGAGAACAATCTTGATGTGCATATCCGTCTGCTGCGTAAAAAAATTATGGAGCTGAACGGAGAAGAACTGATTAAAACGATGCGGGGCGTGGGCTATTATGTGGAATAAGCCTTTTGAAAAGCTGCGCCAGCGTATGACCTGCTTATATGCGGCAATCTTCGGTGCTTTGATTTTAGTTATTGTAGCTGCTGCCTATACCTTTATCTGGTGGGAAATATTGGCGCATGAAAAGGAAAATCTTGTAGCGCAAATTTACCATGAGGGCGAAGAATGGGTAGAATCGGAGGAGGCTCCCTGCTCCGAAGCAGCTATCCGCAGCGGGAAGATGCTTGCATACTTTGTGAATGCAGATGGCTCGAAGGTAATTTTAAACCAGCTTGGAACAGGTGAGGCAGGGCAGGAGCTGATGAGTCATAAAGATGATTGGCCGAAGAAGCTGAATACATCGCGTCTTTTGCGGATGCAGAGTGCAAATGGTGCGCGTTATAGATATCTTGCCGCTGTTGCTCCCGTTATTGACGGTGATAAGCAGATTGGCAGGCTGTATATGTTCAAAAATATGCAGTTTTATTATCATGCGGCCTATAAAACACTGTTTATGCTTTTGTGTATGGCATTGATACTCTATTTTGCTGCCTGTTATTTCGGTTATTGGCTGGCAGAACGCAATATCCGTCCTATAAGCAACATGTATGCCAAGCAGCAGCAGTTCACAGCGGATGCTTCGCATGAAATGCGCACGCCGCTTGCCGTTATGAAGCTGGCTGTGCAGGGACTGCAGGAGGATGAGGACAGCAGGCTGAGCGATTTTGCCAAAGAGTCGGTAAACATGCTGCAAAGCGAGTCGGAAAGACTTAGCCGTCTTACGGAAAATCTTATGACGCTGGCGCGCAGCGATGAGGATATTCTTCCCGTGTATACGGCGCAGGTGGATATAACGGCGCTTTGTAAAAAGGTTGCATCGCAGATGTCGCTTTTGACAGCAGAAAAAAAGCTGCAGCTGAAGCAGGAAATCCAGGATAACTTGGTAATGCAGGGTGATGAAATGGCTTTATCGCGCTTGCTGATTATTCTGTTGGATAACGCTATGAAGTATTCACCGGAGCAGACGCAAATTACTCTGCGTGCAGCCAAGGTGAAAACGCATCTGGTACTGGAGGTACGTGATGAGGGCTTTGGCATCAGTGACGAAGATAAGCAGAAGATTTTTGACCGCTTCTTCCGCGTGGACAAGGCGCGCAGCCGTAGTCAGGGGGGCTTGGGCTTAGGCTTGTCGCTGGCGCTGGCTATTGTGCGGCAGCATGGCGGCAGCATCAAGGTTCTCGACAATAAGCCTCGGGGAACTGTCATGTATGTGAAGCTGCCGACGGCTGCAAAGTAATTATTAGGCTTTCTTATAAGCTGAATTTAAGATGAATACCCCTTTCAGTAATCATTAAGTGAAGGAGTTTATACTGTGCTTAATGAAAGGCGGAGTGTAAAAGCTCTGCTGCTGAAGGGGGATTTTTTATGCCACGAAAATATTGGCTGCTGCTTTTTGCAGCTGCCGCAGCATTGCTTTTTGCGGGTAATGGCAGCCTGCTGATTACAGACAGCGTAGAATCTAATTATGCCTTGACGGCGAAGGAAATGGTACTGAGCGGCGATTGGCTGTCACCGCAGATTTACGGTCATTACTGGTATGATAAGCCGATTTTCTTTTATTGGATGACGGCGCTGGCTTATAAAATGTTTGGCTTTACGGAATTTGCTTCACGCTTCTTCCCGGCGTTGTTCGGTTTAGGCAGCGTGGCATTATTGGCGTGGGGCGGCAGCAAGCTGGAAAATGCGCGCAGCGGTTTTATCAGTGCATTGGTACTGCTGAGCAGTGTAGAATTTTTTCTGATCAGCAAGTCGGTAATTACAGATGCTGTATTGTTCTTTTTCTTCAGTGCGACATTGCTGTTTTTCTATCTTGGCTATCGTGACGGCAGGGCGCGCTATTGGTACATTATGTATGCTGCAGCAGGCTTTGCGGTTTTGACTAAGGGACCGATTGGCGTGCTGCTGCCGGGATTGATTATTACGTTATTCCTGTTGTGGCAGCGTGATTGGCACGTACTGAAGCGCATGCATCTTGTAAGCGGCACATTGCTTTGTGCGGCGGTTGTCGTTCCCTGGTATGCTGTAATGTACAGCCTGCACGGAAGCGACTTCATCAATACCTTCTTCGGCACGCATAACTTCCTGCGCGCAACGGTATCGGAGCATCCGCGTGACGATGTGATTTACTATTATACGCTGGTAAATCTGCTGGCGCTGTTTCCGTGGAGCGGACTTGTTCCCAGGGCTGCTTATAAATGGTGGCGGCAGGGACATCGTAGCCTGGAAGAACAGCAAAAATTTTTACTGCTGTGGGCACTTGTTGTTTTCATTTTCTTTCAATGTATGGCAACGAAATACATCACCTATACTTATCCGCTGCTCTTCCCGGCCAGCCTTTTGCTGGGAAGCATGCTGGCGAAACATACGGACTGTGTGGATGGCGGTTATATGATATTTGTCGGCGGAGGCTTTGGCCTGCTGCTTGTGGGAGCATGGTTTGCGGTAAGTCATCAGCTTATAGCATCTGAGCTGCTGTTCTTGCTGCCGTTGGCGCTGATTATCGGCGTGATGCTTGATTATATACTGCGCTTAGTGACGGGAGAGCGTGTCTGCAGTATTGCGGCTATGTCGGCAGTATTTTATATTGCGCTTGTTTTCAGCCTTGCTATACCATTCAGTGAGCAGCGCAGTGCGAAGAATTTGGGTGAGATGCTGACGGAAAATGATGTGCACGAGGTAGGCTTATACGGAAAATATCCTACTTCTGCAGTTTTTTACAGCAACAGTAAAATTGTGAAGCTGATGCACGAGCGTGAGGTTGCGGGATATGTGCCCAAGGATTTTTCCTGGACGAGCAAAAATGTTATGCCTTATGCAACGCTTGAACAGAATCCGTATCGTATCGTTGTAGTTACGTCAAAAAGCTATGATAAATTTATCAGTCAGCAAAATGATGAATGGCAGGTTATTGATGCTGACAAAAGTTGGATTGTGCTGATGGCAAAAAAAGCTAAGACGATATAATACTACGTAGCTTATAGGTGCTTGCAATGTGTTATTGCAGGCACTTTTTATAATCTGCAGATATTCTGCAAAATAAAGAATAATTAAGTTTAAGATATTATGCTATAATAAGAAAATGATAATTGAACAGGAGGCGTAATTATGCACAATAAAAATTCCGCGATGGCGTTTATCGTTCTGCTTGGTATCGTCAGCTTGTTCAGCGATATGACGCATGAAGCGGCGACAAGTATTAAGGGAGCGTATTTATTAATTTTAGGAGCAAGTGCTTCTACCATCGGTTTTATCTCCGGCATAGGCGAGCTTTTAGGCTATGGCCTGCGTTATCTTTTTGGCCGCTTAGTCGATAAAACGCACAATTATTGGGGCTTTATGATTTTAGGTTATGCCGTTGACGTTTTTGCGGTGCCGGCATTGGCGCTTGTGCATCGTGACGGCTGGATAGCAGCTTGTGTACTGCTCGTTGTTGAGCGCATCGGTAAGGCGATAAAAAAGCCTGCGAAGAATACTATTCTTTCCTTTGCAGCTTCGCAGGAGGGTGTCGGCAAAAGCTTTGCTATACAGGAAGCCTTGGATCAGCTTGGCGCTTTTATCGGCCCCTTGCTGCTTTATGCGGTGATGTTGTATAAGCATGGCGATGAATACGAGGTATACAATGCAGCCTTTGCTTTTCTGACTTTGCCTGCTGTCTGCACAATTGCTTTTTTACTGTTTGCTAAAAGCCGTTTCCCGAATCCGGAAGCCTTTGAGCCGGAAGCTAAGACAGAGAAGAAGGATAGCTTTGTAGGCAAGAAAAGCTTTTATTTGTATCTTGCAGGTATCAGCTGTTTTGCTTTCGGCTTTGTAGATTTTCCGCTGGTGACTATGCATTTGGCAAAAAATAAGCTTTTTGATGACAGTATTTTGCCGTTGCTTTATTCCGGTGCGATGCTTGTGGATGCGGTGGCAGCGCTTTTCTTTGGCTGGCTGTTTGACAAAATGCGCACGAAGGCATTGGTTATTTCTACTGCGATTTCCGCGTTCTTTGCTGTGTTTGCTTTTGGCGCGACTTCGCCGGGAATGATTATGCTGGGCGTTGCTTTGTGGGGCGTAGGCATGGGCGCTCAGGAATCTGTTATGAAGGCTGCGGTTGCCACCATGACGAGCAAGAAGCATCGTGCCAGCAGCTACGGTGCGTTCGAATTTTTCTTTGGCTTAGCGTGGTTTTTGGGCAGCTGGCTGTTGGGAGCTGTTTATGATTATTCATTGAATACCTTCATCATTGTTTCTGTTGCGGCACAGCTTATTGCTGTACCCTGTTATCTTTTAAGTGAGCGTAGCTTTGCTGATGAAAACGGCAGGTGATTTGCTTCAAAAGTTACACTCCCTTATGTATTCGTGTATACATAAAAAAATCTTAAAAAAAGGCTTGCGTTCTTCAAAAAGTGTGTTATAATAGCGTACATAAGTAAATAACGAGTGGATGATGTATATGGGAGAAGGCACTGCCTACCGAAGGAGCAAAACTCTCAGGTGCTTAATTTTAAGCAGGAACCGTATGCTGACACAACTCTGGAGAGTCCCTTAAATGGGCGCCGAAGGTGCAAAGATGTCTTCTGAAATTCAGAAACGTCCTTATCTCTCAGGCCAGTGGACAGAGCAAAGCTTATGTGATGGCGCTATTGCCTATCATATGTCATTGACTTTTACCGGAGTATTTTTTGTATACTCCGGTTTTTTATTTGCTTGTAAATAATTAATGGGAATTTAAAGGGAGATGTTTGAATCATGTTGGAAATTTTGAATGAAATTGATGCGTTTGTCTGGGGTCCGCCGCTTCTGGTACTTTTGGTTGGTACCGGTATTCTGCTGACCTTCCGTCTGAAGCTGCTACAGGTTTTCAAGCTGCCGCAGGCTTTGGGCTTGATCTTCAGTGCCAAGAACGATGGCAGTGGTGACGTAAACAGCTTTAAAGCATTGTGTACCGCACTGGCTGCAACTGTTGGTACCGGTAACATCGTTGGTGTTGCAACTGCAATTAAAGCAGGTGGGCCGGGCGCTTTGTTCTGGATGTGGATGGCAGCCTTCTTCGGAATGGCAACCAAATATTCCGAATGTCTGCTGGCTGTAAAATATCGTACTGTCGATGCTAACGGCAATATTTCCGGTGGCCCGATGTACTACATTGAAAATGGTCTTGGCAAAAAATACAAACCGCTGGCTGTTATGTTTGCTATATTCGGTGTTCTGTGCGCATACTTTGGTATCGGTACCTTTGCTCAGGTAAACTCCATTGTTGAAATTACCCAGATTTCTGCAGGTATTCCGGTTGTTTACACCGGTATTGCTCTGACTGTAGTTGTTGCTGCTGTAACCATCGGCGGTCTGAAATCCATTGCAACTGTTGCTGCAAAGGTAGTTCCTGCTATGGCTCTGCTGTACTTCCTGACTACTGTCGGTATCATGATTGTGTTTGCAGATCAGGTTCCTGCTGCAATCGCAACTGTACTGAATTCTGCTTTCACTCCGACTGCTGCTCAAGGCGGTTTCCTCGGTGCTACCGTTATGCTGGCAATGCGCAGTGGTGTTGCTCGTGGCGTATTCTCCAACGAATCCGGTTTAGGTTCTGCTCCTATCGTTGCTGCTGCTGCTAAAACCAAATGGGCTGCAGAGCAAGGCTTGATTTCTATGACCGGTACTTTTATTGATACTATTATCATTTGTACTCTGACCGGCTTGTCCCTGGTTGTCAGCGGTGTATGGTGCGGACCTCTGAACGGTGCTGCAATGACTGAATCTGCCTTCACCATGGCTTTCCCTGCATTTGGCAGCATGCTGCTTTTGGTTGGTCTTGTACTCTTTGCTTTCACCACCATCCTTGGCTGGAACTACTACGGCGAACGCTGTGTAGAATATCTGATGGGCGTAAAGGCAATTCTGCCGTACCGCATCATCTTCATATGCCTGATTGCCTGCGGTCCTTTCCTGAAGCTGGAAGAGATTTGGGTTTTGGCGGATATCGTTAACGGCCTGATGGCTATTCCTAACTTAATTGCTTTGATTGCTTTGTCCGGTGTAGTTGTTGCCGAAACTAAGGCTTATCAGAAGCATCTGGCTGAAGAAAAGAATAAATAAGTAAGCCTAATATTTCATCTTTATATAGCAAAGCGGCGTTGTGCGACTCTCCCCAGAGTTCCCACAGCGCCGTTTTGTTATTAAAAAAATCAATAAACATACTTTAGTTTACAGTTTTGTATGTATGCGTGTATACATTGCTGTAAGATCTTGAATTTTGTTTTACATGTGTTATAATCAGATACATAAGTAAATAGTGAGTGGATGAAGTACATAGGAGAAGGCAATGCCTACCGAAGGAGCAAAAACTCTCAGGTGCTTATAAAAAGCAAGAACCGTGTACAGACACAACTCTGGAGAGTCCCTTGAATGGGCGCCGAAGGTGCAAAGATGTGAATATTTACATCCTTATCTCTCAGGCCAGTGGACGGAGCAAAATAACAATGATAGCACAGCTATCATGGCCGCTGACAAACCGGAGTATCAGGTAATTATACTCCGGCTTTTTATTTACTTAGGGAACTTTGAAAATGAGAGGGGAAATCATCATGTTGGAAACATTGAATGCAATTGATTCGTTTGTCTGGGGTCCGCCACTACTGGTATTGCTTGTAGGTACCGGCATTATGCTGACCATTCGTTTAGGCTTGTTGCAGGTATTGAAGCTGCCGCAGGCATTGAAGCTTATCTTCTGTGCCAAGAATGATGGTCACGGTGACGTAAACAGCTTTAAAGCATTGTGTACCGCTCTTGCTGCAACTGTTGGTACCGGTAATATTGTCGGTGTTGCTACCGCAATTAAGGCCGGTGGTCCCGGTGCATTGTTCTGGATGTGGCTGGCTGCCTTCTTCGGTATGGCAACCAAATATGCAGAATGCCTGCTGGCTGTAAAATATCGTACTGTCGACGCTAACGGCAATATCTCCGGCGGTCCGATGTATTACATTCAAAACGGCCTTGGCAAGCAATATAAACCCTTGGCTACTATGTTCTGCGTTTTCGGTATCATGTGCGCATACTTCGGCGTAGGTACCTTCGCTCAGGTAAACTCCATCGTTGAGATTACCAAAATCTCTGCAGGCATCCCGGTTCTTTATACCGGCATTGCGCTGACAATTCTTGTTGCTGCCGTAACCATAGGCGGTCTGAAATCCATCGCTACTGTTTCTTCTAAGGTTGTTCCCGGTATGGCAGTAATTTACTTCCTGACTACCTTAGGTATTTTGATAGCTTTCGCTGATCAGGTGCCGGCAGCTGTAGCACTGGTTATTGAAAGTGCCTTCACTACTACTGCTGCACAGGGCGGCTTCCTGGGTGCAACTGTTATGCTGGCAATGCGCAGCGGTGTTGCCCGCGGCGTATTCTCCAACGAATCCGGCTTAGGCTCTGCTCCTATCGTAGCGGCTGCTGCTAAAACTAATTGGCCTGCTGAACAAGGTCTGGTTTCCATGACCGGTACTTTTATCGATACCATCATCATCTGCACCATGACCGGTTTGTCCTTGATTGTTACCGGCGTTTGGAACGGTGAACTCAACGGTGCTGCAATGACTAATGCAGCCTTCACTTCCGCCTTCCCTGCTTTCGGCAGCTGGCTGCTGTTGGTTGGCCTGGTGCTCTTCGCCTTCACTACCATCCTCGGCTGGAACTATTACGGCGAACGTTGCGTAGAATACCTGATGGGTATTAAAGCAATTCTTCCGTACCGCATCGGTTTCATCATTCTTGTTGCCTGCGGTCCGTTCCTGAAACTGGAAGAAATCTGGGTTATGTCCGATATCGTTAACGGTCTGATGGCTTTGCCTAACCTGATTGCTCTGGTTGCTCTTTCCGGCGTAGTTGTTGCTGAAACAAAAGCTTATCAGCAGCATCTCAAGGAAGAGGCTGAGTTGGTTCCGGTAAAATTAGCCGAAGAAACCAATCATTAAGTTATCCCATTTAATTTAATATAGTGCAGCGGCACCGTGAGACTCTCCCCAGAGTTCCCACAGTGCCGCTTGCCTTTGCGCTTGCGCAAAAGTTTGCGGTATGCTAAACTAGCCTTAGAGAGATTACTTACAATCTTTTAAATCAAATGTATCAGTAACCAACTACGTGTATATTTTTTCGCTGTGCCGGTTGGTTTGTCGGTAGATGAAAGGAAGTGCGCAATGAGCATTATCGGTAATATTATCTGGTTTTTATTTGGCGGTATTTTAGCAGGCATTATCTGGTATCTGGTAGGCCTGTTATGGTGTTTGACGATTATCGGTATTCCGGTAGGACTGCAGTGCTTTAAGCTGGGACGGTTGAGCTTCTTCCCATTTGGCAAGGATGTAGCTTTGAGCGGTGAAACAACCTCGTTGCTGTTAAATATTTTTTGGCTGATTTTTGGCGGTATCGAGCTGGCAATTACGCATGCAGTTTTTGCTGTAATTTTGTGCTGTACGATTATCGGCATTCCCTTTGGCATGCAGCATTTTAAGCTGGCTAAGCTGGCACTGTTGCCGTTTGGAGCACAGATTACGGATAAGTAATAATTAAATTTGAATGCAAGCGCAGTTCATGCAGGAATTTTATTCACGATTTCTTCAAAACTTTGCCCTTGCTATGTCACAGCAATATAGTATACTATGAGTGTAGCAAGAAGTTGCTACACCCTTCCCATCAAATTCATCATAAACAGCTTTCCTAAGAGAAACAGCCTGCAATATCCCCTGCAGGCTGTTTTCTCGTTTTCTAAAGCTCGTGTTGCTTTGCTGGCATTAAAATTGAACGTTTTGATTTATAAAAATAAGCCGTAAACGTGCTTTAGCGTTTATGGTTTACTCTTTTAGCATTATGGTTAACCTTGTGATAAAAGAAGGTTGACTAATCTTTTTATCACGTATATAATTAGTAAGTACACGAATTTATGATGGAGGCACTGTTGTGATTAGTATAAAGAATTTGAAGCATTACTATACAGATGCTGATGGCAATGAGGTAAGGGCACTGGACGGCGTAAGCCTTGAGATTAAGCAGGGTGAATTTGTTGCTGTTATCGGCGCTAACGGCAGCGGTAAATCTACGCTGGCACGTCACTTGAACGCTTTACTGCTGCCGACTGACGGCACTGTGCTGGTAGATGGCATGGACACTGAAGATGAAAGCAAAATGTGGGATATCCGCCAAAAGGTGGGCATGGTGTTCCAAAATCCCGACAACCAGATAGTTGCTGCGATTGTCGAAGAGGATGTGGCCTTCGGTCCGGAAAATATCGGCGTACCTGGTCCGGAAATACCGCAGCGTGTAGCAGATTCGTTGGCTGCTGTAGGCATGACGGAATATGCCAAACATGCACCGCATCTTTTGAGCGGCGGCCAGAAGCAGCGTGTGGCTATAGCAGGTATTCTGGCGCTGCAGCCGGAATGCATTGTGCTGGACGAGCCTACAGCGATGCTTGACCCGCAGGGACGCAAGGAAATCGTGGGCACTGTACGTAAGCTCAATGAAGAAAAAAATATGACTATAGTTTATATTACGCATTACATGGTTGAGGCACTGGCTGCTGACCGCGTAGTTGTTATGGCAAAAGGTCATATCAGATTTATGGGTACTCCGCGTGAGGTTTTCAGCAGAGTGGATGAGCTGGAGGCCTTGGGACTGGAGGCTCCGCTGGCAGCGAAGGTAGCCAGCGAGCTGCGCAAAAGCGGTGTAAAGCTGCCGCAGGATATTATTACAGATGAGGAGCTGGCGCAGGCATTATGTCAATAAAACTTTCTAATATATATCATACATATTCCAAAGGCACGCCGTTTGAACGCCTGGCGCTAAATGATGTATCGCTGGAGATTTCCAAGGGCGAAATAGTTGCTATTATAGGACACACAGGCAGCGGTAAGTCTACCTTAGTACAGCATTTAAACGGCTTGCTGAAGCCGGATAAGGGCAGCGCAAGCATTGATGACATTAATATTACTGCTAAGAGTGCAGAGGCCAAGACTGCACGCCAGCAGGTTGGCATGGTATTTCAGTATCCAGAGCATCAGCTGTTTGCGGAAACTGTTTTTGAGGATATCGCCTTCGGCCCGCGCAATAAAGGCTTTGCCGAGGATGAGGTAGAAAAGCAGGTGCGTGAGGCTATGGCCTTCGTCGGCCTGGATTATGATACCTATGCGCAGCGCTCTCCCTTTCAGCTGAGCGGCGGCCAGATGCGCCGTGTAGCTATTGCCGGTGTGGTTGCTATGAACCCGGATTATCTGGTTTTGGACGAGCCTTCCGCAGGCTTGGACCCGCGCAGCCGTAATGCAGTATTTAAGGAAATCATGTCACTGCACAAGAGCCGTGGCATTGCTATTGTGCTGGTAACGCACAGCATGGAGGAGGCAGTAAAATATGCTGACCGCCTGCTGGTTATCAACGCCGGCAAGGTGCTGTTCGACGGTACTCCCGCAGATATTTTCAAGCAGCATGCCGATGAGCTGGTCAAGGTTGGCGTAGATGTTCCGCAGGTTTACAAGCTGGCGGATTTGCTGCGTAAAAACGGCCTGGCAGTGAAAGAGAATATTAAAGACGATATGAGCCTGGTTAAGGCGATTAAGCAAGCAAAGGGGTGGAAATAATGCTGACAGATATAACCTTAGGACAATATTTCCCCGGTAACTCCTTTATCCATAAGCTTGATCCGCGTACTAAGCTGTTGGCCACCTTGATTTATATCATTGCTATTTTCTTTGCGGTAACGCCGTTGGCTTATGGCATTCTGACTGCCTTTGCCGCTGTAGTAATTCTTATTTCAAGAGTACCGTGGATGCTTGTCTTCAAATCCTTGAAGCCTATTTGGATTATCGTTATTCTGACGATGCTGATTCATATGTTTACCGCTCCCGGTGAGCATATTGTTTTTACCTGGAAGTTTTTGAGCGTAACTGCCGAAGGTATCGACATGGGCGTAAAGATGGCAGTTCGCCTGATTCTGCTGCTGCTGTTTTCTTCGGTGCTGACCTTTACGACATCACCGATTGTACTGACAGACGGTATTGAAAATCTGCTGCGTCCGTTCAAAAAGCTGGGTGTTCCTGCGCATGAGCTGGCTATGATGATGACCATTGCTTTGCGCTTTATTCCTACATTATTGGATGAAACAGACCGCATTATGAAGGCACAGACCTCTCGCGGAGCTGATTTTGCCAGCGGCAATATCTTCCAGAAAATGAAAAATATGCTGCCTTTGCTGGTACCGCTGTTTATCAGTGCCTTCCGTCGTGCCGATGAACTGGCTGTTGCAATGGAAGCACGCTGCTATCGCGGCGGTGAAGGACGTACACGCATGCACGAGCTGGTATATGCCGGCCGCGATTATCTGGCCTTTGCTTTGATTATTATACTGGCGGTTGGCCTGGCAGTATTGCGCTGGGGGAATATATGCGTACAATAAAGCTGGTCGTAGCCTATGACGGCAGTGCCTATCATGGCTTTCAGAAGCAGAAAAACGTGCAGACGGTGCAAAATGTTTTGGAAGAAGCGTTGACTATGCTGTGCGGCGAAAAAGTAGTAACCGCAGGCAGTGGGCGCACGGATACAGGCGTGCATGCTTTGGCACAGACGGTGACCTTTACTACGAATGGACGCATTCCCTGTGCTAATCTGGTGCGTGCGGCGGCAAGCCTGTTGCCGGAGGATATCGTGGTTGTGAGCGCCGAGGAGATGCCGGAAGGCTTTCACGCACGCTTCAGCGCACGGTGGAAGACGTATCATTACAAGCTGCTTGTCAATGAGCACGTCAATCCCTTTATGGTGCGTTATGCCTGGCAGCTGCGTCAGCAGCTTGAGGTGAAGGCCATGAACGAAGCGGCGGAGCTGCTGCTGGGAACGCATGATTTCAGTGCCTTCCGCAGTAGCGGCAGTGTTGATACTTCGCCGATAAAAACAATTTTTGCTGCCAAGTGGCAGCAGCAGGGAGAAGAGATTCTTTTCCGCATCAGCGGTGACGGCTTTTTATATCACATGGTACGCAACATAGTCTGGTCCCTGGTACAGGTGGGAATGGGCAAGCGCACGGTGCAGGATTTTGCCGCCGAGCTGACGGCACAGCGCTGTGAATTTTTAAACGAGCCTGCTCCGGCACAGGGTTTATACCTGGCGGAGGTTGGTTATCGGGAGTATCCGCAGCTTTAAGGGAAAAACTCTTGGAAAATGCTAAAATTTTAACAAAAATACTTGACTTAAACTCTTAAGTTGCGTATAATATATCTACGTGATTTTCCGCTTGATTTCACTAGCCCCGAAATACGGTGAGAAGATCGCAACGAACTGTATATTTGGAAAATATCTAGGAGGGACACAAGCGATGAAATCTTTTATGGCTAATCCGTCTAACATCGAACACAAATGGTACGTTGTTGACGCAGCTGATAAAACTCTGGGCCGCCTGGCTGCAGAGGTTGCAAAAGTCCTGCGCGGTAAACACAAACCGACCTTTACCCCGCACATGGACACCGGTGATCACGTAATCATTATCAATGCAGATAAGGTTGTTCTGACCGGCAAAAAACTGACTCACAAAATCTATTTCCGTCATTCCGGTTATCTCGGCGGCGACAGCTATGTAAAAGCTGGCGACATGCTGAAGAAAAACCCTGTAAGAATGGTAGAGCTCGCTGTTAAAGGCATGATTCCGCACAACAGCCTCGGCGCTCAAATTTTCTCCAAACTTCATGTATATGCTGGCAGCGAACATCCGCATGCAGCTCAAAAACCTGAAGTAATGGAAATCAACGTTAGATAATATCCGGGAGGGAACAAATAAATGGCAGTAGTTACTTATAACGCAACTGGTCGTCGTAAATCTTCTGTTGCTCGCGTTCGCCTGGTTCCGGGTGAAGGCAACATCGTTATCAACGACCGTGAATTGAACAAATACTTTGGTCTGAAAACCTTAGAGCTGATTGTTAACCAACCGCTCGAAGTTACCGAAACCAAAGGCAAATATGACGTACTCGTTAACGTAAACGGCGGCGGCATTTCCGGCCAAGCTGGTGCTATCCGTCACGGCATTGCTCGCGCTCTGCTGAAAGTTGACGCTGAATTCCGTCCTGCTCTGAAAAAAGCAGGCTTCCTGACTCGCGACCCGCGCGAAAAAGAACGTCGTAAATACGGCTTGAAGAAAGCTCGTAAAGCTAGCCAGTTCTCCAAACGTTAATTTTTGGTTTACTGTCAAGCACCAATCACAAACACAAATCGCACAAATTACTCCGCAACTGTTTTGGTTGCGGAGTTTTTGTATTTCCCGGCTAAGCTGATTCGGATTGAAAATGTAATTTTAACTAAGCGCTTTGTTTCAGTAGTCGTAGTAAACGAAAATAGCACACCTCATAATGCTTTCGGTATTTCAAAGGAATTTACGGTTTATGCATACTATTTGTCTTCCCAAACACTATAATCAGATATTTTAGAATTGTGCTTTACTCTAATGTAAGAAACACTTGTAATTATTTTTGCGCAAAAATGTATGTTATGCTTGTCAAAAACCTATGAAACATATATACTAAGACAAATCGGACTATTTTCGGACTAAAATAGTACATATGTTTTGAAAGGGGTATTGTTTTGTTTACAAGTATGTTTTTTTATTTATTTATCTGCCTGTTGATTTTTGGCATTGGTGACGTTTTAGGCGTTGCGACAAAGGCAAAGGTATCTGCTTTATTTGTCAGCCTGATGCTTTTCCTTGTTGGTTTTATGACAGGTGTTCTGCCGCCGGATATTATTAAGCTCGCCGGTCTTACCGACATTGGTAAATGGTCTTTGATTTTCGTAGTATTCAGCATGGGTATCAGCCTGAATATTAAGCAGCTGATTGCTGAATGGCGCACAGTTGCAGTTGCTGTTTTATCCATGATTGTTTTGATTGCCGGCAGCGTTGTTCTGATTCCCGTAATCGGCTATCAGGAAACTATTGTCAGCATTCCTATTATCAACGGCGGTATCATTGCTACTCAGATTATGACCAGCGCTGCTATGGATAAAGGCTTTGCTATGGCTGCTGCTTTGGGTACTGTTTTGTACGCTGTGCAAAAATTCGTTGGTACTCCTGTTGCTTCTTACTTTGGCCTGCGTGCTGCTAAGGAAGCATTGGCGGAATTCCGTCGTACCGGTGTTAATCCTTATGCACCGAAGGAAGAGGTGCATGGCGGTGCAGCTCCTAAAGAAACCTTCTTTGAAAAACACAAAAAATTCTATGGTCCTTTTGCTTCTCTGACTATCGCAGCCTTCTTCAGTTAGCTGGCATTCGTTATCGGAAAATATACCGGTCTGAGCGCTACTATTTGGTCTTTGATTTTAGGTGCAGTAATTGGCAGCACCGGCCTTGTTCCACTGAAAATCCTGGATCATGCAAAATCCTCCGGTATCTTTAACGTTGGTGTATTTGCGGTAATTATTCCTTCTCTGGCAAAAATTAAAGTCAGTGATTTGCTTGTATTGAGCTTTAATACCATTATGGTATTTATCGTGGTATTTGCTGTACTTTTCCTGTTCTTCTATATTCTGCCGCTGTGGAAAATCCTGGGCAACAGAAACCTGGCTATGGGTGTAGCCGTAATGCAGCTTTTGGGCTTCCCGGCAACCTATCTGGTAGCAAACGAAATTGCTATCGCTACAGGCGAAACGGAAGAGGAAAGGCAGGTTGTCAACGACGCAATTATGCCGAAATATCTTGTAGGCGGTTTTGCTACCGTTACTACCTTCTCGGTAATTACTGCCGGTATTTTAGAGAAATTCCTGTAAGTTGGTAAAGGAGAATAGCAATGAAATTTGATGCACAAAATTATCCGTATGCTTCTAAACGTAGTGTTGTTTATGCTAAAAATGGTATGGTATGCGTAGGTAATCCTACAGCTGCTTCCGCAGGCCTGCAAACCTTGCTTAAGGGCGGTAACGCAATTGATGCCGCTATTACTGTTGCAACCTGTCAGCCTGTAGTTGAGCCTACCGGTAATGGCCTGGGCAGTGACTGCTTTGCACTTATCTGGTATAAGGGCAAGCTGTATGGCATTAACGGCAGCGGTCCGGCTCCGATGGCTGCTTCTATCGCAGCTTTGAAGGAACGTGGCTTTGATAAAATTCCTCCCTATGGTGTTGAGCCGATTAACGTTCCGGGTGCTGTAGGCGCATGGATGGAAATTCATAAAAAGTTTGGCAAGCTGCCTATCAAAACTGTTATGGAACCCTCCATCAACTATGCGGAAAACGGCTATCCTGTTTCTCCGAACATGAGCCGTCTGTGGGAAGAGGCTGACGGCTTCTATACTAAATATAAAGACAGACCGGAATTCAAAGGCTGGTTTGATACCTTTGAGCCTAATGGTCATTGGCTGCAGCCGGGCGAAGTATTCAAGAATCCTGATATGGCCAAAAGCCTGCGCCTGATTGCCGAAACCTATGGCGATGCCTTCTATAAAGGTGAGCTGGCAGATAAGATTGATGCTTTTATGCAAGAACATAACGGCTTCCTGCGCAAGAGCGACCTTGAAGCCTACAAACCGGAATGGGTTGAACCGCTGAGCGTTAACTATCGCGGCTACGACATCTGGGAGCTGCCTCCTAACGGTCATGGTATTACCGTACTTATGGCGCTGAATATTCTTAAAGGCTATAACTTTACCGAGCGCGATACCGTAGAAAGCATGCATAAGCAAATCGAAGCTATGAAGCTAAGCTTTGTTGATACTAAAGAATATGTTGCCGAACCTTACTACATGAAGGTTACTGCCGAGCAGCTTTTGAGCGAGCGCTATGCCGCATACCGCCGTGCTCTGATTAATGATAAAGCGTTGGAGCCGGTTGTAGGCGACCCACGCTACAGCAGCACTGTTTACTTCTGCACCGCTGATGCCGAAGGTAATATGGTCAGCATGATTCAGAGCAACTATCGTGGCTTCGGCAGCAGTATCGTTGTACCATGTACTTCTATTTCCTTTAATGACCGTGCCGAGAACTTCTCCTTCGATGAAAATCATCCGAATGCACTGCAGGGTGGCAAGCGTCCGTACCACACCATTATTCCTGCCTTCATGACCAAAGATGGTCAGGCTGTGAGTGCCTTTGGTATTATGGGTGGCTTTATGCAGCCGCAGGCTCATGTTCAGGTTGCTATGAACATGATTGATTTCGGCCTGAATCCGCAGCAGGCACTGGATGCGCCGAGATGGCAGTGGATTGGCGGTAAGACCGTAGAAGTAGAACAGGATACTCCTAACCACATTATCCGCCAGCTGCAGCGTATGGGCCATAACGTTGTGGTTCAGCCTGATCCGTATCATATGGGCCGCGGACAGATTATTATCCGTGATGAGGATGGCGTGCTGTGCGGTGCAACCGAAAAACGTACTGACGGTCAGATTGCCTGCTTCTGAATTAAAAGCATCTGTTCTTTCAATTTTGCAATATCTTTGTGAAAAACAAAAATAAAAAAAGGATTTTAGATATACTTGCAAGAATTAATAATAGTTACAAAGCTGTGTGAAGGAGTGAAAGCGAATGATAGTAGGCGTAGGCTGTGATATTATTGAAATAGAACGTATTGCCCGGGCAATAAAGCGTGAATCTTTTATCCGGCGAGTGTTTACTGCTGAGGAAGCTGCCTATTGTCAAAGAAGAGGACAGCAGGCGGCGGCAAGCTTTGCAGCACGCTTCGCTGCTAAAGAAGCTGTGCTGAAAGCATTGGGAACCGGTCTGCGCGAAGGCTCGCTGCAGGAAATAGCCGTAGATAACGATGTTCTGGGAAAGCCTTTGGTGCAGCTTAGCGGTCACTTTGCAATGCTGGCAAAACAGCTTGGAGTAAAAAATATACAAATCAGCTTAAGCCATAGCAGAGAGCTGGCTACGGCGTATGTGATAATGGAGGATGACAAATGAAATTAGTAAATTTACAGGAAATGAAACAGCTTGATCAACTGGCGACAGCGGAATATGCTGTACCGGGAATCTTATTGATGGATAATGCAGCGCAGGCTGTTGCCGATGCTGTTAATGATAGCTTAGATGATCTGGATGGCGAAAGCGTAGTTGTTTTTTGCGGTGGCGGCAATAATGGCGGCGATGGCTTCGGTGCTGCCCGTTGGCTGCAAAATTATGGTGCGAGAGTGCGCGTTTTTGTTGTAGGCAAGGAACTCGAGGCTGTGACAGGTGATGCTGCGGCAGAGCTTGCGATGTTGCAAAAAACTGATGCTAAGGTAGAGGCTATTGCCGGCGAGGATGACTGGGTAGTAGCTGAGCTTGCTGCTGCGAAGGCTGATATTTTGGTTGATGCTTTAGCAGGAACCGGCTTTCATGGCGAGCTTGAGGGCGATTTGCTGCGTGCCTGCAGATTACTGAATGACAGCGAAAAATATATTGTAGCAGTTGACGTACCGACAGGTGTAAATGCAGACAATGGTGCTGTTTCTGAAAATGCTGTACGTGCGGATAAAACCGTGACGATGGCTTTGTTAAAAACCGGTCTTTTGCTCTATCCCGGCCGTGAGTATTGCGGTGATATTGAGCTGGCAGATATAGGTATGCCTGCAAAAATGGTAGAGGAATGTGCTAGCAAAAAATATCGTCTGACAGACGATATTGTGCGTGAGCTGCTGCCGCTGCGTAAAGCTGATGCGCATAAGGGCGATGCAGGACGCGCTGTTATCTGTGCCGGCAGCCCCGGCTTCGCCGGTGCCGCTGCTTTGAGCAGCTACGCCGCAGTAAAGGCTGGTGCAGGCCTTGTAGCGCTTTATACTCCGCTCAGCAGCCGTGATGTGCTGGCAGGCAAGCTTACAGAGGTTATGGTGCACGGACTGCTGGAGCGTATGCCCGGTATTCTTGGCGGCGGCGCAACAGGCGATGTAGTGAAAAATGCTAATGCTGCCGATGTACTGGCAATCGGCCCAGGCTTGGGTACAAGTGAAAGTACACAGCAGGTAGTGCGTGATATCCTGCTGCAGGTGCAGGTACCTGTTGTTATTGATGCGGATGCATTGACAGCATTACAGGGACATACGGAAATTCTTGCACAGATGCAGGCAGCTAAGGTGCTGACTCCGCATCCGGGTGAAATGGCACGTCTTATCGGTAAAGAAATCAGCGAAATTAATGCTGACCGTATCAATATTGCTGCGCAATATGCTCAGGAATGGAATGCTGTGCTGGTGCTCAAGGGAGCACCGACCGTTATTGCCTGCCCGGATGGCAGCGTTTATGTAAACAGCACCGGCTCCAGTGCTTTGGCTACAGGTGGCAGCGGTGATGTGCTGACAGGTATCATTGCCGGTCTGGCAGCGCAGGAGATTACTCTGCAGGAGGCTGCTGTGTGCGGTGTTTATCTGCACGGAAAGGCTGCGGATATCAGCGGTATTGATATCGGGCTGGCAGCAGGTGAGCTGGCGCAGTTTTTGCCGGAGGCTCGTTGTGAGGTTCTGAAAGGCAATTAATGCTTTAATGGTAATTTTGTTTACAGACTTCTGTAATTAGTGATAAAATAAATTGTTGAAGTAAAATCTTCGGTAAGAGTATGTAAGTTTGCGAGGTGGAACTATTGCGCAAGATTTTTCTGCTGGCGCTGCTGACCTGCTGTATGCTTTGGGGTGCGGTTGCTCAGGCGGCGCAGATAACAGATGTAAAATGGGGTGTCAATAAAGCAGACGTTCTGCGTATTGTTGTTGATGTAACGGATACTGCAGGCTATGCTGTTGATATGGAAGGCGATACGCTGAATCTGACGGTGAATGCTGATAAGGGAGCGCAGGTGCCGTATAGCAAGGCTGTAAAAAGCTCTTTGGCTGATTCTTTGAAAATTGTGGATAAAGGCAGCTATACGGTGGTGCGTGTACCGCTGAAACAGCGGCTGCTGGAAAAAAGCTATAAGGCTTTCGTCTTGAAGAAGGATCCTGCAACAGGCCGCCCCTTCCGCGTAGTGCTTGATGTTACGCCGCGCCAGGCTTCCTACAGCGGTTACGGTGCTGCAACTACTGTTGTAAGCAACAGACCGGTAGTAAGTAATCGTCCGACAAAAAATAACAGCAGTATCAAGAAAAATACCGTTATAAAAACAAGTACCGCAGCGGATAAGAAAGCGGATAAAAAGAAGAGCAGCAGTAAAAAGAAAAACGATAATAAGAAAAATACTGCAGCTGCCAAAACAGAAACAACAGTAAATAAACCGGTCAATAAATCTGATGCTGATAAGCTTGCGGTAATCAAAGGAAACGGCAGGTTCCGCACAAGCGGCGGTCTTGACGGTAAAATTATTACCTTAGATGCAGGCCATGGCGGCAGCGACCCGGGAGCTATAGGCAGTGATGGTACCAAAGAAAAAAATATCACCTTGCCTATTACCAAAATGCTTAAGGAAATCCTGGAAGATAAAGGTGCCAAGGTCTATATGACGCGTACTACCGATGTTGATGTATTCGGACCTAATGCCAGTGATGCTGAGGAACTGCAGGCACGTGTAAACGTTGGCGAAAAATATAATTCGGATATGTTTGTCAGCCTGCATGTCAATTCTTCTGTCAATAAAAATATCGGCGGCTTTTCTACATACTACTATCCGAAAACCGATAATGATTTGCGCTTAGCGAAGAATATCCAAAATAAGCTGTCTGCTAATTTTGGCGTAGATGATCTGGGTGTACGTCAGGCAAACTTTTATGTTATCAAGCGTATCAGTATGCCGGCAGTTTTGGTAGAAATGTGCTTCATCAGCAATGAAAAGGAGCTGACCTTGATGAAGGGACAATGGTTCCAAAAGAAGACAGCTCGCCTGATTGCCGAAGGCATTGAAAAATATTTTGCATAATACGGAGGCGGCAAGAATGAGAAAACTAATTTTATTGATGCTGCTTTTGTGTGCAGTAATAGCAAGCGGCTGCAGTGAAAATGTTCCGCCGAAAGAGGATGCCAAGAATGCGGCAACAGCTGTGGTGCAGGAAAAAAAGGATATCAGCTTTATTGTTTATCGTGCGGCTTCCGATGGCAGTGAAAAGCTGCTGCCGGAAAAAATTACGATGAAGGATAACGGCAAAAGTCTGCCGGAAAATGCTTTGATTGCCTTGGTAACTACTAAGCCGCAGGATGCAAAGATGGATGATGTTGTACCCATCGGTACTAAGGTGCGCAGTCTGAAAATAGAGCAGGACGGCACCGCCTACGCTGATTTTACGCGCGAGCTGGCAAAGAAGGGACAAGGATCCTATGGTGAGATGATGCTTTGCTATGCTATCACTAATACTCTGACAGAGTTTCCGGAGATTAAGCGCGTGCAGATTCTGATAGAGGGCAAAAAGGTTATTACCTTGAGTGGTCATATGGATATTGAGGATCCGCTGACGCGTAATACGACTTTATTGTAAAAACAAAGAAGCGGTACTGGTAAGTCTGGTGCCGCTTTTTCAAATTATTGATTAGATTGGCAGGCTTTAGCTGTTGCTTGCCGGATGTGAGGAGAGTTGGTTATGGAAATTTTTTTGCAGGACAGCGCTGCAACGGAAGCCTTGGGAAGACTTTTGGGCAAGCATGCGTCAAGCGGTGATGTTTTTTGCCTGAGCGGTGACCTGGGCGCCGGTAAAACGTTGCTCAGCCGCGGTGTAGCTGTGGCCTTGGGGGCAGCTGCGGATGATGTCAACAGTCCTACCTTTGCTATTATGAATGTATATCAGGGACGCGAGCTGGAAATAAGGCATTTCGATTTATATCGCCTAAATCGTCCCGAAGAGCTGGAGGACATCGGCTTTGGTGAATATGCCGGAGGTGATGGCGTAACCTTGATCGAATGGGCTGAGCTGTTCAAGGAGGAGCTGCCGGAGGAATATCTGCAGATTACTTTGCTGCATGATGGTGAAGGCCGTCGTGCTGTGCTGCAGGCTCAGGGTGAAAGATATGAAAAACTGCTGCGGGAGGTAGAAGAAGATGCTAACTTTGGCAATTGATACGGCCACCAAGGTGTGCACGATTGCATTATGCCGTGATAAGGAATTTTTAGCTGAATATACGATAAATATGGGGATGACACATAGTGAAGGCTTGCTGCCGCAATTAGACCAGCTGCTGCAGCGTACTGGCGTACAAAAGCAGGACATCGAGCTTTTGGCTGTAAGCATGGGACCTGGTTCCTTTACCGGCCTGCGTATCGGTCTGGCAACGGCAGAGGCTATGGCCTATAGCTGGCAGTGCTGCCTGCACGGAGTTGATACTTTAAAAGCTATGGCTTATAATATTCAGCTTGAAGGCAGGGTGCTGTCACCGGTGCTGGATGCGCAAAAGGGAAATTTTTATCAGGCCTTGTATGAATGGCGCAATGGTGAGCTTGTGGAGCTGGCACCTGTTGAGGTTGTCAGTGCGGAAAAAGCGTTGGAAAGAATTGCACTGCAGGGAACGCCTGCGTTGCTTTTGGGCGAGTGCACCAAGCTTGCGAAAAACGGTCTGCCTGATTTTATCAGCGTGGCACCCGAAGCATTGCGTATGCCTAAAGGCAGCTCTGTTGCTTTGGCTGCCTTGGCAGAATTTGATGCAGAAAACGATAAGAAAATTTTTGGCCTGGAGCCATACTATATCAGAAGATCGGAGGCTGAGGAATTGTGGGAGAAGAAGCACAAGCAACAATAAGCTTCAGAGCAATGACGGAAGCGGATATTCCGGCTTTGGTTGCCATAGAAGCACAATCCTTTTATGATGCCTGGAATGAAAATATGCTGCGTAATGAAATAGCCAACGAGCTGACTACCTATCTGGTAATGGAATGTGCCGGCAAGCTTGTCGGTTATGCGGGCTTCTGGCTTGTAGCCGGCGAAGCGCAGATTACCCGTGTGGCTGTTGCTGATGAAGAACGCGGCCAGGGTTATGGCACACGTCTGACGGCAGCGTTGGTCAACAAGGCCTGGGAGCTTGGCGCTACGGCTATTACGCTAGAGGTGCGCGAGGGAAATATTGCCGCGCAGAAGGTTTATCTGACCTGTGGCTTTGCCAGCGAAGGCATTCGTCCGAATTATTACGAAGACAATCATGAAAATGCAGTTATAATGTGGCTGTATAAAGAAGGAGCAGGCCATGAATAAAGAGCAGAAGGATGTATATATTTTAGGTATTGAAAGCAGCTGTGATGAAACTGCGGCTGCTGTAGTAAAGAACGGGCGTGAGGTACTGAGCAACATTATCTCCTCCCAAATCGTTATTCACCGCAAATTCGGCGGCGTAGTGCCGGAAATTGCTTCGCGTAAGCATATAGAAAATATTATGCCTGTTATCGACGAGGCTTTGTCACAGGCAGGCGTCGGCATGGAGCAGATAGATGCTGTTGCCGTTACCTACGGACCTGGTCTGGTCGGCGCGCTGCTTGTCGGTCTTTCGGCTGCCAAGGCGCTGGCCTGGGCAACGGACAAACCGTTGATAGGTGTCAACCATCTTGAAGGCCATGTATTTGCCAACTTTTTGGCAGACAGCGAGCTGAAGCCGCCGTTCATGGCGTTGGTTGTCAGCGGCGGACACACGGCCCTGCTGAAGGTTACCGGCTATAACAGCTTTGAGCTTTTGGGACAGACGCGTGATGATGCGGCAGGCGAAGCCTTCGACAAGATTGCCCGTGTTATGGGGCTGCCTTATCCCGGAGGTCCGGAAATTGAGCGCTTGGCATTGGGCGGCAATGACCATGCTATTGATTTTCCGGTAGCACGTTTGGACAAGCCTTATGAATTCAGCTTCAGCGGTTTGAAATCTGCCGTAATCAATTATCTGCACAATCAGCAGCAGGCAGGCCGTGAGGTGAACCGCAGCGATGTTGCGGCATCCTTCCAGCGTGCGGTTGTTGATGCACTTGTTAAGGAAGCGGTGCATGCTATGCAGCATACCGGCTACAATAAAATTGTGTTGGCCGGCGGCGTTTCTGCCAATAAAACCTTGCAAAACACACTGGCACAGGCTATGCAGGGTATTGGTGCCCAGCTGGTGCATCCGACACCGATTTTGTGTACCGATAATGCTGTAATGATTGCCTGCCGCGGTTATTTTATGTATCAGGGCGGCAGCTTCAGTCCATTGGACTTGAACGCTAATCCATCTTTGAAATTAGGCTAAACAAGTGTCTTTTATAGTGCATAAGCCTGTGGATATTGTGGATAAGCGGGCAATATCCACATATAAGCGCATTACTGTTGTGGAAAAGCCTGTGGATATAGTGGATAAAATAGTGGATTAATCAGATAAAGCTGTGGAAAGGACAACAGCAGGAAGAAGAGGGGAAACATGCTGAGCAATTTAACAGCAGAACAAAGAAACAGTTTACAAGCTATGCCACAGGTACTCGGTCTGGCGGCAGATATAGCACATGCTGCTGTGACGATTTATCTGCCGGGAGAGAATAAAAAGTTTTTTAATGTTTATAAGCAGGAGCAGCCGATGACACAGGTCGGCAATGTGCGCCCGGATATGACGGGTCGGCGTGTACGTGCGGTTGAAGAGCCGCTCGTTGCGCGTGTGCTGCAAAAAAATGTGCCTGTTAACGGCAAGCGTGAATGGGCTTTGGGCATGTTCAACAGTCTGAAGGTTTTTCCGCTGCGTGACAGCCGCGGACATTGCTACGGTGCCGTCAGCTTTGAAAGTGCTGCTCCCGATGATATTATTATTGCTCAGTCACTGGAGCTTTTGTGCAATCTGCGCCAGGATGTGAGCAATAACAGCAACTATCAGCGGCTGCGGCCTTCTGACGGCATTATGGTGGTAGATGCCAACAGAGTGATTGTTGCTGCCAACAACCGTGCACGTCATATGTTTGATGTTATGGATATTTCTCATCTTGTCGGCTGCCGTACCAACGATGTTGCTATAAATTGGCCGCTGGTCGGTATGGTTATGGAAACAGGCACGGCGGAAAGCAAGGAATTTACGATGCATGGCATTTTGCTTTCCATACGTATTCTGCCGGTAATTCCCAGGCCTAAGGCCGGTTGTGCTATTGTTATTTTGCAAGATATTACCGAGCTGCGCAAAAAGGACGAGGAGCTGCTGATAAAATCTGTTGTAATTAAAGAGATTCATCACCGCGTAAAGAACAATCTGCAGACCATCGCCAGTCTGCTGCGCCTGCAGGAGCGTCGCGCGCAGTGTGACGAAACCAAAATAGTTCTACGTGACTGCGTCAACAGAGTCAACAGCATTGCTATTGTGCATGAGTATCTTTCGCAGCAGGATACCGGTCTGATTGATGTCGGTAAGGTGGCCAAGGGAATTTATCAGGCGATTATCAGCAGCATGCTGCATCCGGAATTTATCCTGCATGCCGATTTCAAAGCAGATCCTGTACAGCTGCCGTCAGATAAAGCAACAAGTATCGCTTTGATTCTCAACGAATTATTGCAGAATACTATAGAACATGCTTACGAAGGCCGGATGAGCGGCAGCCTTAAGGTGCGCTTTGCGGAAGAAAGCAAGCGTTATGTTTTGTCAATTGCCGATGACGGTGTAGGCCTTCCGGAAGGCTTTTCATTAAACAGCAACCGTCAAAGCTTAGGACTGAAAATTATCAAGACTATGGCGGAAGCTGACCTGCAGGGAAGCTTTAGCTTGACGAATCGTGAGGATGGCGGTACACTTGCATTAGTAACAATTCCAAAGGGGGGGGCTGGAAGATGTTAAATAAACTGAGAATATTATTGGCAGATGATGAAGCTATTTTGCGTCTTGATTTGCGCGAAATGCTGGCGGATGCCGGTCATAAAATAGTAGGCGAGACTGCCAACGGACAGGAAGCAGTAAAGCTGGCTAAAGAGTTAAAGCCTGATTTTATTATCATGGACGTAAAAATGCCGATTATGGACGGTATTACCGCAGCAAAAATTATTGCTGCCGATAATATTGCTCCGGTATTGCTGCTGACAGCTTACAGTCAGCAGGATATTGTCGAGAAAGCATCGGATGCAGGCGTTATCGCTTATCTGGTTAAACCTGTACGCGAGGAACAGCTTTTCCCGGCAATGGAGATTGCGGCCAAACGCTTTCAGGAAATGCATAAGCTTAATCTGGAGCTTGATAAGCTGAAGGAAAGCTTGGAGACACGTAAGCTGCTGGACCGTGCCAAGGGTATCCTGATGGCAGCGCACGGAATGACGGAGCAGGAAGCATACCGTAAGATGCAGCAGTTCAGTATGGCCAAACGTATCAGTCTGAAGGAGCTGGCGGAAAGCATTATTGCAGCTGCGGCCAAAAGACAACAATGAGCTGAAAGGGCAGTGTGAACTGCTCTTTTTTTGTGTTCAAGCAAAAATTTGGGCCTGAGAAGCAAAAAAACAGGACGCTGAAGCCGATTTTTGAGGGCGTGAAGCAGAAATTGCGACAATTTTGTAAAAAACAGCGAAAAAGTACTTGCAATTTTTCCTAATATGGATATAATAAGAATTGTGGTTAGCACTCGGAACAAATGAGTGCTAATAACCAAGAAGCAAATTACTCTCACGTAAGTAAGAATACTCGAAAGGGGTTATAAAAATGTTAAAACCATTAGCTGATCACGTAATTGTAGAGGTTGTAGAAGTAGAAGAAAAAACTGCCAGCGGCATTTTCCTGCCGGATACCGCAGTAAAAGAAAAACCGCAACAGGGCAAGGTTCTGGCTGTAGGCAGAGGCAAATACAGCGACAACGGCACTCTGATTAAACCCGAAGTAAATGTTGGCGACGAAGTTATCTTCGCAAAATACAGCGGAACTCCTGTTAAACATCAAGGTAAGGATTACCTGATTCTTAGCGAACGCGATATCTTAGCAACCATTGAGAAGTAACATAAAAACTGTAATTAATTTTTAATTGAATTTTCAAAGGAGCGATATAAAATGGCTAAACAAATTCTGTTTAATGAAGAAGCTCGTCGTAGCCTGGAGCGTGGCGTAAATGCTCTGGCTGACGCTGTAAAAGTAACCCTCGGTCCTAAAGGCCGTAACGTTGTACTGGAAAAGAAATTCGGCGCACCGACCATCACCAATGACGGTGTAACCATTGCCCGCGACATCGAACTGGAAGATCCGTTTGAAAACATGGGCGCACAGCTGGTTAAAGAAGTATCCATCAAAACCAACGATGTTGCCGGTGACGGCACTACCACTGCTACCGTTCTGGCACAGGCTATGATTAACGAAGGTATGCGCAACGTTGCTGCCGGCGCTAACCCGATGGTTCTGAAAAAAGGTATCAAAAAAGCAGTTGATGTACTGGTTGACGAACTGAAAAATGTTTCCCAAAAGGTTGAAACCAAGGCTGCAAAAGCACAAGTTGCTTCTATTTCCGCAGCTGATGATGAAATCGGTAACCTGATTGCCGATGCTATGGAAAAAGTTGGCGACGACGGTGTTATCACTGTTGAAGAATCCAAGACCATGGAAACTCATCTGGAAACCGTTGAAGGCATGCAGTTTGACCGTGGCTACATTTCCCCGTACATGGCAACCGATGCTGATAAAATGGAAGCTGTACTGAGCAATCCGTACGTATTCATTACCGATAGAAAAATCACCATGATTGCTGACATTATGCCGGTTCTGGAAAAAGTTGTTCAAAACGGCGGCGAACTCTTAATCATCGCTGAAGATGTTGAAGGCGAAGCACTGGCAACCTTGGTTGTCAACAAACTGCGTGGCACCTTCAAAGCTGTTGCTGTTAAAGCTCCTGGCTTCGGTGACCGTCGTAAAGCAATGCTGCAAGATATCGCTACTCTGACCGGTGCAACCGTTATCAGTGAAGAAGTTGGCCGTAAGCTGGACAGCGCAAGCATGGCAGATCTTGGCCGCGCAGGTCAGGTTCGCGTAACCAAAGAATTGACTACTATCGTTGACGGCTTGGGCGATAAAGACGCTATTGCTGCACGTGTTGCTCAAATCCGTGCACAAATTCCGGAAACCACTTCTGATTTCGATAAAGAAAAACTGCAAGAACGTCTGGCTAAACTGGCCGGTGGCGTAGCTGTTATCAAAGTAGGCGCTGCTACCGAAGTTGAGCTGAAAGATAAAAAACTGCGCATTGAAGATGCTCTGAACGCTACACGCGCTGCTGTTGCCGAAGGTATTGTTGCCGGCGGCGGTACTGCTCTGCTGCAAGTACAGCCTGCTCTGGCAAAAATCAAAGCTACCGGCGATGAGAAGACCGGCGTAGAAATCGTTAAACGCGCTATTGAAGAGCCTGTTCGTCAAATCGCTTACAACGCTGGCCTGGAAGGCGCTGTTATCGTTGATACCATTAAACGCAGCCGCAAAGGCTATGGCTTCAACGCTCTGACTGAAGAGTATGTTGACATGATCGAAGCAGGTATCGTTGACCCGACTAAGGTTACCAGAAGCGCACTGCAAAATGCTGCAAGCATCGCTTCTATGGTTCTGACCACCGAATCCATCGTAGCCGACAAACCTGCTAAGGAAGGCGCTGCTATGCCGGCAATGCCTCCGATGGGCGGCGGCATGCCCGGTATGATGTAATCTGCAGGCCGGATGTCAAAACTGTATAATATAGCTTGAGTAGGCTATAGATAGCACACTCTGTTACTGATTTGGTAGCAGGGTGTGCTTTTTTGTTACAAAAAACCGCGGCTGAAAAAATTTTAGCTATTAGTGCAGTCTAATTATGTTTTTTGCTGGCAAATATGCTATAATAATTTCATTCTATGGACAGAAGGAGCTGTTGATAATGGGTGAAGCTGCAGCCGAAAAAGATTTTTACTGGAAGCTGTTCAAATCAACCTTTATAATTAGTGCCTTTACTATCGGCGGTGGTTTTGTAATCATTCCGCTGTTGAAGGCCAAATTTGTTGATGAGTATAAATGGATGGATGATAAGGAAGCGCTGAACCTTGTGGCGATTGCGCAGTCTGCGCCGGGTGTTGTGGCAGCCAATGCGGCAATTAGCATGGGCTACAAGCTTGGCGGTATCCGCGGTACGCTTACTGCTTTGCTGGCAACTATTTTGCCGCCGCTGATTACCTTGAGCATTATTTCCTACGCTTATGATGCCTTTGCACATAACCAGTATATTCAGCTGGTTTTGAAGGGCATGCAGTGCGGCGCGACGGCTATTATTATTAACGTTGCGATTGACCTGCTCAAAAAAGAGCTGAAGAAAAAATTGGCACTGCCGCTTTTGATTATTGTCGGTACCTTTATTGCCAATTATTTCTTTAATGTAAATCTGATGTATGCAGTCGTTGTGGATGCTGTTATCGGCTTCTTCCTGCTGCGTGACAAGAAGTACGCGTAAGGAGGCGGCGAGATGTATATTTATTGGGAGCTTTTCTGGAGCTTTGTCAAGGTTGGTGCCTTTTGCGTCGGCGGTGGTTATGCTTCGATGCCGCTGATTCAGGCGGAGGTTATTGAAAATCATGCATGGATGACTATGCCGCAGTTTATTGATATTTTTACGATTTCGCAGATGACGCCGGGTCCTATTGGTATCAATGCGGCGACGTTCGTCGGTACGAAGGTTGCAGGCTTGCCCGGTGCTGTTGCGGCAACTGTGGGCTTTGTTTTCCCTTCTGTATTTATCGTGCTGGCACTCGCAAAATTATTCTTCAAATATGGTGATATCGGTCCGATTCGCGGTATTCTGAACGGTCTGCGTCCTGCGGTTGTGGCACTCATCTGCTCTGCCGGACTGAGCTTTGTAATGCTGGCACTGTGGAATACGGAAACCTTGCCGAAGGATTTTACCAAGGTTGATTTGCTTGGCTGCATTGTGCTGCCGATTTCCCTGTGGTGTATCCGTCATAAGATGAGTGTTATCCGTACACTGTGCATGAGCGGTGTTTTGGGCTTGATTTTGGGTATTGCGGGTATTCGCTGATATTTAATGCAATAGCGCGCTGCGTTGTGAGCTTTGGCTTGCGGCATGGCGCGCTTTTTATTATGTTGAAGTTAACTCCTGAAAATTAACGGTTGACGCAAGCGGAATTCTGCTATATAATAGATACAGTTAACCAACGAATAGCGTCGGTTAACTACTAAGGTTAGGGATGTGAATTACAATGCAAAAAATTATTACACTGGCCGAGAAGGTTTTAAACGGTCAGGATATTACTAAAGAAGAAGCTGAATTTTTGATTAACGTGAGCGATGACGACACCATGCTGCTTTTGGCCATGGCTGACAAGATTCGCCAAAAATATGCCGGCGATGCTGTTGACTGCTGTGCAATCATCAACGGCCGCAGCGGTAAATGCAGCGAGAACTGCAAGTTCTGCGCACAATCCGCACATTATCATACCGGTGTTAAGGAATACGGTCTCCTGAGCGAAGAGGAAATCTTCAATGCAGCTAAAAAAGCTAAGGAAGCAGGCGCTGTACGCTTCTCCATCGTTACCAGCGGTCGCGGACAGAGCAAAGCCGATGACTTTGAAAATATCTGCCGTACACTGAAACGTATTAAAGAAGAACTGCACATTGAAGTTTGCGCTTCTTTGGGCATTTTGACTGTAGAGCAGGCAAAAGAGCTGCGCAAAGCCGGTGTAACCCGCTATCATTCCAATCTGGAAACCGCAGGCAGCAATTTCCCGAATATCTGCAGCACTCATACCTATGCTGATAAATTTGTTACCATCAAAAATGCACAGGCTGCCGGCCTGCGTGTTTGCAGCGGTGGTATTTTAGGCCTTGGTGAAACACGTGAGCAGCGTGTTGAATGGGCCTTCACTCTGAAGGAACTTGGCATTGACAGTGTACCTCTGAATATGCTGACTCCGATTCCGGGCACTCCGTTTGAAAACAACAAACCGCTGCCGCCGCTGGAAATTCTGCGTGCGTTCGCTGTTTTCCGTTTTGTTCTGCCGAAGGCACAAATCCGTACGGCAGGCGGTCGCGAAGTAAATCTGCGTGACCTGCAGGCATTGGCACTCAATGGCGGTGCAAGCGGCATTATGATCGGCGGTTATCTGACGACTGCCGGCCGTGGTACTGACCGCGATATGCAGATGCTCAAGGATCTTGATCGTCCGCGCAGCATGCCGAATCTTGATTAATTAGTTTTCCATGAATTTTTAATACAAATCTTACACCTTAAAATCTCAAAAAGATAAGCAGACTGTAGTTGCGAGCAGTCTGCTTATTTTTTATATGTGCGTGATAACGCACTATCTTCTGCATCATCAATCCCTCGACGTATGAAAAATACGCCGTCGGGATTGCTTCTTTGAATCCGGTACGTTCTGACGCACATATTTATTTGATAACGCACCTTCTTCCGCATCATCAATTCACATAACCAATCCATCATTTATTTACGGACGCACTGCCCTCTACGGCAAAATTTATGATATAATATAATTTGCTAATGACTTTAAAGAGGTGAAGCAAAATGCAGTCACACTTTCTTATTATTACCGGTATGTCCGGTGCAGGCAAAACGCAGGTTGTGCGTACCCTGGAGGATTTAAATTTCTTTTGCATTGACAATTTGCCGGCGACCTTGATTCCTAAGTTTGCGGAGCTTTGCCGTCAGACTTCGGAGGAAAAGGTAGCTCTTGTTGTTGATATCCGTGGCGGACGCTTTTTTGATAAGCTGCTGCAGGTTTTGGATGAGATGGAGGCCAGCGGCCAAAAATACGAGCTGCTGTTTTTGGATGCTTCCGATGCGACTTTGGTGCGCCGTTACAAGGAAACGCGTCGTCGTCATCCCTTGGGTGAGCGCAATACCTTGCTGAAGAATATTACCTGTGAGCGTGAATTGCTGGATCCGTTGCGCGAAAAGGCTACGCATATTATTGATACCTCGACGCTGACTACAGCGCAGCTGAAGGCTAAGGTAACGGAAATGTTTGGCGAGGGCTCGTCCAAAGAGCGCATGGGTATTGTTGTGCGTTCGTTCGGCTTCAAGCATGGTCTGCCGCTGGACAGCGATCTGGTTCTGGATGTGCGTTTTTTGCCGAATCCGTTTTATGTGGAGGAGCTGCGCAATATGACTGGCAACGACCGCCCGGTAGCGGATTTTATCTGCCGCTATCCGCAGACCTTCCAGTATCTTAAGCTGGAGGAGCAGCTGCTTGATTTTCTTGTACCGCAATATATTAACGAAGGCAAGGCACAGCTTGTTATCAGCGTAGGCTGCACAGGCGGACAGCACCGCAGCGTTTTTATTGCCAATAAATTGTACGAATATCTGCGTGAAAAGGGTTACAGCGTTGATGTGACGCATCGTGATATTCCTCACAGAAAGTAAGGGAGGGGCCTAATGGGTTGGATTAGTTGGCTTTGTCCCGGCATTAATTTGAAGCGCTGGCTGCTGCTTTTTGCGGTAGGTGTACTTTTATGTGCTTTGGGACTGGCTTTGTTTTTTAATTATCAGCTGATGGGCAAGGCGGAAGAACTGCTCTTCCAGATGACCTATCTGACAACAGGACGCTATTCAAACGGCCTGATTATGACGATGGGCGTGGTCTTTCTTATCGTGGGCTTTGCTATTATGGTGTACGGAACACGCCGCTTAATCAGTTCGGTAGTATCTGTTGTAGTGCCAGACAAAAACGGTTCATTGATGGAAACGATTTTTATGCAGCGTAAGCTGACACGTGGCCCGGCTATTACCGTTGTCGGCGGAGGTACCGGTTTGTCGACGCTGCTGCGCGGCATGAAGTATATCACCAATAACTGTACGGCCGTAGTAACAACTGCTGATGACGGCGGTTCTTCCGGACGTTTGCGCAAGGAGCTGGGTATTATTCCTCCCGGTGATTTGCGTAACTGTCTGACGGCTCTGGCTGACCGCGAACCGCTGATGGAGCGCCTGATGCAGTACCGCTTCCAGGGTGATTCACCGCTGGCAGGACATTGCTTCGGCAATCTGTTTATTGCGGCGATGGCGCAGGCTGAAGGTGGTATGGAGGCCGGACTCAATGCTACGAGCCAGATTCTGAAGGTACGCGGCAGGGTTATTCCGTCTACGCTGGAGGATATCCGCCTGCAGGCAAGGATGACTGACGGCAGCATTGTGACTGGCGAATCGGAGATTCCCAAGGTGCGCAAGCATATTAAGAAGATGATGATGCTGCCGGCGGATGCACAGGCGGCAAACGGAGCTATCGATGCAATTTTAAATGCCGATGTGCTTATTTTCGGACCGGGAAGTCTGTATACCAGTGTTATTCCTAACCTTTTGGTTGAGGGAATCCGTGATGCTGTTGTACGGTCGAAGGCAATCAAAATTTACATCTGCAATGTTATGACACAGCCCGGCGAAACCGACGGCTACGGTGCTTATGACCATGTGCAGGCGTTGATTGATCATGTCGGTACACAGTTCTTGGATTACGCTATTGTCAATTCCCAAGATGTCACTTCGGAGCAGCTGCGTCAGTATGATGCTGAAGGCTCGCGTCCTATAACGCCGGATATTGATAAAATCCGCAGTCTGGGGATTACGGTTGTGCCGGCGCGCTTGATAAGCAAGGATGATCTGGTGCGCCATGATCCGCGTAAGTTGGCGCGTGTGCTTATTGCTTTAATTTATCGTCTGCGTCTTTTTGGACGCGGCATGCAGTTTTTCGATTACTTCTTTATGCGTGCGGGCATGAAGAAGCTGTATAAACAAAAATAAAACCAGACGCTGCAGCCTTGTCGGCTGAGAAGGGAGGAGTCTGCTTGTCTTTTTCCAATGATGTAAAAAATGAATTATCTCGTATAGAAACTAACGATGCGACCGGTGACAAGGCAGAGCTGCTCGGTCTTTTGCGTATGAGCGGTGCGATTGTCATCCGCGGTATGAATATAGGTATTCACTTTTCTACTGAAAATGCTGCTTTGGCCAGACGTGTACTGCAGCTGTTGAAAAGCAATTATCAGGTGCAGACGGAGGTAGTTATTACCCGTTCACGCCGTTTGAAGAAGAATAACCGTTATCAGGTACATGTAGTGCCGGCGCCTCAGGTAAGCAAGGCGCTGAACGAGCTGCAGCTGTTGAGCGTAGAGGGCGATTTGAAAAATCCGCTGCTCTCGCATCACGAGGGCAAGCGCACCTTTTTGCGCGGAGCTTTTTTGGGCGGCGGCAGTATCAGCCGTCCGGCCAGTGATTACCATCTGGAGATGGTGACAGGCAACGAGGATTTTGCGCAGACAATTATTAAGGTTATGCAGAGCTTTTCCTTGAAGGCCAAGCTGACCGACAGAAAAAACGAGTACATTGTTTATCTGAAGGATGGCGAAAGCATTATCAGCTTTTTGAGCGTTATCGGTGCGCATAATGCGATGATGGAGCTGGAAAATGTCCGTATTGTCAAAGAAATGCGCAACAATGTCAACAGAGCGGTAAATTGCGAAACTGCGAACCTGAACAAGGTGGTTAAGGCTGCCGTGCGTCAGGTAAGCTGCATCCATTATATTGATGAGCATATGGGCTTGAGCGAGCTGCCTCAGGGATTGCAGGATACGGCGCGTCTGCGTCTGCAATATCCGGATGTGTCGTTAAATGATTTGGTAGAATACTCCGGTGGTTTGGGCAAATCCGGCATCAACCATCGTTTGAAAAAGCTGCAGGATATTGCAGTAGGTTTAGGTATGGAATTGGAGAAAGAAGATAAATGATTAAGAAAGTATGCTTAGTATTCCTGGCGCTGGTTGTCGTACTTTTGGCGGCTGCTGGTGTTGCATGGAAGCTTAACGGCGAGCGTTGGCAGCAGGAATATGCGGCCTTCAGAAAAACCGGTGCACCGGTACTGATGTATCACGCTGTCGGTCCGGAAGAAGGCGCAGACTGGCCTAAAACGCTGATTATGAAGCCGGAGCTGTTTGAATCGCATTTGCAGTACCTGAAGGAGCAGGGCTATACGATTGTGACGGTAGCAGAGCTGGCAGAGCGTTTGCAGCAGGGAAAAAGTGTAGATAAGTATGTTGCCTTGAGCTTTGATGATGGCTATAAGAATAATCATAGCGTGGTGCTGCCGTTACTAAAGAAGTATGATGCCAAAGGTTCTTTCTTTGTCATCAACAAGGATATCGGCGATGAGCTGCATATGAATGAGCAGGAAATTAAGGAGCTGATTGCTGCCGGCATGGAGCTTGGCTCGCATACCTACAGCCATAATCCGCTGGCTGCCATTGACGAAAAATATCTGGTTTGGGAAACAGATACGTCGCGTTATTGGCTGAAGAAAAAATTTGACGGCTATATCGTGCGTACTCTGGCTTATCCTAACGGCAGCTATAACGAAAGGGTTATTGCTGCGGCGAAAAAATACGGCTTTTACAGGGCGCTGACTGGGCATGTAGGTGTCAATACGGCGGCTACCTATCAAAAGGCACCTTTCGAAATGTACCGCGTAACAGTTGCTGATGACGGTAACGGACTTGAAGGCTTCAAGAAACGCCTGGAACAGGCATATTTCTTTGGCTTTTTGCAGACTAAGGGCATTGATATCAATATTGTGCGCGACATATTTGTGCGCTAAGTAAAATTTAGGGAGGCGGTTGTCTCCCTTTTCTTTTGTAAGTAATGTTAACTGTAAAAATAAAATAGGTTGACAATAAATAAAAACTGGCGTATCCTATAAACTATGAACTGTAACAGAGGTTACAGAAGCTTTGGAGGCGTAAAATATGCATTTGAGTACGAAGGAACTGATTTTATGCGCATTGTTTATTGCGCTTATTACTGTGGGAACGTTTATTAAAATTCCGGTAGGAACCGATGTCTATACACTGCAGTTTTTGTTTACTTTGCTGGCCGGTCTGCTGCTCGGACCGCGTCTGGGCGCGATTGCTGTCGGCACTTATGTTGTCATGGGCCTGGTCGGAATTCCTGTTTTTGCATCAGGCGGCGGCCCCGGTTATATTGCACAGCCGACGTTCGGTTATCTGCTGGGCTTTATCGTGCAGGCATGGGTAAACGGTGCCTGGGCGCGCAAGGCTAAGCAAATTAATTTCCGTAGCCTGTTGGAAGCAAATCTTGTTGGTATGGTAATTGTTTATCTGTTTGGACTCGTATGGTTCTATGTAGTATCCAATTATATAATCAATGCACCGATTTCCGTGTGGGCAGTTATCTGGTACTGCGGTATTCTGCAGGTTATTCCTGATGTTGTGCTCTGCATTGGTGCGGCGATGCTGGGTGTGCGCGGTTATAAGGCCGGCATTTGGCTGAAGGCATAAAAAAGCAGTCCTTGCAATCTTATAAAAAGGTTGCGGGACTGCTTTTAGCTTTTTAGAAGGCCTTCTGCAGGAAGGCATCCAGGGAAGATTCGTTCATGCTGCCGACGATACGTGCAACTATATGGCCGTCGGCGCTGATGATGTAGGATGCAGGAATAGCGTCAATGCCGTAGGCTCGTCCAAGTGCCTGGTGGTCGCCGTAGGCAGCGGGGAAGGAGTAGCCTTTGCTTTTGATGAAGCGTGCAGGATCCTGTTCGTTATCATCTACGCTTAGAATAACAAAATGCATTTTATCTTTATATTCGGCGTATTTCTTTTCAATATGCGGCAGCTCGCCTACACAGGGAGGGCACCAGGTAGCCCAAAAATTGATGAAAACAGGCTTGCCCTTCAAGTCACTCAGGCGCATGGTTTTGCCGCTGCCTAACTCCTTGTAGCTGAAATCGGGTGCGGCTTCGGCAGCTGAGGCAGCAGCGGTGTTCATCTGCGGTTTGCTGTCGGCAGTTTTATCGGAAAAAGGACAGCTGCAGCCTGCGGTAAATAATAGCAGCGCAGTCAGAGATAAGGTGAGCAGGATTTTTTTCATGTTGACCTCCTTATAAGAATAAAAGAAAAATGGTATATATAAATTAAAACTTTTTGCCGAGAGAAATTGCCTTTACCGGGCAGATCTTGCGGCATTCACCACAGGCGATACATTCGCTGTCACCTACATGCCGGCAATCCATTTTGCAATGCTCCATACAACGGTCGCAGTTGATGCACTTTACGGCATTTACCTTCATGCCAAAGAGGGAGATTTTATTAAACAGTCCGTAAATAGCGCCTAAAGGGCAGATGAAGCGGCAGAAGGGGCGATAGATGAAGATGGCTGTCAGTACGGTAAGGCACAGCAGTGTTAGCTTCCAAATAAACAGCTGGCCCAAAAGCTCACGAATCTGCGGCTTGAAAAATGCCAAGGGCAGAGCAGCCTCCAAAGTACCTGCGGGGCAGATAAATTTACAGAAGGCAGGTACGCCGCTGCCGGTGAAATGGTAAAAGGCTAAGGGCAAAAGCAGAAGAAAAATCAATGCAATAAAATATTTCAGATAGCTGAGCAGATAGGTAAAGCGGTTGCGCTGCAGCTTAGGCGTAGGAATTTTGTAGAGCAATTCCTGTACAAGGCCGAAGAGACAGCCCCAGCCGCAGATAAGACGTGCAAAGATTAACGCAAAGAACAGAATAAAGCCCAGCACATAGAAGGGAATGCGCAAAAATACACCGCTGAGTGAGCTTTGCAGCGAACCAAGCGGGCAGGCGCCCAAGGCTCCGGGGCAGGAATAGCAGTTTAACCCCGGCAGGCAGATATTCTTGCTGCTGCCATTCCAGATATTGCCATCGGTAAAGCCTGCAAAATTGCCGTTATATAGGAGGGCGGTGCAAATTTGTACAAGCTTACGTTTAACCAATGCCGATACACTCCAGACAAATTGTCGCTGCCTTGCGCCAAACGGCAAGATATTCTCTGTTGCAGATACCATACGTCAGCATGGCGGCAGCGCTCAGAAGGATTAAAATACGTGTTATTTTCATAGCAAGCAGACCTCCTATATAATTACTAAGAATATTCTAGCATATACGATGAAATTTTACTATGAATGCATGACTATACATTATTGAGGTTGGGTAGCAAATAGCAGAAAATAATATTAAATTATTTCTATCCGCGTGTTGCAATTATTTTCTGACAGGTGTTGTATGGATAAAAGCGTTTAAACAGGCTATAATAAAACAGATAATGCAATGGAAGAATATAGGTCGCGAAATAGTATTTGTAAATGAGCAATTTAAAAAAATCCTTGCAAAATAGGCAAAAACAAGGTAAAATAAAACAAGTAATAATATATTTTTTCGGAGGTAATCGTTATGCGTAAACACATCAAAACTGTTAATAAAGCAATGCTGAACAAAACTCTGCGTACCGGTGGCTGCGGCGAGTGCCCGGCTTCCTGCCAATCCGCTTGCAAAACTTCCTGCACCGTTGGCAACCAGGTTTGCGAACACTGCAAATAATATCTGAGCTTAATGCAGCTCCCTGTCTGGTGCAGGGGGCTGTTTTACTATCTATGCAAAAAAGAAAGGTTGGAATACATGCTGATACATAAAATGCGTCTTGATGACAATATGGCTGTGCTGGATATCAACAGCGGTGCCGTTCATCTTGTAGACGATGTTATTTACGATTTACTCGATTATTATGATGGCAGCAACGATGCTGAGGCTATGGCTGCTTTGAAGGATAAATACAGCGAAGAGGATTTGCGCGATGCATTGGAAGAAATGCACGGCCTGCAGGATGAAGGTCTGCTTTTCAGCCCTTCCTTTGATGTACCGCCGACTTTTGCCGAAAAGCCGATTGTCAAATCCCTGTGCCTGCTTGTAACTCATGACTGCAATCTGCGCTGCGGTTATTGCTTTGCCGACACCGGTTCTTTCGGTGGCTGCCGTCAGCTCATGAGCAAGGAAACTGCGGAAAAGGCTATTGAGTTTGCTATTGAAGGCAGCAAGAAGCGCCATAATCTGGAACTGGATATGTTCGGCGGTGAACCGCTGATGAACTGGCCGGTTGTTGTACATATTACCGAATATGTACGCCGTCGCGAAAAAGAAACCGGTAAGAATATTAAGCTGACGCTTACTACCAACGGTACTCTTTTGAATGATGATAATATCAAATTCCTCAATGATAACCGTGTTATGCTGGTTCTGAGCCTGGATGGCAAGAAGGAAACTCATGATGCTATGCGTCCGTTCCCGAATAAAGCCGGCAGCTATGATGCAGCTGTACGCGGCTTCAAGAAGGTAATTGACAGCCGTGAGGGCAAAAACTACTATCTGCGCGGAACCTATACCCATTTCAGCACCCATTTCTGTGAGGATGTGCTTGATATGACTAAGGTTGGCAAGGAGATTTCCGTAGAGCCGGTAGTAGGCATTGATGAACCCTGGGTATTGACCGAGGAAGATCTGCCGGTAATTTTTGATGAATACGATAAGCTGGCACGCGCATATCTGGAGCGTCGTCGCGAAGGAAATCCCTTTGACTTCTTCCATTTTAATGTAGCACTTGATAACGGTCCGTGCGTAGCTAAGCGCTTGGCAGGCTGCGGCGCCGGTCATGAATACTATTGCATTACCGCTGATGGCGATATTTATCCGTGCCACCAGTTTGTAGGCCGTGAACAATATAAGATGGGTACTCTGGATACCGGTATCGTTACACCTGAGATGGTGCAAAAGTTCCGTCATACCCATGTTCTTACTAAGCCGGAGTGCAGTAAATGCTGGGCACGCTTCTTCTGCAGCGGTGGCTGCCACGCCAATGCGGATTTAATTAACGGCGATATTACCAAGCCGTATGAGTATGGTTGTCGTCTGCAAAAGAAACGTCTGGAAAATGCTATCATTGTTCAGGCTGTTCTGTCTGCCGAAGCACAGGAAGGCAAGGACCTGCGTCCGCATATCAACAACTTCACTTACGAAAAATAACAGATGGTTTCTCGTGCCCTCTGCGAAAGCAGAGCGCATTTTTTGGGTTCTATAATAAGTGTTTGGGTATTGACTTGAATTAAGTCAATACTTCCAACACTTATTTTTTAGGCAAAAAATAAAGCATAAAATGCTGGAATTGTAGTAAAATATCATCGACCAAAACAATACAATCTACAAAGGAGAGCAGACACCTTATGCTTCATGACAATTATACACAATCCATTCCTTTTTTTAAAGGGGTAAACACAAAATACTTTGAGGAAGATTAATCAACAGGATCATATAAAGCCTTTATAGAGATGCCTGTGAAAGAACATCGTTGTCCTCACTGCGGTAATAGTACTACTTATATTAAGGATTACAGACTTCAAACAGTTAGAGATTTAGTTGTTTTAGGCAAGCCGTTAATTGTCACAATAAGAAAAAGACGTTATATTTGTAAAAACTGCAATACTACTTTTACTGAAGAAAATCCATATATAAAAAGATATTGCCATTTTCCAGACAGGCTTTATCTTGAATCAATCAAAGAAACTTTCTGCTTGCAGAGCTTTTCATCAATAGCTAAGAGATTTGGCGTATCTGTAACCATTATAATAAGATGGTTCGACAATCTCAATTACCCTCATCCTAAGTTACCGGAATGCATAGCAATAGATGAATTAAGAGGTAATGCCGGTGGTGAAAAATTCCAGTGCAATATTGCAGATCCTGTAAAACATCAAGTAATAGATATCCTGCCGAGTCGCAATACGGAGAATCTTTGTAAACATTTCTTGGAATATCCATATAAAGAACGTGCTGCGGTCAAGAAGATAATTATGGACTTAAGTACTTTGTTCAGGTCTGTTGCCAAGTCCATGTTTCCAGAAGCCAAGATAGTAGCAGATAAGTTTCATGTTATCAGAGTAGTCATAAACAGCCTGGAAAACGTTAGAAAACGCATCCAGAAAGAATTTCATGCAACAAAAAGGAAATGGTTCAAGCGAAGTCGTTATCTTTTGCTTAAGCCGGAATACAAACTGACATCTGAAGATAAAACAGAGTTAGCTAGGATGCTTAACTCATCCTACGATCTAGAAAAAGCATATGTTTTGAAAGAACGTTTTTATGAAGTGTTCAGGAAACAGACAAGAACTGAAGCAAAAAAAGAACTGGGAAAGTGGTTATTGTTGGCTGCGGATTTATCACTTCCTGAATTCAGGCATTGCATTACGACTTTTAGTAATTGGAAAACTGAAATCGCAAATATAATTGGCGAAAGAGTTTCTAATGGTTTTATTGAAGGCAGTAATAATAAAATAAAAGTATTGAAGCGAATCAGCTATGGTGTGCAGAATTTCGATAGGTTTCGTAACAGAATACTGTATCTGCAATAAAATATTGTGAAAATGCATTAGGATAACTATGTCTTATTTTAGAAAAATAAAACCAGCCTCCAATATAAATATACTAGAGGCTAGTTGAATTGCAAAAATAATTATGTGTTGTCTAGGTCTATGATGTTAAAGTCTTGAATACCCCAAAACTTGACAAAGAACCGCAAAATTCACATGATACGACGGCTTTAAGTATTTATTTTATGTCAGCTACAACTTTATGAAAAGACGATGCCTTATACTCAATCTTTAACTGCTTCAGCGCAGCGTTTGCACAGAGTCGGATGCTCAGCATCCTGACCAACCTCGTCACTGTAAATCCAGCAACGCTCGCACTTGTGGCCTTCGGCAGCAGCAACGGTAACCTTCAGGTCCTCGCGGCCGGTTGCTTCGGCACCTTCGGCAGCGCCTTCAACAATAATAGCCTGAGAAACAATCAGCAGAGTTGCCAGGTCTTTTTCTACGGATTTCAGGATAGCAAGAGCTTCGCCTTCGGCGTGCAGCTCAACCTTAGCGTCCAGGGAGTGACCGATTTGTTTGTTACGACGAGCCAGCTCCAGCACCTTGGTGATTTCGCTGCGAATTTCAATGAAGTTATCCCATTTAGTTTCCAGCTCTTCGTTGATGTATTCTTCCTTAACTTCCGGCCAGGGCAGCATTTGTACGGATTCCGGAGCATTAGCAGGTTTCTTCATGAACTGCCATACTTCTTCCATAGTGAAGCTCAGTACCGGGGACAGCATAACGATGAGGTCCATGAGGATTTCATGCATAGCGGTTTGTGCACTGCGACGCTCTTTGCTGTCAGCCTTGTAAGCATACAGGCGGTCTTTGAGGATATCCAGATAGAAGCTGGACATTTCAACGGTGCAGAAGTTGTGGATTGCATGATACAGTACATGGAAATCATAGCTTTCGTAAGCAGCGGTAACTTCCTTCTTCAGCAGCTGCAGATGCATCAGAGCCCATTGGTCAAGCTCCAGCATTTCGTTGAACGGAACTGCATCTGTTTCGTAGTTGAAATCGTTGGTGTTGCCCAGGATGTAACGGATGGTGTTACGGATTTTGCGGTATACCTCAGCCAGCTGCTTCAGGATTTTCGGGGAGATACGGATATCTGCCTTGTAATCGGAGGAAGCAGTCCACAGGCGGATGATATCAGCGCCATATTGTTTGATTACGTCCTGCGGAACGATAACGTTACCTACGGATTTAGACATCTTGCGGCCATCGCCGTCAACTACATAACCATGAGTCAGTACGGATTCGTACGGAGCACGGCCTGCAACAGCAACGGAAGTCAGCAGAGAGGACTGGAACCAGCCACGATGCTGGTCACTGCCTTCGAGGTACATAGCAACCGGCCAGGACAGCTCCGGACGTTTTGCGGCAACAGCCATGTGAGAGGAACCGCTGTCGAACCATACGTCCATGATATCGCTTTCCTTATGGAAGTGCTTACCGCCGCATTTCGGGCAGACAGTGCCTTCCGGCAGCAGCTCTTCTGCAGTGTGAGCCCACCATGCATCACTGCCTTCTTTTTCGAACCAGTTGGCAACGGAATCGATGGTAGCTTCGTTGATCAGATGCTCGCCGCAGTTATCGCAGTAGAATACCGGGATAGGAACGCCCCATACGCGCTGACGGCTGATGCACCAGTCGTGACGGTCGCTTACCATGTTGTGGATACGTTGTTGGCCCCAGGAAGGAATCCACTGTACATCGTCGATAGATTTCAGTGCTTCATCACGGAAGCCGTCGATAGAAGCGAACCATTGAGAGGTTGCGCGGAAAATAATCGGGTTTTTGCAGCGCCAGCAGTGTGCGTATTGGTGCTTAATGTTTTCTTTGCCCAGCAAGCAGTTCAGCTCAGCCAGATATTTCAGTACCGGGATATTAGCGTCGAATACAAACATGCCCTTGAAGCGTTCGCCTGCTTCTTCGGTCAGCTTGCCTTGGGAATCAACCGGGCAGAGAATCGGCAGCTTGTATTTCAGACCGGTTTCAAAGTCGACATCGCCATGACCGGGAGCGGTATGTACGCAACCGGTACCGGCTTCGGTAGTTACATAGTCAGCCATAACTACGAGAGAGCGGCGGTTGTTGTATTCAGGGAACGGATGCACGCATTCAGCGTATTCCATATCTTTACCAAGAGTAGTGCCGAGGATATTGCTGAGGTCCTTGTGGCAGACAGCGCCAACCTGAGCCAGCAGGTCTTTAGCCATAAAGAGAACTTCGCCTTCGCATTCAACCCAAGCATATTCCAGAGCAGGGTTCAGAGCAACAGCAACGTTGGCAGGCATGGTCCACGGGGTGGTGGTCCAAATTACCATGTAAGCCTTTTTGCCTTTAGCAGCTTCCGGAGTCTGGCCGTTGTCTTTTACCAGCGGCATTTTTACGAAGATAGTCGGAGTTTTTTGTTCGCCGTATTCGATTTCTGCTTCAGCCAGAGCTGTTTCGCAGTGCGGGCACCAGTAAACGGTCTTTTTGCCTTTGTAGATATAGCCTTTGTTAGCCATAGTACCGAATACACGGATCTGCTCAGCTTCAAAGCTGTGATGCAGAGTGATGTACGGATTTTCCCAATCGCCCAGAACGCCCAGACGTTTGAAGTCTTCGCGTTGAATATCAACCCATTGCAGAGCGAAGTCATGGCATTTGCGGCGCAGAGTCAGCGGATCCAGCTCATTGCGGTTCAGGCCCAGCTCTTTAATAGCAGCGTGCTCAATCGGCATGCCGTGAGTATCCCAGCCGGGAACATACGGGGTATCGAAGCCGCGAGCATATTTGTATTTCATAATGATATCTTTTAAGATTTTGTTCAGGGCATGACCCATGTGGATTTTGCCGTTTGCATACGGAGGGCCGTCATGCAGAACAAATTTCTTGTGGCCTGCATGCAGAGCCTGCTTTTTGCCATAAATATCGTTTTCTTCCCAGAATTTCAGAAAATCAGGTTCGCGTTGCGGCAGACCTGCACGCATAGGGAACTCTGTTTCGGGCAGATTCAGTGTTTTACCATAGTCCATTACTAATAACCTCCAATTTTATTAAACAAAAAAATATAGCAATAATAAAAAAAGCTTCGTCCCTCAGATAAGGGACGAAGCTGTAGACTAACAACGATTAATACGCATGCGTATCATGCATCATTAACAAAACGTGTACTCCGTGGTACCACCCTCATGACGACAGCCTTTGCCGCACGCCACTCGTGTGCGCAATATCGGGCGCTCCCGTATGCAGCTACTCAGGTTCGCCGCATCCACTCCAAAGTGATTTTCACCTGCTTTACTTCGTCCGGGCTTGCACCATACCCCGGCTCGCTTAACCTACGCCGCAAGCTACTGTCTTTTTCATCGCGTTAGCAAATATCAATAAACGCTAATATTATACATTAGCTGTAGCAAGAAGTCAATGAGTTTTTCTTGCTTCTCAAATTTACTCTTTAGTAGACATTTTTTCTATATCCGTAAAATCAATATAGAGTTTTTTATTCTTATATCCGTAAGAAGTTGTCAAATCTACTATTTTTTTACTATAATCACCACTCACCAGCTTGCCGGAAAAAACTACAACGTCTCCACTTTTCAAAGGCATAATCTTTTTATAAAGCTCGCTGTCGGCAGGGATTAACATTTCATCTGCGGCATATCTTTTTGTTTCAACAGCATATTCCGCTTCAGGAAAATCACAGCTTAGCCTTACATAAGCAGCCGTACCTGAGTTTAACGATTCAATTCTATCAACCTTGGCACACCATTTTTTCACATAACCGTCTTTAAAAAATTCATTGAATTCCTTTTCGTATGATTTATTGAATTCCGCTTTCTCAAGCTCTGTCATGGATTTTTTCTCGTTTTGATTATAGCGGGCCTGTATTTCATTGAACTTTTTCTGGCTGGGAATACTTTCAGCAACTACACTATCAGTAATTTTAACAAATGAATTATCTGATTTTCCGATATGTAAGCTACTTCCTAAAGCTGTAATAAAAGTCAGCAAAATTATTAAAAGAAAAATACCAACTATCGCTTTGGCAAAAACTCCGTGATACCGCCACAGCAAATATAATCCTACCGGCCAGAAGATAAAAAGCATTAAAACAGCAAACCAGCCCTGTTCCCAAAATTTACTTTCCCGCTTTACCTCAGTTGCTTCTTCACGAACCGCTCTCCCACAACCGGAACAATAGTTGGCGTTATCAGGTATCGTTTGTCCACAGTACTTGCATTGCATAACAATCCGCTCCTCATCATCCATGTATATGTTATTACAACAACATAAAATCCTAAAAACAAGCTAATGATACGCTCTCAGCTCTTTGCCTCTAATCACCTTTATCTTAACATTCTTTAGGATAATTAGCAACAATACTTCAGTTCTCCCCCCCACGCCCATACTTATGGGTACAGTATATACAGTATAAAATTCCCCCTATACCACACGCTCTACTTCTACCGTACTTTACGTCTATCCTTTAGGTAGTACTCTAAAGAACAAGGTAACTACTAGCTTACGCTAGTAGCTTTTATCAACGCAGAAGAAAAAGCGAGAAAGAAAACCAACAAAAGAAAGAACGAAAAAGAAGATTCACTCTTATACTCGGGAAAACCGAAGCAAAATTATTACACTGTTTAAGAAAAAATTTTAAAATTTATTTTTTCAGGTGTAATAATTTTCATCGCGAAAAGACGAGTAATAGAGTGAGAACACAAAAACAACCGCTTAAGCGCTTTTCCCCAAGCACCCAAGCGGTCATTCACAGCCTTATTCACTTCTCGTACTTAAACTCAAACACGCCAAAGCCCTTTCCCTGCGTCAGATGACTTACGTCATTCAAGCGGAAAACAGCGTGCTCATGCCATTTGTTAATCCCCAGAACAGTTACGCTGGCAGGCTGCACATCAACCGAAAAGTTAAACGCCGCCACCTGCTGCATATCCATTCCCAACCAACGGAAAATAATATTCTGAATAGTGCCCTTATGCGCAACAATCAGCAGATTTTCCTTGTCGACATCCGCACAATGCCACAAGCCGTGTACATTACGGCGATAAAATTCATTGCGCGTTTCACCGCCGGGATAGTTGCGGTGATCCAGCTCCTGCTCGGAAGCCGGCTTGCAAAAATGCTTCTTAGCCTCTTCCTCGGTCATGCCGGCAGCAATGCCGTTATTCTTTTCCCTCAGGAATCGGCAATGCTCTATTTCGCCCTTAAAGCCAAGCTCCTCGGCAATAATCTGCGCCGATGCGGAAGCACGCTGCAAATCACTTGCCAGAATCCGCAGCTTGCAATTACGTCCGGCAAAATCCTTCGCCAGCTTTACCGCAGCAGCCTTTATCTGCGCCCTTCCCTTTTCGGTCAGCTGCGAATCCGTCCAGCCGCCGGTCAATCTTTGCGTATGATGCGTTGCTTCACCATGCCTCACTAAGATAATCATCATTCATCCTCCGACTATTCTTCGTTATGACTGGCATAGTTTTTGAGCAGCTCAACCTGCGTTTCCAACAGATGCAGCATATTTTTTCGATGCAGCGCCGCCTTTTTCACCTGCTCGTTATAAGCCTGTTCGGCCATAGCAGCCTTGGCATCAGCCTCAAAAATAATTTTACGGCTGCGTTCCTCTGCATCCCCCACCAGTTTACGATATTTAGTATTTGCATCCAGCATCATTCTGCCGGCTTCGCTGCGAGCATCCTCCAGCAGCTTGTTAGCCTCGCTGGCAGCACTGTTAGCGCGTTTTTTGCAGACATCCTCGGTAGTAACACGCAGCTTTTCTGCATCTACCTCAGCACTGCTGCGCAGCTTATCTGCATAAGCCTTAGCCTCTTCGCGCAGCTTGTTGCATTCAGCCATCGCTGCCTGCAGCATGTTATCGGTTTTGTTCTTTGTCTGATTATACAAATCCTCAGCATGCGCCATGGTATCATCATGTAGCTTTTGCGCCGCAGCCTTCGCTTCTCTCAGCTGCTGCTCGCACTTCACTGCAGTTTCCTTCTCCAGCAGCGCCGCCTTCTTTTCACTGGCGTTCTTTACCTCGTCAGCAGTTTCCTGCGCTACAGCCAGTGTACTCTGCATGGTAGCCTCCATCTGCTGATAATATTCCAGCTTGGAGCTGACGCGCTCGATAGTTTCCTTCTGCTCCAGGTTATCCAGATAAAGGTATTCGTATTCCTTAATCAGCTTAGCAAGAAACTTGTCTACCTCTTCTACCTCATAGCCACGAAAACCCTTGGTAAAAGTTTTTTTCTTTAAATCCTCCGGATTAAGCATGGTTTATCCTCCTAGATATAACGCTTCAGCGTTACGCTGATGCGTCCTTTTTTAGTAGTGCCGCGGATTTCCTCAATCTCTACTCGTCCACGGCCGCGGAAGGAAATTACATCGCCCTCGTTCACCGGCTGTGCCGCCTTCTTGGCCTCTTTCCAGTTTACCTTGACATTCAGGCTTTTGATTTCATCCGCCATACGGCTGCGGCTTACGCCATAGCCTGCCGCTGCCACGGCATCAAGGCGCAAATCAGCGACTGTCGCGTTAATCAGCTTAACCTTTTCTTCCTTATGCAGCAATTCCTCGCGGGGAATTTCCGTAAGCGTTACCGGCGCAGAACCGATCTGCGTCAGATTACCGGTAAGATAATTTACCAGTGATTTTTCTACCACGAACTGCGCTCCCTCGGGCACAAAAACGATATCGCCCAAGGCCTCACGCTTGCAGCCCGTGCCCATAAACGCACCGAGAATATCGCGATGCGACAAATCATAATAGCGCTTATCCCAAGCCGCCAGAAAATAGGCCATGCCGAAATCCGGCTGACCGTAAAAATCATCGGCAACAAAGGCAGCCTTCACCCTTTCGGCATTACTGAAGCCGCCGTCGCTTTCCAGACGCACATTTTCGTAGTTCGCCGCAATAATTTCCGCAACGTTATAGGCATGAGGATCAAGAAACTCGCTCACACGGAACTTGCGCGATTTATTGGCGCCCTCGGCCAAATCCAGCAGCTTGGCCGCCAGCTGTTCGTCACCGCCGGCTTTAAAGTAACGCAGAATTTTTTCTCTGTCTGCCATAAATTATTTCCCCTGTAATTCCTTATCTCTTTGCAGCACTGCCTGCACCGCATCATAAAAAGCACCGCGCACGCCATGATTTTCCAATGCATGGATACCGGCAATAGTCGTGCCGCCGGGGCTTGTTACCTGGTCGCGCAGCTGTGCCGGATGCAGGCCGCTTTCTACGCACAGCTTGCCGCTGCCTGCCATTGTCTGTGCTGCCAGCTTAATAGCCAGCGCACGCGGCAAACCGGCACGCACGCCTGCATCAGCCAGTGCATCGATAATCACAAAGCAATAGCCCGGTCCGCAGCCGGAAATAGCGGTAATCGCCTGTAATGCTTTCTCATCTACAAATTCTATTTCGCCGCAGCTGCTGAAAATTGCTGCCGCAGTCTGCTTCATAGGCTCGGTTACAGCCTCATCGCAGCAGATGGCAGTCATACCGGCGCCTGCTGCTAGCGGAGTGTTCGGCATCGTGCGGATTACCGGGAACCCCGGAGCATAGGCATGCAGCTGTTCCAATGTAACACTGCCCATGATAGAAAGTACCCAGGCATCCTTTTTCATCGCAGCCATCAGCTCGGGCACCAGTGCCACCGGTGCTACCTGAGGCTTAACGGCAAAGATTACCAGGTCAGCATCCTTTACTGCCTCTTTATTATCCGTAGTAACATTTACGCCAAAGGCTTCATGCAGACTGCGCGCATGTGCCTCAGTCGGCTCGCCTACGGTAATCATCTCCGGCGCAATCAGGCCGCCGCCGATAATTCCCTTAATAATGGCTTTGGCCATAGCGCCGCCGCCGATAAATGCAATTTTCTTTACTGCTATTTGTCCCATGGATTATTTCCCCTCTCGTCAAGCTCGTGCTCTTCTCCCGCATCTATATCTACGTTTTTCGGGGCGCAGATAACAATATTGCGTCCCAGCTTTTTCATGCTGCCGCCGATAGCATAAACAGTACCGCTGATAAAATCGGTCATACGCTTGGCAACAACATTATCTGTCTTATCATAATTAACAACTACAGCCTGATTATCGCGCAGATAATCGGCAATCTTAGGAGAATCGTTGAAATCGACAGGCTCCAGCAGCACAACCGTCATCAGCTTGTCGGCAATAGGCAGGTTAATGGTTTTACTGCCCATTTTTTCATTTTTTGCCGGTTCAGGCGTTGCTGCCGAACTTTTAAAGTTCAAAATGGATTTGCGTTCACGCTTAGGCTCCTCTGCCGGTACCGAAGCGGCAGGCTCCTTGCTGCCGAAGAAACGCTTCTTGGGTTTAGCCGGCTCCTGCTCGGTCTTAGCAGGCTTCTGCTCAACTTCTTCTTCGATGATTTCTTCCTCGTCATAAAGACTTAATGCATTCATGATTTTATCAATAATATTCATCACGTCACCAACCTTATCTATGTCTTAAAATTTCAGGCTATAATCACGCTGGCCGAACAAGGCTGTGCCTACACGCACAATATTGGCACCTTCTTCTATCGCAACTGTATAATCATTGCTCATACCCATAGACAGAATATCTGCCTGCGGATACCGCTGCTTTAAGCGGGCGAACGCACGGTAGCCTGCCGCAAATACAGGTCTTGTCTGCTCGATATCTTCGCATTTCTGGGCAATAACCATCAGTCCGCGCAGACGCACATGCTTGTATTCGGGCAGCTTCGGCAGCAGCGCCAGATAATCTTCCTTATCTAAGCCAGACTTTTGCTCCTCATGGGCAATATTCAGCTGCAAAAGGATATCCTGCACCTTACCGATGCGTTCCGCCTCCTTATCAATCGCAGCCAGCAAATGCTCACTGTCAACCGATTCGATAAGGTCAAACAAAGCAACAGCCTGACGCGCCTTATTCGTCTGCAGATGTCCGATAAGGTGCCAGTAGCCGTGTTTGCCCAAGGCCTCCTGCTTATGCTTGGCCTCCTGCACGCGGTTTTCGCCTACGTTGGCAATGCCCAAGGCTTCGATATTTGTAATAATTTCCGGCGGATGATTTTTCGTCACCGCCACCAGCGTTACATTATCTCCTGTGAGCAGGTCTTTATTTTTACGCTTGTCCAAAGCAGACGCTATCTGCTCCTGAACCTGCTTTAAATTATCAGCTAACAATGTATTTGCCCCCCAATTCTCAGCAAAATGATTTGTGGCAAAGATTCTGCTTTTTATTATGCTTTAAAAGCTCTTTATCTTTATATTTTAGCATACGTGTAAACCATTGTCACGAATAAAAACAACAAAGAGCTGCCGCACAAAAGTGCAGCAGCTCTCAATAAATTTATCTTCGTTATGATAGCTATTAGTATAACAGCTTGTTGGCAATAACCAAACGTTGGATTTGGTTGGTACCTTCGTAGATTTGCATGATTTTAGCGTCACGCATCATCTTCTCTACGGGGTATTCTTTAGTGTAACCGTAGCCGCCCATTACCTGAACAGCGTCGGTGGTTACCTGCATAGCGGTATCGGCAGCATAGCATTTAGCCATAGCAGCCTCTTTGGAGAATTCCATGCCCTGATCACGCATCCAGCAAGCCTTTTGAACCATGAGGCGAGCGGTTTCAACCTTCATAGCCATGTCAGCCAGCATGCCTTGAACCATTTGGAAGGAAGCAATCGGTTGGCCGAACTGACGGCGCTCTTTAGCATATTTAACAGCGCAATCCAGAGCAGCCTGAGCGATACCTACGGAAACAGCGCCAACGAACGGACGAGCGCTGTCTAAGGTATTCATAGCAATACGGAAGCCTTCGCCTTCGCGGCCTACGCGATAGGACTCAGGAATAACAACGTCTTGCAGAACCAGCTCGGTAGTATTGGAAGGACGGATGCCCATTTTGTTTTCTTTCTTGCCAACGGAAAAGCCCGGAGTGTCTTTCGGAACGATGAAAGCAGTCAAACCACGGATACCGCCGGTTTTACGAGTGTTAGCGAATACCAGAAAAATTTCTGCCAGACCACCGTTAGTGATGAACATTTTAGTACCGTTCAGAGTGTAGGTACCCTCTTCCTTGTTGTGTACAGCACGGGTAGAAACACCGCCTGCATCACTGCCTGCACCGGGTTCGGTCAGAGCGAAAGCAGCCAGACCGCCGTTGTTCAGGATATCGCAATACATTTTCTTTTGCTCATCGGTGCCTGCCAGCAGAACAGGTACAGTTGCCAGGCTGTTGGCAGCCAGAGAGGTTGCAACACCTGCGCAGCCTTTGCCCAGCTCTTCATAAATGGTAGCAACAGAAATGCTGTCCAGGCCGGGGCCATCTAATTCTTCCGGAACAATAACGTTCAGCAAGCCCATTTCGTTAGCCTTGTCAATCAGGCCGTCACGCATATGGTTTTCTGCATCCATTTCAGCAGCATAAGGAGTAATTTCTTTTTCAACAAACTCCCTTACCATTTCCTGTAATTCTAATTGTTCCTCGTTTAATGCAAAATCCATCATATCCTCCTTGATATCAAGCGGTCTTCCGCGTCATTTCCCTTCCAAATCAACTCAGGCAAGCTCACCATTTGGCGGGTATTTCTTTAAATCTGTCGACGACAAACATTGTTGTTAAAATCGTCCCAATTAAATTCTTTTTGCTGTCAGTCATTTCAGCCTCAATAACCATCGTAGAATGTCCGGAATGCTTAATATGGCTTCGTACCGTTAAGGTTGTCGGCTCATGGACACCTTTGATAAAATTCATGCTGAAATTAAGAGTTGCCACTACAGCGCCCACGCTTGCACCGGTAACACCCAGAACGGAGTCTGCCAAGGCCAACATTACTCCGCCGTGACATATGTCACGATGATTAAAATGCTTTGCCGGATCAACGTCAATGCTGACTTCAGCACTGCCACACTTTATCTCACCAATATGCACACCGAATTGAGTCATAAAATGATTATCTGTGTACATCTGGCGAATATAGGCAGGAACATCCTTGACCTGCTCCACAGCTATCATCGCCTTTCTTCGGACAGCAGAAAATATTACTGTCAATATATCTTTGATATTTTACCACAAAACAGCGCTTAACTCAACAGTTTCATGCAAAAAAATAAGCTGAAAGGAAAGTTTTAGGGATAATTTTTTCAATAATCGCACTTTGATATAAGCGGTAAAGACAAAATGGCTGCCGCACTTTGAGTACAGCAGCCATGCAGGAAGTATATAAATTAATCGATAATATTTTGTTTATAATCGTGATACAGAGTCTTGAGCTCTTCCATAGTTGCACCCATCTCAACCTTGAGCTTGGAAACAGTATCATAGTCGCCTTCGGCAACAGCTCTGCGGATAGCAGTGAAGATGCTCTTCTCCTCAAAGGAATCCTTGGCCAGCTTAGCACGCAGGTTCTGGATTTTACGCCACATTGCCAGGTCGCAGTCGGTGCAGGTTTCCTGGTTATGCAAGCGCTTCATGTCGATAACAGCCTGATAGTTTTCCGGAATCAGACGAGTCAAAAGCTCGGTCTTCCAACGAATCAGCGCACCCTGCATGAAGGAGTCGATATATTCCTTCTTCAGGATATTGCCTTGGGTGAGCACGGCAACCTTTTCCGGATATTTTTCGAAGGCGCAGAGATTTTCCCAAACGGTAGCAGGCGGTTCGCCGAACAGCTTGCTGCGTTCTTCCGCAGTGAAATCTTCAAACACGTCTTCCTCAGTGCGGTATTGACGGTCGGTATCCAGATAGAAGCCCTCTTCGCCGGCCTTCTTGGAAATTTCTTTTTCCAGAGCCTTCAGGTCCTTGCCGGATTCTACGCAAGCCTTGATGCCGTCGAGGCAGGACAGGTAGAAGGCAGCAATGGCGATGTAGGTATTGGTGTACGGGTTCGGAGAACGCATTTCGATACGGGTAGCTTTATCGTTGTCCAAATCGCGGATCAGGCCTGCAAGAATGGTTCTGTTACGGGACGGATTATCCGGGCTCAGACCAAGGCTGGTAACGATGCAGACAGGAGCTTCAAAGCCGGGTTTCAGACGGTTCAGAGAGTCAATGGTGCAGGAGATAAACGGATTGGTTACCTCGTAGTTTTTCAAAAGGCCCATGAGAGCGCCATAGCCGACAGCGGAAAGGAAGTCCTTGTGCATATCCTTCGGCGAGAACAGGTTGACGATTTTGCCGTTTTTCATTTTTGCGGCAATGCCTACATGTGTATGCTCACCGCTGCCTGCAACACCAGGAATCGGTTTAGCCTGGAAGGAAACCTCCAAGCCGTTCATGCGGAAAACTTCTTTAACGATGATACGTGCCAGCAGTTCGTTATCCGCAGTCTGAACGCCGCTGCTGAACTTCCAATCAACCTCCAGCTGCTCCATAACGTGAGTCATATGGCCTGCGGCATCAATCTGACCTTTAACGCCGCCACATTCCTTGTGGCCCATTTCAGGCTCCAGGCCGTACAGCTCCAAAGTCTGAATAGTCTGCTCCAATGCAGTACGCACATTGCCGCGGGTACGCTGCCAATATTGCTCCTGCATTACCTGAGAAGAGCTCAGAGCCTCCAGCGGTGCGTCCTCACGCGGAGTTTTTACCCAAAATTCCAGCTCGGTAGCACTGGTGAAGAGCAGCTTTTCAATCTCAGCAGGATTTACATGCTCCAGGCCGGCAATTACCGGATGCTTAGCAAACAAATCCATAATCTCTTTTTCTACATAAGCCAGAGTATCATTCAAAATAGAACGGGAATCAACATGATTGCCGTTGTGAATCAGATAGCAGGGAATGCGCAGAGTACCGATCATGCGACCGCTTTCTGCATCAAAATGCTCATAGTTATAATCAACAAACCAGTTAACGGTTTTATCAACCTTCATATCAACGCGGGCATCGTTCAGAGTAGCGATACCGGTCAGCACAACGGAGGAGCCGTCAGTCTGTGCTGCGCTGCCTGCCAAAAAGCCATCGATATCCTCAAGGAAAATCTTCATCGGGATTTTTTCGTCGGTATCATTACCGGCAAAATCCACACCCATCAGAGATACGAACTGAATCTCCGGATGCAGAGTCAGAAGCTCACGCAGAGTGCCTTCGTTTTGTTCTTCAGGTTTAATTACGTACAGTAAATCTTTGTTGTTCATGATCAGTGCAGCCATAAGGCTGCCTCCTTTCTCAATACTCCCTAATTATCATGCTGCAGAAAAATGCTCCCTACATATTTTCCGCAAGATAAACGAAAAAGGACCTTTTTAAGCATGGACACACTACTTCCTTACTCAAAAAAGTCCTCGTTGACTGTTCCATTATTATAGCAGATATTAAGTGCTTTTGTCCAGCTTTAATTTCTGAGGATAAGATATCAGGCGAGCAGGCGGACAAGTATTTCCTCCAGCTTTTCGTAGCCGCGTCCGCCCTGACGCAGTTTGATATTCATATCCGATAGTCCCAGCAAGGCTTCCGTCAGGCGCTTTTCATCAAAGCGCCTGCTGTCGCGCTCCAAAAATCTGTAGGCATATGGGCTGCGCATCCCCAGCTCCTCCATAATACCCTTCTGGTCGTAGCCTCTGCGCTTCAGCTCCAGATAACGCAGCACCTGACGCAATTTAAAAGCTACGGTTGCACTGAGCGGCAGGATATAGGTTCCGTGCTTGCGTTCGCTCGCCAACAGCTCCAGACACTGCTTCAGCTTGCCTGCCATAATATAATTGGTCAGCGCAAAAGATGAGGCGTTGGGCAGCAGCGCGAACACATTCAGCACATCATCTTCCGTCCATTCCCTACGTCCTGAGGCATAAATTGCCAGCTTGCCGATTTCCTGCTGCAGCAAATCCAGCGGAATTTCTTCCTTCACCGGCTCAATATATTCGCTGATGGCAGCCAGCGCATCTCTGGTAAAATGCGCGCCGTATGCTGCTGCCTGCGCATATAGCCAATCATCAAGATCTCTTTCCTTAATGCGCTCACACGGGCAAATCAGAGCACTTGCTTTGAGCTGCTTATACAGCTTGGTCCGCTTATCCATTTTTTTGCTGCTGATAACCAACAGACAATAATCCGGTACGTCGCTGACTATCGCCGCCAGCTGCTCCATTTTCTTGGAATCGGTATCATCCTGCGCATCAGCGGCACTGTTTGCTTTGGCAGGCTTTGCTGCCCACAGCTTTTCATCCTTCAGGAAAATCAGCGATTTGCCGCAGAAGAAGGGATAGCTGTTGACGGCTGCCTGCAGCCCGGACAGGTTGGTATCTTTGTCAAAGACCGTTATTTCGCGGTCAGCCTCCGGCGTATCGCCAAAAACATATTCCGGCAGCGCGGCAATAATGCTGTTGCGGTAGTAATCCTCCTCGCCGCACAAAAGCAGTACCTGCGCCTGCGGCAGCGGCTTATGCTGTTGTAATAGTGAAATCAGGTTTTCCGGTTTAATATCCATCTGTATTCCCTCTTATTATTTTTCTAACGGTACAATGGCTAATGTCTTGCCTAAAGGTGCAAGTATTTTTAAGATTGTACTGATTTTAGGAATAGAGGTACCGTTTTCCATTCTCGCAATTACAGGCTGCTTTACTCCGCTCAAAAGCTCCAATTGCTTTTGAGTTATTCCCTTATCCTGACGTGCCTTGATAAGTTCACCGATTAAGGCAACTCGCAAATCACTTGCGGAGATTTTTTCCGGTGTAAAAATATTCTTTCTGACATCCTGCCATTCATAGCCTACTGCACTATTTTTCACTTTCCTCACTCCTTAATTTCTCTCCTTTAATTATAACTTATGAGTTATATTTTGACAACAGCTTCACTGTAAATCAGCGTAGCCATAGCATTTTATTCCCTCTGCGTCAAAAACAACTTTAATACAGCCAAGCTCATCCGTTCGGACAACAGCACTGCCTATTGCCTGCAAACGCTCCAGCGTTTCCTGATGCGGATGGCCATAGCGGTTACCGCGCCCGCAGGAAATAACTGTCAGCCTTGGCCGCACCTGCTCCAGAAATTCCATACTGCTGCTATAGTGCGAACCGTGGTGTCCTGCCTTCAACACAGTGTACTGCTGCAGCTGCAGCCTCTGCTCGCGTTCTTCCCCCATGTCGCCTGTAAACAGCACGCTGCCCTGAACACTCTGCAGCGCCGCCAGCGTGCTGGCTTCATTTCCCGGCACGTCCTGCTGCGGTACATCAACTAAAACAATCTCCGCATTATCATCCAACGCATAGCGTTCACCGCCCTGCACCACATGCGCCTGCGTCCTGCCGGCCTGCGCCAAAATTTCCTGCTGCACTCTTTTGCTTTCCTCTGTCAGTGCTTCGTTAGGCAAAAGTAGCTTTTTCACCCGCAGCTGTCGCAATAGGTCCGCTGCAGCACCGACGTGGTCAAAATCATAGTGGCTTAAAAGCAGGATATCAGCCTCACGCTTGCCAAGATAACGCAAAAACGGAGTAATCACGCGCGTAGCAGTCGAGATATTTTTCAAGCCTCCGGTATCAATAATTGCCACCCGCTGCGACGGCGTGACGATAACAGCGCAGTCCCCCTGTCCCACATCCAGAAAATAGCAGGCCAACGGCAGCGTGCGATACTGCTGATAAGCAAGCATCCCGGCAAGCAGCAAGGCATGCAAAAGCAGGATGCAGCGCCGTTCCCTATTGCTCCAAAATTGTAGCCATGGAAAATCCGCCCACACAAACAGCGCTGCATAATAAAGCACCAAACAATAGGCAGGCAACTTGCCGATAACCACCGTGCTGTACGGCAGGTAGGCAAAAAAACGCGCCTGCGTCAGCACCTGCGCCGTCAGCCAGGCAGCAAGCTGCAACAGATACTCGCCGCAGACAGGCAACAGTGCACCCACGAGTGCCAACTGCGCCGCGATTTCCAACACCGGCACCAGTACGATATTGCTTACCAAGGCAATCAGCGAAAATTGTTGAAAATAGTAAACCTCCAGCGGCAGTACAGCCAGCTGTGCTGCCAGTGAAACCGCTGCCGCTTCGCCTATCGGCGCAGGCAAAGCCTGCGGCAGCAGCCTTTGGCATGCAGGCAGCAGCCACAAAAGACCGGCTGCCGCCCCGAACGATAGCTGAAAACCGATATCGGCCAGCCATAACGGCTGCAGACACAACAGCAGCGCCGCCACCAAGCACAGCAAACGCCCGCGCTCCGCACCACTGCCGCCAAGCAGCAGGACGCTGCTCATAGCCAGCGCCCGCAGCACCGGCGGACGCAAGCCGCAGAGCAGCGCATAGGCAGTAAGTAAAGTTATAACTATAACCTTGCGCCAGGGCAGCGGTACCCACTGCAGCAAAGCAAGCAGCAAACCTGTCAGGAGCACAATATGCGTACCCGAAACAGAAAGAAGATGCGCCAAGCCGTTATCCGTAAACAGCTCACGTGTTTCTTCGTCCAGCCTGCCGCTGCCGCCAAGCACCATGCCGCTCAGCAGCGCCCCATATTCAGCGCCGGCTGCTGCTTCCATGCGCTCGCTCAGCTTTTTGTTCAACAAAGCAAAATGCTGGCACCACAAAACCTGCGGCTCTGTCTTTAGCAGCTTCGCCTTGCTCAAACGTCCGCCAAGCTCCTGCACTCTGTTGTAGCTCGCAGCATCAAAGCCGCCGGGATTACGCAAGCTGTCCAGCTGCTCCAGCGTCCCCTTAAGCACCACACAGCCTGCCTGCGGCAGCTCGCCCTTCACGCTCACGCGCAAACGTCCGCTGTAAGCAAGCTCCGTGTCGCTATACACCTTGTAGCAGCGCAGAACCGCACTACTAAAGCCATCCTGCCTGCGCACGCTCAAAGGTTCCACCGCGCCATACACAACCAGCTGCCGCCCAAAGCAGGCAGCAAGCTGCTGCTCGGCGGACGGCGGCACGGTAAGCAGACGAAAAAACAGTACGCAAAGCAGCATGAAGGGCAAAAATAATCGTAGATAACGTGTTTTCTGCAGCACTAATCTACCTCCACATAATCACGCAGCTTTGCCAGCTTGGCTTTGCCTATTCCCGGCACACGCAGCAAATCATCCGCGCTGGTAAAACGCCCGCTGTTTCTTGTTTCTACAATACGCTGCGCCAGCGCAGGACCTATGCCCGGCAGCTGCTGCAGCTCACCGGCGCTTGCGCTATTAATGCGCACACTCTGCATCATGCTGCTGTTTCTGCCTGAGCCTGCTTTAGCACTGCCAGACTTTCCTGACGTACTCTCACCTAAACCGGACTTTGCCTGAGCGTTTTTCCTCTGCGTGCTGCTTGTCCGTGCAGCCTTCTGCACAGGCACTCGTATCTGCATGCCATCGCGCACCTTACGCACCAAGTTGACACGTTCGCTGTCGGCATTTTCCGTCAAGCCGCCGGCAGCAGCAATGGCTTCTTCCACTCTGCAGTTGGTAGGCAGGTCGTAAATTCCCGGCTCCAGCACGGCGCCGCTCACCTGCACGCGTACTGTTTTTACCTGCGCTGCTTTGGATGCGACAGCGCCTTGCGCGGACTGCGGCAGGCTGCTGCCGGGTAGCGTTTTCTCCTTATCGTTGGTGCTTATAAGACTGGTGATGATGCAGCCTGTGAGGAGAATGGCGATGAAGATTAGTTTTTTTACTTTTGCTTGCATGGGGATACCTCCTAATGATGTTGGGGAAAAATATTTTAGAACAAAAATAGAGCCTATCTTAAAGAGCCTCTCATATGACGTGCATCGGCAGACCGAGCCTCTCCTAGGGGAGAGGTGCCGAGCTTGTCGAGGCGGAGAGGGGTTTTTCTGTGCAACTGTTTTCTGAACTCTATCCCCTCTCAGTCACCCTTACGGGTGACAGCTCCCCCCTAGGGGAGCCTCTTTAACATACAACAGCAGACTGAGCCTCTCCTCGGGGAGAGGTGCCGAGCTTGTCGAGGCGGAGAGGGGTTTTTTGTGCAACTGTTTTCTGAACTCTATCCCCTCTCAGTTACCCTTACGGGTGACAGCTCCCCCCTAGGGGAGCCTCCTTTAAATTAATCGCTGGATAAACATCACAAAAAAACAAAAAGAGCCCCCAAGAATAACAATTACGTTATTCTCAGAGACTCTGAAAATGTAAGCGTTATTTAGTACTACTAAATAATGTCATTGCTGACATGTACTGCTTATTTTTTTGTCCGCGCTACAGTCTGCGGAAACTGCCTGTTGCAGGACAGCTGTAACTGCGGTGGTCGCGGTTAGTAATTAGTGGTTAGTGGCCAGTAATACTAAAGCTCGCGACAGATTTTATTTCTAATTTTATTTCTCCCCTCTTCTTGCTCGCTATCCGCTCGCAACGGGGATTCGTTCCACCATTTCACTTTCTCGCTTCGCTATTGCTCGCTACAAAGTGGGTGTCACTTCGCTACGATGTTTACCAGACGGCCGGGTACGCAGATAACCTTACGTACGGTTGCATCGCCGATGTGAGCCTGAACGTTAGCGTCAGCCATAGCAATCTTCTCCAGCTCTTCCTTGGTAGCTTCAGCCGGAACAGTCAGACGACCGCGAACTTTGCCGTTAACCTGCAGAACGATTTCTACATTGTCAACCTTCAGGGCTTCTTCATCGCACTCAGGCCAGCTTTGTTCATGTACGCTGCTGTTGGCATCGATAGCACCGCGCCACAGCTCTTCGGTGATATGCGGAACAAACGGGCTCATCATCTTGATAAGGTCGGAAATTGCTTCGTAAATCAGACCTGCATTCGGCTCTTTGGCAGCTTCTTTATAAGCATAGAGAGCGTTAACCAGTTCCATCATAGTGGAAATAGCAGTGTTGAAGTTGAAGCGGGTTTCGATATCGTTGGTAACCTTCTTAATGCTGCTATGCAGTACACGGCGCAGGTCCTTGTCTGCTTCGCTCAGGTTGCTGTGATCGTATTCGGTAACCTTTTGTGCCAGAACATTTTCAAATGCTTGTACAATACGCCAGATACGGTTCAGGAAGCGGAAGGAGCCTTCAACGCCCTGGTCGCTCCACTCCAGCTCTCTTTCAGGTGGAGCAGCGAAGAGGATGAACAGACGCGCGGTATCAGCACCGTATTTGGAAAGAATTTCTTCAGGGGAAACAACGTTGCCCAGAGATTTACTCATCTTAGCACCGTCTTTGATTACCATGCCCTGAGTCAGCAGGTTGCTGAACGGTTCATCGTAATCAACCAGGCCTGCATCGCGCAGAACCTTTACAAAGAAGCGGGAATACAGCAGATGCAGAATAGCATGCTCAATACCGCCGATATATTGGTCTACAGGACCCCAATAGTTATTGAGCTCCTTGTCAAACGGCATCTTGTCGTTGTGTGCGTCGGTATAACGCAGATAGTACCAGGAGGAGCACAGGAAGGTGTCCATGGTATCGGTTTCACGGGTTGCGTCAGCACCGCATTTCGGGCATTTGCAGTGAACAAATTCTTCGGAGGTTGCCAGCGGAGATTTAGCACCGGCATTGAAGCTTACGTCCTCAGGCAGGCGAACCGGCAGCTGGTCTTCCGGAACCAGAACCTCGCCGCAGTGCGGGCAATAAATGATAGGAATCGGAGCGCCCCAATAACGCTGACGGCTGATCAGCCAATCGCGCAGACGATAGTTTACACGGCGTTTACCGAAGCCTTCAGCTTCAGCCTTATCCATGATAGCGCTCATAGCCTTGTGCATTTCCATGCCGGTGAATTCGCCGGAGTTAACCAGCATGCCTTCTTTTTCTTCGTAAGCGCAGGTCATTTCTTCCAGCTTCAGCTCTTTGCCAATAGGGCAGATGGTAACGATTTTTTCAATGCCGTATTTGTCAGCAAACATCCAGTCACGTTGGTCACCAGTAGGAACGCCCATTACAGCGCCGGTACCGTAATCATACAGTACATAGTTGGTTACCCAGATTTCTACCTTGCGGCCGGTGAACGGGTTGATGCAGTATACGCCGGTGAATACGCCCTCTTTTTCGGATTCGCTGGAGGTACGTTCAATTTCGGACTGATTGCGTACACGCTCGCAGAAGGCGTTGATTTCGTCAGCCTTCGGATTGTTTTCGCAAATCTTTTTAATCAGCGGATGCTCAGCAGCCAGAGCCATGAAGGTTACGCCGTAAGCAGTATCCGGACGGGTGGTGTAAACAGCAACAGTATCGTTAAGTGCCGGGATTTCAAAGGAGAATTCCAAGCCTTCGCTACGGCCGATCCAGTTATGCTGCATGGTTTTTACGCGCTCGGGCCAGCCCGGCAGCAGGTCAAGATCCTTCAGCAGCTCATCAGCATAATCGGTGATTTTGAAGAACCATTGGCTCAAATCCTTTTTAACAACCTCATGGTCGCAGCGCCAGCATTTGCCGTCGATAACCTGCTCGTTAGCCAATACGGTGTTACAGGTGTCGCACCAGTTTACAGCAGATTCCTTTTTAACTGCCAGACCGCGTTTGTAGAACAGCTCAAAGAACCATTGAGTCCATTTGTAATAATCTTCCTTACAGGTGGTAACCTCGCGGTCCCAATCGTAGGACAGACCGAGAGCCTTCAGTTGGCGAGTCATGTTAGCGATGTTTTCCAGAGTCCATTTTTTAGGCGGAATATTGTGTTTGATAGCAGCGTTTTCAGCAGGCATACCAAAGGAGTCCCAACCCATCGGATGCAGAACGTTGAAGCCCTTCATGGTGCGGAAACGTGCGATTACGTCGCCGATGGAATAGTTACGAACGTGACCCATGTGCAGGTTGCCGGACGGATAGGGGAACATTTCCAGAACGTAGGATTTAGGCTTATCCTTATCCATCTCTACTTTAAAGGTTTTGTTTTCTTCCCAGTATTTTTGCCATTTAGCTTCAATATCATGGGGAGCATACTTTTCTTGAATCATTTCATTACCTCCCAGGTATTATAGTTGGTCGAAAATAAAAAATCCCCGACCTTAAAGAAGGTCAGGGACGAAAAATTCGCGGTACCACCCTGATTGCGGCTACAGCCGCCACTCAATTAGCCTTAACGCAGCATCACGTCCGCACATTTCCTTGCGGCTTCTTCACGGTGAGTTCATCTGCCCTAACTGCCGGCTCGCATCAACCGCCGACTTTCTGTAAGATACTGCAGACTACTGCTCCGCTTCACAGAATTTGAACAAAAATATATTGTATATTATATAACGCCAAACAGGAAAAGTCAAACTTCCGCATCGGCATTTATTTTTTCTTTTTCTTCGGCACCAGCTTCTGCCCCAGCTGTCCCTTGACAATAATCAGCTGGTCACGCAGCTCGGCCGCCGCCTCGAAATCCAGCGCCTTCGCCGCCTCCTGCATCCGTCTTTCCAGCTCGCGGGCCAGCGTGTTCAGCTCCTTAGTTGATTTCTGCTTCAGCTTCTTACTGCTACCATAGGACGTTGCCTCCTCGGTGTCTGCCACCTTCGTCAGCTTAATCAGCTGGCGCTGCTCCTTGTAAATCGTCTTAGGCGTAATGTGGTGCTCCTCGTTGTACGCCTGCTGCTTTTCACGGCGGCGATTAGTTTCGTCTATCGCCCGCTGCATGCTGTCGGTAATACGGTCGGCATACATAATAACACGACCGTGAGCATTACGCGCAGCGCGTCCGATAGTCTGAATCATCGCCGTATCACTGCGCAAAAAGCCTTCCTTATCGGCATCCAGAATCGCAATCAGCGATACCTCGGGCAAATCAAGGCCTTCACGCAGCAGGTTAATGCCTACCAGCACGTCAAACTTACCGGCACGCAGGCTGTCGATGATCTCCGCTCTTTCAATCGTGGCGATTTCCGAATGCAGGTAGCGCACACGCACCCCTGCTTGCTTCAGATATTCCGTCAAGTCCTCCGCCATGCGCTTCGTCAGCGTAGTCACCAGCACACGCTCGCCTGCGGCGGCAACCTTGTTTATTTCGCCCAACAAATCGTCAATCTGTCCCTTAATCGGGCGGATTTCAATCTGCGGGTCCAGCAGTCCGGTCGGACGAATAATCTGCTCGACAACATTGTCCGCCTGCTCCAGCTCATACTTCGCCGGCGTAGCAGAAACATAAATCGCCTGCTTAATCTGTGCCTGAAACTCATCAAAGGTCAGCGGTCTGTTATCATAGGCCGAAGGCAGACGGAAGCCATGCTCCACCAGCATCTCCTTACGCGAGCGGTCACCGGCATACATAGCGCGAATCTGCGGCAGCGTTACATGCGACTCATCCACTACCAGCAAAAAATCCTTAGGAAAATAATTTACCAGCGTAAACGGCGGCTCACCGGCCTTACGGCCAGCCAGATGGCGCGAATAGTTTTCGATGCCGGAGCAATAGCCCATCTCCTGCATCATCTCGAGGTCATAATTCGTACGCTGCTCAAGACGCTGTGCCTCCAGCAGCCTGCCATGCTTATTCAGCTCATCCAGGCGCTCGTCCAGCTCCTCGCGGATATCATTCATAGCGCGTTCAAGATTCTCACGGCTCGTTACATAGTGGCTCGCCGGGAAAATTGCCACATGATTGCGCTGCGCCAGAATCTCGCCCGTCAGCACATCGAACTCTACAATGCGGTCAACCTCATCATCGAACATTTCAATACGCACTGCCTTCTCGCCGTAGGCCGCCGGAATAACCTCAATCACGTCACCGCGCACACGGAAGGTGCCGCGCTTAAAATCAATATCATTGCGCGTATACTGAATCTCCACCAGCTTATGTAAAATCTTCTGGCGGTCGATAATCTGCCCCAAGCGCAGCGACAGCACCATATCATAATACTCCTGCGGAGCGCCTAAGCCGTAAATACAGGAAACGCTGGCTACGATAATAACATCCTTGCGCTCAAACAAAGCGCTGGTCGCACTGTGGCGCAGCTTATCAATCTCATCGTTAATCGAAGCATCCTTCTCAATATACGTATCCGACTGGGGAATATACGCCTCCGGCTGATAATAATCATAATACGAAACAAAATATTCCACCGCATTCTCCGGGAAGAACGCCTTCAGCTCACTCGCCAGCTGTGCCGCCAGCGTCTTATTATGCGCAATCACCAGCGTCGGCTTGCGCACCTTATTGATTACCTGCGCAATCGTATACGTCTTACCTGTACCCGTTGCGCCCAGCAAAACCTGCGTGCGCAGGCCCTGCTCTACTCCCTCCGCCAGGTTGGCAATCGCCTGCGGCTGGTCGCCGGCAGGCTCAAACGGAGCCTGAATTTTAAAATCCATGTTCATCACCAACTAAAAAACAATAACCAAAACCGTAAAAATGAAAGTACAAAATATGCAATTGCAACGCCAGACTCAACCCTTACACATCCAGCTCAATACTTACCGGACAATGATCGCTGCCGAAAACCTCATTGTGAATCTCCGCACTCCGCAGCTTATCCGCAATCCTGTCCGACACCACAAAATAATCAATACGCCAACCCGCATTCTTCTCGCGCGCCTTAAAGCGATAGCTCCACCAGCTGTACTTAACCTCCTCCGGATGCAGATAACGGAAGCTGTCCGTAAATCCAGCGGCCTTCAGCTCACGGAACTTAGCGCGCTCCTCGTCCGTAAAGCCTGCATTCCTGCGGTTAGTCTTAGGATTCTTCAAATCAATCTCCTCAGCCGCCACATTCAGATCACCGCAGACAACAACCGGCTTCTTCGCATCCAGCTCCTGCAGATAAGCGCGGAACACATCCTCCCACACCATGCGGTAATCAAGACGCGCCAGCCCATCCTTGGAATTAGGCGTATACACCGTCACCAGATAAAAGCTCGCAAACTCCAGCGTAATCACACGGCCTTCCTTATCGTGCTCCTCCTGTCCCAAGCCATAGGTAACAGCCAAAGGCTTAACCCTCGTAAACACAGCAGTACCGCTGTAGCCCTTGCGCTCCGCACTGTTCCAATACTCCTCATAGCCGGGGAACACAAAATCAGCCTGCTCACGCTGCATCTTCGTTTCCTGCAGGCAAATAATATCCGGCGCAGCCTCCTGCAAAAAATCGGCAAAGCCCTTCGTCATGCAGGCACGCAAACCGTTAACATTCCAGGAATATAATTTCATAAAATCAACCTCTTTTCCGTAAATTTATCCGGTATAACAACGGTAAAATTACTGTGTAAAATTTATACTCTGTCTTTTTATTTTAACATTCGATGCAAAAAAATAAAAGAGCTGCCCTCAGCGCAGCCTCGTCATCAGCGATGACAAATGTGCACGGCAGCCCTTAAATTTTAGAATTTGATTTGCGACGGCTCATAATCAACTGTTGTCTTGATGAAAGCAATCTCATTGCAGTACGGATACTGCGGACAATACACGCATTCCTTCCATACCTTCTGCGGCAGCTTATCCTTCGCAGTTTCAATATAATCGCACTTGGCAAAAAATCCCGGCTGATAGGTCAGAGTGAAAAACATCGTCACTCCGCGCTCAATGCCCTCCTTTTCCAAATGCTCCACCAGCTGACGGCCTATACCTGTTTTCTGCAAGCTCGGTTCCACCGCCAGCGAACGGATTTCCGCAAAGCGGTCCCAGACAAAATGCAACGCACCGCAGCCCAACAAACGGTTATTTTCCACCGCTAAAATATAATCGCGCAGATTCTCATAAATTGCATTGCGCGCACGTGGCAGCATCAAGCCTTCCTTTGCATAATAATTCAGCAATTTGTGTATATGTTCTACATCGCTGAAAGTTGCCGGTCTAAAAACAATCATTTTTCAAACCCCCTCATTTGTATTCCCCATATCAGTTTATCTAACGTAACTGATTTTCTATATATTATCACGTATTACAGCAGAGTACAAGTATAAAAATGCAAAAAAAGAATTAATCAGTGTAATAAAATACTGATTAATTCTTTTTTTAAACAAGGTTACATTCTTTCCTTCAGCATGTCTGCCGCAGCACACAAAGCCACAATAATTGCAGCAGGTCGCGGCGGGCATCCAGGCACAGCAATATCAACCGGCACCACGTCAGCCGCACGTCCTACAACAGCATAGGTGCTGCCATAGGTTTCGCCGCCACAGGCACAGGCACCGCAAGCCATAACCATTTTCGGTTCAGGCATAGCGTCATAGGTCATACGCAGCGCCTGCTCCAGGTTGCGCGTAACTACGCCGGTAACCATCAGCATATCCGCATGACGCGGAGAAGCAACGAAGGCGATACCGTAACGGTGTAAATCATAAACAGGATTGCTCATCGCACCCAGCTCAAAGTCGCAGGCATTGCAGCTGCCAGCGTCAAGATGACGTACATGCAGAGAGCGTCCCAGCTTTGCCGTAACAGCCTCGCTGACCTCCACGGCACTGTCAGCCAGAATCTGCGCCAAAGCATCATGGTTCGTATGCACCAGCGCCTTACGCGCGCAGGCCTCCACACAGCGTCCGCAGAAAACGCACTTACTGTAATCTATTTTTGCTTTACCGTCAGCCACACTCACAGCGCCGACCGGGCAGGCAGCGGCACAGGCACCGCAGCCGTCACAGCCGCCGTCGCACTGCAGCTGACCACGCAGACGCTTGTGGCCCGTAGTATCAATATTTTCGGTAGCAATCTTTCCGTGAAAAATTGCCTCCAGCATTTTTAACATCTTGCCACCTCCTTAGCGGTCTATGCAGGCATAGCATAACTCAAAGCTCTTATTTATTAACGGGAAGTCCGGGATGATGTCGCCCTGTACCGCCACAGTCAGCGCAGGCCAGTTAGGATAGGAGGCACTGCGCACAAACAGGCGTTCTATGCGTCCTTCCTTATCCAACAGCAGGCAGTGCAGATTGTCACCGCGGGCAGATTCACTGATGCCCCAGGTAAAATGACCTTCCTCCTGCTGCAGCTCGCCCAGCTCTACCGCCAGCTGCGTTTCCGCGTTGCGGCGCAGCTTGCTAATAAGCTGGCGCACCATCTTCAGGCTTTGGGCAACCTCACCGATACGCACCTTGATACGTGCTTCGACATCGCCAGCTGTTTCCGTAATAACCTCAAAATCAAGCTCATCATAAATACCGTAGCCGATATCCTTACGGCTGTCACGGGTACTGCCGCTGGCACGCGCACCCACGCCTACCATAGCCAGATCAAAGGCAGTTTCCGGACGCACTCTGCCGGTGGTACGGATACGGTTGACGAAGTTCGCCTGCTCCCACATGATATGCACCATATCGGCATAAACAGCCTCTACCTCACGCAGAACCTCCTCGATTTCCTCCAACATTGCGTCAGTAACATCGTACTGCACACCGCCGGGGATAATCAGGCCGCGCAGGAAACGGTTGCCTGCCAGCATTTCGTTAAGCTGCATCAGGTATTCCTTCAGACGCGCCCCCATGCTGATTACAGGCGAGAAGCCGACACCGGCGCAAATATTGCCCGTATCGCCCACATGGTTATACAAGCGCTCCATCTCCGCAGCCAGTGTACGGATTAACCACGCACGGTAAGGCACCTCCGCCTCCGAACATTTTTCCACCGCCTGACAGAAGCTCAGCGTATTTGCTACACTGCAGGCACCGCAGATGCGTTCTACAATCGGCAGTGCCTCCATCGGAGTAAGACCTTCGACAGCCTTTTCAATGCCGCGATGGGTAAAGAACAGCTTGGCATCCAGCTGCAGCATAGCCTCGCCTGCCTGACTGAAGCGGAAATGACCGGGCTCGATGATGCCTGCGTGGATAGGACCTACAGGAACCTCAAAGAGGCCTTCGCCCTGAGAGGTAAGCATTTCGTATTCACGATTTCCGCGTGCATCGTAATCCTTAGGATATTTTTTCAGCAGCGGATGAAAGCCTTCGGGAAAGCTCTCATGCAGCACCAGCGGACGCATATCGGGATGTCCCTGCGGCTCGAAGCCGAACATATCATGCAGCTCACGCTCATACCAAGCAGCAGCCGGCAGCAGCGTAGTCAGCGACTGATATTCCAGCGGACCATCTGCGGGGAACGGAGCCTTCAAAACATCAATATCGCGTTTGGCAGCATTATAGAACAGGCAGTAGATGGCCAGACCGCCGCCCTGCAGCGTTTCGTCTGCGCCGAACATAGCAGCCAGCGGACGCTTGCCGCTGTCGCTGCAGATATTGGCAGCACCACGCAAATTTTCCGGTTTAACTAGCATTATCTCAGCCTCCTATAATCCGCACAGCCTGGTTCAGCAGATTGTTGAGCCAGGGAATATTTTCAAAGCCGGCACCCACTACGCAGGTCAAAAGCAGCAGCACAGCCAGCACAGATACGTCGGTCGCGCCCAGCAAATCGCCCAAGGGCTGACGCTTCGATTTATCGCACAGCATACGTATGCCGTGGTACAAAATACCGATTAAAACGCCGGACAGCAGGATAATCAGCAGACTGCCTGCTACCCAATGTCCCTCACGAAACATGGACGCCATAATGTAAAACTTACTGAAGAAAAGGCCCATCGGCGGCAGGCCCAAAATGCCCAGCATACCCAAAAGCCAGAAGGTCGCGGTATGCGGTACATCCTTAATCATACCATGAATACGCATCATATTACGTGTCTGATATTCTTGGATAATAGTGCCGGCAATATAGAACAGAACAAACTTAATCATCGCATGGCTGTACATATGCAGCATTACAGCCTTCAGGGAAAAAGCGGAAAAGACGCCGATACCGGCAACCATAATGCCGATGTTTTCCATGGAGGAATAAGCCAGAATACGCTTAACGTCGCGCTGTACAACAACGAACGGTACCGCAATGGCCACAGTCAGCACGGCAAAGAACAGCAGCATGCTGCTCATCATCGCAGCGCCTGCTGTCGGCAGCAGGATAACCAGATTACGCAGCAATACATAGATAGCACAGCTGCAGAGTGCACCGCTCAGCATACCGCTGGTCAGCGACGGAGCCTCGGCGTAGGCATCAGGCAGCCAGGTATGCATCGGCGCCATGCCTGCCTTCGTACCGTAGCCGATAACGATAAACAGCAGTGCCAGCTTAGTCATAGCCGGGTTCAGGCTTTTGGCATGCTCATGCAGGTACAGCCAGCTGAGCGCCTTTTCGCCGCCCAACGCATCAAGCTGTGCATAATACAGCACCAGTGTACCCAAAAGTGCCAGACAAATGCCGACGGTACAAACCATGATGTATTTCCACGTTGCTTCCAAAGCAGCGCGGGTGAATTTAAAGGAAATGAGCAACGCACTGATTAAGGTAGTCGCTTCGATGGCTACCCACATCAGACCCAAGTTTTTTACCAGCAGTACGATGAACATCGTCCAGCAGAAAAGCTGCATCAGCGCAAAGTAACGGCCGGTCTGCAGCTGCTCGCCCTTGAGTACGCCGCAGCGCTCTTCACGCGTAAGATAATTACGCGCAGTCCAGGTCGCTGCCAGATAAAGTGTGGTAATAATAATGATTACCCACATATTCAACGCATCAATGTAAAAATAATCGTCTACATAGGGCACAGCGGGATTAAAGGACTTTGCCATCAGCGCTACGCACACACCTACCGCAGTTGCCGTCAGGCGGTGCAGCCAATGCAGGATATTATTGCCGAAGCCCGCAGCCAGTGCCAGCACCGCGCACAAGGGTGGCAGGCATAACAGTATCAAAATATATGTTAACATTACATCCCCTACCCTTTCAGCTTGTCCAGCACATTTGTATCCGTCGTTTTAAACGACAGACGCAGACGCGAGGTTAAAATAACAAGAATAACAACAGCAATCAGCACATCAAGGAAAATACCCAGCTCGATAATCAGCGGCAAGCCTTCCGTCATAATCAGACCGAGCAGGTAAATGCCGTTTTCCAAGGTAATCAGACCGATCATCTGCATAATGGCACGGCTGCGCATAACAATCAGCGCCAGACCGGTCATAATCATAAACATAGAGGTCGCTAAAATATCGCGGCCCTCTGCCTGCGGCAGCAGACCGTCAATTACCATGTAGCCGAGTGCCAGACTGCAGGCTGCAAAAGCAGTAGAATAATTTACATTGATATCGCTGACAATTTCACGCTCATCGCGCAGCTGACTCACCACGCGCAAAATAGCGTAAGGAATAAAGAGCACCTTAACGGCAATCGTCAGCACACCGGGCAGCCAGGCATGCAGGCCGCTGCCATGGCTCATGCCTACGACGAGGCAGGCTGCCGCAATCAGTGCAGACTGCAGCGCCAAGCACAGAGTTGCGCGGCGCAGCTCCACAAAGCGCGTCTGCAGGAAAACGATAAACATTAAACTTACAACCAAATATTCCATCGTTACCTCCTTACTGTGCCACTACTGCCAACAGCAGCATCAGGCCTGCTGCGGCCAGATATACACGCACCTTGAAAAGGCGCATCTTATTGTTCAAGGTTTCAACCACACCTACAGCCACCGCACTGATAAGCACCTTAAATACAACCGGCAAATCCAGCGGCAGATACAGCATAGCGAAGAGCACTAAGAATACCAGCAGCTTAAGCTGGCTTGCCCAATGGATGAGCGCCAGCAGACGGCCGGAATATTCCAGTGTCATGCATTCATGAATCATCGTCAGCTCCAGATGCGTATCAGGGTTATCAACCGGGATACGGCTGTTTTCTGCGAGCAGCACCAGGAAGAAGGCAATGCAGGTCAGCACGCCTGCTACCGTCAGGTTAACCTCATCCGTACGCAGGCTCATGCCTGCCAGCGAGGTGCTGTTGGTGTGCAGCACGTTGGAAAGCACGGCCAGCATTACCACAGGCTCAACGAAGGCTGCCACATAAACCTCACGGCTGCCGCCCATGCCGCCGAAGGCGGTGGCTGCATCCATCGATGAAACTGCCATAAAGAAGCGTCCCAAAGCCAACAGATAAACAAATACAAAAACGTCGCCGAAGCCGGCCTGACCGCCTAAGAAGCCCGGCAGCATGCAGGCTGCCGCAAAGGTCGTCAGAAAATATACGCAGGGTGCCAGACGGAAGGTGATGCTGGTATAAGGAGTAAGCATAGTAGGCTTGCCCCACCATTTGCGGATATCGTAATATTCCTGCCAGATGCTGCTGCCGATACGGTTCTGCATCCAGGCCTTTACCTTTTTAACAATGCCGGTTACCAGCGGAGCGCACAAAAGCAGCAAAACTGCCTGCGCCATACCGAGGGCCAGCTGTAACAATTCATTCTCTAAAATCATTTATAAAGCGCCCCCCATACCAGTACCAACATCATTGCCACCATAACATAGGCAACATATAAACGCACACTGCCCTGCTGCAGACGGCGCAGGAAGTTGGAAACACTTACAAAATGCTTCTGCAGGGGCTGATAAAGCTTTTCTGTAATCATATCGGGAATTTCCAGCTTGTAGGAAAGCTGACGGCCGAAGTAAGCATGCTCCTTGCGCATGTAGGTTACCTGACGCTTGGGCTTCAGCAGATAATCGAAGGCACGACGTACAGGCTTACTGAAGCCGGTTGCGGAATACTGCTGACGCTGCGTCGGATAGGTACCGCAGTTCCAGGTAACATCCTCCACAACAAAGCAATCCTTAACAGCGAGCCACAGCACTGCGCCCAGTACCAGCAGCAGAGCCAAGAGCAGCAGCGGCTTGTAGCAGACAGCAGTGCCTACACCGGCCCACGCCAGATTCATACCGAAGGCATCAAGTGCGACAGGCATGCCCAACGCCAGCATTGCTGCACGTACAACAGGCAGCGGATAAAGACCGCAAGCAACAACTAAAACAGATGCTACGCCCATAGCAGCGAGCATAAATTTATCGGATTCGTGCGCATGCTCCACGATTTCACTGCGAGCACGGCCCAGGAAGGTGATGCCGAAGAAGCGTACAAAGCAGCCTAGAGCCAGTGCTCCGGTAAAGCCCAGCAGAACAAAGGACACTGCCGTCCACAGGCGGATATCCTGACCTGCGCAGCTTGTACCCAGGCTGATAAAGCTCTGCAGCACCAGCCATTCACCGGTAAAGCCGTTCGTCAGCGGAATAGCGGCGAGTGCCAGCGAGCCGACGAAAGCAAAAACAGCGGTATACGGCATTTTGCGTGCGAGGCCGCCGAACAGCTCCAGGTTTTTGCTTCCGGTACCGTGCATAATACTGCCGGCACACATAAACATCAGCACCTTCATAATGCTATGGTTAAAGGCATGCACCAACGCAGCCACAAAGCCAAGCATATAAAAGCTGCTGCCGGAAGCCTTCATCAGCATACCGCAGCCGAAGGCAGCAAAAATTACACCCATATTTTCCACGGAGGAATAAGCAAGCACGCGCTTGATATCCGTTTCCATCTGGGCATATAGTACGCCCAAAAATGCGGATACTACGCCTGCCAGCAGTACAGCAACGCACCACCAGTAATTCCAGGCAGGCAAAAAGCTGAACATAAAACGACCGAAGCCATAAAGCGCAATCTTCAGCATAACACCGCTCATCAGCGCGGAAACGTGACTGGGTGCTGCCGGATGCGCCTTAGGCAGCCACACATGCAGCGGCACCAGACCGGCCTTCAAAGCAAAACCGACAAAGGCACAGACAAAAACAAGATGCTGCCAACTGCCATCCAACGTATTCTTGCCCATAGCAGCAAAGCTGAAGCCCTCGCTGGCAGAGCCTGTCAGCAAAAAGGCAATCATAATCGCCGCCGTACCTACGCTGGTCATAACCAGATACTGATAGGCAGCATTCCAGGTAGCACGCTTTTCGGATTCATGGTTAACCAGCATAAAGGAGGCTACGGCCATAATCTCCCAGAAAAGCAGGAAGCTGAAGGCATCGCCGGCCAGCAGCACCAGTACCATAGACATGATAAACAGGCACCACATACCTCCCAAAAGGCGCAGACGGCTGCCCTCATAACCACGCGCATAACCAAGCGCGTACAGGCTGGTAACAACACCGGCGATACCGATCAAAAGCAGAAAGACTGCGCTCCAGCCATCGCAGCCTAAAGAATACGAGCCCCAGATCAGGGGTGCGGGGCTCACGCCGCCGAAAAGCAGCAGGCCTGCTGCATAAGCGCAGACAGCGCTGCCAAAAAGGGCAGCGCTGTTAGCAAGCCAGTGTGCAGCACGCTGCATGCCGTGGGGAAGCAGCATGGTTAATACGCCGATGCCATAGAAGCCCACAGACACCAAAAACATTTCCATTTCATCACCTACACATAAAAATTTCAACTTCTTCACAAAAATGACATGTATTGTTAATTATAACACATTTGTTGATTGCGTAAAAGCAAATTACTGTTAAGAATACAAAAAAATACACCGAACCTGCAGAAATTCCACAGATTCGGTGGTTTATAATAAGGCTTCGGCATCAAAGCGGTATATTATCAAAATAAAATTCTATAGTTAGCTGTTGGTGCAGTCATGTATAATAGCGTGTTCATGATTAGCTTGGTAAACGTGTGCCGTGTGACGGCCGAAACCGAAGTAAGCAGGTACGATCTTTAGCCTGCTGCCGTCTTAATAGCGTTTACCTTCAGGACAGCTTTAAAACTGTCAACTCTGCCTAAGCATTTCTTATAGTTAAAAATCTATTTATCCAATATATCTGCCATGAGCTTCTGCCATATTATATTTTATAATTATTTACTTTGCAGCTCCTTAAAGTGCTCATAAATATAATCCAGGTTGGCCGTAATCGGGAAAGCAGGCTCCGCAGCAGGATTCAGTCTGCTCATCAGGGCCGCCGCCTCAATCATATCGCTAAAATCAGCGGTATAGGCACGTATTCTGTTATATTCGGCTTTGGCTACCTCCACCACTCCCGGCAGGGGCTTGGTAACCGTAGTAACAGTATATTCCGCAGACAGCTTTTCGTTATTGCTGCTGAAAGTAATCTCATTTACGAAATTACGTTCCTCCTTTAGGGAAACCAACACCTCATATATCGTCAAAGTAGCACGCAAATCGTTGGCATAAATCACAGCTGCATCATAGCTGAATTTTTGCTCACCGATTTGCATTTCGTTTTTGCAGTCGGCAATAGCCTGCGCCAGCTTTCTGCGGCAAACGGCCAAGTAGCTGTAAATTTTCAGCAGCTTTGGCAGCTCGTAACCCTGAACATTCAGGCTCTTTTTAATTTTAACCTCGTCCTGATAATTACGTTCTTCGGTAGGAAACAAATAATTCAATTCCGAGCGCTTATGAATATCCTTAACCTCGCAAAACTTTGCGGGAAGCAAAGCGGCACTGCTGCCCAAATTACAGGAAATAAGCTCATCCATGATATTTTTGATTGCTTTTTGATATTGAAAGGCTTTTTTTAAGTTCATATGCTGCACCTCTTTCTTGCATCATCAGCTCTGTATTTCGTTTACGTTCATCTTACAAGCTAATAATACAACAGCCAAGCCTTTTTATCATGGAAAAAAAGTTGCGCACCTGCCAAAATGCCGAATAAAAATTACCCTTACTCTTTAGCCCGCAGCGCCAGCTGCTTACGCAGCCTGTGACGCAGCAGCTCAATAAAGCCTGCCGCCTCCTGCACCCGCAGCAACGGTCCGAAGGATAAAATACGGATAACCATTTCCGTTTCATCACTTTTGTTATACATCAGCTGCAGCCTATAATGCTTTTCATCCAAGCGTTCCGTTATCTTTTCCAGATGCGAAAAATTCAGCATCGCCCGCTCCAGAGCATTGCGCTCGTCCGTCAGCAGGACGGTAACCGCACATCGCTCCGGCTCCAGCAGCATGCAGGCCTCCTTACCCGTCTGCTCCAGCATTTTGCAGCTTTTGATGCGCCCCACATTAACGTAATGCAGATGGCGCTCGCACACCGCCTTCAGGCGGAACTTGTCATCCTTCGCCGAATATTCCAGCTGCAGCGGCAGATATTCTTTCCGCACGCTCTCGTTTTTGCCGCTGATAAAGCTGATTTCTACCCTGCGCTTTTCCGTTATCGCCTGCAGCAGCAAGCGAAAATGCTGTTTGTACTCGGGATCATCATAATTATCACCGTCGCTGTAACGGTCGAAATACACAAACTGTTCCTCACTGAACAGCGGCTCCACATTCTCCAGTCCGCTGGAATCTACATCAAAAAGCTGTATCCGCTTATCCGTCAGCAGGCTTTTCAGCCAGCGACGCTGCAATGTTGTCAACGGCATCGCCGGTGCATGCCGCAGCGGCGTAGTCATATCCTTCTGCAGCAGCGGCCAGCTTCCGTCCTGCAGTGCCTTGGGAATGGTCAGGCAGCTGTCGGCAAAGGCCTGCTCCCGCACCAACAGCTCCAAGCTGTCCTTCGTCAGCTGTTTTTCCTGCGCCTGCCGCAGAATACTGCTCACAACATTAAAATAGGTGCCGTATATTTCGTTAAAAAAGCTGTCATTTTTCGCCATCCGCTTGCACCTCCTGCAGATAATAGGCTGCCGTCTGCTCCAGATCATCATAAAAAATGCGCTCTATTTCCTCGTTACTGCAGCTAAAAGCGGTAATACGCCCGATAAAGGTGCTTATCCACGGCAATAGCTCACGCGCATCATACACGGCAGCACTGAAGCAATAATGCTCCGCATCCAGCTGCTGCACCGTTCCGCAGCGCTTTTCGCGCTCCAGGCGCTGCACAATAAACTGCTCGTCAGCTGCCGCCTCCACCGTAAAGCTGATTTCCTCCAACCGATCTGTCCTGAGCATGCCTGCGCCCCAGATGTGCGGCGCCACCTCTTTGGCCAGCTGCAGAAACTCCTCATAACGTCCTTCTGCGCGTTTAACCTCAATACTCTCGATATGGTCCAAGCGGTTGAACAACAGCTTCCGTGCAGCATAGCTATAGCTCAAAAGATACTGTCGTCCTGTCCTCGTGCTGCAGTAAATTTTCAAAGGACAAACATATTGCGGTATGCTGCTGCCGTCCTTGTCACAGCGGTAAAGCGTTACGGACTGCCTGCTGTTCATCGCCTCCAGCAGCTCAAACAAAAGCCTGCTGTCCATAGTATAAAGAATAAAGTGATGCTTAAAAGCAAACGCTTCGCAGTCCTCGGCAAATTTATCCAGCAGATAGGAGCCAACCTCTCCCAAAGGCGCCGCCTCGGAAAAGAAGGCGCAGGTAAACTGCCAACTGCGCCAGTTCACTTCATCACGCGCCAGGCAGTAAAGATTGCGCCGTCCCTGCTTCACTAGCCGCAGCATTCCCAGCGCAGTATATTCATTCAGCTTGTTGCGCACCGTCGATTCATCGGGCTGACGCAGCCGATTATCGAAACAGTTAAAATAACGGCCGCTAAGCAGCTCCAACAGCTCTGCTGTCCGCTTCGCTCTTGAAGCTCATGTAATCCTCCAGCCAGCTGTCCAGACGCCGGCGATTATCATCGTAGCTTCTGGAGCTTTTGGCGGTAAAATCCTGCCGCTTTTCAAAGCCATATACATAAAAGCGCCGCATAAAATTGCGTATATCACTGTAATTTTTAAAAAGCTCGCTATAAGCCATCTGCTTCTGTTCCCCTTCCGCGCTAAATTAATATTAGTATAACATAAGCAACGTATCTCTGTAATTACAAAAACGGCGCAACAGATTTTTACATCCGTTACGCCGTTAATTTATTTTTTATTCAACTGTTACACTCTTTGCGAGATTACGCGGTTTATCAACATCACAGCCACGAGTCAGCGCCGCATAGTAGGCCAGAAGCTGCAAGGGCAGCACTGCCATCAGCGGTGCCAGATATTTGTCCGTACGCGGGATGTAGATAACGTGGTCCGCATATTTTTCCAGAGAGGTGTCGCCCTCAAAGCCGATAGCAATAACCACAGCCTCGCGCGCCTTAACCTCCTGCAGGTTGCTGACGGTTTTATCATATACATCCATCTGCGTTGCCAGCACGATTACCGGTACACCGGAAACAATCAAAGCCAAGGTGCCGTGCTTCAGCTCGCCTGCTGCATAAGCCTCCGCATGAATGTAGGAAATTTCCTTCAGCTTCAGCGCACCCTCAAGCGCTACGGCATAATCAAGGCTGCGTCCCAGGAAGAAGGCATCCTCACTGCTGCCGTATTCACGCGCAAACACCTTAATCTGGTCCACGTTTTCCAGCATTTTATGAATCTGCTCGGGTACAAAGGTCAGACCCCGCACCAGCTCCTGCTCACGCTCGGCACTCATGCTGCCGCGCAGACGGCCTACATAAATCGCCAGCATCAGCATTGCCAGAAGCTGTGTAGTGTAAGCCTTGGTAGATGCTACGGCAATTTCCGGACCGGCATATGTATAAACAACCTGGTCTGCCTCGCGCGCAATAGAGCTGCCGACAACATTTGTAACTGCCAGAGTGCGGGAACCAAGACGCTTAGCCTCGCGCAGCGCTGCCAGTGTATCACTTGTTTCACCGCTCTGGCTGATAACAATCGTCAGGCTGTTGCCATCAACAAGCGGATCGCGGTAACGGAACTCGCTGGCAATATCCACCTCAACCGGCACACGTGCCAGCTGCTCCAGATAATATTTGCCGACAATGCCTGCATGGTAAGCGGTACCGCAGGCCACAATAAAGATTTTATTGATTTCCCGCAGCTCCTCGGCTGTCCAGTTCAGCTCGGGGAAGCCGATGGTTTTTGCTGCCGCATCCAGACGACTGGTCATGGTATCGCGCAAAGCCTTGGGCTGTTCATAAATTTCCTTCAGCATGAAATGCTCAAAGCCGCCCTTTTCCGCTGCTTCGGCATTCCAGTTAACGACAAACACCTTCTTGCTGATGGGAGTTCCGTTGATATCCTGCACCCATACACCGTCTGCCGTTACCGTAGCGATTTCGCCGTCGCTCATGATAAAGGTACGGCGCGTATGGTTGATAATTGCCGGAATATCGGAAGCGATAAAGTTTTCACCCTCACCCAGGCCGATAATCAGCGGATTATCCTTTTTGGTGCAGATGATTTTATCAGGCTCGTATTCGCACATAAACACCAAGCTGTAGGAACCCTTGATGAGCTTCAGCACCTTTTTGACGGTTTCTTCGAAATCTCCGTCATATTGGTCCGCCATCAGATGAGCTACAACCTCACTGTCTGTTTCGGACAGGAATTCATGTCCCTTGGCAATCAGTTCTTCCTTCAAGCCAAGATAGTTTTCAATAATACCGTTATGGACAACGACAAACTTACCGCTGCTGTCCGTATGCGGATGCGCGTTGCGATCCGACGGACGGCCATGTGTTGCCCAGCGTGTGTGACCGATGCCTACATTGCCCACAGGCATATTACCCGCTAATTTCTGACGCAGTGCGTCAAGACGGCCTACACATTTTTCTACACGGATGCTGTTGTTTTCATAAACAGCAATGCCGGCAGAATCATAACCGCGATACTCTAGCTTGCTCATACCGTCAAGCAAAAAGGGGGCTGCTTCGTGATTACCGATATAACCTACAATTCCGCACATAAGTAGTAATCCTCCTCTACGCTGCAAGGTATAAGGCATCATCTGCTTCGTCAGATTTCCTCGTATCTGATACCTTCTCCCTTGCGAGCCTGTATTATATTCTTTGCCCTTTCTGCCACCGTGCTTTTCTCTCCCCCGTTACCGGAGGACTTTGTACACGGTTTGCGGCCTGCAGCCGGCCGTGAGGCATCCGCTGACTGATCGATAACCTCATTCCTCGTCCACCGCCTAAGCGGTACATGCGCTTACATCCTTCACTGTCTGCTTTTAGCAGCAAAGACAAGGCTCTGCTGATTTATGAGCAAACAGACAATGAGCCGCGCAGGCAGGCAGTCCCACGCGGCACATCCTCAGACTAATTTAATTTTACAATATGATGACTGACAGGTCAAGAAAACATTCCTTGAACTTTTTATACCAAAAAAGAAATGCCAGATAAAAAACTAGACCTTTACCAACTGCAAATACGGTAAAAGTCTAGTTTTACTTTAAAAATATTTTAGCAAAGGCCTGCTTATGCCAGCTCCTTGGTTACAACGTCGGCAATAGCGTTGGCAATCTGCTCCAGACGCTCCTGCTTCGGTCCTTCGGCCATAATACGGATTAAAGGCTCGGTGCCAGAAGCACGTACCAGAATCTGGCCGTTTTCGCCCAGCTCCTCCTGATATTTTTTGATTACTTCCTGAATAGCAGCCTTTTCTTCCCAGCCGTTTTTATTCTTCACGCGTACATTCAGCAGAATCTGCGGGAATTTAGTCATTACGGCGCCCATCTCGGACAAAGGCTTGTTGTTGCGAACCATTGCGCACAACAGCTGTACAGCAGTCAGAATGCCATCACCGGTTTTAGCGAATTCGGAGAAAATGATATGACCGGATTGCTCGCCGCCGATAGAATAATTATGCTTGAGCATTTCTTCCAGTACATAGCGGTCACCTACCGCGGTTTTGACAGTCTTGCCACCATGAGCCTTCATAGCCTGATGCAGGCCGACGTTACTCATAACAGTGGTTACCAGCATATTGTCATGCAGCTTGTTGCGCTTCATCAGCTCCAGAGCGCAAATCAGCATAATTTGGTCGCCGTCCATAGCCTCGCCGTTTTCGTCAACTACCAGGCAGCGGTCGGCGTCGCCGTCATTGGCGATACCTACATGAGCGCCAACCTCGACAACCTTCTTCTGCAAAGCCTCCAGATGAGTGGAGCCGCAGCCGTTGTTGATGTTGATGCCGTTAGGCTCGTTGAAAATTGCCACAACCTCAGCACCGAGGCTGCGCAGGATAACCGGTGCGATTTCGCTGTTGGCACCGTTGGAGCAGTCCATAACAATCTTCAGACCGTTCAGCTTAGCATAAGCAGTGCTCAGAATGTGCTTAATATACAGCGCAGACAAATCCTTTTCATGAATAATCTGGCCGACGCTGCTGCCGCTTACTGCCTGAGTGTAATCAATCGGTGCAGCAACGATAGCTGCAATTTCGTCCTCTACTGCATCAGGCAGCTTGTGGCCTGTCTGAGAGAAGAATTTGATACCGTTATCTTCAAACGGATTGTGAGAAGCAGAAATTACTACACCGGCGTTAGCCTTAACCTCACTGGTCAGGAAAGAAATTGCCGGAGTAGGCATAACGCCCAGAAGATGTGCATTGCCGCCGGCGCTGCAGATACCTGCTGCCAAAGCGCTTTCCAGCATTTGTCCGCTGCGGCGTGTATCTCTGCCGATAATAATTTTCGGGCAGGAAACCTCGCGGCCAAAGTATTTTGCGGCAGCATAGCCCAGCTTAAAGGCCAGCTCCGGAGTAAGCTCTACGTTCGCTACACCGCGAACACCATCAGTACCAAATAATCTTGCCATTTTTTGTAATAACCTCCCTAATGTTAATTCGTTTATATGTGAGTTGGGAATTGTTGAGCTAAAAAATCAAATTGATAGGCTCCCCATGGGGGAGCTGTCACCCACAGGGTGACTGAGAGGGGTTGGTACTCGCTATGCTTACTAACAGCGTTATGTTGAGCGCGCCCCTCTCCGTCATCGCTACGCGATGCCACCTCTCCCCTAGGAGAGGCTTTATCACCGTATTTTTCGTATTTTATTATCCTACTTCACCGGCGCAAATCGTTCCATAATCGCGCGCGCCACATGATAGCCGTCAAGCGCGGCGCTCATAATGCCGCCGGCATAGCCTGCGCCTTCGCCGCAGGGATAAAGCAAATCATGCGTCAGCGATACATAGCTCTGTCTGTCGCGCTCGATGCGAACCGGCGCCGAGGTGCGTGTTTCCACACCCGTCAGCAACGCGCCGCCGTCGGCGTAACCAGCCAGCTTGCGTCCGAAGCTCGTAATGCCCTCGCGCAGAGTATCCGTAACGTAAGCAGGCAGCACCTTGTCTAAGCTGCAGGCCGTCAGTCCCGGACGATAGCTTGGCTGCACCAGACATTCCAGGGACGGAGTGCTGCGCTTCAAAAAGCTGTCCAGATCTTGCGCAGGCGCATAATAGCTGCTGCCTGCCGCCGCATAAGCAAGCTGCTCATAGCGGCGCTGGAATTCTACACCTGCCAGCGCACCATCACCGAAATCCCTGCTGTCCACATTCACCACCAACGCGCTGTTGGCAATGCCGCTGTCACGCTTAAACATGCTCATGCCGTTGACAACCACGCCACCGGCCTCCGAAGCAGCGGCAACTACCTGACCGCCAGGGCACATGCAGAAAGAATAGGCTGTGCGTGTTTTATCCTGCGTATGGTAAACAAGCGCGTAATCCGCTGCGCCCAGCAGATGATGTCCGGCAAAGCTGCCGTACTGCGCCCTGTCAATCAGCTCCTGCGGATGCTCGATGCGCACACCGATAGCAAAGGGCTTCGCCACAATGCCTACGCCCCTGCGTGCCAGCATAGCGTAGGTATCGCGCGCGCTGTGACCGCAGGCCAGTACCACGGCTCCTGCCGCCAGTCTTTCGCCGCCGTCGAGGATTACCCCCTGCACAGCATTATTTTTAATATCCAGATCAACAACATGCGCATCATAGCGCACGCTGCCGCCCAGCTCCGCAATGCGGCGGCTGAGCCCCTGCACCATCGCACGCAGCTTATCCGTGCCTACGTGCGGCTTGTGCTCGTACAAAATATTTTCCGGCGCGCCTGCATCTACAAACAGTTGCAGGATTTCAGCCATCATAGGATCATTCACACGTGTAGTCAGCTTGCCGTCCGAAAAGGTGCCTGCACCGCCCTCGCCAAACTGAACGTTGGACGCGGGGTTAAATTCTCCCGTCTGCCAAAAGCGCTGCACATCCTGCACGCGCTGCGCCACCGGCTTGCCGCGCTCCAAAAGCAGCGGCTTGTAGCCATGCTCCGCCAGCTGCAGTGCCGCCAAAAGTCCCGCAGGACCGGCACCGATAACCACAGGCGGTGCGCTCAGCGGCAGTGTGCCAAGCTCCAGCGTCGGCTGCTGCTGCTCCTGATATTGTGTAATATCACGGTCCGCCAGCAGACGCTTCGCCTGTCTGCCGCCTGTTTCAACCTCTGCCAGCACATGGTAGTTGAGGCAGATATCATTTTTCTTGCGCGCATCCACTGCCTTGCGTACTATCCTCACACTGCCCAAAGCCTCGCGCGGTATACCGCATTTGCGGCACACCGCCTGCTCCAGCGTCTGCTCCTGTCGCAGGCTGATACGCACATTATTTATTTTCAGCTTCATCTATAAATCAGTTCTGCCTTTCTACCGATATTTTAATCTGCACCGTACGTCTTTCTGGAATAACCTTTTCCGGCAAATCAAGCTCAGCTGCAACAACAGTACTGCCATTGAGCTTGCTTACATCCAAGGGCTTAGTTTTGACATCCTTCAGCTCCTTCAGCACGGAAGGCGGTGCGGTAACGCGAACGCTTGTCGGCACAATCTCTGTTTTGGTAACAATAATACCGGCAGGCAAATCACCGCTCATAACCAGCTTAACCGGAATATCAAGCGAATGCATCTGGCTTACCATATTGGCCTGCACCATAACGCGCTCAGGGATAATTCTCATATTAGGAATATCGTAACCGTCGTCACTCACGGCAACCAGCTCGCTTTCCGTCTGGAAGCTGCCGCTATGGTTGCTGATATCTATCGGAGCAACCACACGGTTTACCTTGTCAATACGATGTGTTGCACCACGCAAAGTAACCTCCGCTGGAGTAATTATACTGCTGCCGATGGTCATATCACCGTTCACCGCGCCCACGATACGCATAGTAACGGGAACCTTTTTCTCGCTTACCGTATCCACATATACGGAAACCTCCTTAGGCGTTACGGATACAATCTCGCCGCCGGAGTAGGTTACCGTAATCGGCAGGCTCTGCTGACCTTCGGTTATATTTTTTAAATTGATAGAAGCATTGATTTCGGCACTCAGATTATCGGAACTCAGCTTGGCACGCGAACCGCGCACCTTTACCAGAATTTTATCGGGAGCATTAAAGACCATCATATTTTGCGGCAGATTTCTCTGCTGCAGGCGCACCTCGATATTGCGCTCGATTATCGGGTTCTGGTCGGTCATTACATATACCCACAGGCCGCAGGCCATGAGCAGGCAGATAATCCTTGCCAACAGGTTTTCCTTACGCGCCAGCCTTTGCAAAAATCTCATTTTTTCTCACCGCCCCACAAGCTCTTGATTTTATCAACCAAAGAATTCTTAACTGCTGCATGCGGACGGAAAATTGCCGTGCGCAAAATTTCCTTCACATCATCCACCGTCAGATAACGCATCAGCTCGCCGTTGCGGGCAATGGAAATCGTACCGGTTTCCTCGCTGACAACAAGAATCATCGCATCGGACTGCTCGGACATACCGATAGCGGCACGATGGCGGGTACCAAGCTCCTGGCTCAGATTACGGTTTTCCGTAAGCGGCAGCAAGCAGCAGGCAGCAACAACGCGGTTGCCGCGGATAACGACAGCGCCGTCATGTAGCGGTGTATCCTTAACAAAAATGTTCTGCAGCAGTCCCGAGCTCACCAGACCGTCAATCGGCACACCGGTTTCGATACGCTCTGCCAAACCGGTAGCACGCTCAAAGACCATCAGCGCACCTACCTTGTTTTTGCTCATCACCTTAGTGGCATGAGCAACGGAATCCAGCATTTCCTCCAGCTCCTGCTCGTCCAGCTCGCTGCCCTTATGAAACAGCTTGCCGCGGCCGATTTGCTCCAAAGCACGTCGCAGCTCCGGCTGAAAGACAACAGGCAGGGCGACCATAATCACCGTCATGCTCTTTTCCAGCAGCCAGCTGATAACATGCAGGTTCAGCCAACGGCAGATAAGCGTGAAGCCTATCAGCACCATAAGCCCCTTACCCAATGTTGCGGCACGGGTGTTTTTCAGCATCAGGAACAAACGGTAAAGAAAATAGGCAACGACGACAATATCTATAACATCCAAAAATGTGATTGTCGAAAGCAAGCCTTGCAGTTGTATCATCATAATTGCATTGCTCCTATCTATCAGACACTATCGACTAAGCGCTAAGCCTTAGTCCATTTTCAGAATCGCCATGAATGCCTCCTGCGGCAGCTCTACACTGCCAACCTGCTTCATGCGCTTTTTACCTTCCTTCTGTTTTTCCAACAGCTTACGCTTACGGCTGATATCACCGCCGTAGCATTTCGCCAGTACGTCCTTACGCATAGCGCGGACGTTTTCGCGGGCAATAACCTTGTTGCCGATTGCTGCCTGTACCGGAATTTCAAACATTTGACGCGGAATCAGGCTGCGCAGCTTTTCAACCAGCTGACGGCCGCGAACAGTAGCAAATTCCTTATGCACAATCGCGGAAAGCGCATCGACAGGCTCGCCGTTCAGCAGGATATCTACCTTCACCAAATCGGAATAGCGATAGCCGGACAGCTCGTAGTCCAAAGAAGCATAACCGCGGGTAGCGGATTTCAGACGGTCAAAATAGTCAAAGATAATCTCACTCAGCGGTAATGCGTAGTGAATCATTACGCGGGTATCATCAAGATAGGTCATATTATCGTATTCACCGCGTTTTTCCTGGCTCAGCTCCATAACAGCGCCGACGTAATCCTTCGGCACAATGATGGTTGCATTAACGAAAGGCTCCTCAACATGGTCGATAACGGTCGGGTCCGGGAAGAGGGACGGGTTATCTACCATTTCAACGTCGCCGTTGGTGCGGAACACCTCATAAATAACGTTCGGTGCGGTAGTAATCAGGCTCAGATTATATTCGCGCTCCAGGCGCTCCTTGATAACGTCCATATGCAGCAGGCCCAAAAAGCCGCAGCGGAAGCCAAAGCCCAGCGCGGTAGATGTCTCCGGCTCAAATACCAGAGAAGCATCGTTCAGCTGCAGCTTTTCCAAAGCATCACGCAGGTTATCGTAATCGGAATTCTCTACCGGATACAAACCGCAGTATACCATCGGTGTAGCCTTGCGGTAACCGGGCAACGCTTTTTCGGCAGGATTATCGGCATCGGTTACGGTATCGCCTACGCGTGCATCCTTAACATTTTTGATGCTGGCAGCAAAGAAGCCTACCTGGCCCTCCTCCAGCTCATCAACATTGACAAGGCCGGGTTTGAAGTAACCGACCTCGGTAACATCAAATTCCGCACCGGTTGCCATCATGCGAATCTTCATGCCCTTGCGCAGACGGCCCTGCATAATGCGTATATATAAAACTACGCCCTTGTAAGCGTCAAATTTGGAGTCAAATACCAAGGCCTTCAGCGGTGCTTCCGCATCGCCCTGCGGCGCCGGCACGCGCGCTACGATTGCTTCCAGTACGTCCTCGATGCCAATGCCTGTCTTGGCACTGCACAAAACTGCGTCGGAGGCATCAATACCGATAACGTCCTCAATTTCCCTTTTAACATGCTCCGGGTCCGCACTCGGCAAATCAATCTTATTGATAACCGGGATAATCTCCAGATCGTTATCCAGCGCCAGATACACGTTAGCCAAAGTCTGCGCTTCAATGCCCTGGGTAGCGTCAATAACCAGCAGTGCGCCCTCGCACGCTGCCAATGCACGCGAAACCTCGTAGGTAAAGTCTACGTGGCCCGGGGTGTCGATAAAGTTCAGCATATACTCCTCGCCGTTGCGCGCCTTGTAAATGCTGCGCACAGCCTGCGCCTTGATGGTGATGCCGCGTTCACGCTCCAAATCCATGGAATCGAGAATCTGCTCCTCCATCTCACGCTTGCTCAGCGTTCCTGTATATTCAATCAATCTGTCCGCCAGGGTAGACTTGCCATGATCTATATGGGCGATAATAGAAAAGTTGCGAATGTGATTTTGTTCAATCATAAATTACTCTTCCTGCTCCTTCATTAGAATGTATTATTTCAGGCCAATATTGGCTTGAGCCTGTTTTATTAGTACTAATTATTATACCATTATACGGCAAAGCCTGTAAACTAAAAAGAGAGACAGCTCGGCGCCATCTCTCCTCGTACTGCGTTTTATTTCAGTTTGCTATCCTCAAATTCAACGCACTTGTAATAATTATCGATTTTATAATTCAGCTTATCGAGCGTTTCCTGCATCTGCTCCATGCGCTCGAGCAGCTTGGCACGCTCCTCGATTAAAATTTCCTTGCGTGCGGCCCGCGTTTTGTCGCCCTGCTGAAACAGTGCCACATATTCAATCAGGCTTTCTACCGAAATGCCTGCTGCGCGCATGCATTTGGCAAAGTTTACCCAGTTGCAGTCCGTTTCGGTGTAGTCGCGAATACCGCTTTCGTTGCGGTTCACAGTCGGAATCAGGCCGATGCGCTCATAATAACGCAGCGTATCCGCTGTAATATCATACATTTTGCTTACTTCGTTTATTTTCATCCCGCTTACCTCCTGCCAAGATTGTTTCCTGCTTTCTGCTTATATTTTAGCATTTGGAGTCAGCTCCAGGTCAAGCGTCCGCAAAATATTTTTTACAGGAACAGGCAGGCATATTTGTGATTTTCTCTTGCATAATGCTCTCATTCGTGGTAGAATAATGCAGTACAAGAAAATTCAGGAGGTGAAATTCGTTGCCGAACATTAAATCTTCCATCCGCAGTGTAAAGACCGACGCAGAACGTCGTGCTAAAAACGCTCCGATTAAAGCATCTCTCCGTAATGCTTCCCGCAAAGTAGAGGCTCTGACTAAAACCGGCGCTAAAGAAGACGCTCAAGCTACTATGGCTACTGCTTCCGGTTTGCTCGATAAAGCAGCTCGCAAAGGCATTATCCATAAGAATGCTGCAGCTCGCAAAAAATCCAGACTTGCAAAGAGAATCAACGCTATGGCTTAATTCTTACAAGCTGACCTGCTCTGAAAAGAGCAGGTTTTTTGCATTTCAGGGATAAATTTTTGCAGGCAGGCCATTCCCAAGGTCATGCCCAAAAATAATTTCTTTTGTATATCCCTCCATTGATTGCGGAACGAATATATCTCCCCCGTAAGGGAAGGTGGCTGCGAGCACCGGCGAGCAGACGGAAGGGTTGTTACCGCTTCCGAAGCAGCAAAAGCTGTGTTTCTCAGCATCATTATAGCGTAAAAAAGCAAAAGCATCCCCACACTTTTACTGCAAAAAGTGTAGGGGTGCTTAATTTTTTATCAGCAGCAGTCATTTCACTGCCTACGCCTTACTCCCGGCAGACACCGCAGCGACGGCAGCCGTCAAAGCACATCGGCGTAAACTTGCCGCTCTCGCTGCGCTGCAGCTCGGCAGCAAGATATTCCTGCGTCACGCCCATGTCCAGATGCTGCCACGGCAGCGGCTGGCCGAGCTGCAGCTCGCGCTCCGCCAGCTCCTCGGCATCAAGGCCCTCCTCCTTCAGCACCTGCTTCAGGCTACGGCCTTCCACATGTGCCTTCAGCAGCGCTTCGCCGATACGTCTGCTGCCGCGCGCCAGCACGGACTGCACCACTGTTTCCTTCAGCGATTCGGTAATCAGCTTGATGCGCTTTTCCTTCTTCAGACCGTCGCTCAAAATTTTAAAGCGCTTCTTAAGCGTGCGCACATTGCACAGCGGCGCCCACTGGTACGGCGTAAAGGGCTTAGGCACAAAGCCGTTGACCGAAATAACCAGCTCGCCCTTGTTGCCCACCGCGTCCATTTTGGCACGCACGCGTTTAATCATCTCCACCGTTTCAACGATATCCTCGTCCTTTTCTCCCGGCAGACCGATCATATAATACAGCTTGATGTTGCGCATTCCGGCAGCAGCAGCCAGCTCGATAGAATTATAAACATGCTCCTCCGTAATGCCCTTGTTAATCGCAGCGCGCATCCGCTCGCTGCCTGCCTCCGGCGCTACGGTCATCGTGCGCTGTCCGCTCTGCGCCAACGCATGCGCAATCTGCTCCGTGAGCATATCGGCACGCATGCTGGCCACGGAAAACGGTATCTTATGCTCTACCAGGTATTCCGTCAGCTCCGCCATCTGCGGATGGTCGGAAACGGCAGCTCCCATCAGGCCCACCTTTTTCGTGCGCTCGGGACGCTTGGCGATATCCGCCAAAATATTTTCCAGCTTACGCGGACGCGGCTTGCGGAAGCAATAGCCTGCCATGCAGAAGCGGCAGTGACGGCCGCAGCCACGCGCCACCTCGACAATAAACATATCCTCAAATTCCGTTCCGCTCGTCACAATAGCAGAGGTGTGCGGATAAGCGTCGATATCACGCGCCCACTGGCGTGCTACCTTCGCCGGCGCACCTTCCTGCGGCAGCAGGGCGGTAAACTCGCCCTCATCATCGTACTGCGCCGTATACAGGCTGGGCACATAAACACCCGGCACCTGCGCCAGCGCCGCCAGACGCTCTTGCTTGCTTTCCTCGCGGTAGATGGTATCCAACACGTGCTGCACCGTTTCCTCACCCTCGCCGATAACAAAGGCGTCAGCCACAGCAGCCATCGGCTCGGGATTAAAGGTAGCACAGGGACCGCCGATAATCACCAGCGGCTCACGCTGATTGCGCTCCGCCGCCCGCAGGCGGATATTGCCTAAATCGAGCACCGTCAGCAGATTATCATAATCCATTTCAAAGGACAGCATGACGAAGATAACGTCAAAATCTGCCAGCGGACGCTGGTTTTCCAGGCTCAGCAGCGGTGTTTTGCTTTTGATATGCTCCTGCTGCAGGCGTTTATCCGGCAAAAAGAAGCGCTCGCAGGCACTGTCACCGCGCTCGTTAATCATCTGATACAGAATGTGCATTCCCAGGTTCGACATGCCCAGATGGTAGACGTTGGGGTAAATAAACGCTACCGGATGACGTAAACCCGGCGGATACACCTGCGCGCCGGTTTCATTTTCTCTTGTTTCTTTAATATAGTTTTTGATTATCCAGGACAAAGCATTTCCTCTCCGAGTATCTATAATGTATTAAGAAAATATCAGCGCAGAATTACGCTGATATCTCTTGTATTTTACTGATGTTTTTCTGCCAATTTGCGTTCAAACAAATCGATAACTGTTTTCAAAACCTTTAAGCGGGCATAATATTTGTTGTTTCCCTCAACCACGGTCCACGGTGCATAGGAGGTGTCGGTGCGTACCAGCATTTCGTTGACTGCTGCTTCGTAAGCATCCCATTTATCACGGTTGCGCCAATCCTCGTCCGTAATTTTCCACTGCTTGTTGGGGTCATTCTGACGATCATTGAAGCGTCGCAGCTGCTCATCCTTGTCAATCTGCAGCCAGAATTTGGCGATGGCAATACCGTGCTCGCTCCACTGCGCCTCCATATCCTTAATTTCATCGTAGGCTCGCTGCCATTCCTGCGGTTTGGCGAAGCCTTCGATACGCTCTACCATGACACGGCCGTACCAGGTGCGGTCAAAAATCGCTATAGTGCCCGGCTGCGGCAGTCTGGTCCAGAAGCGCCACTGATAATGGAACTGCTTTTCAACCACGTTCGGCGCCGCAATCGGGTGCACATGAAAGCCCAACGGGTCCAGTGCCGCCGTCAGTCTGCGGATAGCACCGCCCTTGCCGGCAGCGTCCCAACCCTCAAAGCCGATAACTACCGGTATCTGCGCCTTGAACATTTCAATCTGCAGCTGTGTCAGCTTTTTCTGGTACTTATCGAGCTTTTCCTTATATTCTTCATTGGTAAGCTCCTTGTTGGCGTCAATCGTGCTCAGCACATCGTAGGTTGCCGCGGTGCGCTTGTCGGCAGCAGGCTCGACAGGCATCTGCACAGCTTTTTCGATAGCATCGGCAATCTTAGTAAAAACCTCCAGACGCGCGCTGCGCGGATCATCGTCGGCAATCAGGTGCCAGGGAGCGTTTACCGTATCGGTAGCCTCCAGCATTTTTTCGTAATGCGGCAAAAATTTATCGTAATCTTCGCTTTCATCAATCGCAGGATTCAGATCACGCCACGCTTTGCCCAGTGTTTTGGCATTCTTGGCGATATTTTTCTTTTGCTGCTCCGGTGACAGATGCAGGAAAAATTTGAGCACAAGATAATTATCGTCCGTGAGCATTTTTTCAAAGTTGTTGATATGCTCGAAGGAAACTACGGGATATTTGGAATCGTCCTCTGCCTTATCCGCCATCTCGTTGGCGTTTTTCAGATAATACCAGCTGCGGTGATAAACGGCAATATGTCCCAAAGCCGGCAAACGCTTCCAGAAGGCACTGAAAAACGGCTGCTCCTGCAGAACGCCGCGCAGGCGCACGCTGGAATATACATTAAAGCCGCGGGCATCCATCTGCTGCATCATTTCGTTAATCAGCGCACTGCGGCGCGCACCGCGCCAGCCCTCAAACACGATGATAATCGGTCTTTTGGCGTCGCGGGCCATGCGCTGCGCCTTTCCCAGGCGCTCACCCAGCACATCCATCTGCTTGTTGTAATCTTCCTTGGACACTTTTTTACTCAAATCCAGCTTTTCCAGCATTCTCCAACATCTCCTTACTGTTTGTGAGAATCTTTAAATCAGCGCTCCTCATAGGGGTTAAGAGCGCGCGGTTTTCCTAATACCTCTGCCATGATAATGCCGTTGACCAGCGCCGCATGCTTCAGCTTCACACGCTTTTTTGCTGCAGGCTGCGCCTGCTGTGCGTAGTGCGCATTAAACGCCGCTGCGGCAGCGTTCATCTTTGCTTCGTCGTAGCTGTAATCACTGCGGGGATCGTAATAAACCTTGCCCTTGTCATGCACCAGGGCTTCGTTTTCACGTTGAATTCTGCCGGTGTGGTCATGCATTGCTTCGCCGTCGCGGTGAACTCTGCTGTCGTCATCACGCCTTACGCGCGTTCCGTCATGCACTACGCCGCTTTCGCGGCTGTTTTGACGCTTGCGCGCCTGCGCCGCCTCCGTCGTCTTTTTCAGGCGGCGTTCAAACTCGGCAGCAAGGTCTTTAGGCTTAGTCTGCGTTTGCTGCTCTGCCTGCGTCGGCTCCGCCGTTTCCTGCGGCTGCTCTTGCGGCAGCTCCTGCTGCCTGCGGCGGCGGCGGTTGCGCCTGTCCAAAAATACGTTGGCCAGCATTACGAGGACAAAAAGCAGAGGGATTAAATCACTGTCAAACAAACCGCCCATAAGCTGCACCTCGCTTATTTGCCGCCCTCAGGCTTTTCCTCGCCCTCCGGGCTTACCTCAGCAATCGTGCGACGCATCTGCGTATCTGCCTGAATGTTGTTAAGGCGGTAATAATCCATTACGCCCAAGCGGCCGTTGGCCAGCGCTTCTGCCATAGCTGTCGGCACCTTAGCCTGTGCTTCCACAACCTTCGCCTGCATTTCCTGCGTATAGGCCTTCATTTCCTGCTCCTTGGCAACAGCCATCGCACGGCGTTCCTCAGCGCGCGCCTGAGCAATGCGCTTGTCTGCCTCCGCCTGGTCGGTCATCAGCGCAGCGCCGATGTTACGGCCTACATCTACGTCCGCAATATCAATGGAAAGAATTTCAAAGGCAGTGCCTGCATCAAGGCCTTTATCCAAAACCGTTTTGGAAATATAGTCGGGGTTTTCCAGCACCTTGCTGTGGTCGGCGCTGGAGCCTACGTTTGTTACAATGCCTTCGCCGACACGCGCAATAATCGTTGCTTCGCCGGCACCGCCTACCAGGCGGTCAATGTTGGCGCGCACGGTTACGCGTGCCTTTACCTTCAGCTCAATGCCGTCCTTGGCAACAGCGCTTACTACCGGAGTTTCGATAACCTCGGGGTTAACGCTCATCTGCACAGCCTCCAGCACGTTGCGGCCTGCCAGGTCGATAGCACAGCCACGCTCAAAGCTCAGCTCAATCTGCGCTCGGTGGGCAGCAATCAAAGCATCAATAACGCGGTCAACGTTACCGCCTGCCAGATAATGCGCCTCCAGCTGGTTGACATTTACGTCAAGGCCTGCCTTGTTAGCCTTAATCAGCGGCAGCACAATCTGCGACGCGGGCACGCGGCGCAAGCGCATACCGATGAGGTTGAAGATGCCTACGTTAACACCGGCGGCGATTGCCGAAATCCACAGGCCCAACGGCACAAAGTTAAGAAAAATCGCTATACCGGCAATAGCAATGATTACTGCAAAGCCACTGCCGAAAATCATACTGAATAATAAATCCATAATGTCACTCCTTCGTTTGTTCTACAAAAATTTTGCTGCCCTCTACCCGCACGATAATCACGGGAGCAGACTTTTCGATATAATCTCCCTGACTGCTCACATCAAGACGCTTGCCGTCCACCAGAATCGTACCTGCAGGACGCAGCGTAGTCAAGGCTGTGCCTCTTTTGCCCACCAGCATGCTCCAGTTTTTGCCGCCGGTGTAGCCCTCGCTGTTCTTTTGGCGTGTCCACAGCACAAAGGGATTATACTTGCTTTCCTTGGGAAGATACACGCACAGCAGCGTAATTACCAGCACCAAAAACAGATACACTGCCAACAGCACCAGCGCCGCCCAGGCATTGCCGCCCAAAACGTAAAAGCCGCCGACTGTCAGGCACACCATGCCGCTGACACCGAAAACTCCGAAGCCCGGCACAACAAATTCTATCAGCAACAGGACAAGGCCCGCCAGCATAAAATAATATTCTAATGGCATGACTGCACCTCCTCAACGCTTATACAATTATAGTATAGCAGAGTAAAAGCATGAAGTAAATTTAAAGTTTGGGATGCTGCAAGACTGCGGACCATCATCAAACAAAATCACCGGCGTGATTCGTAATATCAACTTCTTTCATAACTGAAAGAAATTGCAAGAAAGGTTCGCGCTTTTTGGAAAGCGCGGCAAAGCAAAAACTTTTTTGATAAAAAGTTTTACCAAAAAGCTTTAAATAAGCTAAATCGCTTTGCTGGAAATAGCTATTTTTTCGTAGTTCTGCCGAACGGTATACGCGGTAGTGTTTACAAATCTGTGGTTAGCTTATGCCCGGACTGGCGTGACTAAGGTTGGGGTTAGCTGTAAGCCGGAATGCCTAAGTTTTGCATGAGCAGCTACGGGGTATCCAAGTGTTTCGCTGTATGACGCTAAAAAAGACCTTAGCATCAGCTTTTGCCGCTGCCAAGGTCTTGATTTTTGTTTAGCTTCAGTTTTCCGCCAGCACCTGCTTTAAAAGCTCCAGCGCGCTCGCTTCGCTCGCTTTGTTCGTGCCCAGCTCACCGCGGAAGGCACGCGCGAGGATGGATTTCTTCATCAGGTCGATGCTTGCCAGCGCCTGCTCCGCTGCCTGCTGTGCGGAGCGCTCGCGCGCCAGCAGGTCGTCGATGAGGCGCACGATTTCGTGCTGTTCGGGGAGGGTGGGACACTTAAAAGTTAAATCCTTTAACGCATTACTGTTAATGCTTTCAACAGTAGTACCGTTTTTCATACAAGTATCCAATATGCGTTGCTCATTACTCAAAAGCATCCAATATAAAAATTCTAAATCATCTTTATCAGGTATAATAGCCCTTAAATCTTGATTAACTGTAAAAGGCTTCTTAACCATAGCAACCGGGAAAGTTCTTCTTAAAATGCCACTACGCATAACAACCAACAAAGCTGGTTTTTCTATATAATTAGCGGACGAATTTTTTACGCCTATTTCGTTAACTTTCATAAGAGTATCTTCTATAACAGCAGATTTCATGTCTTTCGATGTAATCCATAAAATATTACCATTTTCCCAATACTCTTCACGACTCGTACTAGGTGTACCACCACCTAACCAAAAACCGACTTCACCAAGCTTTTTCTCTTCCCAACTTTCATCGCTCACGCCGTTTTCCCGACGCCACTGCTTTGTCAGCTCTCCCGTAAATGCATTGTGCAAAATTGCTGCCTTGCGCACGGCAAAGCTGTCGGCAACCTCCTGCAGTCTTTCCTTCGCTTCATCCAGCTTGGCAAAAAGCTCCTCGATGCGCTCAACAATGCGTTGCTGTTCGGAGAGCGGAGGGAGAGGGAAAGGATATCCTTTTAATTTTTTTATACTTGTTCTAGCGCGCGTAATCCCCTGAGTATTTTCTTGAACTAACGTCTGAAAGAAATGTGAATTGATGCCCTTACAACAAAAGTTATTATCAACCAAACTATTTGGTACAAACTTAACTGCATCCGATGACAACACATATTGCTGTTCATATGACGGACAAATAATTGCTCTACCAGCAGGCATCATTTTTGCAATAACAATATCACCTGCTTCAACTTTACTCCTTGCAATTACTTTTGCATGCTCAAATGTAGTATATTTTTTATTATCTTCTCTCCATCCATTTTCACCAATATTACTAAGTTGTATTATCCTAACTTCTTTGTTGTTAGTATAATGCTCTGTTTTTAAATTACTACCAAACGGACCATCTGCCATATCCTGAGCAAGACTTCCAAGCCTCACCCACACCCAATTCTCCGGCACCTCATAAGGCTGTTCCTCAGCAGGCACCAGCGCCTGCTGCAAGCGTTCTTCTATTGTCAATGCTGTCTTTTTCTTTGGCATTGCCAGCTCTCCTTTATAAGCAAACGTTCTATTGCTTTAATCCATAATTTATGATAAAATGTTTTCGACAACCGGTTCACGGGGTGGGATTGCCTTCATTCTCTACGAATGGAGGTGATGTCTATGGTATATTTCAGCTTTCAGGATTTAATGTCCTTTGGAATTTTTATCGTAGCATTACTTACGTTCATTTTTCAGAACAAAAAGTAAAAAAGTTACGGACATAGAAAAACCGCCCCCTGACTTTGGCGAGTTCGGAGCGGATTTTTCTTAACCAACTTGGCAACCCACCTCTGTGGGCGGTTGTCTTTTTCTATGTCTAATATACCACACAATTCATAGCTTTGCAAGTTTTGGATTGTGCAGAATGTAGTGAAAGGCTCCCCTCGGGGGGAGCTGGCGCCCGCAGGGCGACTGAGAGGGGTCTGCTGTCTTTATGCTTTCTTATAGTGAACCCCTCTCCGTCATCGCTACGCGATGCCACCTCTCCCCAAGGAGAGGCTCTTCCCTTTCTTCCTTCATCCTTCACTCTATTCTTATCTTTGCAAGCTCCTCAGCTCCTGCGCCACACTCTGCAGCAAATCCACGGCCTCCGCCAGCTTTTCCGCAGCCTCTGCTGCGCTTTCCGCCGGGTCCGGCAAATCCTCGTAATCGAGCACGCTATCATCCTTAATCAGGCCAAGGTCCAGACTGTTGCCCTTTTGCGCAATTTCCTCACGCGTAAAGCACTGCCAGCGCTCGTCCGCCACCTTGCTTCTGTCCTCTGCCGTGTAGGCAGCCTCAAAGCCAGCAAAGTCGCTCGCCTTCAGCGGGTTCGTCTTGCCGAAGGACGGCATATTGGTGCGCAAATCATAAAACCACACGGCCTTGGTGCTGTCCTTATCCGTTTTTTCGCGCGTAAAGAAAAGTACGTTGGTCTTGACACCCTGAGCGTAAAAAATACCCGTCGGCAGGCGCAGAATAGTGTGCAGATTGCACTTATCCATCAAGTCGACACGAATCCTTTCGCCGTCACCGTCGGCAAAAAGCACATTGTCCGGCAGCACTACGGCAGCGCGCGCCTTGCCGTCAGCCTTCAAGCTACGATAGATATGCTGCAGGAAGTTCAGCTGCTTGTTGCTCGTGGGATAGGTAAAGTCGTCGCGCGTTGCACGCTCGCCGCCTTTTTTCGTACCGAAGGGCGGATTTGTCAGCACCACATCATAGCCCTGCATCTCCTTGCCTACGTTGGAAAGCGTATCACCCAAAATAATTTTGCTCTGGATGTCATGCAGCATCGCGTTCATCAGCGCCAAGCGGTGCGTATCATGCACCAGCTCGCAGCCGGTGAAGGCCTGCGTATATTCAAACTCCGCCGTTTCCTCATCCAAATCAAAGAAATCGTTCGTCTGCTCACGCACAAAATTGCTTGCCGCAATCATAAAACCGAAGGTACCGCAGGCAGGATCGTTACAGCGCTCGCCGGCCTTGGGTGCCACCAGGCGCGTCATCACGTCAATCAGCACACGCGGAGTGAAGTACTGCCCGGCGCCGCTCTTCTTTTCGTTAGCGTTTTTCTCCAGCAGTCCCTCGTAAAGATTACCCAGTCCCTCCTCCTTCGCGCTGAACCAGTCCAGCTCGTCAATCGTCCTGATAATCTTTTCCAGGTTCTTCGGCTCGTCGATATTCGTCGCCGCGCCCTTGTAAATCTCCTGAATGCGTCCCGTGCACCGCTCGCCCAAATAATCCAGCAAATTCTTATAAAAGCCCTTCAGCTCCAGGCCCTTGCGCGCCAGCAAATCATCCCAGCGATAGCCCTCCGGGATATTTTCCTCGCTGCCGGTTTCCTTGGCCATTTTCAAAAATAAAATATATGTCAGCTCCGTAACGTACTGATGATAAGTAATGCCGTCATCACGCAGCACGTTACACAAATTCCAGAGCTTTGCTACAATCTCCTGTGTATTCACGCAGTCTTGCCTCCATCTTCATATAAATAACCATTGAATTCGCTCACGATATTATCCAAATCGTCGGCGAATATTTTTTGTGCGCGCGCATAACCGCCCAAGCGCTGCAATCGTTTGTCCTCCTTAAAGGCCTCCACGCTCAAAATATCCTGCTGCTGCATATAGCTGCGGATAATATCCAGCCACTTCTGCTGGGCAGGCGTAAATTTGTGGTTTTTGTTCAGCTTGTCAAAGGCACGGCTCAGCTGCGAATTTTTGCTCACCAGCTCCGTTCCCAGCATATAGCGCCTGATGAGGCTGATAATGCCTGCCACCATCGTGCTGTTCGTGTATTCCGAATAGGCATCGTTCAGCTGCAGCGCCGTAAAGCCGTTGGCATCGAGCGTCAGCAGCAGCTCCTTCAGCTGCGCCTTCGTCAAATCCTTCGGACGGGTGCAGATGATATGCAGGGCAGCAATTTCGTTGGCGTGGCTCTTTAAGTACGCCGCAAAATCGTTCAGGTAATCGCCGGGCTTGGTCTTTTGCGCACCGTAGCCGCGCGTATGGCTGGTAAGCTCATCCTTGCCGTCATAAATCATGCCGCCCATATCGCCGCCGGCCCGGTATTTTTCCAGCTGCTCCAGCGCCTCTTTATGCTGCAGCAAAAGCTCCTTAGCCTTGGCGGCATCCGCCTGCTGCAGCTCGCCGGCAAAGGCTGCCACATCCTTGCCCGTCGCCAGCACAAACTCCTTCTTCGTCTGCTCGTCCAGCTTATTCAGCTTGCGGCGCAGCTTTAAGGCCACCTGCTTGGCAATATCGGTAATCGCCTCCTCTGCCTCCGCTTCATCAAGCTGCTTCAGCAAATCCTTCACGGAAATCTGCGGATTGGCAACGGCAGGCATGGTCACTACCGGCTGCAGGCTGTTATATACGCCCACTGGGTCATAAATCTCAAAATGATCCTTACCGATTTTATCGCAGCGGCGTGTCGCACGTCCCAGCATCTGCTCAAACAAAATACGCGATTTCACGCAGCGCATAAACACCAGCGTGGTAATCTCCGGCACGTCGATACCGGTAGTCAGCAAATCCACCGTCACCACAATGCTGGGGAAGCGTTCATTCTTAAAGCGCTTGATTTTTTCCTGAATCTTTTTCTGGTCACCGTTAGCCACGCTGCCGGTAATCTTCATAATCGCATCGCTGTCCAGATTATCCTTGGCATAAAGCTCCTGCAGTATGCTCACAATCATATCGGCATGCGCATCGGTCGCAGCGTAAATCAGCGTTTTGCCGTAGGTTTCCGGCGCATCGGGATAAAGATTTTTGGCAATCTCCGCCAGCACGGCCCTATTGAATTCCGGCACGATAACCTTGCGGTTGAACTGGTCGACATCAAAATCGACATCATCGTCCAAATAAGCCGTATCAAGCTCGCCTGTTTGCTTGTTGATATATTTAACAGTATCGCCTCTTTTGAGCTGAATTCCCTGCTCGCTGAGCTTCGTTGTCAGCTGATGCGGTGCGTCATGGTCAATCAGATAACCATCCAGCACAGCCTCGCGATAGGTGTAGGTATAAACAGGCTCACCGAAAATTTCCGTTGTCTGCAGGGCAGGCGTTGCTGTGAGCGCAATTTTCACCGCATTAAAATAATCCAGCACATAGCGATACTTGCTTTGGTAATCGCGCTGGTCGCGATAAAGCTGCTCCGCCTCCGCCATTTCCTTATCCAGAATATAACCGCGGTGAGCCTCGTCGATAATAATCAAATCGTAATCGCTGACTGCGGGAATGCGGTCCTCGCTTTCGGCGTACATAATGCGCTTCATCATACCCTGTACGGTAGCAACGTGTACGGCGGTTTCCGCATCAATCAGCTTATCGGTAAGCTCCTTGATATTGTAAATCTGGTCCAGCGTCTGCAGACTTTCCAGCTTCACCTCTTTAAAGACATCCTGCGCCTGCACTCCCAAGGCATTGCGGTCAACAAGGAACAAAATACGCTTAAAGCGCTTCGCCTTCAAAAAGCGGTAAATCATGCCCAAAACCGTGCGTGTTTTGCCGGTGCCTGTGGCCATCGCCAGCAGCGCCGTCCGCTTGCCGCAGCGCACTGCCTCATCCACCGCCTGCACAGCCTTCAGCTGATAATCGCGCAGATGCAGACCGTTTTCATCCTGCAAAAAGTCATACGGTAAAGCATCGAGAGCAGCGTTGCCCTCCGCAGTATTTTCCTGCAGCATTTCTTTTAATCCTAAGGGAGAAGGCCAGCCTGCCATAGCACGCGGTATATTGCCGCTTTGGCGCAAATCCGCAAACCAGATGCCGGATTTTATCTGCAGCTGCTGCACATACGGCCTGCCGTTGGCAGCAAAAACAAAGGGCACCTTAAAATCCTGCCACTGACCGAGCAAATATTCCGCGTCACATTTTCTCACAGCGCGCGCATAATCCTTGCATTGGTAGCTGATGACACTGGAAATATCCGTGTCCCACTTTTTCGCTTCGATAATGCCCACCAGTTTCTCGCCGACGAAAAGCGCGTAATCGGCGTAGCCCTTTTCCTCGTTGCCCGGCACCTTGTCCGTAGGCCATTCGGCAATCGCCAGATTGCGTCCCTTAGCAGGACGGCAGCCCTTGCTGTAACGCAAAGCAGTGCTGTCCGCCTCCCAGCCTACCTGTCGCAGCTGCTCATCAATCAGGCAGCGTGTTTCCGCCTCTGTTTTCGGTCGTCTGTTGGCAGCCTGCAGGTTCGTTTTGCTGCGCTCCTGCTGCGGCAAAGGCACAGCCTTCTGCGCCTTCTCGTTATCCTGCTTACGCAGGCGCGCTTCCTCAGCCTTGTCCTTGGCAGTTTCGACAAAGGCTGCCTCTGCCTGCTCCGTCGGCAAATGATATTCCTGATGCTGATAGCTGTAATCGCCATACACCTGCATGAACCATTCGCACAGGCTGTACGCCTGCGGCAGCAGCAGCTTGGCCTTCTGCAGCGAATCCGTACCCTCGTGGCGCGCTTCGTTGCCGCCCAAGCGCAGGCGATGCATAATGCGTGCCAAATCCTCTGTGATATACTCTTCGTTTTCCAGCAGGCGAATTTTGTTTACCAGTGTATCCTTCATCTGATAAGGCATTGCTATATTGTCAAAGTCAAACATTTTATTAACGATATCTTCGCACAGCAGGCCCAGCTTAAAAAGGCAGGAGTTGGAATCACTGTACAGATAGCGCTCCGCGAACTCGCCTGTTTTTTCCAGACCGGGAAATTGTGTGCGTAAAAAGCTGAAGCCAGATGCCATAAAAACGGCCTCCTTTGAGCTGTAAAAATGATAATAATATATTTATATTCGCCTTGAAATAAAATTTACCTGCTGAATATCTTTTCGCAAAAGATCTTGCCGCTGCAATAAAAAAGCCGCCTGCCCTCCTGTACGAAGAAAGCAGGCAGTCCTTCGGTCCGCTAATCGCTATAAAGTAAAATAACCGCGCCAAGATTTCTCTTAGCACGGTTATCAGTTGTTATTTGAGCAATTCACGAACCATAACGTTAATACGTTTGCCATCTGCACGGCCTTTGGTTTTTGCCATAACTGCCGGCATTACCTTGCCCATATCCTTGGGACTTGTAGCGCCAACAGCAGCAATAACTTCTGCCACGATAGCCTTCAGCTCGTCATCGCTGAGAGCTTCCGGAAGATATTTTTTCAGTATAGCAATTTCTTCCTTAGCTTGGGCAACCAATTCGTCACGACCTGCTTTTTGGAATTCCTCAACAGAATCCTGACGCATTTTGACCTCTTTCATCAAGACAGCCAGAACCTCATCATCTGTAAGTTCCTTTTTGTCATTGATTTCAACATTTTTAATATTAGCACGCACCATGCGGATAACAGACAAACGCAGTTTACCTGCTTCCCTGTCCTTCATGGCCTGCTTCATATCAGCAGTCAATTGGTCTTTTATAGACATACAGCCCGCCTCCAATTATCTGGTTTTACGTTTTCTGGCTGCTTCGGATTTTTTCTTACGTGCAACGCTCGGCTTTTCATAGTGCTCGCGTTTTCTTACCTCAGAAAGAATGCCTGCCTTTTGGGTTGCTCTTTTAAATCTGCGCAGTGCGCTGTCTAAAGTTTCATTCTTGCCAACTTTAATTTCTGCCATCTGTTCTCCCTCCCTCCACACACTTAGGGAAGTGTATATGCAAATTAAGTTTCAGCCGTTGCCAGCTAAAAACACTTACTGATTAATTATACAAGAAAAGACAAGCATTGTCAAGGTTTAGCATGGGGGCCAACCCAAAGCTTTGCCGCCAATTACGTGAATATGTAAATGTTTTACTGTCTGACCGCCTTCATCGCCGGTGTTGATAACAACGCGGAAGCCTTTTTCGGCAATTCCGGTCTTTTCAGCGATCATTTTAACCTTGCCCAGCATGTATGCAACCAGCTCGGGGTCCGCAGTAGTGATGTTAGCTGTGTGGTCCTTAGGCATCAGCAGCACATGAACCGGAGCAGCCGGAGCAACGTCATTGATAGCAATCATTTTATCATCTTCGTACACTTTGGTAGAAGGGATATCGCCCTTAATGATTTTGCAAAAAATACAATCCTCAGCCATTTCATGTCCCTCCTCTCATTTATCGTATCTAGTTATATTCTGTATTTATTTCTTTTATCCTGCTAAAGAAATAATTTTTTCACAAATTAATTCAATTCGCCCAGCAAAAAATCCTCTTTGATGCCGGTAATTTTTACCTTGACAATGGTATTCGCCAGCTCCGCAGTTCCCGGAACAACAACGCGCAGATACGGACCGCACAGGCCCTCCATATGCTCATCATCCACAGGCTGCTCAAACAGCACCTCCTCCACCTTGCCGACAGTGCTCTGCAGCATTTGCTGATGCAGCTCCTCGTCCACCTTCGCCAGACGCGCCGCACGCTCGCTCTTCACTGCCTCATCCACCTGATCCGGCATTTCGGCAGCAGGCGTACCCTTGCGCTTGGAATAAGGGAAGATGTGCATTTTGGCAAAGCCGCATTTCTTGGCAAATTCCAAAGTAGTCGCAAAGTCCTCCTCGGTTTCGCCGGGGAAGCCCACGATAACGTCCGTAGTAATTGCCACATCAGGTACCTGCGCGCGGATTTCGTTCACCAGCTCCGTAAAGCGTTTTGTGTCATAAGGACGGTGCATAGCGCGCAAAATCTTGTCGCAGCCGCTTTGCAGCGGCAGATGCAGGTGACGCTGCAGGCGTGGTTCCTCTGCCATCAGCTGCAGCAGGCGCGGTTCCACCTCCACGGATTCCAAAGAACCGAGGCGCACACGCTGCACACCCTCAACTCTCAGCGCTGCCTTTACCGCATCATACAAAGTAACGTGCTTGCCTTCCTTCGCCAGCTCCTTGCCGTAGCAGCCAAGGTGAATGCCGATGAGCACAACCTCCTTGTAGCCTGCGGCAACCAGCTTGCCAACCTCCTCGCGGATGCTGTCCAGGCTGCGGCTGCGCAGCGGACCGCGGGCAAAGGGAATAATGCAGTAGGTGCAGTATTGGTTGCAGCCCTCCTGAATTTTGAGGAAGGCGCGGGTTTTATCGGTTTCCGTGCCAACGCCCAGTTCTTCGAACTTAGTATCCACAGTCATCTGCTGCACATTGTCCAGAATCTCCGTACGCTTGTGCTCCAGCGCTTCTTCGACCAGCTCTACAATGCGGCCGCGCTCCTGATTGCCGATGATTACATCAACACCTTCGATAGCACGCACCTCCTCCGGCGCAGTCTGCGGATAGCAGCCGGTAACAACCACCAAGGACAGCGGATTGTGACGCACAGCGCGGTTGATAATCTGGCGCGATTTGCGCTGACCGGTATTGGTAACAACGCAGGTATTAACTAAATAAACGTCCGCCGGTTCACCGAAAGGCACAACCTCATAGCCCGACGCACGGAAAATCCCCTCCATGCTGGCAGTATCAGCCTGGTTGACCTTACAGCCCAGCGTATAAAATGCAATTTTTCTCATCTATGTTTAATCTCCTAAATCTCCGGTTTCATAAAAAATCGCTGAAATAGCGACAAGGCCTGCCGTTTCCGCACGCAGAATACGTCTGCCCAGCGATACAGGCACAGCGCCTGCGGCACGTGCCGTTTCCAGCTCCGCTTCGCTGATGCCGCCCTCAGGACCGATAATCAGCAGTAAATCAGTCAGCGCGCCCTTGGCCTGCGCCTCCTTCAGTGCCGCCTTCAGGCTCTTTTTATCCTCGCACTCGTAAGCGATAATCTTCGTAGCGCAGTCATTCGCCGCCAGCATTTGTGCCATCGTCTGCACAGGCTGCACCTCGGGAATAATATCGCGCTTGCTCTGCTTCGCCGCGGATTCGGCAATCTTCTGCCAGCGCTCCACCTTCTTGGCAGCCTTCGCACCGTCAAGGCGCACCACGGAATGCTCCATAGCAACAGGTACCACGCTGTAAGCGCCCATCTCCACAGCCTTCTGGATGATGAACTCCATCTTCTCACCCTTCGCCAGGCCCTGCGCCAGAATCAGGCGCACAGCCGGCTCATGGCTTTCCGCCAGCTTCTCCAGGCAATGCACAGTAACGCACTCACTGTCAATCGCACTGATTTCCGCCAGCGCGCTCACGCCGTCGTCACTAACAATCTGCAGCTGCGCACCCGGCTGCATGCGCAGCACCTTACTGATATGACGTGCATCCACGCCCTCAATAGTCATTGTTTCGTTATATAATTGCGGTACAAAAAAACGATGCATATAGGTTTCCCCTTACTTTTTCTTCTTCATCTGCATAACAACCCAGCCGCCGCGATGGTCAACCGCGTCAACATAAAGTCCCTGCGCCTGCGCTGCAGCCTCCACATCCGGCATACGCTCCTCAATAATACCGCTCGCCAACAGCACACCGTTGTCATTCAGCTTCTGCGGAATATCCTGCAGCAGCATAATAACAATATCGGCAATAATATTAGCGATAATTACATCAGCCTTGCCCTCGGTACCATGCAGCAAATCGCCCTCGCGCACCTCAATCTGCTCGCTCAGGCCGTTATCCGCAACATTCTCCTTCGCCACGCGCACTGCCACACCGTCAATATCAACAGCCTTTACAGACTTAGCGCCCAGCATTGCCGCAGCAATCGCCAGAATACCGCTGCCGGTACCAACGTCAAACACTGTAGAATCAGGCGTAATAACCTTCTCCAAGCGCTCCATCATCATATTGGTAGTGTGATGCGTGCCTGTGCCGAAAGCCATACCCGGATCGATTTCAATAACATGCTCGCCTTCCTTAGGAGCATACTCCTCCCAGCTCGGCTTAATAACAAGGCTCTTGCCCACATGAGTAACATGGAAATACTGCTTCCATTCGTTAGCCCAATCCTGCTCGCTCACCTTGCGGAAGCGAGTATTACCGAAACGGTATTTGCCGATGCGCTCCTCAATCAGCGCCAGCTGCTCGTCAATCTCCGCCAGGCGTTTTTCCAGCTTCTCATCATCAGCATAATAAGCGCTGACGGTAACAACCTCGGTATTCTCCTGCTCCGGAATATCGCACAACTCCCAGGTACCACTGTTTCTCAAATCATTAATCAGCTGCGGATCCTCAATCGCAACTCCTTTAGAACCGATACTCGTAAGCATATCTGCTACAGCCTCAACTGCTTCATGCGTTACCGATACATTAACTTCTATCCACTGCATTGTATGCACTCCTTTGAAAATTATTCATTATATTATTATACACTATCACGGCAGGAAATGTACATAATCACTTGACGCAATGCGCCAATCAATTTATACTTGATATAGTATTTTATACTATAATAATTAAGGGAAAGAAAATAAGGTAACCAAATGCTCTCATTAGACAAAATTTATCATGCAGCCTTCATCCTCAAAAGCGTAGCACGTAAAACAGATTTAATAGCTGCTCCGCATTTAAGCGAAGGCAACAACTTGTATCTGAAAACAGAAAACCTGCAGGTAACAGGCAGCTTCAAGATACGCGGTGCCTATTACAAAATCAGCCAGCTTACACCTGAGGAAGCAAGCAAGGGCGTAATCGCCTGCAGCGCCGGCAACCACGCTCAGGGCGTAGCCTTGGCTGCAACCAGCATGGGCATCAAAAGCGTCATCTGCATGCCGGACGGCGCACCGATTATGAAGGTAGAAAACACCAAGCGCCTGGGTGCGCAGGTGGAGCTTGTTCCCGGTGCCTACGATGAAGCACATGACCGCGCCGTACAGCTGCAGGAAGAAACAGGCATGACCTTTATCCATCCTTATGACGACGAGCTTGTTATTGCTGGTCAGGGCAGCATCGGTCTGGAAATTTTAGACCAACTGCCAGATGTTGAAGCAGTAATCGTACCGATTGGCGGCGGCGGCCTTATCAGCGGCGTAGCCTTCGCTATCAAAAGCCTGCGTCCGGAGGTTAAGGTTTACGGTGTGCAGGCAGCAGGCGCAGCCAGCATGTACAAAGCTTTCCACGACCATAAATACGAAACATTAGATCACGTCAGCACCTTTGCCGACGGCATTGCTGTAAAAACTCCGGGTGAAAACACCTATGAGCTCATCAGCAAATATGTTGACGATATCGTCACCGTAAGTGAAGATGAAATTGCTACAGCAATTTTAACCTTAATAGAAAAGCAAAAACTAATTGCCGAAGGTGCAGGCGCAACTCCGGTAGCAGCAGCGCTGTTCGACAAGCTGCCGATTAAGGGCAAGAAAACCGTTTGCGTTGTATCCGGCGGTAACATTGACGTTAATATTCTTTCGCGCGTAATCACCCGCGGTCAGGTTACCAGCGGCAGAAGGGCAGACCTCGTTATCGCTTTGCAGGATCGTCCCGGCCAGCTGCGTGAAGTGAGCGAAATCGTAAGCAGCTGTGGCGCTAACGTTGTAGGCGTACAGCACAACCGCAGTGATGCCGATATGGATATCACAGGTTGCTTCCTGCGCTTAGAACTGGAAACCCGTGATGCGGAACAAATCAATGAAATCAGTGCAAAGCTTACCAAGGCAGGCTTTACACTGATTGATAAAAACGCCGCTCATTATTAACAACAAAAAAATTACCACAGCCTACATAAAATGTAAGCTGTGGTTTTTTATAGTGCGTTACATTATTCTGTTCCTTGTAAGTACGAAGTATACGACGTTTATATTACGCTATCTTATAAGAGCGGGGAGAATGTACCGGAGGCGATGCGAACCTGACGAACGCGTACTTCTAGTACGTGGAGGAGGGTTTGCGATGCATACGGTGCGTTATACCCGCTCTTACTATTCTACGGTAACGCTCTTAGCCAAGTTCCTAGGTTTATCTACATCCAAGCCCTTAGAAACACTCACATAATAACCCATAAGCTGCAGCGGAATAACTGCCAGGCTGGTCATGAAATGCTCGTCGGTCTTAGGAATATACACTGTGAAATCAGCGGTATCCTCAATATTATAGTTACCATAGGTAGTCAGGCCCATCAGGTAAGCGCCACGGCTGCGGCACTCTACCATGTTGCTGACAGTCTTTTCGTAAAGCTCGCTTTGAGTCAGCACACCGATAACCAGAGTACCGTCCTCAATCAGGCTGATAGTACCATGCTTCAATTCACCGGCAGCATAAGCCTCACTATGAATGTAGGAAATTTCCTTCATCTTCAGGCTGCCTTCCAGGCTGACAGCGTAATCAAGACCACGGCCGATAAAGAAGATATCCTTAGCGTTAACCTGCTTAGCGGCAAACCATTGGATGCGTTCCTTATCCTCGATAATCTTTTGGATTTTATCCGGCAGCTGTGCCATTTCCTGAATCAGCTCCAGATATTTAGCTTCATCAATAGTGCCACGAACAATAGCAAACTGAATTGCCAGGCAGTAAGCAGCAATCAGCTGAGTGCTGTAAGCCTTGGTAGTTGCAACGGCAATTTCCGGTCCTGCCAGAGTATAGAAAACATTATCAGCTTCACGGGCAATAGAGCTGCCTACTACGTTAACGATGCCAAGAGTTTTGATGCCCTTTTCTTTAGCCAGACGCAGAGCTGCCAAGCTGTCGGCAGTCTCACCGGACTGGCTGACAATAATAACCAGCTCGTTCTTGCTCAGCAGAGGCTTGCGGTATCTGAACTCGGAAGCCAGCTCGGTGCGAACCGGAATCTGTGCCAAATCCTCAATTACATATTGCGCTGCCACGCCTACATGATACGCACTGCCGCAGGCAACGATGCAAATCTGGTCAATCTTTTTGATATCCTCATCGCTGAGACCGACAGCGCTCATATCCAGCTTGCCGTCAACCAGTACGGAATTCAGGGTATCGCGAACTGCCTTGGGCTGCTCGTGAATTTCCTTCATCATGAAATGCTCAAAGCCTGCTTTTTCGGCAGCTTCGGCATCCCATTTAATTTCGGTCAGCGGTTTTTCGATTACTTCTTCATCAACGTTGTAGAAGGTAACCTCGCCGTTAGCCAGACGAGCCATTTCCAGATTGCCGATGTAATAAACCTTACGGGTGTATTTCAAAATAGCAGGCACGTCACTGGCAACATAGCATTCGCCGTCCTGTACGCCGATGATCATCGGGCTGTCCTTGCGGGCAACATAAATTTCACCAGGATATTCCTTGAACATTACTGCCAAAGCATAGGAGCCGCGCATACGGATCATAGCATGGCTCAGAGCATCGGTAGGAGTATGCTCGTATTTTTTATAGTAGTAGTCAATCAGCTTAACGGCAACCTCGGTATCAGTCTGAGAATAGAAGGTGTAACCGTTATGCAGCAGCTTTTCCTTCAGCTCCTGATAGTTTTCGATAATACCGTTGTGTACGGCAACTACATTGCCATCAGCACTTGCATGCGGATGCGCATTAGTTTCGGAAGGCTCACCATGGGTTGCCCATCTGGTATGACCGATACCACAGGTACCAACGAGGCTTTGACCGCCGTTAGTCTTGGCGTAAAGCTCCTTCAGACGGCCCTTAGCCTTAACAATCTGCACCGGCGCACTGCCGTCACGCACTGCTAAACCGGCAGAATCATAGCCACGATATTCCAGCTTAGACAGGCCATCCAACAAAATAGGCGCTGCCTGCTTATCTCCACAAAATCCAACAATACCACACATAAATATTTTTCCTCGTTTTCTCCAATTTTTCTTTATGCCTTACGCTTCAAAACCGTTAGGGTTGTTTTTCTGCCAGTTCCAGGAATCGCGGCACATGTCCTCAATTCCCAGCTCTGCCTTCCAGCCCAGCTTTTCCCACGCCTTCGAAGGGTCCGAATAGCAGGCTGCAACATCACCTGCACGGCGTTGGTCGATTACATAAGGTATTTTTATTCCGTTGGCCTTTTCGAATGCTTTCACCAGGTCCAGCACCGAATAGCCAATGCCTGTACCAAGATTATACACCTCTATGCCACATTTGTCATCTATTGCCTTTAATGCTTTGACATGTCCCTTCGCCAAATCCACAACGTGAATGTAATCACGCACACCTGTACCGTCCGGAGTTGGATAATCATTGCCGAAAACATGCAGCTCCTTTAATTTGCCGGCAGCAACCTGCGTAATGTACGGCATCAGGTTATTGGGAACGCCGTTGGGATTTTCACCTATCAAACCGGAGCTGTGCGCACCGATAGGGTTAAAATAACGCAGCAACACTACGTTCCATTCATTATCAGACACATGCAGGTCTCGCAGGATTTCCTCCAGCATCGACTTGGTATTACCGTAAGGATTGGTGCAATGTCCCTTGGGACAGCTTTCGGTAATCGGCATTACAGCAGGATTACCGTAAACCGTTGCCGAGGAGCTGAAGATAATGTTCTTGCAGCCTGCGTTACGCATTTCCTCCAGCAAAACCAAGGTACCGGAAATATTATTGTCATAATACTCCAGCGGCTTCTGCACCGATTCTCCTACTGCCTTCAAGCCGGCGAAATGAATGCAGCAGTCAAAGCTGTGCTCAGCAAAAATTTTCCGCAAGCCCTCGCGGTCCCTGATATCCGTTTCATAAAAAGGAATCTGCCGGCCGGTAATTTTTTCTACACGCTGCATTGCCAACCTGCTGGAATTGACAAGATTATCTACGACTGCAACGCTATGTCCGGCGTTAAGCAGCTCTATAACTGTATGCGAGCCGATATAACCGGCCCCCCCTGTAACTAATATATGCATATTTTCACCTCAATTTACGCTTCAGGCAACTATTCTATTATACCGCCTGCAGTATTATTTTACTACCTGCTGCCTTAAACTAAGGTGAACAAGCTAACTCTTTTTTCATATTTTCTGTTTAACTGCCGATAATCGGCTTATTTTCCATAGTATTTACCAGCTTGGAAAGCTGCCATTTAATTGTTTCTGCCGGCTTGTCATAATTGCCCATATCGCGCAGTCCGCTTTCACGCACACGCTTCTTCAGCAGCTTATTACCATCCTTTTTATATACGAAAAGTTCTGCATCCGCTACCACACGCACATAGGTATCGTGGTCAAAGCGAAATCCCCAACCGCTGACAAGGCTTTCATCCATTTCATAAATACAGGCAACAACCAGCACATCTGTTTTGCTCTTTTCCGCCAAAGCGGACAAAGAAGCAGCATCCAGCTTTACGCCGTCACGCACTGCCCGGCTCACCAGCATCTGAGGCTCGCCGCCATCTATAATCTGATAATATGGGAAGCGATAAGCCAGCTTGACCATCTGACGCCACTCCTTATAAACAGCGCCGTCCACACCGCCGTCCTGGTCGATAACCACAAAGCCAACAGGACGCTCCGCAAAATCTGCCCGCGCCGTCTGCGGCATTAAGGCTGTAAACAAGGAGGCAAATACCACTAAAAAGCATATTTGCAGCAGCCATCTAATTTTTTTCATAAGTATCACCTACCAATTAATCGGCATCCGCTGCCAACAACAGCTCAACAGCTCCGCGTGTCACCTGCACCATATAGCCGAAGGCACGTTGATAAACATCAGGCGGTGCTACGCTTTCGCTCTGCGTGCGCTTAACTACCACGCCGCAGACAGCACCGGCCTCTAAGCCTAACGCCTGCGAGGTCACGAACAAAGCAGAGGTTTCCATTTCATAGTTCAGCACGCCCAGCGCCTGCCATTCCTGCATCGTCCCACGGAAGCGGCGCGGTACATAGCCGGTGAAGCTGTCGTAACGCTCCTGTCCCGGCCAGAAGGTGTCGCTGGAGGCCGCAATGCCCAAATGATAGAGCGCACCGGCATTCTTGGCTGCCAGTACCAGTGCGGTTGTCACCTCAAAGCTGGCAACAGCCGGGAACTCCAACGGCGCATAGTGCTGCGAGGTGCCGTCAAGGCGAACAGCTGCCTTATCAACAATAATATCACCCAGATTAACCTTTTCCTGAATCGTTCCCGTCGTACCGAAGCGGATGAGCTTTTTGATACCCATACGCGCCAGCTCTTCCAGACAAATTGCTACGGAAGGACCGCCCATTCCCGTAGAGCAGACAAGTACCGGAGTATCGCTGATTTTAGTCAGCCAGCTGGTGTATTCGCGATGGCTGGCAATAAAGCTTGCATCACTGCCCAAGGCCTTCGCCAAAGGCTCCACACGTCCGGGGTCACCGGGAAGCACGGCAACAGTTGCGCCCTGCAGTTGCTGTGCCGAAAAACCTACATGGTATAAAATCTCCTCAGGTGCTGCGTAATGTTTGCTCATATTGTCCACCTCTTTCAAAACAAGTCCGCTTTAGTTCCAGTAAGGGTTGGTTCTATTTTCATATAATCGGCAATCGTCTGTCCTATATCGGCAAAGGTCTGCATAGGCTTAAGCTGCTTGCATTCAATGCCTGCTCCCGAAAAGAGTACGGGAATTTTTTCGCGCGTATGGTCCGTGCCGCTCCAGCTGGGGTCATTGCCGTGGTCCGCCGTCATCAGCAGCAAATCGTCCGGATGCAGCAGAGCGGTAATTTCCGGCAATCTGCTGTCGAAATATTCCAGTGCCTCACCATAGCCCTGAATGTCACGGCGATGTCCGTAGGAGGAATCAAAGTCAACAAAATTAGTAAAGACAATGGTATTATCCATAGCATCGGCTACAGCCTGCTTCGTTGCATCTACCAGCTTATCCAGTCCGCCTGCCGCATAATGCTTCGTAATACCGCGATGCGCAAAAATATCGGCAATCTTGCCTACGGCGTAAACGCTGCCGCCGGCTGCAACCATTTTATCAAGCAATGTCGGCTGTGGTGCCGGTACTGCGTAATCGTGACGGTTGGTTGTGCGGGTAAAATCCGCAGCACAGGTGCCGACGAACGGACGCGCTATTACCCGGGCAATATTATACGGCTGCACCAGCTTAAAAGCTAGCTTGCACAAATCATACAAGCGCTCTAGGCCAAAGGCTTCCTCGTGCGCTGCTATCTGCAACACGCTGTCGGCGGAGGTATAAATAATCGGCTTGCCGCTTCTTACATGCTCCTCGCCCATCTCCTTGATGATTTCGGTACCACTGGCATGGCATTCGCCCAGCACTCCCGGCAAATTGCCTTGGCTGATAATTGCATCCACCAGCTCCTGCGGAAAGCATTTCGGCACATCCGGGAAATAGCCCCAGTCAAATTTAACCGGCACACCGCTGATTTCCCAATGTCCGCTCAGTGTATCCTTACCGCGGCTGACCTCCTGCGCATAGGTATAAGCACCGATTGTATGCTCGGCGCCTAAGCCTGCCGGCAACGCTTCGCCGCGGCTCAGCTCGGCAGCTGCCTGCAGTCCGCGCTCAGCCAGATGCGGCAAATGCAACGGCATCGGCGCTTCGCCTGCGTGCCGCGGATTTTTCGCCAGCCAATCGCAGATATGGCCCAAGGTATCTGCACCCTTATCACCATAAGCTTCGGCATCATGGGCATAACCGATACCGAAGGAATCCAACAACAGAATAATAGTACGAGCCATTTTTTCACCTGCTTTCTTAAGCAAAAGGGAGCTGCTAACACCAACGCTAAACAACTCCCCTAAAATCAGAATCCTAAGCTTTCGCCAACTAAAATGATTTTAATGCGTCCCTTATTACGACTGGTACGCGTTATAACAATCTGCGAGCAGATGCAGTCCGCAGAAAGACAGTCACCGCAAAGGCCAGCTTTATAACAAGGTGTCTGCAGTCCGGCAAACCTTTTGGCATTTATCGGCGCAGCTACATTGCGCGCTCTGTCCATAGCAGCCTCCAAGGAGCCTGTAACCTTGTTCATACCGGCAATAACCAGCACCTGCTTCGGTCCGAAAATCAAAGCGGCGCAACGGTTGCCGTTGCCGTCAATATTTACCAGCTGACCGTCGCTGCTGATGGCATTGCTGCTCATTAAATATGTATCACATAAAAGCGCCTGACGCATCAATTCTGTTTTTTCTTCCGGAGTTGCTGCCGCAGCTCTGTCGATAACCTTATTGCGCTCCTTTACTGCGCTCAAAAGGCCTATTTCATCAATCGTTACAGAACCGCCCCAGGAAACAACATCATCCTGCGGAATCAGCGCCAAAGCCTGCTTAAGCGCTGCCTGCTTATCAGCACAGTAATAAGCATCAAAGCCACGCAACTTCAATTTTTTTACCAAAGTTGCGCCCAAAGCCTCATTGCGCAACATTTCAGCCTGCTGCATAGAATCTCCTCCTGTTCCATTAACAAGCTACGGTCGATTATTCTTCGATATCACCGATTGCTACTTCATCAATGCCGTCTTCCTCTGCCAGGTATACGTTGATAGCTTCCTTGTGGGAGGTAGGAACATTTTTGCCGGCAAAGTCAGCACGAATCGGCAGCTCGCGATGTCCGCGGTCGATAAGCACTGCCAGCTGAATAGCCTTCGGACGGCCCATATCCATAACAGCATCAAGAGCGGCACGGATGGTACGGCCGGTGTACAGCACATCATCAACCAGAATTACGGTTTTGCCGTTCAGATCCAGGTCAATTTCTGTACCGTGTACAATAGGATTATATGCAAGAGTAGACAGGTCATCACGATAAAGAGTGATATCCAGCATTCCTACCGGCAGCTCAACATTCTCTATATCTTTAATTGCTGCTGCCAGACGTTCCGCAATAGGTACACCGCGGGTACGGATACCGACAATAACAACATTGTCTACGCCTTTATTTCTTTCGATAATTTCATGAGAAATACGGACAATTGCACGACGCATAGCCTCTGCATCCATAATAACATTCTTTTTAACAAAATTGCTCATTTGGCTCACCTCTTATTTTTATTCAGGCTTTTTAACCTGCTATCAAGACTGCCCTAAGGCAGAACTCTGCTAATTAAACTGTCCCAGGCGCAGGCGGGTAACAATCTTATGCATATCCTCCGGCAGCGGAGCTTCAAAGCTCAAGCGTTCTCCCGTACGCGGGTGGGTAAATTCCAGTGTCTGCGAATGCAGAGCCTGTCCCTGAATGCTGAAGGGAGTTTTCATCGGAGAATATTTTGGGTCACCAACCAAAGGATAGCCCAGATACTCCATATGTACGCGAATCTGATGCGTGCGTCCCGTTCGCAGGCGGCAGCGCACAATAGTATATTTGCCGAAGCGCTCCAGCACCTCGTATTCGGTAACAGCATCACGTCCGCCTTCTTTGACAACCGCCATTTTCTTACGGTCGTTTTTATCACGGGCGATAAGCGTTTCAATCACGCCGCTGTCTGTCTTTATGTTGCCGCGTACTACAGCAAGATAGGTACGCTGGGCGGTTTTAGCCTGTATCTGCTGCGACAGAGAAAGATGCGCCGCATCATTCTTGGCACAAATCATAATACCGCTGGTATCCTTATCCAGACGGTGCACGATACCCGGGCGGATAACGCCGTTGATACCGGATAAGTTTTTGCAGTGATACAAAAGCGCATTGACCAGCGTTCCGTTTAAATTGCCGGCCGCCGGGTGGACTACCATCCCGCGCGCTTTGTTGACAACAACAACATCCTCATCCTCATAAATAATATCCAGAGGAATATTTTCCGGCTGTACATCCAGAGGCTGCGGCTCAGGCAGAGTAACATCAATTTCGTCACCCAGACGCAGCTTGTAGTTGGATTTCAGCACCTTGCTGCCGCGCACAGCACGGCCCTCCTCCAGCAGCTTCTGCATATTCGAGCGTGTAAGCTCCAGCATTGCCGCCAAGCCTACATCGGCACGCTGTCCGGCCTCTTGTTCAGTTATAATCAATCGTTGCTGCTCAGCAGCTCCGTTTTCAATATGCTCCATATAATCAAACCTACTCCCACACAAATTGCTATATCGGCCACATTAAATATCGGCCAGATACGAAAATCAAAAAAGTCAATTACCACACCGCGTGTAGTGCGGTCAATCAGGTTACCCAAAGCACCGCCGGCAAAAAGCGCTGTTCCCCAGCAGGCCATTACGCCGCTTTTGGCAATCTCACGGCGCATAAACCAGACCCCGCCGATTACAGCAACCGCAATCATTACGAACAGCCAACGGCTGCCCTCCAGCATGCCGAAGGCGGCACCACGATTCAGTATAAACGTCCAGTGAAATACATTATTAATCACCGGTACGCTCTCCCCTAACGCAAAATGTGTTACCACATAATACTTTGTTGCCTGGTCCAGCAGAACCACCAGCAAAGCTAACAAACCATAAACCATTTTATTCTCCTATTATCTTGATATGTATATTATAACACACTAAAGACATAAAAATACAGATGACACAAAAACTTAATGAAAAAAAGCCATTGCATATTTCCGCAATGGCTTTCGTAAATACTAATTAATTATTTTCAGTTGCCAGATCTTCACGAATCTCAGCAAGCTGTTTGCGACGGCTGTGAACCTTTTCCCAATGCTCGAAGTACAGCTTGGTTTCTGCAACAACTACCCCGCTCAGGCCCAGCAAAGCAATCAGGTTAGGAATAGCCATCAGACCGTTAACGATATCGGCAATAATCCAAATCATTTCCAGCTTCAGGAATACGCCCAGACCTACCAGAATGATGTAACCGATACGGTAAGGCATGATGCATTTTACGCCGAAGAGATATTCTGCGCAACGCTCGCCGTAATAGCTCCAGCCGATAATAGTGGTGAAGGCGAAGAGTACCAGGCCGCCGGTCAGGACATACTTGGCAACAGCCGGGAAAGCAGAAGCAAAAGCAGCCTCAGTCAGAGCAGCACCGTTCAGGTCGCCGGTCCAGGCACCGCTGACGATGATGGACAGGCCGGTCATGGTGCAGATAATGATGGTATCGATAAAGGTACCGGTCATAGAAACAAGGCCCTGTTCTGCAGGCCATTTGGTTTTCGCTGCAGCTGCTACGATAGGAGCAGAGCCCAAGCCGGATTCGTTGGAATAAATACCGCGGGCGATACCGCTGCGCATTGCCAGCATAATTCCGGCACCGGCAAAGCCGCCTGCTGCCGCAGTACCGTTGAAGGCACCGTCGATAACCAGCTTAATTGCTGCCGGAAGAGCATCAGCATAAAATACCAGCACAGAAACGGTTACGATAACATAAACAGCAGCCATGAAAGGAACAATCTTGCTTGCTACGTTAGCAATGGATTGCAGACCGCCGATAATAACAACAGCAACAAGAACAGTCAGGATTGCTGCTACAACGTATTCGGAAACGCCAAAGGATACATTAACAATAGAGGTGATTGCATTTACCTGAGTAAAGGTACCGCTGCCCAAGCAGGCAGTCATAACACCGAAGATAGAGAACATTACAGCCAAAGGCTTAAATTTTTTGCCCAAGCCCTGTTCGATATAGTACATCGGACCGCCGGAAGCGTTACCGTTTTCATCATAGGTACGATACTTAACAGCCAGCACGCCTTCGGAATATTTGGTTGCCATACCGAAGAAAGCAGCGAGCCACATCCACAGCAGAGCACCAGGACCACCGAGCTTAATTGCCGTTGCTACGCCAACGATATTACCGGTGCCGACAGTTGCGGCCAAAGCAGTGCACAAAGCCTGAAAGCTGCTTACATCACCTTCGCCCTTGCTGCGGGCGGTAAAAATCAGCTGCAAGGCTTTAGGCAGCTTCATAACCTGAAGCAGACCAAGACGGACGCTCATTAAAATGCCTGTGCCCATAAGCAGCATCATCAAAGGCGGGCCCCAAATGAAGCCATCAATAGAATTCAAAATCTCCAACATAAAAAAATTCCCCCCAGTAAAAATTTAAAACACGTTTACAATTTAAGGCTTTTTCCCGAAGCCCATGTATAGTATTGTATCACATCAATATATAGTGTACAATACTTCACACGATTGTATACACGTATTCTTCTTAACGGCAGGGAATAGTGTGACAAATCACTGCATGCAAAGCAAAAAGCCTCCGTCTGCGGCCAAGGGCCACAGGCAGAAGCTTCTATTCCTTAATCAGCAATGCTTATTTTACTTCGCATTCTACACGTGCCAGAATAAAGCACAAATCAGACAAACGGTTCAGGCAAACCAGAACATTGGGGTTAACCGGTTCGTTTTCAGCCAGACGCAGCAGGCAACGCTCGGCACGACGGGTAGTAGTGCGTGCGATGTCCAGTGCGGCAGCACCTACAGTATCGCCGGGGATAATAAAATGGCCCAGCGGCTGCAGCAGAGAATCAAACTTGTCGATTATATCTTCAAACAGCTTAACGTGTTCTTCTTTGATGTAAGGTTCGGGCAGGTTGAGGCTGGCAATGTCAGCCATCACAGACATGAGCAGCTTTTGTACATTGAAAATGGTTTCACGCACATCCTCACGCGTAACCTGAGCACGTGCCAAACCTAATGCCGAGGAAATTTCATCCACAGTACCATAGGCTTCTACACGCAGGCTTTGCTTGGGAACGCGTTCTCCGGTGTACAAACCTGTAGTTCCTTTGTCACCGGTTCTGGTATAAACAGCAGCTTTCTTCATTTCTGCACCATCCTTTCCGTGAGAGTGTACCCCCTCTCAGTCAGCTCATGGCCGCCGAAAGGCTAAAGTTAATTAGTAAATTTCTTCCGGAGCGAAGAAGTTGTTGATTTCGCGTTCAGCAGCTTCCGGGCTGTCGGAACCGTGAACAATGTTTTCACCGATGCTCAGAGCAAAGTCGCCGCGGATAGAACCGGGAACTGCTTCGATCGGGTTGGTAGCACCGTTCAGTTGACGAACAGCTTTGATAGCGTTTTCGCCGCGGATTACAGCGCAAACCAGCGGAGCGGAGGTAATGAAGTCAACCAGTTCGCCGAAGAAGGGTTTGCCTTCATGCTCAGCATAGTGGAATTTAGCTTGAGCTTCGGTAACTTTAACCAGTTTCAGAGCTGCAACTTGCAGGCCTTTGTGTTCGAAACGAGCGATGATATCGCCGATCAGATTTTTCTTAACTCCATCAGGTTTTACGAGTACGAGTGTTTGTTCCATTTGTAAATCTCTCCTTAAAGTGTAATTAAATTTTTTATACTAACCCAGTCACCGATGTGACTTAGAGGTATAGTTGAATTATTAACGGATACCCATTTTTCTTGCCTGCTCACGCAGCAGCTGAACTCTTTCCTCAGTTGCGGGGTGAGTACTGAAAAGCTGCTTGGCATCAACACCGGCAAAGGGGTTGATAATAAACATATGCGCAGTTGCTTCGGTAGCACCGGGCATTACACGACGCTCCGCATAGGCTTCAATCTTCAGCAGGGCATCAGCCAGAGCATTTGGATTGCCGCAAAGCTCACCGCCGGATTTATCTGCCATATATTCGCGGGAACGGGATACTGCCATCTGAATCAGCATAGCTGCTAGAGGCGCCAAAATCATAACCAGAATAGAAGCGATAGGATTACGGCTTTCGCCATCCTCATCACGTCCGCCGCCAAAGAACATACCCCATTGAGCAATCGTGGAAATAGCACCTGCCATAGAAGCGGCAATAGTACTTACCAAAATATCACGATGCATAATGTGACTCAGCTCATGACCCAAAACACCGGCCAACTCTTCCTTGGTCAGCATATCTGCCAGCGCAGTATTTACCGCAACGGCAGCATGCTCCGGATTTCTGCCGGTAGCAAAAGCGTTAGGCACCGGACTATTGATAATATAAACCTTCGGCATAGGAATATTGGCTTTTTTAGCCAGCTTTTCTACTATTCCGTACAGCTCCGGCGCACTGTTGCGGTCAACCTGTTGTGCATCATAGTGTGCCAGAACCATCTTATCGCTGTTCCAATAAGCAAAGAAGTTCATTGCCACGCCTACAAAAAGCATTACGGTCATGCCGCGCAGACCACCGAAGAAGTCGCCCAGGAGCATCAGCAGCGCTGTCATTAACGCCATTAAAAACGCTGTTTTCATCTAAGTAATTTCCTCCTCATAAAAGACCTGCACTGTAAACAGGTACAGGCATTAATAGAATACATTTTCAACATATCTATTATAACAAGTAATTACTTATTTTTCAATTTGGGCCTTGATAGAGTTTAACATATTTTCACTGTTTTCACGAACTTTTTTCTTAAGAATAGGATTCAGGAGGCCGGCAATCATCGGAATACCGAACTCAAAATCAACTGCCAGCGTTACCTCGCAGCCGTCAGCCTGCGGTGTAATCAGCCAGGAGCCTTCCATTTTCTTTAAATCACCCTCGGTCTGAGCATAGGTAATTTTCAGCTCCTCAGGATAGAATGTATCGCGCTCGGTCCAGACGATTTTGCGTCCGTCAACATTACTTACCCAATGAGAAACAGTATAATTCTCACCGCGCTCCAAAATTTCTACGCTTACCAGGTCATGCATAAAATTAGGGTAAGCAGCCATATCCTTGATAATATCATAAATTTTTGCACCATCGCCCTTGATGGTGGTTTTGCTCTCTACATAAGGCATAATCTTATCTCCTCTTATAAATCTTCAATAACATCCGCAGTTTCCTTAACAGCACCTCTGAAAGCCTCCAGAACATGGTCGATAACCTCTTTAGGCATAATCAGCGGCGGCTCCATACGGATAACCTTAGGATTGTTCAAGGTATAAGCAACAATAATGTGCTGGTTAATCATCAGGCTCATCAGCATACCGCCGGCACCCTCTTTGGTCAGCTCAATGCCGATCATCATACCTCGACCGCGTACTTCCTTGATAACGGAAGGATATTCCGCAGCGATAGCCTCCAGACCAGCCTTCAGATAAGCGCCTGCCTCACGTCCGCGACGCAGCATATCCTCTTCCTTGATAGCCTTGATGGCTGCTACACCGGCAGCGCAGGCCAGCTGGTTACCGCCAAAGGTAGAGGTGTGCAGGAACGGTGCTTCAATAAGACCGGCCCAGGCACGCGGAGTACCGATAATCGCACCTATGGGCATTACACCGCCGCCCAAAGCCTTAGCGCATGCCATCAGGTCGGGAGTAACACCGTCATGATTAACGCCGAACCATTCGCCGGTACGGCCGATACCGGTCTGTACCTCGTCGGCAATCAGCAGAGCACCCTTCTTCTCGCAAATTTCCTTCACCTCACGCAGGTAACCTGCAGGCGGAACAATAATGCCGCCCTCGCCCTGAACAGGCTCCAGAATAACGGCAGCGGTATCTTCATCAACAGCAGCATCAACAGCTGCGGCGTCTCCGTATTCTACATGAGTAAAGCCATCCAGCAGCGGTTTAAACGGCTCGCGATACATATCACGGCCGGTAGCAGTTAAGCTGCCAAAAGTTTTGCCGTGAAAAGCATTCTTTGCAGCAACGAACTTTTTGCGTTTTGTTGCCAGACGTGCTACCTTCAGACAGCCTTCAACGGATTCGGTACCGCTATTGACAAAAAAGCTGTACTGCAGCTCACCGGGAGTAATCTCGGCCAATGCCTCCGCCAAATCAGCCATCGGACGGTTGAACAGCACCTTGCCGCACATCGGCATAGCATGCAGCTCTTTTTCCACAGCCTCAACAACCTTCGGATGACGATGGCCTAAAGCAAACATACCGTAACCGCCCAGGCAGTCAATAAACTCCTGACCTTCGCTGTCGGTAATAGTCCAGCCCTCAGCATGGCCTTCAATGCTTGCCAGGCCCATGAAGCGGAACAGCTTTGCCTGAGCGGGATTGATATACTTTTCATATTTACCGATTGTTTCTTCTACATAATTAGACATTTTCTTACCTCGATTCAGTTTATGTAAATTAGAGTTTTGCAAACAGCAGAAAACTTTTTCTTAATAATTACAACTCTTGAACAACACACCAGAGCAAGCAACTAAATATATCGTGCAGCGAATAAAAATTTTAGCAAATGAGTGTCCGGAACCATATGCGGGCGCATCCAAGAAGCAAGTCCGCTGGACGAAGCTGATTGGCTCATGCGCGCCATGCGATAGTGTCCCAAGAAGCAAGCTCGAAGAGCGAGGCTGATTGGTCTGACACGAACCGCTAAACGACGCAACTGTTTGAGCGCTACACCGCACTCATATTGCAAAAACTCTAAGCTTTGCGCGAGTTTTTGCGACGCTTCGTTCTGGTTCCACACGAAATTTGCGTTGTGCCCTGTGGGCACGGGAAAATTTTTTCTGAGCGGAACGATATGTTAGTTGCGCAGTTATCAGGCGCAAACCTTTCTTGCCAACTTCTTTCAGTTATGAAAGAAGCCGAATCTAACTCCAAATCTAAATTTAATACAGCAGTTCCGTCACCGGCACAAAGGTTATCCCCGTCCGCTTAAACTCCGCCGCATACATCTCCCAACATTTGGCAGTATTCGGTCTGGCATGACAGATAGCAATAACGCTGCCATTCTTTTCCGCCATAGAGAAAGCCTTATATATCTGCTGACGAATCGCCTGCACGTCAGAGCTGTTATCCAAAAAGATATCATTGCGGGCAGTAGAAACATCCAGCTGCTGCGCCATATTGCGTGCTACCGACGCAGAATTTGTACGGCTGTCCACAAAGAAGAGCTTCTGACGACGCAGCTCCTGCAAAACAACTCTCATAGTATCCTTATCTGCAGTCGCCTTCGAGCCCTGGTGATTATTTACACCCATCACTCCCGGCAGACTGTTAAGCGCACGCCGCGTCAGGGACAGCTTCTCCGCCGCAGACAAATCCGTACGGATAGTAGCAGCGCCCTCGCTCATAGCACTGCGGTCAATAGGCTCCATCGGCAAGTGCAGCATCGGCACACGCCCCTTAGCCTTCACCATCTCCAGAACATCGCTGCTGTACTGCTTATACGGCAATATCGCATAGCTGAACGGCAGCCCGGTATTCAGCAGCTTGCGCACCGGCGCCATATCATAACCGCAGTCATCAATAACGATGGCTACTTTTCCTCTGAATTGCCTGACGGTCCCCTGCTGCTCCTCTTCTGCCTTTTGCTCCGGTAAATCCTTAACATCCTTATCCTGCTTGGTCAGGTTAATGTTATGGAAGAAAATCACAGTATCCGTTACAAAGCTCTTGCTGCCTGCACCGGCCTTAACCTTAATACCAATTTCAGCCTTATAGGCATCCCATTTTTTATATTTGGCAGGCTTGCCGCTGATATAAACCAGTCCGGCCTGCTCAGCCTTTGTCTGCAGCCAGTCGCAGGCACCGGCAAGGCTTGTACCGGAAGGTACGCCAACTGCCAGCTCACGCTGGTTAATCTGCACTTTGGCACCGGATTCTTCAACCTCAACATCCTTTTTGCCATGATCATTTTCAATCAGCTGCCAATTATTTTTCTGCAGCAAAATATTATCCAACAATCGTTGTGCTTCTATAGATTCATCCAGCAGACTTACCGTCTGCGGCTCGTCACCCTTCTTGTCCAAAACATCCTTCTTGCTGTTGCTGGTGGCATAAAAAAGTCCGCAGCCAATGGCAACAATCGCAATAACCGCTGTTAAAATCAGCACAGCATATTTACTGCCGGAGGATTTTTTCTTGCTCGCTTTTGTCATAGGTGTTCTCCTTTCTAAGCCCGTGGGTGCGTTTTATCGTACACCTCGCGCAAACGCTCCACATCAAGATGCGTATATATCTGCGTGGTGGAAATATCTGCATGTCCCAAAAGCTCCTGCACTATGCGCAGGTCGGTGCCGTTATTTAAAAGATGCGTCGCAAAGGAATGACGCAGCATATGCGGTGTAACGCGCTTGCTGATGCCTGCGCTCTTGCCGTATGCCACAATAATTTCGTAAAAACGCTCCCTTGTCATCGGCCCGCCCCAACCGGTTACAAAAAGCTCTGCAGCCGTATCAGGCTTGCCATGCAGAAGCTGCGGGCGTACCACAGACAAATAATGCTCCAGATAATGCAGCGCAGTACGGCCTAACGGCAACATACGCTCCTTGGAGCCCTTGCCCATAACAATGACATACTGCATCTTCATATCAACATTTTTCACCGGCACATTTACCAGCTCAGACACACGCATGCCGGTAGCATATAAAAGCTCCAGCATTGTCTTGTCGCGATAACCGTCCAAGGTTCCCAAATTAGGCTCATCCAAAAGCCTTTCGACCTCCTGAACGCTCAGCACCTTCGGCAAATGCAGTCCTCTGCTCGCCGCCTCCAGCACCTCGGCAGGATTGCGTCGGATATAACGCTCTGCCGTAAGAAAACGGTAAAACGCCTTAATCGAAGCCAGCTTGCGTGCCACCGTCGAGGCAGCGCGCCCCTCCTGCTTCAACCGCACAAGATAGGCAATCAGCTGCTGTCGCGAAACCTGCAGCAGCTCCTCATCTGCCTTCAGCTGCAGGCTTTTCATCAGCAGGCGCAAATCACGCATATACGCCAGCTGTGTATTTTTTGCCAGTCCCAGCTCTACCGTCAGATATTCCTGAAACAAGGCCAGATAGTCAAACATAAAAACCTGCCTCCATACCGCAAATTCGCCGCTTGTAAATTTTGCCGGATGCAATCTCTTTCAGAAAAAGAAAAACAACGCTTATGCGCCGTTTTTCTTTATAATCATAACTTTATTAATATTCTTTTTTCTCAGGCTGCATAATAGTAATATTAGTTGCCGGAGAAATAGTGGAAATAGCATGCTTGTAAACAAGCTGCTGTTTGCCTTCGTTTTCAATAATAACAGTAAAGTTGTCAAAACCTCTTACTAAGCCACGGATTTGGAAACCGTTCATCAGATAGATGATAACACCCAGGTTTTCCTTGCGAACATGGTTTAAAAAGCTGTCTTGCAAATTCATTGCGGGTTTTACTGAAGTAATCATTAAAAGCCCCTCCTACTCATTTTCGTTATCTCCGGAAGCACAGATTCCTAAAAACCTACACTCCTCTTTATACTTATATTTTACACCGAAATACCACTTTCTACAAGTATTTCGGAAATTTCTGCCACTGCCTGCTTATAATCAGGCTCTTCATCCAAATGCAGCCAGTGAATATACGGCATTTTTTTATACCAGGTAATCTGCCGCTTGGCAAAGTTACGCGTTGCCTGCTTCAGCTTGTCTACGGCAGCCGCGTAATCCATACTGCCGTTAAGATACCATACCATCTGTCTGTAGCCGATGCTCTGCATCGACTGGCACTCGGGCGCTACGCCCTGCTCCAGCAGACTGCGCACCTCCTGCTCCAGACCGGCCTCCAGCATCAAATCCACACGCCTGTTGATGCGCTCGTACAGCGCCTGACGCTCCATCTCCAAACCGATAACTACGGCATCATAAGGACTTTCCTGCGCCCCGTACTGGTTGACAGCCTCGCCCTGCATAGCAGATTCCAGCGCACGGATAACGCGGCGCACATTATTGGGATGAATGCGCTCCGCCTCATGCGGCGCCAGCTCCTGCAGACGCGCATGCAGCGCCAACGCGCCTTTTTCCTGTGCCTCGGCCTCCAGCCTGCGGCGCAGATCGCTGTCCTCATCCGCATTGTTAAAGGCATAATCCTCGAGCAGCGCTTTGATGTACAAACCTGTACCGCCGGCAATTATCGGCAGATGTCCGCGCGCATTGATTTCCGTAATCAGCGCAGACGCACGCTCCTTAAAATCCACAACGCTGAAGGATGCGTCCGGCGGCAGAATATCCACCAGATGATGCGGTACGGCAGCCAGCTCCTCAGCAGTTGGCTTGGCAGTACCGATATTCATATTTTTATAAACCAGCATTGAATCACCGGAAATTATTTCGCCCTGAAACTGCTTGGCAATCTCAATAGCGCAATGACTTTTTCCGGTTGCTGTCGCTCCTAAAATAACAACTACCTTGGGTTTTTGCAACATAAATCACCTTTTTATTATTCCGTACTTAATCCTGCTGTATTTTCCGCCGATAAATTCCTCGCAACCATACTCGCGCAGAATATATTCGCTGCGCTCTTTGATAACCACGCGCGGTGCTACACGCAATGCCAGCTGCAGCGTTTCTGCCGACAGCGCTTCCTCGTAGGAAAGCGGACGCAATGCTTCCATGCCCTTGGCACCGTTGACAGGATGGCGGAACATCGGATCGAAATAAACAACGTCAAATCTGTCCGGTGCACACTGCGTCAGATAATCCTCCGCCAGCGCCTGCACCGGCTGAATCCGGCGCAATGCCGCCGTCAGGTCAGCATCCTCGGCAACATAATTTTTAAGGCCATAGCTCACGGCAAAATACAGCAGCGGTGAAGCCTCCAACCCCACAACCGTTCCATCCTCACCGACAGCATAGGAGCTGATGGCGGCATCCGCCGCCAGGCCCAGCGTAGCATCCAGCACTCTTTTCCCCGGACGCAGGTCCAACACCGTCAGCAAATGCTCCGTCGCGCTACGTTTCAGCTGCTGCAGACGCAGCACCGCCATACCAGGATGATAGGCAAAGCTGCCTGCGGCACTGTGAATACGCGGACCGTCCTTTTCGCCCACAACCAGCGCCGCCAAGTCATGTTGCGCCATAAGCTCGTCTACGCCCATATTGTGCGGACGCTCCACATAAAGTGCGCCCAGCTGCTCCGCCCAGGCCCTAGCCTGAGCTGCAGCGGCGCTGCCTGTAGCATTTCTGGCCGTTGTTACGCCAATTTTGCCTGTAAGCATTAAAAGCCCGTCCTTTTAAACATTTTATACAGCTGATTGCTGTCAATTTCAATCATGCAAGGTCTGCCGTGTGGGCAGGTAAAGGGATGCGTAGTATTGCACAAATCAATAATCAGCTGACGCATCTGCCGCATATTCAGCAGCTGTCCTGCCTTAATCGCTGCCTTGCAGGCAGTCATGTGCAGCACCTCCTGCCGCAAATCACTGCCGTTGACATTACGCATTTCCCGCAGCATTTTGCTGATAGCGTTGATAAAATCCTCAGCAGAATCTGCCTTGATATCCGCCGGCAAACTGCTCACGCGCAGCAAGCTTTCGCCGGCGCTGGCAGCATCCACACCCAAAGCCAGAAATTCATCCCTGTGCTCCTCAATCAACGCAATATCATCGGCAGCTATATCCACATACAACGGCATCAAAAGCTGCTGCGACGGAATCTGCTCATGCGAAGCCACAAGCTTGTCATAAAGAATGCGCTCATGGGCAGCATGCTGATCAATAAGATAAAGCGTTGTTTCGCTTTGGGCAATAATAAATGTTTTATCAACCTGACCAATCGGCCAGATAGTATCCATACCGCTGTCGGTATCGGTAAAAGCAATAGTTTCCCTGTCAGCCGCAGGTGCAGCCTCCGCCGGCTGCGGCTTAGCAAATTCGCTGCGCGCCTCATGCACCTCCAGCACAGGCTCCTGATATCCCTTGCTGTAAGAAACTGTTGCGGCGGTTTGAGTGAAATCATCAAACGGCTGCCACATTGTCTGCTGCTCTCCCTGCTCTTTTTTTACAGCAGGCACAGGCTGTTCAGGCACCAGTAAACTTTCGGAAGCAGTTGCAAGCTGCGCATCTTCCTTGCGCTCCGGCGTTTTAAAAATCGGCTCTGCACCGCTCTTGAACACAGGCTGCGGCTCCTGATACGCCGGCTTAGGCTGGGGTGCAGGTGTAACCGGAGTTGAAATAGATTGTGGCTTCACAAACACATTCAGCTCTGAATCCGGCAGCAGCGTTACCTGCGTCTTTTTGGCGCTCATCGGCTTCGTCAGCGCATCGGTCAGCGCCTTATACATAGCCTTGTAAATAAGACTATCATCACTGAATTTGATTTCGCTCTTCTGCGGATGCACGTTAACATCAACACTGGCTGTATCAACCTTTAAATTGATGACAGCAAAGGGAAAGCCGCTTTTGGGAATCTGCGACTGGTATGCATGGTCCATAGCCTTGGAAAGCATCTTGCTGCCGATGCAGCGGCCGTTAACGAAGAACGTCTGCCACTGGCGTGTTCCCTTCAACAGCGTAGGCTTGCCGATAAAGCCGCTAATTCTTACCTTAGGATCGTTCAGCGATACCTCCAAAAGGTTTTCAGCAACATTCTTGCCGTACAGTGCTCTGATAGCATGCTCTAAATCTCCGTCACCGGGAGTACTGAGCACCTCTTTATCATTGTTCACCAGCTTAAAACGCACATCAGGACGCGAGAGCGCCAGCCTTGTCAACAGCTCGCTGATATAACGTCCCTCGGTGCTCACGGTTTTCAGGAATTTACGGCGTGCAGGCACGTTGAAGAACAGATTCTCTACAATTACGGTAGTACCTGTACTGCCGCCGCTTGCCGTAACCTCCGTGTTTTCACCGCCGTCGATATGCACAGAAGTAGCGAATTCCTCGCTCTCTGGACGGGTAAGCAGCGTAAAGTTAGAAACAGAAGCGATACTGGGCAAGGCTTCACCGCGAAAGCCCAAGGTATTCAGACTCAGCAAATCCTCAGCCTTCGTAAGCTTGCTTGTGGCATGGCGCAGCACAGCCATTTTGGCATCAGCCTCACTCATGCCGCAGCCATTATCAGTTACTCTGATATATTCCGTACCGCCGGCAAAAATCGTTACTTCAATTTTATCCGCACCGGCATCCAGTGCGTTCTCAACCAATTCCTTTACTACGGACGCAGGCTTTTCAACAACCTCGCCGGCAGCAATCTGGTTGGCGGTATTCGTATCCAACAAACGGACGGCATGCTCTTCTGCCATTATTTACCCAGCTCCTTTCTTGCTTCATCCTGCAATTTATACAAGGCGCTCATCGCCTCAATCGGTGTCATACTCATAACATCGAGCTTTAAGAGCTCATTGGCAATAGAACTGCCAAACAGCGAGCCCATCATATTATCCGGCGCTGCGGCAGCTGCAGGCTGCTGCACGTGGCCGTTGTCATTATCATATTCCTTCAGCAGCTCTTCCGAACGCTCCAGCACCTTCTTCGGCAGACCGGCGAGGCGTGCAACATGTACGCCGTAGCTGCGGTCGGTACCGCCCGGTACAATACGGCGCAGGAAGATAATATCCTTGCCTCTTTCCTTAACTGCAACGGAATAATTCTTCACACCGCTCAGCACATTTTCCAAAGCAATCAGCTGATGATAATGCGTAGCAAACAACGTCTTTGCCTTGATGCGGTCATGGATATATTCCATAACTGCGTGAGCAATACTCATGCCGTCAAAGGTACTAGTACCGCGGCCCACCTCGTCAAGGATAATCAGACTGTTTTTCGTAGCGTATTTCAAAATCTGAGCTACCTCGTTCATCTCCACCATAAAGGTGCTCTGGCCTGTCGCCAGATCATCACTGGCACCGACGCGCGTAAAAATCTTGTCTACCGGGCAAACGCTCGCCTGACGCGCAGGAATAAAGCTGCCGATTTGCGTCATCAGCACCAGCAGCGCCACCTGACGCATGTAGGTTGATTTACCTGCCATATTCGGACCGGTAATAATTATCATGCGCTCGTCAGTATTATTCAGATTGGTATTGTTGGGGACAAAAATCTCCTTTTCCAGCAAGCGCTCTACTACGGGATGGCGTCCGTCAACAATCTTGATTTCGCCGTTATTATTCAGCTCCGGTCTTACATAATTATATTTATAGGCAGCCTCTGCCAAACCTGTCAGCACATCAATGTAGCTGACGGCGCGGGCAGTTTCCTGAATCTCCTTGATTTTGCCGCGAATCAGTGTACGCAGCTCATCAAACAGATAATACTCCAGCTGCTCGATTTTTTCCTTGGCACCGAGAATCTTATTCTCGAACTCCTTAAGCTCGGGAACAATATAGCGCTCCGCGTTTACCAGCGTCTGCTTACGCACAAAGTACGGAGGCACGCTGCTGCTCTGTCCCTTGCTTACCTCGATATAATAGCCGAAAACCTTATTGAAACCGACCTTCATGGTTTTAATGCCGGTTTCTTCTTTGATTTTCTGCTCAAAGTTCTGCATCCAGGTTTTATTGTCGGCAGCAATCAGATGCAGCTCATCCAGCTCCTGATTATAACCGGTGCGAATCATACCGCCCTCGCGGACAGAAAACGGCGGCTCATCGACAATCGCCTGCTGTAATCTTGCAGCCAGCTCCTCGTGCAGATGCAGGCCCTTCCACAGCTTACGCAGCAGTCCGCTGCTGCAGCCTTCCAGGATGCCCTTCAGGCCCGGCAGCACGCTTAAGGAATTACGCAATGCCACCAAATCTCTGGCATTGGCACTGCCCACCTCAATACGGCTGACAATACGCTCCAGATCCGCCACCGCCTTCAGCTGCGCCACAATTGCTTCGCGCAGCTCTGCGGCTGCAGCAAGCTCGGCTACCGCCTCCTGACGCTCATAAATGCGGCCCACATCAAGCAGCGGGCTTTCAATCCAACTGCGCAGACGGCGCGCACCCATCGAGGTATTGGTAAAATCAAGCACCTGCAGCAGCGTACCGCGCTTCGAGCCATCCGTCATATTGCGAACCAGCTCCAGGTTACGGATAGCAGTCACATCAAGGTTCATAAAGCTGTTGCGTTCAATCCGCACCAAACGGTTAATATGGCTCAAATCGGCCATCACCGTTCCGTGCAGATAGCGCAGCAAAAGCTCAACCGTACTATGTACCTCATCCGGCACCTCACTACCGGCAAAGTGCTGCGCAAAATAATCAGCCTCCGGCGTACTCTCGTCATAATGCGTAACAACGCATTCCGGCAATCTTGCAGCCAGCCATTCCTGCAGCTTCTCACTCATTTCATCAGAAGTAAAATGAACAACAAGCTCTGCGGGCTGCAGTCTGTAAAGCTGCTCGGTGATATTCAAAAAGCTTTCCGGTGTCTGGTCAAGAAACCATTCGCACTCGCCCGTAGTTACATCGGCCGCTGCCAAGCACATTCCCTTTGCCTGCGCCTGCTGTAAAAATACCAGATAGCGATTGTGCTTATCCTCCAGAAGCTGTTCGTTCAGCGCCGTTCCCGGCGTAATAATTTTAATAACCTTGCGCTCGACAATGCCTTTGGCGAGCTTGGGATCCTCCACCTGCTCGCAGATAGCGATGCGATAGCCTTTTTTTATCAGCTTGGCGATATAGCCGTCCACCGAATGATAAGGCACACCGCACATCGGCATATGCTCCATACCGTTGGAGCGCTTAGTCAATGTTAAATTCAGCTCACGCGATGCTGTAATAGCATCGTCAAAAAACATTTCATAAAAATCGCCCAAGCGAAAGAAGAGCAGCTCATTCTGATGCTCCTGCTTCACTGCCATATATTGCTGTACCATGGGCGTAACATTTGCAGCAGCCATTAATCAACCGCCTTACCTTTCACCAGCCAGGTCTGCGCAGCTTCAATCTGCACGTTAACCTTCTGTCCAACCTCGTATTGCTTATCTTCAATCGGCCACAGCACCAGAACTCCTGTGCGTGTGCGTCCGTTCCAGACGGTTTTCTGCTTGCTGGGGCCTTCTGCCAGCACTTCTACAGTCTGACCTACCAGCTTTTCATGGCACTTCAGGCTGTTCTCGTTCTGCAGAGCCATCAAACGGTTCAAACGCTCCTTCTTCACTGCCAGCGGCACCTGGTTTTCCATTTTGGCTGCAGGTGTACCGCTGCGCTTGGAATAAATAAAGGTATAGGCAGAGGTGAAGCCAACCTGACGCACAACATCCAGAGTTTCCTCAAAATTCTCTTCGGTTTCGCCGGGGAAGCCTACAATAATATCTGTAGTAATCGTTGCGTCCGGCACATACTTGCGTACCAGCTTAACCAGCTCCAGATATTTTTCCTTCGTATAACCGCGGTTCATACGGCGCAGAATTTCCGAGCTGCCTGCCTGGAACGGCATATGGAAGTTTTCGCAGATGTGCTCACATTCTGCAACAGCCTTGATAACCTCCTCGCTCATATCACGCGGGTGGCTGGTCATATAATGAATACGCTCAACGCCGGGAATAATATCCACACGGCGCAGCAGCTTAGCGAAAGCGTCCTTGTCGCCAAAATCCTTGCCGTAGGAATTTACGTTTTGCCCCAGCAGAGTAAATTCCTTGTAGCCATCTTTAACCGCTGCCTCAATCTCGGCAACAATATTATCGATGCTGCGGCTGCGCTCGCGTCCGCGTACATACGGCACGATGCAGTAGGTGCAGAAATTATTGCAGCCATACATAATTGGAATCCAGGCAGCAAAAGAGCTTTGGCGTACCATATGACCTTCAAACTCGCTTTGATGAATAGTCAGATCGGTATAAACCGCAGCCTTGCGCTCTGCCAGAAATTCCAGCAGCAGACGTTTAAAATCGTTAACATAAGCAGTACCCAGCAGCAAATCTACCTGCGGATGCTTTTTACGCAGCTTTTCGCCGTCCTTCTGTGCCATACAGCCTGCAACACAGATAACTACATCCGGATTGGCACGCTTTACAGCCTTTAATTCGCCAATTTTGCCGGCAATTTTCTTTTCCGCACTTTCGCGCACGCAGCAGGTGTTGACAATAATTATATCTGCGGTATGAAAATCAGGATTAGGCGCATAACCAAGCTCCTGCAACTGTCCTGCATAATGCTCCGTATCGGATTCATTCATCTGGCAGCCGTAATTTATCAGACAGTAGGTTTTATTTTTATCACTCATGTAAATACCTCCGTGTAAAATCAGTCTATCATTATATTATAACCAATTACACTCACTTCCCGCAACATTTCCCCCGGAAAGAAGTAGGGAATAATTTATAAAATATTTTAGTAGTAGGTATTGAAATCTGCCCTTAAGATGATTACAATATATGCAGGCAAAGAATTTTTCCGATTGCCTTTTAATATAGTTTAGGAAGGTCAAAATCATGCAAAGCAAAAAGAAATGGTTTGTTGTATTTATTCTGCTCGCTGCCCTTGCAGGCGCAGCCTTTTATTTTCTTTATTTTATCCGTACACCGGCTTATGCCTTGAACGAAGCGCGCGTTGCACTGCAGCAGCATGACAGCGCAAAATTTTCACGATATGTTGATGTTCCCTCTGTTATGGACAACGCTTTCGAGGACATCATCAAGGCAGAAAGCAAAATCAACAATGATAATGTTTTCTCCAACCCGTTCGCACTCGGCATTCTGCATATGCTGAAGCCTTCGGTCGTAGACCTGATGACGCAGGAGGCTCTGGACAAAATCGCCGCTAAGCCGGACAATGCGCCTAAGCAGACAGTCGACCCGGTACCGGATGCTATGAAGCGTAACCTGGAGCGTCACATCCCCATCCAAAACCTTACTGTCAAAGATCTGAAGCTCAGCAAGCATGAGGGTGAGACAGCAAAAGCAACCCTGGTGCTGCACAACAATGAGCTGGATAAGGATTTTATTGCCGAGCTGTTAATGCAGCAAAATGATAAAGGCGATTGGCAGATTAAGAAGATCAGCAATCTGGCAGACTTTATCGTCCAGTTGGATGCTGCCAAACGTGCTAAACAGGCCCTGCTGAACAAGCCTGTTATGGACCGCCTGAACAAAGCGCTGCAGGCAACCAGCGAGCGCCTGACGCTGAACAAGGACAGCAACAAAATCGGCAGCGAGGAAAAAGCTACGCTTACCGCTACCATCATGGCCAAAAACATGAGTAACGTTGCTATCAACCGTATGTATTACGATGTAACCGTGCTCAACGATAAGGGTGAACAGCTTTATTCCTATCCGGAGCATTATCAGGGCAGCATTGCCCCCGGACAGGCAGTGGAGCTCACCACCAGCAAAAAGCTGAATTCCATGCTGCCGGATGACCAAAAGCTGATGAACCTGGATATTACCAAAGAAACCGTAAAAATTCAGGTCACCTATATTGCTTTTGACAATGGCGAGGTAATTTCTCCTAAGGGTTTGATTGAATAACCGCAAAAAAATTAAACGCTTACATCCCACGTTGATGCGTGGGGCGTAAGCGTTTTTTGTTCTTATAATTCTTTACGTCAAAGTTTTACTCTTTAACATGCAACTGCAAAACATCCGGGCGTGAATAATGACCACAGGCGTCAAATTCCATACGGCTGGCAGGCACCTTGTCCATATCCAAATCCGCATAAATAATTGCTTCCTTATCCCAGACAGGCTCAGTAACATAATGTCCGTAAGGATCAATCACACAGCTGCCGCCGCGGCAGACAAGCTCCGGCAGCTTAGCGATTTCATCCTGCGCATGCAAATCAGCAGGATACATATCTTTAGTAAAGAACTGATCGCAGTTAATGTAATAGCAGCGTCCTTCGAGCGCAATATGCTGAATAGTAGCCTGCCACTCAGGATTATCATTTGTATTGCAGGAAATCAAAATCGTGACGCCTTTTTGGTATAAAGCCACACGTGCCAACGGCATGTAAGACTCCCAACAAATCAAATTACCAAGCGGTCCCCACGGCGAAGCAACCACAGGAAAATAAGCCTTATCCGCATCGCCCCAAACAAAGCGCTCCGCGCCCGTAGGCTTGAGCTTGCGGTGCAGGGCAGCAATGCTGCCGTCAGGAGCAAAAATGATGTTGCTGTTATAAAGCGTACCGCTTACAGCATCACGCTCCGATATACCAATGCTTACATAAGCATTTACCTCGCGTGCCGCTTCTCCGAGCGCATCAGTTTCTGCGCCAGGCACTACAATGGAACCATCATAATACCGCTTCCAATCGGCACGTCCTTCTTCCTGTCTGCTGCCTACGGTAAAGCCAAAGGTCATGCCGTAAGGATAGCAGGGAATAATCAGCTCAGGCAGCACGATAAGCTGTGCTCCGCCGGCACCTGCCTGCTTAATCAAATTAATACATTTGGCCAGTGTTGCATCCTTATCAAACATTACAGGTGAACACTGTACTACGGCTACACGACAATTTTTTTCTAAATCTAACATTTTATTCACCCTCAGATGAAAAATTTATCCGGTACAATGCTTGCTGCATAAAACAAAAACATAGCATATCATTGCTCGCACCGATATTTTTTTCTTAAATCAGTGGCAGCTGCCATGTCTTTCGCTGCTGTCAGTAAGCTTTCCGGATTTATATACGTATTATACAATAATCATCTGTTGAATTATATAGATATACAACAATTATACATTATACAATAACGAAATACGCCTTTAAGAAAGTAAGATAGAATTAATCATTCAATCCACCAACCCGCAGCCAGCCTTTGGCCAGCAACGATTGGCAAAACACATCTTCTTTAAGAATATAGATATTCTTGCCCGCGTTTTTCATGCTGACAGCACGCTGCAAATCAGCGCCTCCACACACGGAAACATCCGCCGTGCCGACAATAACCATATCAGAAGCTGCTGTAACATGATAAGCAACGCTTGCACCAAGCGCAGTCAGTATCTCCTGAAGGTTTTTAAGATAAAGACCGTCAAAAGAGCCAAGCAGAACTATATTTTTATCTGCCAACGGTCTTAAGCGCCTGAAAGACGGTACGATTGCAAGCTCTTTTTGCTTAGGCGGCAGATGATAATCCGCCACCGCCAGCTCCTTCAGCTTTTGGTAACAGCCGTTGCAAATATTGCAGTCAACAAGAGCCCTGTGCGCACCTGCTGTAGCAATATTAAAATATTCGGCGACCGCAGTCTGCTTATACCTGCCTAAAAACGGTAATTCATTCTGCGCCAGCTTCATAACATCAACATAATCATTGGCTAATCTTTTGGCATAATGGCCTGCCAGATTTTCCGCAATAAAGCTCAAATCAAAGGCTACATTATAGCCTGCAATAATATCATCAGCCAAAAAATCCATAAATGACAAAATTACCTCGTCGATTGCCGGAGCATCCGCAACCATAGCGTCATTGATACCGGTAAGCCGTGTAATATAATACGGGATGGATAATTCCGGCTTAACTAAGCTGGAAAATTCATCTACTCTGCGATTATTGCGGTATTTTATAGCAGATATTTCCGTTATATAATCATTCTGCGGACTCAATCCGGTAGTTTCAATATCTAAAACAGTATAATCGTCAGGATAAGCCAGAAGCAGCTTGCCGTCTATATACCTGTTTCTTTTTACAGAACTCAAAAAATCACCTTGCCGAGCTTAGCTCAGCATCTATGTCCTTTCTTTTGCTTATTTCTCCAACACCTTCATGCACATAATTCCCTTTTCGTTACGCACCAGGAAAAAGCTTATTTCATCGCCCTTGTGCAGACCGAAAACCTTTTGAGGCTCGGAAAGCAGCGTGCCTATGATATTTACCTCGCGCACTTCCTTAAGCAACACATAAGCTGCTTCGGCCTCATCGCCGCACACCAGATAAACAGTTACGATATCGGGATGCGTTGCAAGTCTTGCAGGATCTAAAGAGGTAAGCTTACGCATCGCTTCTGTCGCTTCGTCTGCCTCATAAACCTTTTGCACCATTGCCACCTTGCTTTGGAACTCGCTCAGGCGAGGCATTTCGCTCGGAAGCACAGCTGCCTGTGCTTCAAGCAGCTCGGATAATCTTATCTTCGCTGATTGCTCATCATTACCATGCAACAGCTTCAGCGTCTTTTTAGCTGCATCGTGTACAGCACAGCATAATATTTCAAAGCTGATGCCTGCCTGTTCATCTATATAACCATAGCAAAGCACGCCGGTAGCATCTTCTGTTACCTCAAAAATGCTGCCCAGGTTTTGCGCCACGCCGGCAGCGTCTATGTAAAGGTATTTATCCACAATGTCGCGGAAATTCATTTCTTTAAGAAGCATATTATCACCTCATAGGAATGGAGTTAGTTTTAATTATGATATAGGCATTTCACTTTACGCTTTTGTAAAAGACTGCCTGTATTCAATCATACATGCAATTTACGTAATTTGCAATAAAGTAATGAGGTTTTTTGAGTGTGTTGTTCTAAGCAAGATCAAAAGCGCACATAAAAACGTCCCACCCGTCAGACGAGTGGGACGCAAGTTCATTATAAAGCTATCTTAGTGGTGGAACAGACGCAGGCCGGTGAATGCCATTGCAATACCGTACTTATCGCAGGTTTCGATAACATTATCATCACGGATAGAGCCGCCTGCCTGTGCAATATACTGAACGCCGCTGCGATGCGCACGCTCAATGTTATCTCCGAACGGGAAGAATGCGTCACTGCCGAGAGCAACGTCCTTCAGCTGTGCAACCCAAGCCTTTTTCTCTTCGCGAGTCAGCGGTTCCGGTTTTTCGGTGAAGAAGTTTTCCCATACGCCGTCAGCCAGTACATCTTCATAATCATCGGAGATGTAAACGTCGATGGTGTTGTCGCGGTCGGGACGACGGATGCTGTCTTTAAACGGCAGAGCCAAAACCTTCGGATTCTGGCGCAGCCACCAGATATCAGCCTTGCCGCCTGCCAGACGAGTGCAGTGTACGCGGGATTGCTGGCCGGCGCCGATGCCGATAGCCTGACCGTCTTTTACATAGCAAACGGAGTTGGACTGAGTGTATTTCAAAACGATTAAGGAAATCAGCAGGTCGCGTGCTGCGCCTTCCGGAATTTCTTTATTCACGGTCGGACGGTTTTGCAGCAGATCAGCGGTAATTTTAGCTTCGTTGCGCTCCTGCTCGAAGGTAATACCGAATACCTGCTTATGCTCCAGCAGCTCCGGCTTGTAGTTTTCATCAATTTTAATAATGTTGTAGGTGCCTTTGCGTTTGCCCTTCAGAACAGTAAGAGCTTCTTCGGTATAACCGGGTGCGATAACACCGTCGGAAACCTCGCGTGCCAGCATTTTAGCAGTCTGCACGTCGCAAACATCGGACAAAGCAACAAAGTCGCCATAGGAGCTCATACGGTCAGCGCCACGAGCGCGTGCATAAGCATTTGCCAACGGAGACAGCTCCAGGTCATCTACATAATAAATCTTTTTCAGAGTATCGCTCAGCGGCAGGCCTACTGCAGCACCTGCAGGGCTTACGTGCTTAAAGGATGCTGCTGCCGGCAGACCGGTTGCCTCCTTCAGTTCTTTTACCAGCTGCCAGCTGTTGAAAGCATCAAGAAAATTGATATAACCCGGACGGCCGTTCAGCACCTCAATCGGCAGCTCGCTGCCATTGTTCATGTAAATACGTGCGCTGCCCTGATTAGGATTGCAGCCATATTTTAATGCTAATTCTTTCACTATAACTCCTCCTCTTTTGTATAGTGCCAGTCACTTAGACAAACAAAAAAACCGACACACTGGCACAAGAAAAAATCTTTGCCCAGACGGTCGGCGTGCTACCGGTCATACTCCCCTGTGGTAACCCACTTCCGTCAGTTATATGACCTAATACTAAAATTATAAGATGCCGCGTTGTTTTTGTCAATACCGGGCGATTGTGGTAAAATAAATGTATGATGAATTAGAGTGTTGCCCCCTTTAGTCTCGCTATCGCTCGACAGTTCCCCCAAGGGGGAACCAAGTATTCTTGTCTATACATATACCGAAAAGGCACGGCAAGCTCTTTTCAAAGGAGGAAATAATATGACTCTCTGTTATGTATGTCCGCATCGCTGCGGTGTAGACCGCCCTGCAAATATGTCTGATACTACAGGCTGCTTCGGCAGCTGCGGCGTAGGCCTCGCTCCGATTGTTGCCCGCGCCGGCCTGCATATGTGGGAAGAGCCCGTCATCAGCGGCACTAAAGGCAGCGGTACGGTTTTCTTTTCCGGCTGCAACCTGCACTGTGTTTTCTGTCAGAACTATGACATAAGCTGCAAGGGCTTCGGCAAGGAAATTACTATTGAACGTCTGAAGGAAATCTATCACGAGCTTATCGCCCAAGGTGCGCACAATATCAATCTCGTTACGCCCACCCATTTTACCGAGGCAGTGCTGCAAAGTCTGGCCGAGCCTCTGCCGGTGCCTGTTGTTTATAACACCAGCGGCTTTGAAACGCAGGATACACTGCGCCGCCTTAAAGGCAAGGTGCAGATTTATCTGCCGGATTTAAAATACAGTGATGATATGGCTGCTATCAAATACAGCAACGCACCCTACTACTTCCGCATCGCAACCGAAGCTATTAAGGAAATGTATAATCAGGTCGGTGACTACCATATTGATGATAACGGTATTATGACTAAAGGCGTTATTATCCGTCATCTGATTATGCCCGGAATGCCTGACAATACCAAGAGAATTATCGACTGGATTGCTGCCAACTTCAAGCCTGGGCAGGTAATGTTCAGCCTGATGCACCAATACGTTCCCTGCGGCCGCGCCAACGAATATCCTGAAATCAACCGCAAGGTTACGGATGAGGAATACAAGGAGCTGGAAAGCTATCTGCTGCAAAGCACTATCGAAGATGGCTTTGTGCAGGAGGGTGATGCAGCCTGCAAGGACTTTATCCCCTGCTTTGACGGTACAGGAGTATAAAAATATATTTTCTTTAAATTTCATAAAACGATATAATTTTCGCATAGAGATAGCCGACGTCGGTTTCCTGCTGGAAAGTGGGTGATGCTATGACTGTTTTCGAAGCACTTCAGCTTATGATAGGCTTTGCAACTCTCGTAGTTTTGATTTTATCACATCGCTCTAAATAAAGGCATGAAAAAAACCGCCTAACGGTTAGGCGGCTTCCTTCAAACTACAAATTTGCGAGGAAAGCCGACATACCACAATCGGCTATCTCTATAATTATTATAGCAGTTTTTGCGCTATTGTCAATTTGCCTCTCGACGCAAAACCTCTGCCAGGACCTCAATGCCGCGGCAGATATTCTCAGTTGAAGCGTACTCTGCCGGGTTATGGCTGATGCCTGCTCGACAGGGAACAAAAAGCATTGTCGTGGGGCAGATTTTCGTCATATGCATAGCATCATGACCGGCGCCACTATTCATATGCAAGAAGCTGAAGCCCTTTTCTGTGCATATCGCCTCGCTCTGCGCGGCCAAGGCCTTATCCAAAGCAACAGGGCTGTCTGCTGTCAGCATTTCAATCTGCACGCCGACGCCGTCGCAGACAGCGACGTTTTCGGCCTGCTCGCGGATGCTTTGCAGCACGCGCGCAATGCTGGCTTTATCAACACCACGTACATCAACCCACAGCGTAACTGCTCCCGGTACAACGTTAATCGAACCGGGCTCTACATCCACCACGCCAACGGTACCGACACTGCCGTTGGCTTTTTCTGTTTCCGCAGCCTCGTTCACCGCCAAAATAAGCTTAGCAGCACTGACGAGCGCGTCACGGCGCATCCCCATCGGCGTTGCGCCGCTGTGGTCTGCCACGCCTTTAATATGAATTTTAAAGCGTGTCGGTGCCGCAATATTATGTACGATACCAAGCTGATGCTGCGTCTGCTCCAGAACCTTGCCCTGTTCGATATGCAGCTCCGCAAAGCATTTATAGCTGCCGGGCGCAATTACGGCATCACGATAAGCGTCAGGATTGCAGCCCCATTCACGCAAGGCCTCGATAAAGCTGATATCGCCCTTCTTGGCGCCTTTGTTCAGCTGCTCCGGCACTGCGCTGCCTGTCAGCAGCTTACTGCCCATAGTTGCAAAGCCGAAGCGACTCGATTCCTCCGCACGGAAGATGATAACCTCAATACTGCGCCCAAGCTCCTCGTCCTGCAGCATGTACAGCGCCTCCAGGGCGCCTACGACACCGCACATGCCGTCATAGGCACCGCCATGGATAACAGTGTCCAGATGCGAGCCTGTGGCTACCGGCGGCAGCAGCTGCTGTTTGCCATCGCGACGCAAGAACACATTACCCACAGCATCGGTGCGGATTTGCAAATGCAAATCCTGCACCTGCTCCAACAGCCAGCTCTGAGCCTTTTTATCCAGCGGACTGTAGGCAAGGCGGGTAACGCCCTCTTCACTGTCCGTAAAAGAAGCCAAGCCTTGTAAAAGTTTAGCTACACGTTCATGATTTACCTGTAACATTTTTATTCCCCCTTCATTCGGAAATAGCAACAAAAAATATATAATAAAGATGACAGCTTTATTATACTTGCTTCTTAAGCATCACACAAGAGCGGCACTTCATCTGAAAATCCGAGATTATGGAAAGTTTTTTACACTTTTGCTAAAAACTCCTTGCAATTAATGTAAAATCCACGTAAAATTATCATAGCAAAATTTAAGAAAAGAGGTTATTTATTTTGGAACGCAAAGTTATTCAAGTTGAAGAACGTCCGCCATTACTACTTAATATTCCGTTAAGTATCCAGCATCTGTTCGCCATGTTCGGCTCTACCGTGCTGGTCCCCTTTTTATTCAAGGTCAACCCTACCACCTGCCTGTTCATGAACGGCCTGGGTACCCTGCTCTACATCTTCATCACCAAGGGCAAAATTCCTTCCTATCTCGGCTCCAGCTTTGCCTTTATCTCTCCTGTACTGCTGATTATGTCCACCTCTGCCTATAACCATGCACAGTCCGGCTTTATCGTTTTCGGTCTTCTGTTCATGCTTTTCTCGCTGATTATTCACTGCGTAGGCACCAAATGGATTGATGTCATCTTCCCGCCGGCAGCAATGGGCGCAATCATCGCTGTTATCGGTCTGGAGCTGGCACCTGTTGCAGCCAACATGGCAGGTTTGACCGGTGATAACATTAATATGGTCAACGTGGCTATTTCTATGTTCACATTGGCGGTCGGCGTTATCGGCTCTGTTGCCTTCCGCGGCTTCATGAGCATCATCCCGATTCTCTTCGGCGTTGTCTGCGGTTATGTTTTTGCAGCTATCATGGGTATCGTCAACTTCCAGCCGGTAATCGACGCTCCCTGGTTTCAGGTACCGCATTTCTACGCTCCGGTTTTCGATATCAACGCTATTATGATTATAGCTCCGGCCGCACTCGTTGTACTGGCTGAGCATATCGGCCATCTCGTAGTAACCGGCAACATTGTTGACCGCGACCTGATTAAGGATCCCGGCCTTTCCCGTTCCCTGTTTGCTGACGGCCTTTCTAATGTTATCAGCGGCTTTGCCGGCGCAACTCCGAACACTACATACGGTGAAAACATCGGCGTTATGGCAATCACCAAGGTTTACAGCACCTGGGTTATCGGCGGCGCTGCTGTCATGGCAATCATCCTTTCCTTCTGCGGTAAGCTCAGCGAGCTGATTCACAGTATCCCCGTTCCTGTTATGGGCGGCATCTGCATCCTGCTGTTCGGCGTAATCGCTGCCAGCGGCATCCGCGTACTGGTTGAACGTCAGGTAGATTACAGCAAATCCTCCAACCTCGTAATGACCTCTGTTATTATGATTATCGGCCTTTCCGGTGCGAAGCTCTCCTTCGGTGCCTTTTCCGTACAGGGCATGGTGCTGGCAACTGTTGTTGCTATTATTATGAGCCTTATCTTCAAGCTCTTTGAATCCCTGCACCTGCTGAACGAATAAGACATATAAAGCACAAAACCGCTGCAGAAGCTCTGCAGCGGTTTTTAGTATTTACAACGCAAGCCTGCGAGCGCAGGCTTGTCTTTTTTATTTTAGAAACGGAAATCTCTTTCTCCCTGAGCAATTTTTTGCAGACGCTCTAGGCAAACCTCACGCACCTTTTCCTGCGGAATATTCGGCAACTCGGCCTGCAGCAGTTTTTCGCCCAAAGCCTTTGTTGCCGGAGAAGCATAATCCTCCAGATATTCCTTCAGCGTCAGCAGCGCATTAGGATGGCAGCAGTTCTGAATCTGCTTGGACTTACACAGCTCCATAAATCTGTCGCCTGTGCGTCCGGCACGGTAGCAGGCAGTACAGAACGATGGCAGGAAGCCAAGCTCCATCAGCCATTCAATTACTTCATCCAAAGAACGTTGGTCAGAAACGTCAAACTGCTCGGTATCGGTAGGGCGCACATCCTCGGTGTAACCGCCTACGGAAGTACGCGAGCCACCGCTAATCTGAGAAATACCAAGATGCAGTGCCTTTTCACGCACAGCCTGATTTTCACGTGTAGAAATAATCATACCTGTATACGGAACAGCAATGCGGATAATAGCAATAATCTTGCAGAAGGTTGCATCATCAATACCGTTGTCAAAAACGCCCGGGTCGATATCATCGGCGCGTTTGATACGCGGTACGCTGATGGTATGCGGACCTACGCCGTGTACTGCCTCCAGATGCTCGGCATGCATCAAAAGGCCGGCCAATTCGTAACGGTAACGCTCCAAACCGAACAGTACACCCAAGCCTACATCATCAATGCCGCCCTCCATCGCTCTGTCCATCGCCTCCGTATGGTAAGCGTAATTGTGCTTCGGTCCACGCGGGTGCAAGTTTTCATAGCTTTCCTTATGATAGGTTTCCTGGAAGAGGATATAGGTACCAATGCCCGCTTCCTTCAGCTTACGGTAATTTTCTACGGTAGTAGCCGCAATGTTTACGTTTACGCGGCGGATAGCACCGTTTTTATGCTTAATAGAATAGATAGTCTTAATGCAGTCCAGAATATACTCAATCGGATTGTTTACCGGGTCCTCGCCAGCCTCCAGCGCCAAACGCTTATGGCCCATATCCTGCAGTGCGATAACCTCAGCACGCACCTCGTCCTGAGTCAGCTTTTTACGTCCGATATGCTTATTAGTTGCATGGTAAGGACAATATACGCAGTGATTGATACAATAGTTGGATAAATACAGCGGAGCAAACAGCACTATACGGTTGCCGTAAAAGTCCTTTTTAATCTGCTCAGCCAGAGCAAACATTTCCTGTACCAGCTTTTCGTCCTCGCAGGCAAGCAGTACGCTAGCCTCACGATGGCTCAAGCCCTTGCGCAGCTTGGCTTTGGCAATAATCTGCTCCAGCAGCTCCTTGTTGTTTTTGTTGGCCTCAGCATAAGCAAGTGTGTCGAGGATTTCCTCATGACAGATAAATTCTTCGGCCTTCATTGATTTTGCATTATACATTTTGTCTCCTCCTTACAGGTCAGTAATATCTTTCCCGTCAGATAGTTTGTATCCAGCAGTCTATTCCTTGGCAATTACGTTGGAATAAACAGTTTTGGTATTTACACCGGCCAGCAGTCCCAGTTTACCGCTCATAGCGCTGATAATATTCTGCGGTGCATCAACGGCAACGCAAATAATATTAACATTCTTCTGGCGATAGGGCAGGCCCATGCGGCCGATAATATAACTGCTGTAGGTATGCAAAATTGCGTTAAGCTCTTCCACAGCCTCAGGCTGCGTTACAATCAGAGAGATAACAGCTACTCTTGTTTCCATACTAATCACCCTTCTCTTTTTGGAACATGGCAGAATCTAAATCTGCGATATTTTGCTGAATATATCTATAATAGTATACCATATTTCACGAAAAGTGTGGTATACTAATCCTATAAATATTTATCCGCTTGTAAACAGCTTATAACAAAAGGAGCCATTATAATGCTGAATATATTTTTCTCTTTATTTCTTTTGGGCATGCTGATCGTTTTATGCGGCAAGGCTATCAGCCGTGCCATGCACCAGCAACAGCCGTTAAACAGCAAGGAAGCTGCTCTGCTCATAGCACTTTCGCTTGGCTGTCTTTTTGCCCTGAACGCCGGCGTCAGCGCTGTCTACAAAACCCAGCTGCTTTTCTACTGAAAAGGGCGCAGCCCGGCTGCCGCAAATGCGGCAGCTTTTTTCTTTACGCAAAAAAGAGGCAGACAGCAGGCTTTTGCCTCGCTGTTTGCCTCTTATGCTGCTATTTTGTTTTACGTTCTGTCGCAGAAATCCCCATTAAAGCCTTTTAAAGCGTCTATAATTAATTCTGCTTCAGCAAATTAATAGTTGGTTACCTTCAGCTCGAAATAACCTTGAGGATGGTCGCATACCGGACATTTTTCCGGAGCCTTTTCAGCAATAACAATCTTGCCGCAGTTAGTGCATATCCAAACCTTTTTCTCTTCACGTTGGAAAACACGGTCATTCTCAATGTTTGCCAAAAGCGCACGATATCTTTCTTCATGCTCTTTTTCAATCTTGCCTACTTCTTCAAACAGGAATGCAATTTTATCAAAGCCTTCCTCTTTGGCAACCTTGGCAAATTCGGCATACATTTCGGTCCACTCATAGTTTTCGCCTGCAGCTGCATCCTTCAGATTTTCAATAGTCTGGGGAACAGCGCCACCATGCAGTGCCTTGAACCACAATTTAGCATGCTCTTTTTCATTACCGGCAGTTTCGGTAAAAATAGCGCCAATTTGGTTATAGCCTTCTTTTTTGGCTGCACTTGCATAATATTGGTACTTAGTGTGAGCCTGAGACTCGCCGGCAAAAGCGGTCTGCAAATTTTTTTCAGTCTTGCTACCTTTTAAATCCATTTTCAATTCCTCCTCTTGAAAACGACGCAACAGCCTTCCCAAACTAAAGCTTATATAGCCTTAGAATCAGTTTTGGTCATCACCCAAAACTTCTTCGCTTACAGGGCGCTCTGCCATTTCCTTTTGGCATTCAGGGCAGATACCGCTGAAAACAATATCATGATGATTCATTTTGTAGCCAGTTACAGCAGCTACCTTTTCATCCATATCCGGGATATAATCAAAGTTTTCTACGTTCATAAACTTACCGCATTCAGTGCATTTGATGTGGTAATGTCTTGCGAGAATATGATCAAAACGATCAGCACCGCTAGGAACGGAAACCTTGCTCAGCAGGCCGCTTTCAACCAAAGAATTAAGGTTGCGGTAAACGGTACCTTTGCTGATATCGGGATACTCCATAGTAATGCGGTCATATACTTCTTCAGCAGTAGGGTGATCTGCTAAAAAACGTACAGCCGCGATAACAAGTTGTCTTTGAATAGTGTTTCTTTTAGCCATTTTCACCATCCTTTATCAAAAATAATTCTCATTTAGAATTATACACCCTCCGTTAAAATTGTCAAGTATTTTTAGTACCAATCTACAAAATAATCACAAATAAATTTCTACTTTTTTGCTGTTGTCTAGCAGATAATCAATTAATTCTTAATTCTAAAATTACTCATATAGAAAAAACATAACAAAGAATAGAAAATGCTTCTCATTAACACTTGATTCAAGATATAAAAAAAGTACTGTCAGAACTTTGTCCGACAGTATTAGTTAACCTATACCATTTATTCGGTTTTCTCCCAGATTAACTGCACAGGCAGATTAGAGGCTCCGGGAGGAGACCAGATAAAGCTGTATTCTCCTGCTTTCAGCTTTCCAAGCTCAATGGCTTCCTCTATTTTTGTCCCTACGCACACCGTGCTCTCCGGTAATGCCAGCAGCTGACGCTCACCCTTAGTTTTATTTTCCAGTACGCCATAGCCGGCAAATGGTCCGCCGATCGGATTCAAAATAAAGCTGATAGGCTTTTTACCGGTAACAGTAAAGTTTACCTTATAGATAACGCCGTAGTTACCGTAGTTTTCCGCAGGCAGTCCGGTAGTAGCATCAACGCCCTTGGCATAGCCCTCCTGCGACGTTGCCAGCTCCAGCATGAGCGGTTTTTCCGGCGCATTGACAGGCTTTTTCAGCGTATAGTTCCAGTCTGCAGCCTCAAATGTACCGCGCAGCGGATGTTCATCCATCGGCTGAATTGCGGCAGCCTCGTTAAACAGCTCCAGATCACTCTTTGTTTCGCACATCAGTACACTTACCTCAACAGGCTTGTCAAAGTGCAGGTCAATAGTTGCCGTATACAGCTTATCTGTCGGCAGAATAATTCCGCGACCGCTGAGCAGCTCATGACTGCGGCCAAAGCCCAGCTTGCCATCCTGCGGCTTCTGGCTGCTGTCATCAAAATATTCCTTTTGAGAGTTTTTGCCGTCACGCATATAATCATAGTTAAAGCCTGCCACACCGCTGCGTGTTACATTGTAAGTCACAGGGCGCAGATTGTCTGTATTCTTCAGCATTACCGCCAGCTTTTTCTTACCGGCAACACCATTGACATGATGCAGAAATAAACGTACATCACCCTCCACCTTATCTCGGTACAGTATACCGTTATTATAAACAGTTTCCGGACTGTCGCTGAAAAGCAGCTTCGGTCCATTGGCGACAAAATCCGCCTGCGCCTGCTCGGCAACATAATCCTCCGGAATAAATACCGGTCTTTGCTGTGCGCCTGCTATGTTCAACACGCCACAGGATACAGTAACAAGAAAAGCCTGCAAAGCTTTTTTTAAGTTCATCAAACCCCTCCCTCAAACTCACGAAAAACTATCCGCAGCCAAAATTATTCACTATAATTAAAGCTGCGGACTCAGTAACAATATTCTAAGATTTTTATTTCAGGCTGTTTTTATAATCAGCCATAAACTGCGCCAGCCCTTTATCTGTCAGCGGATGGACAATCATCTGCTCCAACACCTTAGTCGGAATAGTTGCAATCTGGCATCCTGTCAGCATAACCTTTTCCACGTGTTCCAGATTACGGATGCTTGCAGCAATTACTTCGGTAGTAATGCCATAAAGCTTAAAAGCTTTAACAATGTTTTCTACCAGCTGTACACCGTTTTCACCGATATCGTCCAAGCGTCCGATAAACGGGCTGACATAGCTGGCACCTGCGCGTGCGGCTAGCAAAGCCTGGGCCATACTGAATACCAGAGTTACATTGGTTTTAATACCTTCCGCGCTCAGAATTTTTACTGCCTTCAGGCCTTCCGGGATGCAGGGAATTTTAATAACGATGTTATCCGCAATCTTTACAAGCTTGCGTGCTTCCTCTACCATGCCGTCACATTCGGTGCTGATAACCTCAGCGCTGACAGGACCGGCAACCAGCTTGGCAATTTCCGGAATAACCTCAGCTTGGGTACGGCCGCTTTTGGCAATCAGGCTCGGGTTGGTTGTAACACCATACACAACACCCCAATCGACAAATTTGGCAATCTCCTCTACATTAGCAGTATCCATAAAAATCTTCATTTTTTAACTAACCCTCTTTACAAATCAAATTCATATTTTTGTTATTTATTATTGTGCTTTATTGCGCGTCCTTACGGAAGTATGACTACCTTCTCAGGATGAGTCTGAGCTGGCAAGCTCATAGTCATCATGCTGCTCCAAACAAGCAGCTTATCGCCTTTTTTAATCTTAGCGAAGTCTGCGCAGGCAGCTGCATCAATCGTTGCAATAACATCATTATTGGTGTTGAGTACGGTTACATAGCTTCCATCCTTAGCAAGACTTGCCTGTGCTACCTCAAAAAAGCTTGCAGGCTCTTCGCTGTCTTCAATCACAATCGCCAGAGCATGGCTTTGCGGCGGCATGCTGCGTGTCATGGTTGCGGAATAATAAGCAGTAACCTTCTGGCCTTCCTTTAAAGCATAGGGCAGACGCAGCTTACCGCTGGCACCCTCCACAACGTAGGTATCACGGTCAACAATAGCTGCAACCATATTTCTGCTGCCCTCGCCTTTAATAACATACATACCATCCTCTACAGCAACGATTTCACCACGGGTAACATAGGTTCCCGGTGCGCGCATTACCTCAGGATTTGCCTGTACCTCATCCAGGGGAGAGGATTGAGCCGCGTCAGCGGCGAAAGCACTGCCGGCACCCAACAGCGCCATGCAGGAAAATACTAAAGCGATTTTTTTAAGTGATTTCATAATATATGCCTCCAAGATATTGCTTTTGTTTATGCTTATAAGTATAGCATAAGATTATGGCAAAATCATGGCAGTTTTGATTAATTATTTACTTGTTGCTGAAATGTACAGCGATTTCCGTAACGGTAGCAGCAGCCTTCCACAGGCAATCCTCATTGAAATCGAAGTGACTGTTGTGATGACCTGCGGCGATTTTGGTACCGTACATCATATACAGAGCACGGCCGCCGTGCTGCTGTACGCGCTCCATGAAGTAACCGCAGTCCTCGCTGCCGCCCATGTCCACATATTCAACAACCTCGTCATAATGACATTTTTCCTCAATCAGCTCTGCTACCTCATGGCCCAGCTCCTTGTCTGCAAAGCAGGCAGGTGCAGCCCCGGCCATGGTGATTTTTACCTTAACGTCATACATAGCGGCGCAGGCATTAAGAATGCGCTTAGCCTCGGTAACCATGTATTCATCAATTTCGGTAGTAGCACCGCGTGTTTCCAGCTTAATAGCAGCGATATCAGGCACAACATTGCGTCCGGTGCCGGCGGCCAGTACGCCTACGTTGATACGGCTGGAGCCCTTGCTGTTACGGGGAATGGTATTCAGGGAAATTGCAGCCTGTGCTGCTGCCAACAAAGCATTCTTGCCCTGCTCCGGAGCAGCGCCTGCGTGGGCAGACACACCGGTAAATTCCGCATCCAGCTTCGTAGTTGCCAGAAAACCGTCAGTCATCGTTACCAGGCAGTTGTTTGTAGTAGCCTTGAAGCCGATATGACCGCCGAACAGATAATCGACATCATCAACTACACCGGCGTTCATCATAGCGAAGGCACCGCGTACACCTTCCTCCGCAGGTTGGAAAATCAATTTTATGGTGCCTGCCAAACGTGCTTTATTGGCAGCAAGCAGCTTTGCTGCCGACAGGCCGATGGTTACGTGACCGTCATGACCGCAGGCATGCATAGCCTTTTTATGTTCGGAAGCAAAGCCTTCCTTAGCTGGGCGATGCTCCTCGCTGCGCTCCTCTTCTACATCGTTGCAGTCCATATCAAAGCGGAAGGCAACTGTTTTACCGGGTTTATCTGTTTTAAGAGTTGCCACGATACCGGTCTTGCCGCCTGCCATCTTCTTTACCAGCTCCGGATCCGCACCTTCGCTGATTGCTCTTTGCATATAATCAGCCAGCTCTGCCTCGCTCGGCACGCCCATCATAGATTTTTCGTCAATAACGTCATCGCCGAATTTAACATCATAGCCAAGATTTTTCAGCTCACCGATAATCATGCTTGCCGTACGGAATTCCGTCCAGCCTGTTTCCGGATGTCTATGCAAATCTCTGCGGCGTTCGACCATTTCATCTTTTAATTCTTCAGCCTGTTGCCAAATTGTTGCCATGTTTCTTACCCCCATTAAAAAAGTACAGTCTGCTCACTGTCTAAAGGCAGATAAACCTCGCTCTTATCTTTTAAACGATTGTTATTATCCACCCACTGTCCGCACGGACATTGTATTGCAGCGGTAGGCAGCGCCCAAGCCAAATGTTTTCCGCAATCAGGACAGATATATTCTACCTGCAGCCTGTCACGCTCTTTTTTCTTCATAAATAAAGCGCACCTCCTGCTTCTTATTGCGTTTTTTATTATAGCACATTTGTACCATTAAGAAAATGCTTTGACGGCAGTAAGTGTTAAAAGTAAGTAAGTTAAGCAACTGCTTCATTTTATTTATTAATGTCATGCTCCTGCCGGTTCGTGTTTTTTCTGTGTCTTTCAGGTTAAAATTGTATTTATATGCTATAATTAAGCTGATTAAATCAGAGTCAGGAGGTTAGAAATATGACTAAGATTAAACAAATGCTTTGTGCCCTGCTTACCGTCTGCCTGCTGCTTATCGGCAGTACAAATGCTATGGCAGCACAGCCTGATACACCGAGCATCAGCGTCAGCGCCAACGCAAGCATTGAGGTGGCACCGGATACTGCCGTAATCAGCTTTGATGTCAATGGCAAGGGCCGTACCGCTGCCGAAGCAACAAGCGCATCTGCCGCCAAAATGGATAGTGTTAAGCGTAATCTTCTTGGCTGCAATATTCTGGGTAATGATATTACAACAACAAGCTATACTCTTTATCCAGATACCGATATCAAGGGTAAAATCACCGGTTATACCGCCAGCAACAGTGTGCGCATCAAGCTCAAGGATATCAGCAAGCTTGGTCCGGTAATTGATAAAATCAGTGCTGCCGGCGTTGATACAATCAATAATATTTCCTTCAGCGTCAGCAGCAGAGAGCTTTACCGCAACAAACTGCTGGCTCAGGCTGTTGAAAACGCACGCCAGCAGGCTGCCGTGGTTGCCAATGCCGGCGGACGCACGCTCGGCAAGCTGCTGAGCGCCAACATCAGCACCTACAGCGGCGGCATGGGGCGCTCCTATGGCAACATGAAGCTGATGGCTGCATCCGACAGAGCTGTTGCCCCCGAAACAAGCATCTCTGCGCAGGAAATTACGATTAAAGCCAGCGTTGATACTGTTTTCGCCATGGAATAAATTACTGCAAGCTAAAAACTGCTGCCTAGCGTCACAGACGCAGGACAGCAGTTTTTTCTTTGGCAGAACAAGCCTGCCGTATTCCACTGTTTTATTTTTTCTTCGGCAGCTTATATTCCTTCAGCGCCTGAAAAAGCTCCGCACTTCCGGGTGCATATTGAGCGCACAGCTCCTTGAGTGCCGCAAAGTTTTTCAGCTCTACACCCCACAAAAAGCAGTCAGCATCATCATAAGCAGCAACAACGATAAACTTTTTGGCATCCAGCGGTGTTTTGCCCAAATCATCCGTCAGCATAATATAATCCGTGCCAAAATCCATACCGTACACCGTAATATTTTCTTCCGGAGTAGCATCCTCCCAAAAGCCCAGTTGATCAAAATCAGCAGCAGTAAGCATAATACACCTCATTTTCATATAATCTATCCTTAATATAACACGTTGCGCTGTCATTTGCAACTTTAGCTGATGACATAGTCTAACTTATCTTTATGCCGCTACTCGGCTCCTTATTCAGCCAAAATTTGGTTTACTATTTTTTATTATTAGTTAACAATATAAAGATATTCAAAGAGTAAATTTTGTAAATAAAATTCGTCTTTTTTTTATAAAAATACTGCCCTATCCTACCCGAAATCGCCATTTGGTGTAGGGACATTCAGGTATAAATCTGTCATAATATACTTGAAGGACGAAGCAACGGCTCGCGTTCATACCGATGAAGATAAAATATGCTATTGTTAAACAACAGCTGGAGGTGTTATTATGGCAAGCTTAACTGTAAATCCTGACTACAAGCTTATCGGCAACAATATCAAACAAATGCGCACCAAATCACAGGTGTCTCAGCAAAGCCTGGCAAAAGCGATTAATATTTCCCAAACCCACATGAGCAATCTGGAAAACGGTAAGACCGGCGTAAGCCTGGCAATTGCCATCCGTATCTCCCAACATCTTAAATGCAGCCTGGATGAGCTGATTTTCGGCACTAATAAAAAATCTTATCCGGCAGCAAGCAAGCCATTGAGCGACCACACTGTTGATGAATTCAATCAGCTTCTGAAGCGCTCTCTGGCAGAAATGATGTTTCAATGTCTGCAGCACCCGGAAGTCCAAAATGTAAAATAAATCGAGCTGCTTTTCAGTTCTATCCTTAAAACCGCTGCGTCACTTTGGACGCAGCGCTTTTTGTATGCAAAAACCCCGCCATTGTGGCGGGGTTAAAAAGAGCTTAAGCGGTGAGCAAAGAAAAGAAGCTCCTAATGTGTTAATATACTAATGACCTGCCAGTCAAAGTAAAAAACACATTAGGAGAACATTAAAATGCCGAAAAAGCAAGATAATATCGTAAATAGTTTAGCACATACCAAGTGGAATTGTAAGTACCATATAGTATTTGCGCCCAAATATCGTAGAAAAATTTTTTATGAAGAAAAAAGATTGGCGATAATGGATATATTAAGAACAATATGCGGATGGAAAGGAGTAGAAATAATAGAGGGAGAAGTATGTCCAGATCATGTACATCTGTTGTTAAGTATCCAGCCCAAAATGAGCGTTTCGTATTTCGTAGGATACTTAAAAGGAAAAAGTAGTCTGATGATGTTTCAACGGTTTGGAAATATGAAATTTGCATATCGAAATCGCGAATTTTGGTGTAAGGGATACTATGTAGATACAGTAGGTAAAAATACTACTGCAATAAAAGAATACATAGCAAATCAATTGGAGCGAGATAAAGAAATGGACCAGTTAGTGTTATTTGATCCTAAAGATCCATTTATGGGTAGCAAGTAATAATTGCATGGCTGGCAGGCCAATAAAAGACATATTTATGTGTGGCTGCTGAAGATAGGGCTATGCCCGAAAAATAAAAGGAGGCTGGGACAAAACCACCCTCTCAAACTAAAAAAGGACTGGAATTTGAGTTTTTTCTCAAATTCCAGTCCTTTTTACTTCGCGTAAAATTAAGCTGCAGCTGTATGCTGCATATATTTTCTTAAAT
>ERZ779852.15-NODE-15-length-157603-cov-9.070950_pt1 | contig 157603 bp, 152 predicted proteins | sample MGYA00511559_ERZ779852 | MGnify/ENA primary metagenome ERZ779852 (study PRJEB29588, sample SAMEA2157977) | human gut metagenome | biome: human gut; feature: human-associated habitat; material: faeces | place: Denmark | collected 2008/2010 ...
AGGATGTCCATGTCGTAGCCCGCACGCACGGCCTTTTTCTGTTCCTCCACCTTCATCTTGTCGATGTCGGAAATCTTCTTCTTAGTGCTCATGATTTACTCCTCCTTGTTCGTTGAATCGTCTATGTCGTAACCGCCGTCGAAGAAGGCGGTCGAGATACGCACGTATCCGCGATAGCTGTCGTTCAGCTCCGGCATGCACAGACGACTGTCACTGGACCCGCGATAGGTCTTGTTCATCCACTCCGTCACGTCGTATTCGAGAATCAGCGGCTCGGGGAAATCCATACGCCCGGTGCTTCGAACACGCTCCTGCAACTGCCAGCCCTGTTCCTCGGCAAGGCCCTCGATTGATTCATAGAAAGCGTTTCGGCCGAGCATGCGACCGGAGGGCTGATTGCGCTGGAACCAATGGCGGTACAGGTCGTACAGGAACTTGCACGGGAGCAGATGCCAAGACGCCGCAGGGAAAATCTCGTCGGCGAACTGGCGCAGGGGGTCGTTCGCCACGCGGAAATCATCCAAAAGCGCCGAGCAGGCATCCGGCTCATCCAGCTCGTAATAGTCGGTCTCGGCGAGCACGCGGTAGAGCACGTACTCAAGAACGTCCTGACGGTTCAGGTAGTCGTCCTTGATGTACTTGCGCTCGCATCCCTGAAATCGCTTGTCGAACGGAATCACCAGCAGGCGGCGGTACATGGATTCGGACTTGTCGCGGAGCTTCGGCAGCTCGTTGACGCACTGAATCATGAACCCGCGAAACAGCACGTTGCGGGGTGCCTTGAACTTGCGATTCAGCTGGAAGGGGTCGCCCGTGATGACGCTCTTGAGCGCCGCCGCGTCGTCCACGAACGTCCCCGTGTCGTTCTCGTCGGTAATGACGGCGGACACGCGGGTCAGAGGCTCCAACATGAACGGTTCCGAGAAGTTCTTCAGGGGAATGGATGCCCAAGCGCCCGACCCGCATAGGTTGCGCAGCAGGACACACAGCGTGCCCTTGCCGTTGTTGCCCAGCGTCGAATAGAACCATGCGCTCTTGTTCCAGCTCACGTTCGGGCGGATGACGGGATTCGGCGCATGGTCGACGAAATCAATATGGGATTTCGCCAGAAAGACCAGCTCGGGGTCAAAACCCATCAGAATCTTGTTGCCGTAGTCATAGATGCCATTGTTCACGGCAACGAGGTCTTTGTCCGTGCACGCCCTCTTCTTCTCGCAGATGTCGCGAAGGGTGGCGACCGTCTCGGTGACGCCCTTCGTGGTGATTGCCATGTTGTAGCTGCGAATCAGGCGCGTCAGGACCTCTTCGGTCGTGTCATAGCACCCTTTGTTCGGACCGCTCTCCTGATAGACGCCTATGTCGAAATTGCCGTCTTCGTCAGCCCTGTTGCAGGGTATCCCGATAGCGTGATGCAGCTCGCGCAGAACAATGGCAATCTGCAAGAAATGGAGACCCGACAGGCGCTTGTAACGCTCCGCGCCCTGCTTCTCATCCGGATAGGCATCCTTATGCTTCGCACCGGGAGCCGCGTTCGGGTCGCGCTTACCCAAGTTGTACGCGTCGATGCAGCGGTTCGTCAGCGTCAGAAGCTCGAACTTGAGCGTATCGCGAAAGGGCGGGTCCTCGGGGTCTTTGTCCTGCAGGTAGAACAGCGTCGCATACTCCAACAAATCGTCGTACGCGATAGTCTGCTCGGAACAGAACGACACGATGTCCGCTGCACAATCCTCGGGAAGAACGAGGCCCGTCAATTCCTCTTGAATATCAGGCGCATCCGTGCTAAAATCTTTATAAATTGATTGGGCCGTCCCGGAAGCTGTGCAGGCATCGGGGCGGTTTTCTTTTGCCTCCATGTTCTCATCTCCTCTCAGTTCTTCGGCTCAACCAGCATGTAATGCTCGGAAATCCACGCCTCGATGTCCTCGCGCTTGTAAAACACCGAGCGATTGAACTTGTAAAATCTCGGACCCATGTCCGTGGCCCGCCACTTGCGCAGCGTCGCCGGGCTGATGCCGAGCATGTCCGACACCTCGGCCGTGTTCAGGAAATTCTTTTGATGTTTCTCTTCCATTCGCTACCTCCCGCATCCAATCTCGAACGCAAACAAAAAAAGCTCCTGCGGAAACCAAGACGGACGGAAGGCATAAAAGCCTCGTCTATCTCGGTTTCCACAGGAGCTTTGCTCGTCGTTGTTTCACCTGTGACGCTCAGCGACATCGCCTCGCGCTCGGCCCTTATTCCCGATGGCAACCCCGCATCTAAGACGGGACGGGTGCTGGACCTATAATTCTCGTACGATAATCATACAGCAGAAACGACAAAAACGCAAGAGTAACATCCGCGTTTCCGCAGGCCAGATGCCCATCCGAGCGTTTTCCGCTCATTTATGGGCAGAAATCAATTCAAAAAAGTTCGCTCGCGCCCCCTGAAAAAGTCGGAGGCAGAAGAAGTACGCCAAGGAAAAGGGGTGCCATTCCGACGTGCGCTGCACACCTTCGGCACGCCATGCACACTTCGCTGCACACCATTTTCAATTGAAGTGTGCAGGCGATTTCTCTTGTTTTCTCTCGTTTATGAGCCTTTTCCAATGCTTTCTCGCCTCCCTGCACGCCATGCACACCTTTTTTCTAATGACTTATATATACGTGAGGGGATATATATATATATTTTCATATATAAGACTTATAAAATGGTGTGCATAGTGTGCAGTACCCCTAAATCCCCTGATAAATCAAGATTTAAGCTGCACACTATGGCCAAAAATGGTGTGCAGGATAGTGTGCATGGTGTGCAGGGTAGTGTGCACGAACGACGGAACGCACAAATAGGCATAGCGTGCCAAGCCCATGCCGCATCCCTTCTGTACGTCCGCCCACATCCGACTGCCGCCCGCAGGGCGGCCACCCTTGCATCGAGCGGATGCGAGATGCACATGAGCGCTCGAACGTCCTCAGACCGCTTCAGAGGCGTTTTAAGGCACGAAAAAAGCCCGAGGGGTACATGAGTACCACAACGGGCTTAAAACGTCTTAAAACGCAAAATACGGCGTCCTATTTCTCCGTCCCGTCTTCTCCTATGAGTCCAAAGTGACGGAACGCATCCAGAATCGCCTCGCGCTTTTCAGGCGGGCACTTCGGTTGCTTCTTGTCGCCCGACCTGTCGGCCTGCGTTTCCAGTCCGCACTCGGCCTTCATCTGCGCGACGTACAGGGAGCTGACCTTCATGCCGTGCGTTTTCTGGACGTAATCGCGGATGTTCGTGTACGTCGGCTGGTCCTTCTCCTCGGACAGCCCCATGTCCTTCGGACTGATGGAAACCGGTATGAAAGACTTCGATGCAGATTTCCGAGATAGAACGGCAACCGTCTCAACGTGTGCCTCGTCATCTCGGAAGTTATTCTCTCCCAGAGAATCAGGCGTCATCGGCGTATACCCATTGGCTACACCGGGAATCTCTTCCCAGAAGAAGCGCACCGGGCACTTGAACGTCACGTTGGCAACCACGCGCTCTTTGCGCGGGTTCTTGTCTGGCAGGATGTGCACCTCGCTCACGGCCTCATGGATGAGGTCGAAGCGTGTCTGCTCATCCGCACCTTCCAACAGCTCAGGGATGCGGTCAAGCTCTTCCAGAAGCCTGCGCTCTCCGTCCATGCGCTTCTCGGCAGTGGTCATCTTAGCTTGCGCTTCCTCCAGTGCGTCGCTTAATCCGGCGTCGCGGTCATATAGGTCGTCCAGACGCCTTTGCAGGTCGTTGAACTTGCGCTCGTAGCTCCTGTCGGCGGGGTCGAGCGAGTCAATCTGCGTCATAAGCATACGCATACGCTTGTCGTTCGCGGCCTTCTCGCCCTCTATGCGCTCAATATCGTCCCTCAGCTGCTCGATGTCCGTCGCGTCGTCGATGCGACGGCGCAGGGCATCCACGAACGCGTCTGAACGAGATGCAAGGCTCACGAGCTGTACGACCTCGGCGTCCACGCACTCTTGCGGGTACTGGCTTTTGAACGTGCAGCTGGCGCCACGCGCTTTTGTGGTGTGCGGGCAATAATAGGCCCACGTCGTCTTTCCCCGCGTGCCGTCCTTCTTGAGCTTCCCACGGTTGGGCTTGGACGACATCTTGCGACCGCAGACCGGGCAGACGAGAAGCCCGTTGAGCATGTTCACGTGGCCGTCGTCGTGCGTCTTCATGTTCGGCTTGCGCGTACCGACAAGGGCCTGAGCCGCCGCCCACGTGGCGTCGTCGATTATCGCATCGTGCTGGCCGTCGTGCATCTCGTAGCCGTCGCTCTTGACCACGTGCGTCTCTCCGCGCGTGCCCTCTATCGTCTCGGTACGCCTGCGGCCATAGGCAATCTTTCCGATGTACACCGGGTTGGTAATCATGCGCTGTACCGTTCCGCTGGAGAACGTGTCCATGCGTGCGTTACCGCGTGGCTTCTTCTTGATTCCATGGTTGTTCAGCCATGTGGCTATCGCCATCGACCCTTTGTTCTCGTACGCGTACATCTCGAAGATGCGACGCACGACCTTCGCCTCGTCCTCATCGACCTCAAGTTCTTTGAACTTGTTGCCCTTATCGACAAGGCGATACCCGAAGGGCGCTTGCCCTCCGTTCCAGTAGCCTTTGCGTGCCTTCTCCTCGCGTCCGCTCATGGTCTGGGTGCGGATGTTGTCGCGCTCCATCTCGGCGAACACGGCAGCGATGGACAGCATCGCCTTACCCATGGAAGTACCAGAGTCGATGCCGTCCTTCACGCAGCACAGTTCCACACCGTAGTCTTGGAGCGTCTGAAGGGAGTTCCAAGTGTCGGCGGCGTTGCGCCCGAATCGTGACAGCTTGAACACAAGGACGTAGGCCGGGCGCTTGCTCGGCTGCGCCTTGATGATGTCATCCATCATCTGACGGAACTGCGGCCTGCCCTGCACGTTCTTTCCTGAAAAACCGGCGTCAACGTACTCTCCGAGCACACGCATGTCGTGGTTTTCGGCGTATCTTGTCAGCTCGAAGCGCTGAGCGTCTATCGACTCGCCCTTCTCGACTTGCAGCTTGGTCGAGACGCGGATGTACAGGACGCAGGAGAGTGGATGGGCGGCATCTAACGTCTTGGGGCTTTTTCGTGCCACCTACTTAGCGCCCCTTGCTTGCGCGTCTCTTTCGTCGCGCTCGATAGCGTCCTTCGTGAAGTCGCGCTCGACAATTTCAAATCCAGCTGCGACTGCTGCACCCACGAGGGCGTCAAGTCGCTCCTCAGTTCCCTCAGACCCTTCTTCGTCGAAAATCAAATTGAGCGTCTCGTCGTCATCAACATTGTCATTATCCGGGTCGAAATCATCCAACACGTCGCATGCCTCCGACGGCGTCGGGTATGGAATCAAACCAATCTCATCGTATCCCTCGGTCAGTTCCTTGAATCTGTTCTCTTGGCCGTGAAAAACTGGGCAGATGCTGTCCTCTTCCATAACGATGGCAGCCGTCGAAATAGGGTTACTGCCGGCATAATCGTCGTAGTTGATGATGGGTTTGTACGCGATACGCTTCTTAGAGTCTGTCATAGTTGTTTCCTCCTATATGATGAATTGCGTAAATACGCATTTAATTATAAAGCCCGCCGCCCAAAAGAGCGACGGGCTGTTCGCTTATTTCAAGAACTCGTACTCAAACAGCGTCGGCACGATTTCGGTGTTGTAATACTCCTTAACGAGCGTCTTCAGTGTCTGCAACGCCGAATGCACCTCGATGTTGTTCCAGACCGTCTTGCCCTCGTCATCCTTGTACGACGTATCTATCTCGGCGAAAATCTGATACACGCCGTAGGTCAGCCTCGGGTCGTATTCGTCAGTCTGCTTCACAGCGTCCATCAGCGTCTTCCACTGGTCGAGGATGCGCTGCTCGGCAGGACTACGAACGAGCTTCTTCAAATCCTCGGACGCGACAGTCGGGCCGTTCGTCGTATCCATGCACAGCTCGTTGCGGTAAAAGCGACCATCGCTGCCCGTGAACGTCCGCATATGGTTCTGCATCTCCACACAGGTGAACAGCAGGCACTTGCGCAACCACTGGTCGAGCTTGCCAGACGCCACGTCAGCGTTGAACCGGTCAGCACCATCGCCCGACTTCATGATACGAGCACGCTCCGTCCACTCGCGGTTATATGTGATGTAGCGAGAGGCGCAGAACATTGGCAACTTTTCGAGATAAACATCATTACGCAAATAGAATCCGCCGCCATCATAACGACCTACGCGAACAAGGCTCACGTTCAAATCGGGGTTATCGAAATTTGCCCCTCGAATAGACAGATAGCCAATCGCATTGTCGTTATAAATTGGGTTGGTAAGCTGCACAGTCCCTGACGTTCGCTCAGTTCCGTCCAGATTAGCAATCAAACCGGGCTTGTCATCAGCCATGCGACGCTTATCAAAATACGCCGACGAGAACTGCTGGTAGATACGTCGTATCGGCAGTTCAACAGACTGCGATAGGTTGTTCTCATCATCGCAGTCAAATCCCTTTAGAACGAAATCAGGCGAGGGTGCCTCATCTTCATTCGCCCAAAGCACACACATAATGCAAGCATCAATGTTCGTGTGGAAGTAACGCCTGTTGAATGCATAGCCGTCGATGAAACGCTTACGAACAAGATGCTGCACCTTCCAGTATTTCGCTGGAGAATACACGACATAACTGTCTGTAGGCTGGCGCAGGTAATACTCAAAAGCAGACCATATGAAAATGTTGCCCAGGTCACGAGCGACAACGCCAGATGTCGCCTTACGCATTGCCTCGCCGACGAAAGTATGCATCGGACCCGTGCCCTTATGCTTGGCTTTCTGATTGTCTGATGAAACCACCTCCGCATACGGCGGGTTCTCGAACAAGATAATCGTGCAATTCGGGTCATCGACGTACTGCTTGATAACCGGGTTGTTGACGTACTCCTCGCTCAGTGCATCCGCACCGCGCACTAAACCTGCGTTGAACGTGTCATCCGCCTCGATGGGAGGGATGATGTGACGCACCTTCGAGCCGAGGATTTCCTGCATCACCTTGTACTCGTAGTATTCCACGGTGGAAAGGATGCAATGGGACAGCTCTTCGTCCGTCAGCCCCTTCTCCAAGTTGCCCGTGCCAGCGCAGCGGTCGATAATCACATAATCGTTGCCCGCAGGAACGCGTTCAATCGCCATGCGCAACAGTTCATGAGACTTCTCCGCATAAGGCTCGGGAGTATAAAACGCGCCCAAATTCTTCTTCTGGAGCGTATCGTTCAACTTGTCCATCAGGTACTGGAATTTCACGTTCGACGCGCCAGTGTACGGGTGGATGTACTCGGAGAACACCGACGGGTTGCGAATCTCGCCAATCGTTTTGTGCTTGCCGGTGTCGTCGCCGATGAAATCCTCTTTACGCGCGGTCGGCACCGCTTTGTAGAACGCTGTCGCCCAGCCAACGATACAGTTCTCGTCGATATGGATGCGGGTGAACTCCGTCTCCTTCAAGCGCTTAATCAAACGTGTCACAGCAAGCTGGTCCGCGCCATACGCATACTTCTCATCATACGTACGACCGACAAATCCGGCATTCGACTTTGACGCGCCGCCCGAATACACCTTTTCGATGTCGGCGAGATAATCGGCAGACTTATACAGATACGCCTGCTCGCCGTTCAAGTCCACAATAACGATGTTCGCAGGAACGGGCTTACCCTTGATTCGCAGCGCCGACAAGTACTTCACGCACTGAAACAGCACGGCATTCAAATCGTTCACGCGTAGCTTGAACTCAAGCAGATTGCCGTTCAACACACCATCGTTATCGTCTGCGAGAATGTCATCCAAAGTGAGGTTCGGGTCAATGAGCGGCAGAAACGTCTTGTAAAACTCAATCTGCCCCTCGCGCTCAGTATCAAAGTTTGCCATTACTCGCTCACCTCCTCAATGTGCTCCTGCACCCACTCATGGATAATCGCGGCAATCGTCGTCTCGCGCTCCGCAGCCATCATCTTGAGCGCCTTCTTGTCGCTCACGGTGAGCGACAGCGAGAGGGTGGTGCGCTTCTCGTCCGCCGTCGTGTCAGCGACAACGGCCTTCTCTATCTTCTTCTGCTCGGCCTCGCGGTCGGCAGCGTATTTCTCGAACATATTCGCCATAGCTCGACCTCCTTTAATCATTTACACATTTGTACAATTATACATCATCGAGACACATTTGTCCAGATGGATAGCATCTCTGACCTGCGGTTATTCCTTCGGGAACCCCGCAGCCTCACGCACCGTGTCCACCAGAGCAAGAGTCGCCTTCGCAGCCTTGCCGCGTCGGTCGAACTCGACCACGGACTTGCCAGCGGCCCCCGCCTGAACGAACGCCTCGGACTGGGGCAGCGTGGCCACCGTCTGGTCGCCAGCCAGACCCTCGAACCACTCCATGAAGTCGCGGGACGCCTTGAAGCGGTTCCACCCGTTCATCACATAGACAATCTTCGCGTGTCCGTTCTTGAACACCGCCTTGCGCATGCGCATCAGCGGCTCGATGTCCCTCGACGTGGTTCTGGTCGGGATGACCACCACGTCCGCCTCCTTCAGCCAGTCCGACAGCGCCTCCTGCAAGGCCCCCGGCGTGTCCACCACGGCGACCTGCGCACCGTCCGCCTCATGCGTCTTGTGCAACGTGCCGCCCTGCGTGTCCAAATCGTAGAAGCTCACGTGCATGCCGGCCAGAAGCCCCCGCCGTCAAATACGCCGGCGTAGGACAAACCGATGATACCAAACACGATACCAAGCATCACACATCCGATAATCAGCATGCGACCTTGTGACAAGCCCTTGAATCCTTGCTTTTTCATGCTCACCATCCTTGTCACATTGATTATCCAAACAGAATACCTGTTCCTCTATTATATCGCATTTTCACTCATAAATCAACAGAAAAGGGGCGCCCCCTTTCGAGGACGCCCCTTGGCGTCAGCCTTGCGGCCTATCGGCTATCGCCGCTGAATCACATGTCCAGCTTACGACGCTTGTAAGCCACGTAGCCACCACCGAGTGCTGCCAGCACCAGCATAACGATTGCGATGCCAAGTGCGTAGTTGTCAACACCCGTCTGCAGGTCAACATGCTCAGTCGGAGTGTCAGACGGAATCTTGACCGTAACGGTCTGACCCTCGTCGTTCAGGTCCTCGTGAGAACCGATGACCGTGTCACCAGACAGGATACGCTCGAAGGCCACAACCTTGTCGCCGTCCTTCATATCGGACGTATCGACCGTCATAACGACCTCAACCGTACCGTTAGCCTCAGAAGGCGTGAAGGTAACCTCGGTCTCCTCGGTCAGCGCATTGCCTTCCGCATCGACCAGATAACCGACAGCCGTGTACTCTTCGCCCGGAACAAGGTTCTCGTAAGCGACGGTATCCACGACGTCGACCTTATCAGCCGCCTGAATGTCCTTCGCCTTGTTGTCAGCGCCCGTCAGGGTCGTGCCGACCTTCAGCGTATGGACAGCCTGAGACTCGTCGGTGATGTCGGAGTGCGTAGCGAACACGATGCCGTCCTTAGACAGGTCCTCGAACGCAACGACCGTCTGGCCGTCAAGCGCACCCGGCTCGATGGTGAACTCGAAAGTCACATCCACCGTGCCGTCTGCCGTCTCAGGAACGAACTCGGCCGAAGCCGTGACCTCGTTGCCCTTGGCGTCAGTCAGAACACCGCCATCGGTGATAACACCATTCTCATCAACCTTCTGCACGTGCAGCGTACCGTCAACCGTATATCCGTTGCCCGGAATCAGGTTCGTGTACTCAACCGTGTCGACGATGGTGATGGTCTCGCCTTCCGCCGTCATGTGGTTCTCCGTCGTCTTATCGACAGCGGTCGTAGCCACCTCGACGAAATGCACCGTCTGACCCTCATCGTTGATATCCGCATGGGACGCGATGAGGATGCCGTCACGGGACATATCCTCGAACGCCACAACGTCCTGACCATCAAGGCCATCGGCGTTGAACGTGAACACGATATCAACCGTGCCCTTGGTTGCCTCAGCCGTGAACGTCGCCGTAGCCGTAACCTCATTGCCGTCAGCATCCTTCAGGACGCCACCGTCAACAATGTTGCCGAACAGGTCGGCCTTCTGCGTATGAAGCGTACCCGTAACCGTGTACTCGTTGCCGACAATCACGTTGTCATAAGCCACCGTGTCCGTCAGCGTGATGGTCTTGTCGTCGCCGGAAGGAACCTGAACCTCATGCAGACCAGCCACCGTCGTCTCAGTCGTTGCCGACTTATTCGTAGCGGCCGTCGTGTCATCGGTTGCGGCCTCGTTGTCAGCCACAAGACCCTTCGAAGTCAACGTCGTGCCGAGGTCAACGAAGTGAACCGTCTGGTCGGCATCCTCGATGTCCGTGTGAACAGCCACCGTGGCGTCGTTCTTCGTCAGCGTCTCAAATGCGACAACCGACTTACCGTCAAGACCGGATGCATCAAACTCGAACGTGATGTCAACCGTACCGTCAGCCGTTTCCGGCGTAAACGTAGCGGAAGCCGTCACATCGTTGCCATCAGCATCCTTGAGAGCGCCACCATCAGAGACGGTACCGTCCTCATTGACAACCTGCTGGTGCAGCGTACCCGTCATGGTGTACTCCGTACCCGGAATCAGGTTGCTGTAAGCCACCGTATCGGTCAGGGTCACGGTCTTGTCGTCATCGACAGGAACCTGTGTCTCATGGAAGCCATTGTCAGCCGTCGCCGTGGTAGCGATGTCGACGAAATGAACCGTCTGAGACTCGTCCTCGATGTCAGCGTGAACCGCGAACTCCGTATCGTCGGTGCTCATAGACTCGAACGCAACGACCGTCTGGTTGTTCAGACCCGTGCCCGTGAAATCGAACACAACGTCAACCGAACCGTCGGCCTCATTCGGAGTGAACGTCGTAGTAGCCGTAACGACATTGCCGTCGGCATCCTTGACCTCACCGCCGTCAGAGATGTTGCCATTCTTGTCCGTGTTCTGCAGATGCAGCGTACCGGTCAGCGTGTACTCGTGACCCGGAATCAGGTTCTCGTACTTGACCGTATCGGTCAGATGCACTGCATAGTTGCCCTTAGCCGGCACCTGCGTCTCATGGAGACCGTTGTCGGACTTCAGGGTCGTGCCCATATCCACAAAGTGGATGGTCTGGCCCTCATCGGTGATGTCCTCATGGACAGCAACCGTCTGCTTCACATCGTCGTTGCGAGCAACGGACTCGAAAGCGACAACAGACTGGCCGTCAAGACCCTCTGCGTCGAACGTGAAGGTCACATCGACCGTACCGTTCTTCTCATCAGGCGTGAACGTCGTGGACGCCGTAGCGCCCTCGATGGCACCGCCATCAATCATGTTGCCCTCGTCGTCATAATCAACGGCGTGAAGCGTACCGCTCATGGTGTACTCGCGACCCGGCGTCAGATTCTTGTACTCGACCGTATCGGTCAGGGTAACGGTCTTGTCGCCGTTCTGCGGAACCTGTACCTCGTGCAGACCCTTGTCGGATGCCGCCTTGGTACCGATGCTCGGAACATGGACCGTCTGGTCCTTGTCGTCGATATTGGCATGGATGCCAAGCACGACGCCGTCAGCAGAGCGCGGACCCTGTCCCACCGTGTACAGCGTATCGTACACAACGACATCCTTACCGCCGATAGCCGAAGCATTGACGTTATCGAACGTCAGCGTAACGCCCTCACGGTTACCAGTCGAACCCATGAACACGTCACTCTTAGCCGTGTACGCATTGCCGTCGGCGTCGGTCAACAGACCGCCATCCGTGCCATCTGCGTTACGAACATGGAGCTGACCAACGACATAGTAGTCGTAACCGTTCTGCAGGTTCGTGAACGTCACCTTTTCACTGATGCTCTGACCGTCAGCCTCAGCAATCTCGTGATTGCCGTCAACCGCGTCGGTAGCAACCGTGTCAAGGCTCGGGAACGTCACCGTCTGGTCCTCATCATCAATGTCAGTATGGACAGCGTACGTCGTGTTGCTCGAAGACACGTCCTCGAAAGCAACGACGGTCTTGCCGGCCATATCAACACCGGAGAAGACGAAGACTACGTCGACCGTACCCTCTTCAGAAACAGGAGCGAAAGACGTCTGAGCCGTAATGGCCTTGCCATCGGCGCCAAGAACAGCCTCACCAGTATCCTTATCCATCAGAGTACCGGTCATCGTGTACTGCTTGCCAACCTCAAGGTTCTTGTAGGAAACCGTATCGGTCAGCGTAATCTCAGATGCGGAACCATTTGCCTGATGGTCGATGTCGCCCTCCAGCGTCGTGCCGATGGACGGAATCTTCACCGTCTGGTTCTCATCCGTGATGTCCTCATGCTCAGCGATAACGCCACCGTCCTGCGTCAGATACTCGAACGCAACAACGGACTTACCGCCAAGGTCAGACGTATTCAGTTTGAACTCCATGGTCATACGACCCGTGCCGATACCAGAGTTGAACTCCTTCTCAGCCGTTGCGATAACGCCACCATCGGTACCGTCATCATTCACCAAATGCAGCTCGCCCTTCATCGTATAAGGAGCGTTCACATCAAGGTTGTCATACGTAACCGTGTCGCGAAGCACAACGTCCTCAGCAGCAGGAGCAACCTTATCGGAAGCGCCGTACGTCAGAGTCGTGCCGATGGCGATGGCCTTGTCGTCAATCGTACCGTAGTCGATATCAAGACCCGAACCGTCATGGTCAGCCGTATAACGATGCAACGTCACCGTGAAGTTCACCAGCTTGTAGCCAACGTTGTTGTCGCAACGAAGCTCCTGCACCGTGTACGTATCGTACGGGAATGCACGCAGGTCATCGTTAACGGAAACCGTCTGACCGTTGACCGTATAGCTCGTGCCGTCATCGTTCCACTGCGTCATGTCAGGAGACATGCCCGTGAACCAAACGCCGGCCTCGAAGTCCAACTTGCTGGAATCCTTCACATACCAGTTACCATCCTCGTCGATGCCAAGAGCACCGTTCGAGTTCGGCGAAGTCGGGTCGTTGGCGTTCGTGTTGTTGGAATGGTTCATCCATGCCGAACCCCACGTACCATTCTCGTCAGTGACGATAACGTGCTTCTCGCCCGTCGTCTGACTCGTTACCAAGAAGGCAATCTGGTCCATGCGCTCCATAGAGTCCTCAGCCTTCTTCTGGAAGTGCCAGTCCTCACGAAGCACCTGATTGGCAACCGCGTCATCCTCATTCGTAAGGTCAATCATCTGACCGTCAGCACGAACAGAGAACGTCTTGGTGTATGCCTTGGAAGCGGAATCGAACAGGTAGCCCGTACCGGAAGCAACCTCGTGAATCTCGTACGTACCATAAGGCAGCACGTTGTTACCCGTGGTTGCCGCATAAATCGTGCGACCGTTGTATTCCATCTCCTCCGTAGCGATGGTCATAATCTCATCGCCCGGCTGGTAAGTCTTACCGTTCACATAGACAGCCTGCTTAGACTCGTTCGTAATCACGAACGTAGCGCCATCAAGATGGGCTTCGCCAAGCGAAATGTACTGACCAGTCTCACGGTCAACCTTACCGATAATCACGCCACCGCGCTGAACGGCATCTTCGTTCCACTCATGGTGGTACGCATAGTCGTTATTGCCCGTATCGACCTGATTATCAAAGTAGTGCATCTCACCTTCCTGACGGATGGTGAATGTCTGCGTCCAGTCCGCATTCAGATAACCTTCGGGAGCTGCGCTCTCGACAATCTGATACGTACCGTAAGGAAGAACATCGTTAGCCGTAGCGGCAACCCAGCTCTGCGTCTCCTCATCCCACGTCGTGGAAATCGTCATAACAACTTCACCCGGCTGATACAGCTTGTGGCCAACCATAACGGCATTTGCGGACTTGTTCACGATGTCATACTTCGTACCCTTGAGCGTTGCGTCGCCCTGAGCGTTGGACGTATGCCAGTCGGCATCGGCCTTCGTGATGGAAACACCACCGCGATACACCTCATCGACGTTGTAGTCAGATGCGGCGTCCTTCAGAGCAACCATGTCGCCTTCAGAACGAATCGTGAACGTGTGCTTGTAGTCAGCCTTGTGGTAACCCACAGGAGCGCCAACCTCAACGATTTCGTATGTACCATACGGCAACACGTTCTCGCCAGTGGTTGCGACCCAAGCGTTACGAGCCTCATCCCAGTCGGTCTGGATGGTCATAATCTTCGCATTCGGCTTATACCAAGCGCCATTCACATAAACGCTCTCTGCGGAACGGTTGTAAATGTCATAGCTCGTGTTCTCAAGCTCAGCGTCGCCCTGAGGCACGGACATACCCGTATCGGCATCAGCCTTAACGATGTACATACCGCCACGCTGTACCTGATTCTCATTCCACTTCTCGGCAGCAGAACCGTATGCAACCATCTGACCGTCAGTGCGAATCTCGAAGTCCTGAGACCAGTTCGCGTTGTTGTAGCTCGTGTTCGCAGACGTCTCGGTAATCGTGTACGAACCATACGGCAGTACGTTGTTACCAGTCATTGCGATAGGCAAGTCATCTTCACCCGTCTCCTGCGTAACAATCGTCATGATTGCCTCACCCGGAGCAAACTCATAAGCACCCGAATCCAGAGCGGTCTTACCGTCCGTCAACAGGTTGTACTCATAGTTCTTAGCCGGATACACAGCGACAGAACTGTCAGACTTGTTGTAAATCGTGTACGTGATGCCCATCAACGTCGCATCGCCCTGCGGGGTCTGCGTCGCGCTGTCATCATCAGACTTGGAGACAGTCACGCCACCGCGCCAAACGTCATCGTCGAATGCGCCAACGGCATCATCCGTCGTAGACTGATTCGGCCACGCGCCGATAGTAGTCTTAACAGACGTTACGTGGTCACCAGAATCCGTAAGCGTAAACGCCTGCAAACCCTCGACATTCAAACCATCAATAGCGCTAACCTCAGTAATCACAACGGTTCCGAGAGGGATTGTATTCTCTCCGATAATATCATCCTGATAAGGCCAAGACGTGCCATCGACCGGCTCTGCATTAGAGAAGAACAACACACCGTCTGCGTCCGTCGCAAACACAGCAGATGCCTTAGGCGTTGCCTTCTGTGCAGCCTCAGCACTGTCGTAAAGGTCAGCATAGTAATCGACACGGAACTTAATGCCACTCAGGTCAGGGATATCACCCATTACCTTACCGGCATCGTCCCAGTCATCAATAGACTTCTGAACAATCAAAGCAACAGGGTCGTGCATGGTAGGCTCAGCCATTACGCCATCCAGCGTATAGCTCTTGTGCTCACCAGAAACAACCGTCACGGCCTTGACTTCAGGGTTCGTCAGATAACCAGTAGCGTTACCGGCAAGTTCCTTCACGTAGTAAGTGCCCTGCTTCAGGAACACCTCATTGGAAACACCGGCGTTGCTCTGAACGGTCAGCGTGCCAACCTGATTCGTGCAAGCCTTGTCGGAGTAAACCCCGTACTTAGCGCCCGTCATATTATAAGCATCGTTGCCATTCGTGTAATCAGGCTGCTCGGAAACCTTCTGGATGGACATCCAACCACCGCGAAGCTCCCAGCTTGCACGGAAGAAACCGCCACCAGCCTGCGTGTTAACCGTAGGAATGGCAACACCGAAGACCAATTCATTGCCCTGAACAGCAGCGACACGAATGTTAGCCTTACCGTCTACCCAACTGTTAGTGCCCTGACCATTACCGTGGTCATCGCCAACAGAAATATTAACGTGAGAGCACATCAAGTTAAGGTTCATCGACGGAATCTCAACCCCGTTGACGGTCTGAGAGCTAATGCTCGTCGCACGCTCAATCGAATTTCTTGTCGTATTCAGCTTGCTTACGTCAATGCCGTATGTACCAAGAGCCTGATATACAATCTTCATCTCATAGTTACCGGCATCCCAGCCCGTAGCACTGGTATCAATCATCGGGTTCGTGTACCCGCTAATACCGCCATCATTATAGATGTTGCTGGAATTGGCAACAAGATTCATACCAACCGAAGGGGTCGTATCGAACTTGAAGGAACCACTCACCCAAGACTGAGCAGCAAAAGCGTTCGGAACAATCGTGTTCATGATGCCATCGAAGAAACGATAAGCATCCTTAACGAACGACTCAGACATGTTCACCTTGATGTCAGTGATAGCAACAGGAGAAACGTTGAACAGAAGCGTTCCCGTCTCCTCATCGTAAGACCATGCGCCCATATCCGACGTGTACTCAATGCCATTGACCTCAACACTGTCAATGGTATCAGCCTTGATGTCGGACATAGCCTCATCGTCCTTGGCAAGCTGAATCTCAGTACCGACCGTAATCACCGATGCGCCAGCATTACCGCTGTCCATCAACTGACCGGAAACGCCCTTGGCGTTCACCTCAATCGGCACGTTCACCGTGGCGTCAGCAGGATTGCCATCCGTCGTATAGAGAAGCTGGATACGCGTAGCCATGACAACCTTGTTGCCATTGTCGTCCGTCTTGACATAAGACTTCGGAACATACACGAGACCCGTCTCGCTATCGAAGATGATATCGTCCAGCGCTGCACCATCAGCGTTGTTCTCAGCTGCACACCAGTCCGTGACCTTAGCGCCATTGATATCCGCACCGACACGACCGACGAAATAATCGCCGTCATCCGAAGCAGAATACAAAGGAACATAAATCATGGTCTGGTTCACGAGAGCGCCAACAGAATCAGAATACCCGTCACCGTCCTTATCGGACTCAGCACCGAACAAAGAATCAAGCGTGGCATCCGGCAACTGCGTACCATCAACAACCGTAACGGTATCACCCATTACGTCGCCGACAGTCAGCTCCGTACCATCGCCCGTATAGTCTTTATTCATGTGAGACAGGATGTAATCCTGTGTAGACTCGGTATTGCTGCGCTTCGTTGCAGCACTCTCAGTGTCGAGAATGTCAAACGCCTCAGTGTTCTGGCTATCAGATGCAGTGCCTGCATAGAAACCAGCAATCACCGTCACGTTCTTCTCGACAGTGACATCCGCTACGCCATCCTTGACAGGTGCGGCACTTACGTTGCCGTCATCGTCAACGATGCCAATGCTACTCGTCGTATAGCCGTCATCGGGCGTCACCGTCACCTCAACGGTGCTACCGACTTCGACCTCCTTCGAGCGGTCATCGGTGTTTGCGAATGCCATGCTTCCGTGGTCGGCATCCGTCAATGTGACAATCGCCGTCGCGCCTCCGCCACCGCCGGAGTCATTGCCGGGACCTGCGGCGAACGCCGTTGTTATGCCACTACCCATGAACGTGGACAACATCAAAACGGCGGCCATAAAACCCGACATAGCCTTACGGCCACGACTCGCCTGTCGCACATCGGAATGCCCTGTACTTGCATTCTTCATATTTCACACCTTCCTTTCTATGATTTCGAAAACATCATGGGTTAGGAATATCATAACATTTACGTGCGAAAAAATCAAGACTCTATTTTGCTGTTTTAGCTGATTTATCAGCGAATACACCCATTCGCCATTGGGTCAAGAGGGACTGCTATGCAGTCCGGTAGAGAGATTGAATGACCGAGAAATCCCGGTCAGGGGGCACATTCGTGCCCAGAGGGCCAGCCCAGCTGGCTCGAAAGTTCTTTTGAAGAGGCTCACAAGCCCAACAACGCAGAAGTCCGGCGATACACCGATAACTAGGAAAAAGACGCGACTGACCATTCTGCCGACAGGTTTAGAAAAATCCCCTCTTCGAGGTATCAACGACATCCTGCCCGATTGCCGGAGCAAAACACGATTAAAGGATTAGAGGCTCGACTGACATCGGCTGACAGGGTGCTCGAATACCAACCAACCCAATACCAATGTTTTCAACAAGGAGGAACCACATTATGAACATGAACAACTTCGGTATCGTAGACGGCCGCATGGCCCGTGACCCCAAGATTTTCACCAACGCTGACGGCTCTCGCAAGGTTATGGTGAGCGTTGCAGCTCAGCACGACTACAAGAGCAAGGACGGCAAGCGCGGAGTCGACTATCTCCAGCTTGAGGCATTCATTCCTGCTGACAAGCAGGGCAACGGTGCCTTCGACTACCTTCACAAGGGTGACCGCGTCGCCTTCCAGTACACTGTGAAGCAGAACACCTTCGAGAAGGACGGTGAGACCATCTACAATCAGGTGCTTTCCATCGAGAAGACCAACCTCAAGGAGACCAAGAAGGCTGGCGCAAGCGACGCTTCCAGCGCTGCGTCCGCTGCCGCTGCTGGCACTCCGATGACGCCGGATGACATGCCTGCGCCCGACGAGGACGCACCGTTCGGTGAGTAACACCGACAAGGGAGACAGGGTTTAACCCTGTCTCCCTTATTTTTTTTCGCATCCTTTATCGGATGCTATCAGCTAAAACTCAACGAGCAAAGAGCGAGGCACGTTGTGCCACACCACGCGCTTGGCATGAGACCAATCGCGCTCCGTCTCAGGCTTCGACCAGAGACGTCGCATCATATCCGTCGCCGCCGGCTCGATGACAGAGCCACGCGACATAATGACCGCCGACTTATCGCCGACTGCCAGACGAACGTTCATCGGACGGTTCGCCCCGTCATACGTGCCGTCCATCACCGTGGACAGAAAATTATACGCATCACGGTATCCGAACAGCGCGATAACGTCGCCATCAGGCGTTTCCATAGCAAATCGCATTAAACTTATACCTCCTTCTTTCTTCCACGGACAAGCTCGGGAAGCGTGTCCGGGTCATCATAGGGCGTCGAGTACGGATGCCACGTCACCGTGCGCGTCAGCCCCATACCTGCCGCCTGTTCCAGCACTTGGTCTGGATTCATGTTCACGCACTCGCACGACGCCGTGTCCACATCATGGCCCTCGACCAAGATGCGATGCAGTGCGTGCATCTTCATCAGCTTGCCCGTGCGGGTACGCTGAGGTGTGACAGACCCCTGCCAACGACGCTGATAATGCTCCTCGGCAATCATGCCATAGTACAGGTGCATCATGATGTTGAAGAACAAGCCCTCGTCATCGCCGAAGTGCTTGGACTCAGCATCTATGAGCGTGTACACCTCAGGTGCCACAACGTCCGTCGTCATCGCATACAGACGACGACATTCCGTGTACATCTCCTCACGGCCGTACTTCAACGCAAGCAGGCACAGCCGGCTGAAATAATACTGGTCCTCTGGGAACGCGATGTCTTCGTGACCGTCAGGGTACCTACGCACGACCGGCGCCGCGAAATTGTCGTACGAACCGCGCGCGAACAGGATATAATCGCACGCATCGCCCGTCTCACTGGTCGGCTTGAGCCACAATGCGTCTCTCGCCATCGCCAACGAGGACGTCAGGGGACGAAACGACAAAGTATGCGCAAGAACCGCGTTCCTCACATCCTTTGCCCATTGGCGTTCCGCCATCTCCTTTCTGAGTTCTGCGATACTGTCCATATCGCAACCTCCTTTCTTCTTCGTTGCCTTATATGTCAGAAGGGGCACCCCGAAAGGCGCCCCCTTACTGTCTAATCAGCCGAATTACTCGGCATCAGGCGAACCCCACGCCGCATCGGCGGAGTAACGGGCAACCTGAAACAGACCGTTGCGGTTCAGGTCGCGGCTGAAGCTGGAATCCAGATAGATGACCGGGATGGACTGGTTGCCATCGTCATAGGTCACGGCCTTGACCAGCTGCGGATACAGCGCCGCGCGCACGTTGTTCGCACCGCCGCCGTAGACGTAAATCGCATCGGTACGGGCACCAACCTTACGGAAGATGCTGGTGAACTCAGTCATCACCTCGCGACAGAACAGCTTCACGTACTCGTCGATGTAGCGCTGGAGCTGCGCACGGCGCGTACGCTTGCTCGGCGTCATCGACGTATCCAGCATGAAGTCGGCGAGGTCCTTGCGCGTCTCGAACACCAGACCCTGCTTGTTGCGCACCTCGTTGACCACGTTCGTCAGCACCGTGCCATAACCGCGGTTGATGCTACGGGAAGCCTCGATATTCACCGTGCCATCGGTGTAGACCGGGAAGTTAACGTTGCCCTCGCCGATGTCGATGCCGATGGTGTTCTCGACGGAAGCGAGAACCTCACCCGTGTAACCCTCGTCGATGGCGGCACCGTTGGCACGGGCATTGTTCAGCGCCGCCTGCAGGAACCCAGCGCCCAAATCGGTGATGGCGAACTGCGCGGCAGCACCCTCGGCAACAGGGCTGACCTGCGAGAAGTGGATGCGCACCGGGATGTCGTTCTCGAAGTTGCGCACCATCACCGTGTGGTCGCTGCGCATCAGCTTGTTCGGATAGACATCGCGATACGTCATGAACTCCTCGATAGGAAGCGCGATGCCGATGCAGGCATCCACGTCAAGGCTGGCAGGAAGCGCATGATGCTCCTTCCAGTACATGCGCATCGCAAGGCTCGCCAGCGAACCGAGAATCAGAATCGTGGACAGCGACGCCTCGCACTTCGAGGTCATATCGGAGATATTGAACTCACACAGCGTCTCGCCGCTGCGGATGGCACGCTGACCGAAGAACATACGACCCTCGTCAGCGGACGAAATCGCATTGCTGGTAATCGTCGCGTCCAGCTCGTTGTCGAGATAACGGATGTACTCGTCGGTCGCCTCCTTCGGAAGCATCTCCATACCCGTCTTGTACGACACGACGCTGGGCAAATCCACACGCATGGACTCATTCAGCGGAGCGCCGTGGTACCCGGCGATTCCCTTCACATAACCATTGCCGATATCGAGACCGGCTACAATCTTCATCATTTCACTCATAGTTAACACACTCCTTATCTATTGAAAACTTTAATCGTTACCGAAATTCACGAACCCTTTGAGAACATCAAGCGACGACGTATCCGACGCTTTGCTCTCGCCGGCATTCGTCTCGGTCGTCTGAACCGGCTTCGGCTCAGGTCGCGTTGCGACCGGCGTCGGTGCCTTTGCCTTCTCAACGGCAGGAATCACAGGTTCCGTTTCCGTCTCGACAGGCGATGCGACCTCAGCATCAACCTCATCTTTAACCACAGGGCGACCGCGCTTCGGCCTCTGCGTGATTTCCCCGCTCTCAGTGGCGAAATAATCGCGCATTCCCTTTTCCTCGATGGCCGCCCGCACAAGCATGCGAAGCGACATCGAAACGGAATGCTGACAATCCAGCCACTGAATGACTGCAGCATCATCAGCGGGAACAGTCACGCGGAAACGTCGCGGTTCATAGGTGTTGCAATTATTACCCATAAACTTTTCTCCTTTCTTTTTGAGTCGTTTCCGCTCGTTTATGAGTCTATTATATGCCCTTTGTGGACTGATGTCAACCCCTTTTCGTAACAAATTTAACCCGGACGAAGCCCACAAACGGGCTTTAATAAGACCCTTCTATATAATATAGCCCATATATGGATATAACAAAGCCCAAAAAGAGACCTTACAAAGGTCTCATTGATACCCATACGCAATACAACAACGCGCCAAAATAAGACCGCACAAAGTGCGGCAAGCGCATCATGTGAAGAGGGTTATTTTTGACGCCCATGTTTCCACCAATGCCTGACGTATGAGAAAGGAGGAACGCATTTATGGAACAAACGATAATCCGGGACCGCATGCGGCAGGAGGACAGTCAGACCTACCTCGGAGAACCGCAGTGGTGGATATATCTCGAAAGCGGACGCAGCGTCGAGATTACGTATGAAACCGCAGGGCTTGCGCTCACAGACCGTTACTGCTCCATCTGCCTGCACTGCACGGAAGAGGAGTTCGATAACGACATCTATCACAGTACACTCGGCGTTATCGACAAGGATTGTACGCAAAATATCAACGACCGCTCCGAAGACGAACTGTTCGACGAAGCGGCCGCTATCGCAGCGAATCTCATCACTGCGCACCATGAAACCATCAAGAAAGGAGAATGAACCATGAAACGCTATCGCTATATCACCGACCCAACGGCTAAGCGCCGTACCGCACTGAATACCGTGCCTCTGTTTGCCAACAACCAACTGCCCGCAAACGCCAACGTGTGCTTCCGCGTCTGCATCCACAAGAACACCGACATCACCTTGTGCGGAGGCTACTCCACAACCCATGACACCCGTCGACTCGAAGAGATGGGGCTTGTGCTGCGCATTCGCAAGAACGGCGACTGGGAGACCCGCGCCCTGATGCCGGATGACAACCGCGACCTGAAAACCATCGCGGAAGCCGTAGCCAAGGAAATGGCAGATGCCGGCTACGTGCTTGATACCACAGACGGCGAAGGCTTCGTGCCCGCCGATGACGGAAAGGAGGAAGACTGACATGGCATCTCTTACCATTCTTCCTGCCGATGAGATAAAATCCACGCCGTTCGTAGATAAAAACGGCAACGCCGCGTTCTACAGACTGCTTGCTGACGCCCGTGGCATGGACTGGGACACCATCGGCAAAGACGCCATCGACCCCACAAAAATCTACGTGTCTCGCGCCCTGTTCGACGGATGGATGGACTACGCCGAGTCCAAGGCCGAAAAGACATCCCTTGCGATGCTTCTCGTCAATTACGGTCCGAAAGTCGACGAATCCCTTGAGTTCAACATGGTCCGCATCGACGACTGACATGAAAAAAGTCCGAACACCGCAGCTATGAACACTGCCGGTCTCGGACTTTTTTTCTTAGTCATAGATACTAACTCAACTTTTGATGAACACCCAATACTCTCGAAATCATGTCGAGGAGTAGTGTCGAATAAATCGACCGATAGTAAGTATAGCACACAGAACAGTGTGTGTCAATATGAATGAGCGATTTGTGCTCATAAATCAAAAGAAGGAGGACCACTTATGACCAACGAACACATTGCAGTATGCTTTACCGGCAGACGACCCAAGGACTTGTTCGGATACGCCAGCCATAAGGCGTACATGCCCCTCCGTGCTCGCCTTGAAAAAGCCATCGAGCAGTTTATCGACACAGAAGGCGTCGACACGTTCATCTCTGGAGGCGCACAGGGCACGGACCAGCTGGCGTTCTGGGCAGTGGAAAACGTCAAGAGACGCCGCCCGAACATCCGCAACGTGGTCTACGTCCCGTTTAAGGGACAAGAACGCAGATGGAAAACCGCCGGCGCATTCGGGCAAGATGAATATGCCCTGATGATGAGCCGCGCCGACGACATCCGATACATCGGGGAACTCAACGAGGCGGAAAGCAATGCCGTGCGACTTCTTTTCGACCGTAATATAGCGATGCTCGAAGATTCGCTGGCTGTGATTTCGGTGTTTCCCGAGACTGCGTCGCCGAAGGTATCCAAAGGGGGTACCGCCCACACCATTCGTGACGCACTGGCGCGTGACATCCCGGTGTACAACATCGACCCGGTCACGCTGAACAGCACCTTCCCCGCCTTCTTGTAATACCAACACGGGCAGGTCAGACAATAAGCCTGACCTGCCTTTTCCCCACAACAGAAAGGAGGACCTATCGCATGATTACCACACGTCAGGGAGACCTGCTGGAACAGGTTGACTTGGAACTCATCGCCCATCAGACAAACTGCAAAGGCTCTATGGGCGCCGGCATCGCCAAGCAGATACACGCACGATACCCGCAAACCTACGAACCGTACCGCAAAGCATGCCACACGAACGGCGCTGACCTGCTCGGAACCTTCATGGCCGTATCCACAGATGGCAGACGCGTACGCATGAACCGCCTCGTCAAAGACGACTGCTGCATGATTATCAATCTGTTCGGACAGAACGGCTACGGAACACATCGTCCTCAGACCCAATACGACAAGCTCGAACAGGCATTGACGAAACTACGCGACGAGATGGTCGCACGTGGCATTCGCACGGTCGGTGTGCCGAAATACCTCGGCTGCGGACTTGCCGGAGGCAACTGGAACACCGTCTACAACATCCTGCACCGCCTATTCGCCTATGAGAACCGCATCGAGCTGGTTATCGTGGAACTGGCATGACTGCCCCACAGCAGAAAGGAGAACCAACCACCATGAAGAAGCCTATCATCCAAATCGCAAGCCGTCGTGTCGCCGAGAGCATCGCCCAGCTTGCACGGGAGCGAGGCAAGGCCGTCGGCTTCCTGTCCATCCGCTCCACCGACGAAGACATCCCCGACCTGTCCACGCCCGGAGGCTGTGTCCTCTACCTGCAGTTCGATGACGTCGATAACGAAAACGTGGCGGGATGCACGCCAATGGACGAGACGCAGGCGCAGCTCATCGTCAACTTCATCGACGAGTTCTGCACCACAGATGTGACCAACCTCGTCGTCACCTGCTCGGCAGGCATCAGCCGCTCCGCCGGCGTCGCCGCCGCGCTGCATGACGCCCTTGGCTGGGATGTGCGCAACGCCTATGAGAGCAACGTCTTTGCCGACGGCAAGTTCTCGCCCAACATGCGCTGCTACCGCATGGTCCTGCGGGCCATGGGCTGCGACGTCACCCCCGAGGAGCTGGAGCGCCTCTGGCAGACTGCCGTGGACAGCGCCGACCCCGTATAACCGATAACCACGAAAAGAAGAAAAGGAGGAAATCGCATATGAGCGCAGATATCAAGATATTCACTGACGACATTGAGGGTCAGGCCCTCAACCAGTGCTACACCATCGCAAAATCGCCGGTCTTCGAGACCGCACGCATCCGCATCATGCCCGATGTACATGCTGGGAAAGGCTGTGTCATCGGGTTCACCGCGACGGGGATGACGAAGCTCATCCCGAACCTCGTCGGCGTCGACATCGGATGCGGGATGCTGACCGCCCGTCTGGACACTGACCATCTGGACCTCGCAAAACTCGACCGTCTCATCGCGCAGAACGTTCCGGCAGGATTCGACGTACACCGCCACGAGGTCAAGGAAGCACAGCCGTACCTCGATGAACTGATATGCCGTGCCCGCATCAAGAACCAGTCCCACCTGCTCTCCAGCCTCGGAACGCTGGGCGGAGGCAACCATTTCATCGAGGTCGACCGCGACGAGGACGGACGCCTGTACCTGATTATCCACACGGGCAGCCGCAACCTCGGACTGCAGGTCGCCAACATCTATCAGGACCTCGCAGCCAAGCACTGCGCAGGTGCCGGCCGTGAGGAAATCGACGCCCTCATCGCCGATTTGAAGGCGCAAGGACGTGCCAGCGAAATCTCCGACAAGCTCAAGGAGCTGAAGAGCAAGGCGCCACACATCCCAGAAGACCTCGCATGGTGCTCGGAAGCAGACAGCAAGGACTATCTGCATGACGCATGGGTCGCAACGCGCTTCGCACGCCACAACCGTGAGCGCATCCTCGACATCATCCTCACCGGCATGGGCATCACGGCTGACATGACCTTCCACACCACGCACAACTACGTCGACATGCGCGATGCCGACCATCCGGTCATTCGCAAAGGCGCCGTATCCGCAAGGCGTGACGAGATGCTTCTCATCCCGATGAACATGCGTGACGGATGCCTGCTGTGCCGTGGTCTGGGCAACGAGGACTGGAACTGCTCCGCACCTCACGGGGCAGGGCGTCTCATGAGCCGCTCCGCCGCCAAGGAGTCCATCCTGCTGGAGGACTTCGTCGAATCCATGCGCGGCATCTACACCACGTCAGTGTGCCCGTCGACCCTTGACGAGTCCCCGTTCGCCTACAAGAACGCCGACTCCATCCGCGAGCGCATCGGCGAGACCGCACGCATCGAGCGCACGCTCAAGCCCATCTACAACTTCAAGGCGCACTGAAGGGACGAAGGGGAATGGCTGACAACCCACATGAAACGGCGTTCCCTCCCACTCCCCGTCCCTTCCCTGTACGTCCTCTGACCACCGACGGATGGGAACCGAACAATCCCAATAGAAAGGAGGCAGTCCTACTATGAGCATCTTTGTCACGGGGGACATCCATGGAGAAATCTATCCCCGCTTCTCGAACGCGTCGTTCCCCGCGCAGAAGGGGCTGACGAAGGACGACATGGCGCGGTACTTCCAAAACATCATGAACCGCACCCAATTCCGTGTCTGGTATTTCGGACACCTGCACTCCGACCGCATCCTGCCATGGGAACGGGCTACCGCCCTATACCATCGCATCATGCAAATCGCATGAAAGGAGGACTGCCCATGCGATGCAAGAACACCTATGCCAGCGAAGAGGCATACAAAGAGGCAAAGAAAAGCCAATCCAAACGCTACCGCGCCCGTACCGGCAGCGGGCAGTATTGGAACCACTGGACCCACGACCAGCTTCGTGAGGTCATGAAACACGAACAATCCGACCGCGAGCTGTCAGAGCGCATCCATCACAGCGTCTCCGCCATACAGGCGGCACGACGCCGTGTTCGCATGGGCTTGGTATCCATTCCCGGTTACAACCCGTCCATGGACGCACTCGCCTCGCTGTCAAAACTCACCGAAGAAAGGAATGATTCCTGACATGAGCAAGCTATCCCGCGTCAGAGCCGAGGACCTCGCCTTCGAGCGGGAACGCCTTACATGGCGACGCAAGCTCCGTGCCGAGCGCGACGGATGTGGCAGCGTGGTCCTTCGCGTGTACGCCGATGTCACCCAAACGGGTCCTACAAAGACCATCGACATCCCCGTCTACACTTATGGGAACGACTAAGGCCCGCTAACGGCCCGGAAGCGAACCCTTGCAGGGCGCCCCTGAAACCCAGCCTGCGACCACGATATCGAACGCGAGGGCAATCGCCCTTCCCCGTTCAACGCGGTCATAGTCGGTGCCGGGCACCGACGATAGAAACCATGCTGATGTCAGCTGAGAACTGTATCGGAACCTCGGTGAACAAAGGGAACGTCATCCCTCCGAGAATCTGGTGCATTTCGTGACCCGTCGTGACGGATACGTCTACGGTACGTCATCCCGATAACACGTGAGTGCTATCGGGGAAGCGCAGAGTGGGGACCGCCTGCGCAACGAACGGTCAGATTGCTGCGTCATAGAGAAAGACAAGACACGACAACGCTGCGCTCCCCGCAATATGAGGGGTCATCGAATACATGACCCTGAAACCTGCAAACCAGACCGCTTGAGAACGGGGCTGTCAGGCAGGAACCTCACAACAAGGAGAGCCACGCACACAACATAACGGAAACGTTATGTATGAACAGCACGTCGGTCCAAGTAGCCAAAATGTGCGTACATTCGAATATAAGATTGACTAGAACTCAATTATCTATTCTGAATGATTGGTGAACGGTGCGAGTATGAAAAAATCTCGTCAGAGCGCCTGCTTGGCAGGTAGGTGCTGGGGGTTTTCCCAGCATGACTTTGACAGTCGAGGACGACGGTCCGAAGGCTCAGGTCAAAGCCCTCTGTGGTCGAATATCCACATCTATGCTGTGGTAGGGCGAAGGTCCTCCGGTACAGCTCTCAGCTGGCATCAGCTCTTTTCCCTCCCATGGGAATCGACGCCGCATACGCGACGTACGATTCCTTTTTTTTCAGACTGACTGGATGGACGCGCGAGAACACCGCGCCGAAAGCGTCACCGATAAAAATCAAGGAGGGAAACATCATGAAAATCAAAAAGAAACTCATTTGTCAGATGACAAACGGGACGGACTATGGATTTCCTACTTCTGTCGAAGGCACCGTGGAAAAACACGCACCCGTCACAGGGCTTTTCGCCCTCATGCGAAACGACAAGACCGGTGCTATCGAAGACTGTAAGCCGGAACTCAAGGACCCGACGAAGGCAAAAGCCTTTATGAGCGTGCGAGGCATCCTGCGCGATGAACGCGCGATGATGGAAAGGGCGTGCGAGGTATGACGAACATCCAGCAGTATCTGACCCTTGACCTTGCGATATTCGTGACGATACAGATGGTCAACGTCGTCATCTCGACCGTCAAGTCCATCCTGACCGTCAACGGCTCGAAGATGACGGCCGCCGTCGTGAACTCCGTATCGTACACGTTCGCCAACGTCGTCACCAAGATGCTCACGCAACAGCCCTTCGAGGTCATCATCGTGACCACCATGGTCACGAACATGGTGGGCGTCTACGCAGCCAAATGGCTCATGGAGAAGACCCGCAAGGAACGGCTGTGGACCGTGATGGCCACCGTCCGCTCCGCCCACAAGGACGACGTGGAAGGACAGCTTCAGAAACGAGGCATCCAATACACCCTTGTGCCGGCTGAGAACGACCGCTGGTTCATCAACATCTTCTCCCACTCCAAGGCAGAGAGCGCGATGATTCGCGAGATACTGCACAAGTGGGACATCAGGCACACCATCGTGGAAAACCGCGCACTGCTGTGGTCTGAATAGGAAACGGATGCCGGCAGACCTCGAACATCTAACGGGGTCCGCCTCGTTTCCTGCCGTAAATCAACAGAAATAACGGCAAACCTATAGACAAGCACAGCTCGATATGCTATAATCGAGATTGTGATGTCCCCTATATGCACGAATGGCGGAATTAGGCAGACGCGCTGGTTTCAGGAACCAGTCCGTTAATTCGGGTGCGGGTTCGAGTCCCGCTTCGTGCACCATGATTGTTTGTGCTATGATACGCAACTGCATAAGATGTGCTGAGCGCATCGAATGTCATCATGCACGATGTATTGACAAAACACGGGGTGTTGGCAGAGCTGGCCGATTGCGCTTGGGTGCTATCCAAGTGGCCCGAAAGGGTCCGAGGGTTCGAATCCTTCACACCCCGCCATGCGCAGGTGTACCGGAACGGGAAGCGGGGCGGACTGTAAATCCGTTGTCTATGACTCAGCAGGTTCGAATCCTGCACTGCGCACCATTGGCGAGTAGCTCAACGGCAGAGCACTCGGCTGTTAACCGAGGGGCTGTGGGTTCGAATCCCACCTTGCCAGCCATCATCAATCACCGGCGCGTAGCTCAATGGACGAGAGCATCTAGCTACGAACCAGAGGGTTACGGGTTCGAATCCTGTCGCGCCGGCCACTATATCGGAGTATGGCTCAGTTTGGTAGAGCGCTACGTTCGGGACGTAGAGGCCGCAGGTTCGAATCCTGCTACTCCGACCAGAAAGAATCACCACCATGGTGGGATGGCTGAGCGGCTGAAAGCGGCGGTCCCGAAAACCGTTGTACGCTTAACGGCGTACCGTAGGTTCGAATCCTACTCCCACCGCCATTTTCTCACTTGACCTCATAAACGAGGAAGAATATACTGTATTGCGTTCGACGGGTGTACACCCGATTGAGCCGGTTCCCCTGCACTGATACCGTTAGCTCACAGGTCTGTAGCGTTGCACAAGCAGGGGTGGTCGTCAGCAGCCATGAAGTGCCGCGTCAGGAGCCTGAGGTCGTTAAGAGAAGGCGAAGACCGAGAGAGGGGTCGAGGGAGAAACGGGTTCGAATCCCGTCCGAGAAGCATTTACAATCGCGCAGGATGATGCGCCCTCTCCCCTCTCGAAATGCGGGTATGGCGGAATTGGCAGACGCAGTGGACTCAAAATCCACCGCCGCAAGGCATACAGGTTCGAGTCCTGTTACCCGCACCATGCTGGAGTAGCTCAGTTGGCAGAGCAGCTCACTCGTAATGAGCAGGTCGTCGGTTCGAGTCCGACCTTCAGCTCCATATCGCGGAGTAGAGCAGCGGTAGCTCACGTGGTCCATACCCACGAATGCGAGGGTTCGAATCCCTCCTCCGCAACCAGCTTGCACAGCTCGTCGGTTCCATACGGGACTGGCGGGCTTTCTTTTTTTTTTTATCGGCTATTCGGACGGCAGGCAATCACACGGATTGCCCGAACGAATCCCTGAGAATATCGAAGAGGAGGTTACAGCAAATGGCAAAAGACAGACCAGTGCCATGCATCTATTACGTCTGCGCCCACGCTGACTGCCAGAAGGGCTTCCACGACGTTACCACCAAACGATGCAAGAACTGCGACAAGTACCGTCCCCGCAAGACGGGTCGTCGCCCGGAACCCATCTCGCACAAGCGACAGAAGGACCGCGACCGCCACGACAACTGGCGCAGTGACTACTAATCAACACACAGACGAATCATGAGAAAGGAGATACGACTATGTCGAAATCAATCAAAATCAGCCCGAAACACGGGCTTAACCCATTCATCACCACCTGTTTCTTCTGCGGAAAGGACACAGGTGTCGCCCTGCTCGGGCGCATGAAGGACGACGCGGAGGCGCCACACCGCATCATCGTCGACTACGAACCGTGCGACGACTGCAAAGCCATCATGGCACAGGGCATCACGCTGTTGGAGGCAACCAACACGCCACCGGCGCCTGACATGCCGCCTGTGCAGGAAAACACATGGCTGACCGGACGCTACATGGTCATTCGCGAACCGGCGCTCCGCGATATCATCAACGACCCCGAGCTTGCAGAGAACATCATCAAAGCAGGCAAGGCGTTCATCGACCCGCAGACCTTTGAAGCCCTGATGACGCACGGCGGTCAGGACGACGACTAAACAGCAGACGGGGGCGCAAACGCCCCCGTTTTTGCTTTCCAACACAGAAAGGAGACCACATGATATGACATTCGCATTCAACATCGGCGATGAAGTCTGGTTCATCGACCAATACGGCAACTTATGCCACGGCATCGTGGAAAACAAGACCCGCCCGACGACTCACCCCAAGACGGAATACCTCCGTGTAAAGGAACGCATCGGGCACAGGGACGTACAGGCCGAGAAATGCTTCCCGACAAAGGAGCTGTGCCTGAAGGCCGAGCGCAAGCATCACGACGACGCCGTGAAAGCGTATCTCGACGACATGCACGGCAAGGACGACCTTGTCGTCTTCTGTCTGACCCACGTCGTCGCACCCGCTGAGGAATACACCGACTGGACGGCACGAGACGCAGCCGTCGCGAAAGCGAAGGAACTGGGCATCGACCTGCCCGTCCATTTTTTGTAACTGATGACCCTTCACGAGAAAGGAGAATCCAACATGATGACACCGACTGAAATCCTTCGTCTGCTCACACCGGGCGAAAACATCGAAGCCCTGTACATGCGCATCCATAACGCATCCGTCACGGCATCGCGCAACCGACAGCCGGAACTGGCCTGCGACCTGTCAACGCTGTGCCAAGCGCTGTTCACTATCATGCAGAAGGCATCCCTGTCCGTACCGACGAACCGGACCATCGGCGAGGAAATGGACGACCGCCAGATGTACCGTCTGCTCAATGCCATCCGCGACACTGCGATAAGCGGAGGTCATACGCGCACCTTCGACCGCAAACGCGTACCGGATATCTGCCGCAACGTCCTCGACCAGTTAGGCTATGACTGCAATGACGTATGGAGCGAACAGCACAGCGATACCGTCCTGCACGTCGCATGGGACAGACCGTACCCGTCCAATCCCGAGATGACCCTTCTGTACCCGACATACACGGCACAGGACGCCTTGTTCATCACCATTGATTCCCATGAAAGACCAGATGACACCTGTGACACGTTTTAAGGCGTTCTAACGGCTTTTTCTACCTCACAGGTCTTACGTATCGACCAAGACGCTAAAAACCCGTCTGAGGGCATCTGAGAGCCTCGTAACACAAAAGGGAGCGACACGAGATGTCGTTCCTTCTTTTTTCGCTGAGGCATAGCGCAAGCGCTCGCCAGTCCCCTTCGGGGTGTGCCTTACGGCACGGTTATCAACCAACACACAGAGCAAGCTCTGCAAGAACGCGGCGGCAAGCCGCCGCCGGAAGCTCTTTTGAAGAAGAGCGTTCAAGCCTCCACACCAAATCGGTGACCGGAGATGGGCGCGCAGAAAGTGAGGAATTTACCATGAAGACAACGAAGAACTTCCACGTAGCCGGAACAACATTCAACGGCCGTCAAGGCTACATCTGCTACATCAACCGCAATAAGGCGAACGCCTACTGCTCCCTGCGCCGTGAGCGCAACAACGCAGCCGACGCCAACGCCATCGCCGTTATCGGACATGTCCGTGGCGGCAAGCACGTCACGCTGGGCTATGTGCCCCGCGAGCTGGCTCGCGAGCTGGCGCCTATCATGGATGACAACCGTCGCGTCTGGTGCAACGACTTCAAGGTCGTCTGCGGCGGACCGAAGCGCACCTACGGCCTCGTGCTGGACATCACGTACTAAGAACAGAAAGGAGCATCATCATGTCTGAGGACATCATCTATTTCGACTTTTTCATGAACCATGAGCGCTTTACCGTAGAGGACTACGGGAATGGCGGTTACGCCGTTTTCTGCGAGGACAGCTTCGTCGCTGAAATCGAAGCGCCGGACAAGAACCTCGCCTACGCGGCAGCCCGCGACTACGAATGCGCACGCTGCTGGTAAGGCAAGCACCCCAAAGACCCCGTGTCAACACATGCAACCGGGTCGCGAGACGAACGCTCCGCAACTCGGGTGAAGCCGCACGGGGTCCCATCATCTGACAATCGAATACAAGAAAAGGAGACATCGAATATGGCTAAAAAGCATTTCTACGCAATCAAGAACGGACGCACGCCCGGCATCTACGCCTCATGGGACGAGGCAAAGGTACAGGTCGAAAGATTCCCGGGTGCCGACTACAAGGGCTTTGCCACCGAGGCCGAGGCCCGTGCATACATGGGCGAGGACGTCGCTCAGAGGACTGAGACAGACAACGGGGCGACCTGCGACGTGGACCTGCCCGCTGACGGGAACTACGCCTTCGTCGACGGTTCCTACAACCTCGCCACGAAGACCTACGGTTACGGAGGGTTCCTGGTGCACGACGGCGTCGAACACATCCTGCAGGGCGCAGGTGATGACGCCGAGAACGCCGAGATGCGCAACGTCGCCGGCGAGATTCACGGGGCCATGGCCGCCGTGCAGAAAGCCATCGAGCTTGGCATCGACCGCATCACGCTGTTCTACGACTACCGTGGCATCGCGGAATGGGCGCTTGACCACTGGAAGGCCAACAAGCCCAAGACCCGCGAGTACCGCGACTTCATGCACGCCGCCATGACGTGCATCCACATCTCGTTCGTGCACACGCCGGGGCACACCGGAATCCCCGGAAACGAACGCGCCGACGGGCTTGCCAAAGAAGCTGTCGGACTGAAGAGATAACGCATAAAGAAGGATATCAACATGACTTATATCAAGAACACCATCACAAGGCTTGAGGACTGGCTCAACGACCTTCCGCAGGACAACACGTTCTGCAAGGTCTCCAACCGCGTCGAGCTGCTCAACAAGACCATCGCCCGCCACGCCGAGAAGAACATCAACTGGACTCACGGGCGCAACGCGAAGATTTACATACCAAGGCTGTGCCGTACCCTCAACGTGGACAAGCACTCGCCCGGAGCACGCCGCATCGTCGGTACGCTGACGAAGCACTACCTCGAAGAGGCTGGCTACGTCGTCCACGTCATCGACCCGTTCACCATCGCATACAACATCGAATACTTCATCACCGCCTGACGCCGTCGCCCTGTAGAGTTATCCACATTTTCCACAGGGTTATCCACACCCACACAGGAGTTCGATTCGCCTCAGCATAGCTGCGGAGAGTCGAACTCCCCCATCTATCGAAATGAAAGGAGTTACCTGCTATGACACATACACTGATGAACCAGAAACGCATCCACGCCTGCGAGCGCATCGAGACGCTCGACGGCGAACCCATCGTCGGACAGCGCTGCAAACTGCGCCTGTGGAACGGCAACCAGTACACGGACATCCATACCAGCGCCGTCGCGGACTGGTGGTGCGGATACCCGTACGCCATCGGCGAGATTCGCATCGAGACCCGTAACACCGTCTACTGCGGGCAGTACGTGCAAAAGGAGGTATACGCATAATGAGAAACCCATTCAAGCGCCGTCGCAACGACGCTCCCGACATGAACATCAAGAGCCTTGTCCGCCCTCAGGGACTGGACAGGGACCAAATCGCCGAGCTTCTGCGTACCACCCCTGCCGCGGTGACTGCGTTCGAGGATGCCTACCGCACCCACGCGCTCGACGCACCCGTCGATGAGACGGACCTGTTCGGCATGAACTCCCGACAGGCCGCCGCCATGACCCACGGCGACGTGGACGAGGCGGCCGGCAACTGCATCCGCCGCATCACCGACGAGCTGGTCGCCCAGACATCGGTGTGGCACTACGTGCCTGAGGACGGGGTCCATGTGGCCTCCTTCCCGGCACTGCCCGACGGGCATGACGTAACCCGCGAAGAGGTCATGGCGCTTCCCCGCGAGATACGCCCCCAGCTCACCGGCTCGCTGGTGACCAAGGACATCGACGAGGACTCCGCCCCCGCCATCCTGTGGTTCTACGCGAAGTCGAAGGAAGCAAAAGCCAACGGCAACACCGAGCAGGCGCGCCAGCTCTACCATCACTTCCGTCAGGGTCTCGACATCCTCGACCTCGACCCGCTGACCTACGCCGTCATCGGGACCAACCCCAACTCCATGGGGCACTGGCTCCCCGCGCTGGTCGAAGCCGCCCGCGACGTCGAGGGGCTTCGCATCCCCGAGACGACCATCGCCCGCGTGCCGCTCCCCATCCTGCAGCTGACCCGCTGCGAGTACATGACCCTCACGCCGACCACCAAGCGCATCGTGGACGAATGGGCCAAGAAGGTCTTCGGACTGGAGGCGGACGGCGACTACTTCATCAAGACCGGCACGTACTCATCGAAGTTCGACTTCCGCAACGTGCGCGTGAACGACCCGAAGGAAATCGACGAACTGGGCGAGTACCTGCTGTTCATCCACTTTCAGGCGCTGCAGATGGCATCCCCGCTGTGCCGTCCGTGCATCTACGGTGTCTCCACCACCAACGAATGGGTGGTACGCCACTTCATCCCCGACACGGAGAACCGCCCGACGATTTACAAGGGTCTGCCGCTCCGCACCGAGTACCGCGTCTTCGTGGACTGCGATACCGATACGGTGCTAGGCATCCACCCGTACTGGGACCCGGAGGTCATGAAGTCCAAGTTCGACTCCGCCAACGACCCCGACAGCCTGCACGACTCAGTCACGTACCGCGCCGCCGAGCCGGAACTGATGCGTACGTATGAGACGAACAAGGACCGCGTCGCGGCCCTTGCGGCAGCGCTACTGCCAAACCTCGACCTTGCCGGGCAGTGGTCCATCGACGTCATGCAGGACGGAGAGGACCTCTGGCTCATCGACATGGCGCTCGCCGAGAACTCCGCGTTCTACCGCGAGACCGTGCCCGCCGCCCTGATGCGCCCGTCCGAGGAGCACTGGATGCCCGAACTTCCCGCAAACGAGGGATAACGTACGAAAAGAGAAAGGAATGCGAACCATGACCAACACTGACGCAATCGAGACCATGAGCATCACCGTCGACGCCCCCGAGGCCGGCTGGTCCGGCATCCGCTTCGGCAAGGAGGCGTTCATCCCGCTGAGCTACATACAGGACATCCCCGAGGACATCATCGACGCCGCCAAGACGTGGATGGCCGGCAAGGACGTCAACCTGTTCTGCGACGGGGAGGGCGAAATCTGGGAGCTGCGCATGCCCGCGGAGGACGCCACCGTCGCTATCGACGACATGGACGGACATGTCCGTACCACGAGCATCCCCACCAAGGTCTGCCTGCTGCAGCTCATCGACGGCATGCTCATGAACGTCCGAGGCTGGGCCATCTGGCAGTCCATGTGCGACGGCGAGGAAATCGAATACGAAGACCGCCTCGATGCATGGAACGTCTACATCGCAGGACGTACCAAGGGACTCGCCGACAGGCTCCGTGCCCTCCGCGACAAGCTGGCGGCGGCATGAGCCAAGCGCAAAGGACGACACGCTCCGGCATGTCGCTATCAGCCTTGACGAGAACGACCTTGACGAGCTTCGCCACGACCTCCGATAGACCGCAAGACAACCCGTCGACGCATACGCGCCGGCGGGTTTATTTTTTTGACCTAATACGCACGGCATGCGAATGACGGGCTATCCGTGCGCTCCAGCAGCACAGGCTTCGCCTGTCCGCTCCGCAAGACCCCGAAGGGTCAGACGCGCACGTCGATGCTCAATGCAGAGTTCGCATTTGGTTTTTCGTACCGAAAAAGCCAAATGCTCACACTGCATTGAGATGCGGGTGGAACCGCACAGCAAAGTCGTATCCCGGCGGGAATGCAATATACGCTCCGCAGACAAGACATCTACGTCATGGAAGGAGTTGGCTTCGGCGAAAGGCACATCGACCGCCGCCTCGACCGCAGGGCTGCGCCCGCCGGTCTCGTCGATGCGACGCGGTCTCAAATCGCTTTTGTCGGAGACGCTCCGTCAAAAGCGGGACGCTGACGTTTACGTGCGTTCCGCCGAACCCTTGTCAGATGAGATGCCCCGAAGAAAAACAGCCCACACAAAGACCTCGTAAAGACCCACTCAGGGGCTTTTTATGACCAAAAACGGGTCGCAAAAAGCCCTCGCAGCTCAACGTACCGTCGAGCAGCAAACCCAATAACCCGTTTTAAGCCCACTAAGAGACCTTCTAAAGGTCTTCAAACCGTCCACAGACGGAAATACAACAGACCTTCCAAAGGGCTAAATCACCCGCCGAACGGGTGAACGGAAGAAACAGATGCATCACACAGGTGGCGCGAAACGAGTTTCGCACCATACGCACGCGCAAGCACACAACAAAAAGACAGGCGGTGCCTGTCCGAGGGCTGTGTCGACAGACACACTGTCAAAATCATAAAAGGTACTCCTTTCTCTTCTTCATACGAACCTCGCCCCGCAAGGGCGGGGTTCAATTTTTTTTAACGAAATCGCATCCGCTCAAAACGGCATGAGCCACTCCCCCGCAAAAACGTCCGAAACGCGTTTCGTCCATCCGTGGCATACGACGGCACGGTACAGGCGCCGCATACGACGGCGCGCCCGTGCCGAACAACATAGCGGCGCTCACGCAACGCTGTTAGAAAAACAGGACAACGAAGAAATACCGCCTGCGACTCCGTCGCGGCATACGCGCAAGCGCTGAAATTCGCCGCAGACTAAGCGGCGAAAAACAGTACGACAGCAAAAAGGGCGCATGCCCTGCATTCCCCTCAGGGTGGATGGGAAGGCATCGCCGTGACACGTCACGTCTCAAAAACGAACTTGTGCCCCCGACACACTTGCCAAGGTATCGTTTCCAGCGAAGCTCCATTCGGCATAGCAACGTAATCGAAAACTTGCCAAAATTCTCGCAAGGCCCCTTGCTTCGCATTTTGGCAAGTTTCCTCCTCTGCATCATTGCGCTTCGGTGGAAACTCAACATGAGCGGTTGCACGCCATGTCGCATCAATCGTCGCGACACGCGCGACGAACACGAATCATTTCCTCCTCCTGACCCCGTCGGAAATAACATGCGACCATCGCCCCTGCGATGAATGAACATCACACCCGTACATGTACAAGGGGTGCGAAAAGGTTCTTGTTGCCCTCAGGCAAACGGGTCGGTGCGACCTCGTTTCACTCGGTGCACTACGTCCCACATCACGACGAACCTTTTTGCACCCATGCGCACAGCATAGCCGTGCAACGGGATACAACACGGAGAAAAACAATCGCACACGCACCGAGGTGCGAGACGACGACACTTCGTCTGCGACATCGTGACGACGTACGGGGCAATTGTTTTTACGCATCCGCTACGGCGCCGCATGCCCGCTCACAGAGCGAGCCTGCTTCCCGCCTGCGCGACTGCATTCGTGGCATAAGCGAGACGCTTACGCCACGATAGGCCGGCGGGAACACCGCCTGCCCCTACGACCTCTGGAGCGGGTCCTAACGACACCGCCCAGAGGCTCTCAGACGGGCACAGCGCCCATTTTCTACACGTCGTCACTTTGTGCCTAAACGTGTAGAAAATTTTACGCGCTGGTCCCGCTGATAATGGGACTTCTGATACAGCTTTCGACGATTGTCGCAATCTTCGACAAATTCAACCCCTAAAAACTAACGTATTTTCTACAGCACTTCGTGCCATATATCAGGAGAAACTTCCCCATCCCTCTCCGCGTTACGCTTCGAGGGACAAAAGGGGAAAAGGGCATAAGGGGGACTGACGCATCGTGGTCTCGAACTACGTTCTCAACCCCTCGCGGTCGGCATAGCCGACAGTCCTTCGCCCGCCTTCGGCAGGCTCACCTCTCCGCTGCGCTCCGAGGCCCTTACTCGGCACATCCGTGCCTCGCCCTGCGAACGTCCACCGGACGTTCTTGGGTGCCCTGAGATACCACTGCCGTGGCATCTACTGCATCTACGATGCAATCGCTTCGCGTACTGCGCGGGCATAGCCTTCGGCTTATCCCTTGCGGGGGCGACGATAAAGCCTTCGGCTATCGTCTATCCCCCACTCACGCCACATCATGTGCGATGATGTGGCGAAAAGCGGATACTCCGCCGAGAGCATCCGCAAGGCTTGTTCCAAGCTCACTGCACATATCTATCGGAGCGATTTCATCGCATCGGATATGATGCAGAAAAATAAACAACATGACGTGCGACTCCGTAACATAAGAAAAACATCACGACGTCGCACCACAAAGAAAGGAGCACACAACACATGAAGCAAAACAAACACCCAAAGCTAACCGCACTCGCTATCATTTTTATGGTTCTTCTCGCCATCAGTGGCACAACAGTAATATCCAACATAGCCCCGACGATAGAACCACAATACGAAACGCCCATCTCCGATACCGCGACAAATGAAAACGATAACGGTATCGAACAGGACGACAACAGAAACGCATCCGCGACACATACCGCGACTGGTTCATACGAACCAACAGAATACGACGCGGAGCTATATCCCGACATGTACCGAATCGACGGCAAAGCCATCATTCCACAGAATGACCTGCAACCCGGCGATATCGAATACACATACGATAAGTCGACTAAAACGCAATACGTACACGCACTGCTCTCCTATGAGAACTATGAATACGGAAAGCGTGACCGTGAATCTATTAGCGGCATCGACCCCATCGGATGGCCGGATAAAAACGGAGAAACTTCCGTCACGTTCTCCGACGGCACGACATATAACGGATGGTTTTGGAACCGCTCCCATCTTCTCGGACATGCACTCGGCGGTGCAGATGAAGAAAAGAACCTCGTCACTGGAACCCGTGCCCAAAACGTCGGGAAAAATGACATGAACGGCGGCATGCAGTTCGCAGAAGAAACCGCCAGAGACTATCTCGCAAACCACAAAGACGGAACGTTGTACTACTTCGTAACGCCCATCTACTTAGACGGCGAGAACATTCCGCGCTCCGTATTCGTCGACATGCGTTCCGACGACGATTCCATAGACATGCACATCGAGGTATTCAACGCGATGCCCGGCTATGAAATCAACTACATCAACGGAACGTGGTCGAAAATTTAACGTCATCTGAGACATAACGAAAGACATAACCGGCAATAATTCGACACGTAATCATTTCATGAAATGATTACGCACAACATTATCGAATAACAATAGCCCACAAAAAGACCTTCAAAAGGTCTGCTTGTGGGCTAACTCATTTGAAAGGAGGGCACCATGAGTATCGAAAAATTCGCCATCACCGGCACAAAAGACGCCGACCTCATCAAAACATGCGAGTTCCTGCTATCGCAAATCGGAACCATCAAAACCGTGGAAACCGATGCAAAGAAGCACATGCTCGTTTTCCACAGCTACGGAGACAAAGGCAGCGCCTTCCCCATCAACGTAACGGCAACCGTACTGGCTGAAGCCGTACGTCAATTCATAGCCGACACGCCGGCGAGTGTATTTGAGGAAATGCTGTCTGGATATGAGGAGAGCTACGAATATGCGTGGGAGCTATTCTCACCAGACTGGTATTCAGACGAACACGGTATCACCGATTATTCGCTATCCGCCGTATTAGCCTGCCGTCCCACTATCGTGGAATACGGCAAATAAACCACCCAAGAAAAGGAGGAACAACAATGGGATACTTTGATTTCACTTACGCTGACAACGGGGAAAACGTACGAGGCAGACGAGGCTATGTCTACATCTCGAAGGCCCTGCAGAAGGCAACCGGACTGGCAAACCCGATGCGTTTCACCAGCACGGACGAATACGGGCGCTTCGCCTTCGACATCAAGGGACGAAGCATCGAGCTGGACATCTATGCCGTCTACGCAGCACAGCTCGCCCTTGCCGACGTCATCCACGAAAGCAAGCCGATTCGACAGTACATCGAAGAGCTGCGCGAAAAGACATTCGCCGACTATCGCACCGAGAAACTGGAGGAACTGATTCGTGACGAGGGTATCCACGAGTTCTTCAGCACCAACCACAACATGCCCGCCGTCAAGCTGACGGTCAAGCAGCTCGCCAACCAGCGAGAGAAGACCATCGACTGCGAGGAGTACACCGACACAAGGCTGCCGATGCTCATCACCCGTAAAAAGCTCCCTTGCGACGTGACCGATGACATCACGGACATCGCACGCAACTGGGGCTTCGTGACCACAGGCGACCCTAACCAAGGCTGGACGCCGACACACAACCTGTACTGCCAGTACCGTCCTCGCTGATGCGCAAAAGAAAAGCCGCCCGAAAAGGTGGCTTTTCATCTACAAAAGGAGCTACACCATGGACAACAGAATAAACGCCATACTCAAAACGTACTACGACACCATCCGAAAAGACCATGAGGTCGTCTTCCTCGCCCTGTACGGCTCCCAGAACTACCATCTCGATACACCCGAAAGCGACGTCGACGCCTACTGCGTCGTCATGCCGTCCCTCAGGGAACTCACCTGCGGACTGTCCGACAACAAACCGCGTCGCTACACATTCGAGACGGGAACCGTCAAGACAAAAACCATCGGCGAAATGGCAAGGATGTACCTCATGCAATCCATCAACTTCTGCGAGACGCTGTTCACGCCATATATCGTCATCAACGGCAACTATACGAAAACGGTCATGCGCTTGAGGGAAAACGCAGAGTTCATCGCATCCGCCGACATCACGCACCAACTCCATTCCACACAAGGCATGCTGATGAGCGAAGGCGACCGCGCCAAGGACACGTCCCTCGACATGAAGACCCGTCGCAAAGCCATCGCACGGATGTTCTACTGCGACTCATTCATGCGCAAGCGCTATTTCCTGCACACCTTCGCCGACAGCTTGGACCCCCGCTCAGAACAACTCTACGGCAACATGATGGCCCTCAAACGCAACGAGCCGTGCAAGTACCCACCCGACACGGAACAGGGCCTCTATGAGGCTGTGAGCGCCTTTCAGGCACGCGCGAAGGACCGCTGGGAGTCATTCAAAACAAAGAGCATAGCGACGCATCTGGATGAGGCAGAGCAACTGCTCAAAGACATCAACCTGTGCGCGCTGCGTACCTATCTCAACCGACAATGAAAGGAGGCAATAGCCATGGGCAAGAAACCCATTTCAGACAAAGATGCCCTGCAGTTCCTCACCGAGCTGCAACGAGACCTACTGGAGGACCGCCGGACGGAGACGGCGCAAGCCGACCCCATCTACTACGGCATCCTTGACGTCAAAGAGTTCGTCACCGACCAAGACCACAGCGACAATCGCGTACTCGTCTGTGACGACGGTGACATCGAACCGCAGACAGCCATCGAAGAGGAACTCATTGATGAGAACCTCATCAATGAAATGCTGGAGGACGAAATCCTCGACACCAACGATGACGGAATCTACGTTGCAAATACCGACGCCTTTCTCGACTTCGTCGAAGAAAACGAAGACGACATCGAGACGGTAAGCGTCGCTTACATCGCATACGACGAAGTCATCAAACCCGACGCCATGTTCCTTACGCGCAAGGACGCCAAAGCGTACCTCAAGAACAACCGACATCATTACACCGGCAAGGCCAAGACGTATGCGATGACGGCATATCGTTCCCACCGATATGAAATGCTCATCGACGTGTTGCAAACGATTGACCTTGCAAAGTCCCGTATCGTTATGGCTGAAAACACCCGCGAAGCGGGCGATAGCGGTAACGATGAATAGCACTGAAAGGAGATAATGTCATGCCAAACTGGGCTTATAACGAAATTTCGTGCCAAAACAAACAGGACTTCACCCGACTGAAGGAATGCCTGCTCAACGGAAACAACGTGGATTTCAACCGCATTGTCCCCAAGCCGGAGATTCTTGACAAGATGCCGGGTGCAGGACAGAAACAGCACATCATGGCGATTGCGTTTTACCTTGGTCAGGGCAAGCCGATGAACCGCATCGAGGTATGCAACGCCATTCATGGACACTACCCGAACATCCAGTTCATCACGCCGGACAAGGACAACGCCGAGAAAATCGTCGTTCCCGCAAAAGCGAAGCAGAAACTGCTGAACATCGACATGCAGGTCCCGGAACTGATTGCTCAGGCGAGCGCCATGTCGGATGAAATCAGCAAGGAAAACGACCATTACGCCAAGGGCAAGGCATCCATGCCGCAGTTCTATCAGTTCGACAGCTACAGCGACTACGGCAAGGCCGCACTCAAGTGCCTGCTGAACTACGGATGCTTCGACTGGTACGAATGGTCGAACCGCTTCTGGGGAACCAAATGGAACGCCTGCGAGACCCACGTGGATGACGACAACCTGTCCATCTACTTCGAGACCGCATGGGCACCCGTCCCCGAACTGATTCAGAAACTGTCCGCCAAACTCCGCATGCCAATCTACATGCAGTTCTCCGAGGAACAGTTCTCCGCCTTCGCCGGCGAATACGTCTTCTTTGACGGAGATGTCATCGAAGCCGGTGACTACGAATACGGATGGGACACCGACAACCTCTACAAGACCGCATGCCGCATGCAGGACCCCGACCAAGAGTACCACCGCCTGAAGGACGGCGACATCGCCACGTACTACGACGAAAGCGACGAGGAGGACGGTCTGACGGAAGAGACATTCAACGCCATCCCGGCCACTGACCTTGAGTCGGAGATGTACCGCCAATTCATGGGCGAGACCTACGAACTCGCAACGGCACCCGCCGAAACCAACTAAACCATAACAAGGAGGAATCACATTTATGAACACTATCCCGATGACATCCAAAAAGACGCCTCAGGGCGAATTTCACATGGACATCTATTCCCGACTTCTCGACTCACGCGTCGTCATGCTTGACGGAGAAGTCAACGACCAATCAGCAAGCCTCATCACGGCACAGCTTCTGTACCTTGAATCGGTTGACCCAGATGCCGACATCAGCCTGTACATCAACAGCCCCGGCGGCTCGGTATCTGCCGGCATGGGAATCATCGACACGATGAATCTCATCAAGCCCGACGTCGTGACCATCGGATGCGGTATGTCCGCATCCATGGGTGCTGTCATCCTTGCCAGCGGAGCAAAGGGCAAGCGCTACGTACTGCCTCACGGCGAGGTCATGATTCACCAGCCCCTTGGCGGAACGCAGGGACAGGCGACAGACATCGTCATCACAGCCGAGCACATCAAGAGCATCCGCAAGACCATCAATCACATCCTTGCCGAGGCAACCGGACGAGATTACGATGAGATTGACAGGGACACGGAGCGCGACAACTACATGTCCGCGCAGGAAGCCGTGGACTACGGACTGGTCGATGCCATCATCTCGAAACATTAAGGAGATATGACATGAACAAGATTGCCATCGTCGCATTGACTGCGGTCGGCGTCGCCATCATCAGCGGTATTGCCATCGCGGCCTACAGCAAGCACACGTTCGAGGACACGCTCCTCGTATAACAAAAACACCCGTCTTATTGACGGGTGTTTCTTTTTTTTTCATCTCTTTCGATTACGTACGCCATCGAGCATGCGCTCGTAATGACCCCGAGGTATCTCGGAAGGAAGCCCCTTCTCGTTCAGTTCCTCGGTACGTCGAGCCATGACCGCCGCTTGCTTGCGTCGCTCAGCTGCCTTCTCGCGGCCGATGCGCATCTTTTCCAGCTGCTCAGCCGACAGCGTACGCTTCTTCTTCGCCGAAGATTTACGCTTCCGTCTCGCCATGGTCAGGCACCTCCTTTATCACATCGGGTGGCAGTTTCCCAGTATCCGTCTCAAGCGCGTGCTTGTACTCAAAGCAGAGCCAAACGAAAATCGCGATGTCTACCAAGATGAATACGCCCGGCGTGAACAAGACCTCAGGGAGGGACATGCCGCCGAGGACTGCCGCCCCGAGGTTGTACCCGATATGGAACACGACGGAACGCCAGATACTGCCGGTCATCGAGAACGCCACGGCCATGAGCATACCGCAGAGCAGGGTCGGAATGAAATGCGTCATCGTGCCATGGAGCAAAGCGAACACCAGCGAAGAGCCAATAAAGGCAAACCAAGGGTTCAGCTTGCTCCACGACCCGAACACGACGCCGCGAATCAAAAATTCCTCGCACAGCGGCGCCAAGCACAGCGTCAAGAACAAACTGCCGATGGCAAGCCAGCCGGTAACATCGTTCAGCTCGGAATTGTAATTGACGAACGCGGCGTCATCGAACGTATTCAGCACCCACGAAGCGGTAATCTGACCAAACAGCCAGACGGCAACGAGACCGGCCCAGAGGACCGGCTTCGCCGGCGCACCGAATACGCTACGCCCATCACCCTGCACGGGAACCGACTGCTTACGAAGATAAAGAAACGCAAGCAGAAACATCACGCCATCGGCTATCAGCGTAGACACGATGGCATTCAAACCCGTGCGCAACAAAACACCGCCGAGAACCAGATAGAAAACAACAGCTACGACGGGTAACAGCAGGTAAAACAACTTCTGTCTCATGCATTCATCACCTCCGCATCCCCTACGAAATTCACCGTGCGACGACCACGGAACTCGCTGATGTTCAGCGAACCCCAAACGACCACGGACTCAGCGTTCTGAAGCTCCTCGATACGACCGGCCTGATTCCAGCACAGCGCCTCGAACCCATACGGGAAGGAAATCTTCAGGTGCTGCTTCACCGAACCTATCGTCGTCCACTCACCATCCGACGGATGGAACGTAAAGGCGATACGGGGTTTCTCGAATCCCGGACCGAACGGTGCGTAATCACGAATCTCGCGGATGTACTCAGCGAACAGCGGAATGTCGATGCCCGAATCCGCATTGGCGTCGTAGGTGGAAATCAAGATATCAGGCGCAAACGCACGCTCATCGACCGTTGCGGAAGCACGCGCCTCATCCACCGACTTGTCAAGGAACACCGCCAAGGACTTCAGCTCTCGCGCATCGGTGACACCGATGCCGAACGCGTGCTCGTGCCCAGCAATGTAGAAGCCCTCAGGAGAGAGATTCGTAATGGCAGGATACCAATCCGGCGTACGGCCCGAACCATGGTACTTGTTGCCATCCTTAGCCAATACGAACACAGGGTCGCCCGTGTTCGTCATCACGCGGGTCGCGAGCAAACCGAGAATACCCGAAGGTGCCTCGCTGATAAGCACATACGGCGCATACGGCTGGTCGTCCTCTGACAGCTTGCGGAAATACTGGTCGACGGTCGCCTTGCGACGCTCGTTCAACTCATAGAGTGCACGGGCATCCTTGTCCGGAGTATTGCCGAAGAACACGCCGAACACGACGTTCATGTCGCCATTCATGCGCTTCGCGGCATTGAACATGGGCGCCAGATAATAGCCGAAGAACTCCTCGTCGATATCATCGGGACCGGAAATCTTGCCCATTTCCTCGAACAGCGACAACACCGTATGCAAACCACGGAACGCACGCAGATACGCCTTCGTGCCGACCATGTTGTCCACGAAAAACGGTTCGACCAGCAGACGGCAGATACCGCATGCATCACGCACCAGCTGACGATTCTCCATAACCAACGGCATCGAGTCGGAAATCGTGCCGATGCCGGCGAACACGCACAGACGGCGAATCTGCGACTGCTCGAAGCGGGACGCAAACGTGTTGGCATAATACTGCAGGACCTGCCACAGCACATACGCACCGCAGATGCCCTTGTTCACGTACGTCTCATCCAAACGGTTGGGATTGACGATAACGTCAGCACCCAAACGGGCATCCTGCTGGACATGATGGTCCGTCACGAACACGCGAATGCCCATCGCCTGAGCGGCCGCCACGCCCGCGTAACACGTGATACCCGTATCACAGGTCAGGATGGCATGGACATCCGGGAACTCGTCTTTCAGACGGCAAATCGTCTCCGGCGTGAACCCATAGCCATCGGCAGGGTCGGGACGAAACAACGCGACACGGAAACCAAGTTCCGTGAACCCCGCAAAGCCCTCGGTACCCGCGCTGATACCATCCATATCGAAATCAGGCAGGATGACGAGGAGCTTCTGCTCGTCATGAATGGTTTTCAACTCACACGCCAGCGTATGAATATCCAGAAGATTGGCGTGCACGCCATCGTTCAGCTCAGCCAGCGCATGCTCCGTATAGCCACGGCGCTCAAGGAACGTCGCAACAAGACGGTTTCGATTTATCATATTCATAAAGCAAAACCTCGCTTTCTATTTACAATCAGACTTCGTCTATGATTATCATAGCACAAAAAGGCTCATATATCAACAGATTTTTGGAAAAAATAACGCGGGTTGCAGTAAAACTGCAAGAGGCGCAAAGCGCCTCGGGAGAGGTCGTGAATGAAAATTCACGGCGGTTCTCTCCCCGTGGAATACAACTATAAAAACGAAAGGAGGTGCGTACTATGTTGACACCAAGCACTGATGTTTGCATCAGCAAGGGCGTGCACGAATACGCGATGCGTCTCGATAAGAAGAGCGTTAGCGTTGCACTTGACCGATTCTACAACACGGTAAACGCCAACAAAACGAACTATCGCATACGTGGAACACGTGTCGACCGTAGGGGTCGCACCGCCCACTTCATCGTTCGTTATGAGGTTTTCTAAAAAGACCAGCACAAGGGTCGCCGGGCTGGCGACCCTTCGCTGTCGCGAAGCCGGCTGACGCCGTCCGGTGGAAGAGGTGAAGAAAGGACCCGTACCCGAATCTCGGGTAGACCTCATGCATGATAACGGCTGTGCCGTTAGTACCGACCCATTACGGGTCGGTATTTTTTTCGTCTCCCCCCTCACCCCTTCCGAAGGCAAAAAGGCGAGAAGCGTACACGAGTGACCGCCACGGGTCAAAAATCATTTCATGTAATCATTTCGCATAATGATTTTTGCACGAAACGCCAGATGTCTCATTTGTCACACTTTTTTTCAAAACCTTTATAGGAAAAATTTATTTTTTCAATCCATAATGTTGCACGAAATCATTACGTGTAATGATTTCCTATAAATAATTTTTTTCTTATTCAAGAGTTATAAAAAAGTGTGACAAGTGTGACATTTAATGAAAACCCCCATTATTACGAGAAAAAGTACGTCTCACTTTTATTTTCAAAAGTGTGACACGATTTTCAGACCAATCTCGTACTTCCCGTATTTATCGGGGTTTTCGCTAAAATCAACATGTCTCACTTTTGTCACACTTTTGAGGCAAAAATCTGTGACAGCGCCTAAAATCGCCCGATTTTGCCTGTACTTCATCTTTTTCAGCCGAAAAAGAGGGGCGCGTGAAAGCCCACCAACGGGCATATATGCGCCCTATAAGAGACCGCCAAGAGACCTTTTTGCCCCGATTTTGGCCCTCAAAAATCATCGAAAACGAACATGCGTTCGCATGAAATTCGCCCAAAATCAAGTTCCAACGCAAAAAGTGTGACAAAAGTGAGACATTGGGACAAAACCGGAAAAATCGCCAAAACGCCTCATATATAAAGGGTTTTGCCCGGTTTTAACCCATCTTGTCTCAATTCTTGTCACACTTTTCAATTTCAAAAGTGTGACAGGATTTTGACCCATAAAGAGACCAACAAAAGCCCACCAACGGGCATCACATGGTTCCAAATACAGCCATCAACAGACCTCAAAACCCGCATGACATGCACCCCTGCGGGGGTGCCGAGAGCACCCCCAGTCAAACAGCGCATGCCAATACCCGCAACGCAGCCGCAAAGAGACCCGCCGAAGGGCTGCATGTTGCTCTTGATTTTGCGGGCTATCTCGTTTATGATAAAGACATCAGATTCTACTCATATATGAATGAATCAGAGGGAAAACTGATGTCACGATGAAATAAGAAAAGGAGGAAAATACATAATGGAGCAGACGTTCAACGAGCTGCTTCGCACCGTGACTGAAGATTATCTTGCAGGCATCGACATGGACAGCATCCCGTCTCCATCAACCATCGAGAATGAGCTGCTCCAAGCCACCAACAACGCCATTCAGGAGTATAACCTTGGTCCTCGCGACCCTAATGCCCCTATCGGCGCGAAGCTGAAGGACGCCTACCCCGACCAGAAACCGCCGGGAGAGCGTCTCCGCAAGTTCCGCGTTTTGTCGAACTACCAGATTGCCGCCATTATCACTGCGCTGCATGGCGCATGTCGTATCGCGACGGCCGGCGAAAATGCCGACCCGGATTACGACGTCGTGGCCATGTACCAATCGGAAGGCGACAATCGCGGAATCTACGTGACCAGCGAAGATGACTTCAGACGCATAGCGCGAAGCTACCACATCAGCATTACAACGAAGGACTTCACCGAGGTCATGGTCGCATTACGCGACATGGTGCCCCGCAAGAAGCTATGCATGGACTCAGACCTTGTCGCTGTGAATAACGGCATCTATGATTATGGCAACAAGATTCTGATGGATTTTGACCCTGAGCTGGTCTTTCTGTCGAAATCCCATGTCAACTTCGTTGATGGTGCGAAAAATCCAATCATTCACAACGACAATGACGACACGGACTGGGATGTCGTCTCATGGATGGACGACCTTTCCGATGACCCGGAAATCGTCCAGCTCCTATGGGAAATACTCGGTGCCATCATTCGACCGAACGTGAGCTGGAACAAGTCGGCATGGTTGTACTCCGAAAACGGCAACAACGGTAAGGGAACGCTGTGTACTCTCATGCGTAACCTTTGCGGTGCCGGGTCCTACGCTTCCATCAAGCTCAAGGATTTCGGTCAGGACTTCATGCTGGAACCGCTGACCCGTGCCAGCGCCATCATCGTCGATGAGAACGACGTCGGCACGTACATCGACCAAGCGGCCAACCTCAAAGCCGTCATCACCAATGACGTGATTTCCATCAACCGAAAGTTCAAGACGCCTATCGCCTACCGTTTCCACGGGTTCATGGTGCAGTGTATGAACGAGTTCCCAAAGGTCAAGGACCGTTCCGACTCGTTCTACCGCAGGCAGCTGTTCATTCCGATGGAGAAGCGATTCGAGGGGCGGGAGCGCAAATACATCAAGGACGACTATCTGTATCGCAGCGACGTCCTCGAATACGTGCTCTACCATATCTTGGCGGAGACCAACTACTATTCGCTTTCCGAACCCGAAGCCTGCCGTCGTGTGCTGGAAGACTACAAGGAGTTCAACGACCCGGTGCGTCAGTTCTTTATGGAACTGGAAGAAACAGCCAGCTGGACACTGTTGCCGTATGCATTCGTCTACGACCTGTACCGCCACTGGTTTCAGCGAAACATGCCGTCCGGCAAACCTATCGGACGAAACGGGTTTCTCAAGGAAATCCGTGTCCTCACCGAAACCAGCAGCGTGTTCTACAACAGCGATACGACCGTCCGCATAGACGGGCGTATGGACTACCCCGAACCGCTCATTCTGAAATACGACGTGACGGAATGGATGAACAAGACCTATCGCGGGTCTGATACCAACCGCCTGTGCACCCCGGACCTGAACGACAAATACCGTGGACTGCTTCGCTACGACACGGCCCCGGATACGGACCCGACCATCGGGGGAACCGGTATCACGCCCGACGACATTGCGCCAAAGGAGGAAACGACTGAATGACAATCTATTTCGACATGGACGGCGTATTGGTGAAATACGACCGTTCTGCCTATCAAGGACAGGAACCGCTCTTCACCGTGAAGGGCGGTCACTACTTCCGCAGACTTGAACCCGACGAACGCGCCGTACGGGCATTCCAGTTACTGAGTCAGCGGGAACAGCCCCTGTGCATCCTCTCATCCCTGACCAATATCGGCTCCATATTCTTGGAACAGTATGCTGACAAGAAGGCATGGATTGCCGAACATCTTCCGGGATTCGAGAACGAGGATACGTTCATACCGGCGATTACGAACAAGCGAAACATCGCCGAGTTCATGTTGAAGCGAAAGCTCACCATCAATGACGTGCTCATTGATGACTACAATCCGAATCTTGATGAATGGCGAAACAACGGCGGTCTTGCTATCAAATACCTGAACGGAATAAATTCCGCCGATAGTTTCTCTGGACCTATCATTGATTTGGATATGACGCCTGAGCAAATCGTCGATATGCTCATCGCAATCAATTACTCACTGAAATGATGATGGCGCATCCGGTACCATGCGGATGCGCCGACTATTGCAAAGAAAGGAGCGTGAACCGTGAAGGAACACTTTTACGATATCGAGTCACTCTCGAACGTATTCACCGTATGTGACTTCCACCCAGAGGAAAACTGTGTGGACTGTTACCACCTGATAGACGACCCCACGCTCTATCAGCAGACGCAGCAAAGCGGATTCTTCCAAATGCTGAAAGACCGCATTCTGCGAGAGAATGAAAACTTCCATGGCACTATTCGCATCTTCGACCTTGCAACGGAGGCCGGCTGTCGTAAGCTGGCTCAGACGTTTGGCGTCTCTGACGCCTATATGGTCAACGACCCGAACAGCATCAGCAGCTACGACAAGTCGTTCCGCATCGTATGCGATACGGACGCCGACTATGACGAGAACGAGCATGCCTTCATGTTCGGTTACAACTCATTCAACTATGATACGACCATGCTCGCGGAGTTCTTCTACGACGTTTTCCCTGTAGGTCAGAACGTCCGCCCGTTCATCAAGACGACGGCCAAGCAGATGCGTAATTTCAACGACTCGCTGTTTACCGAGCGATTCAAGAAGAACATGCCGTCTCGACTGACCGTGACCGGCCTGCGCGACTATGAATCGCCCGATTACAGCGACCCTCGCTGGCGCATTCGCAAGAACATGCTCTACACGGGCCGTCATCTCGATGTCGCCCGTCTGAACGAGAAGCAGTCCAAGGTCGGATTGAAGCGATTGCTCGGTATGCTCGGCTATCAGATTCTGGAATCGGATAAGCTCGGCGCCGGCGTCGACCATATCGACAGCTTGGACCAGTTGCTTGATTTGTTCGCATATAACGCCTCCGACGTCATCAACCTGCGCGAGCTGTTCCATCATCCGTTCTATCAGGGCCAGTTCTCGCTGAAGCAGGGTCTGCTCAAGACCTACCCGGAATTGATTTACGACCGCATCTACGGTCAATACAAGCCGGACATCAAGCCGAACCGCGTTCGCCGCGACCGCTTGACCATCGACTCGTCATCCGCTCAGTTCGCTACCAAGGCGCTGTGCCCGTACGACCACCTCAGCGACATTCCGACGGTATCCTACATGTACCCGTCGGAGCGCAAATGCGCAGAGCTTGCCGCCGAAGGCAAACCGGTACGCCGGGTCAACGTCTTGGAGGAATCCAAGAAGTTCTTCTATCAGCACTTTTCCGCATACCCCGAAGCCTGCGCTGCATTCGACAAGGTCTATGCGTACTACAAGAGCATCGAGGGAAAGAACTTCAACGACTCGGATTTCTACGTGCAGGACTTCGGCACCAACGGAATGCTTCCGCCTGAGCTGAAACCGCACGTTCTGTCGGAAATCGAGCGCGATGAGAACTGCATGTTCTACTACAACGCCGACGGCACGCCGTCCCGTTGTTTCGTGACGTTCTCGACAGGCGGCATCCACGGCGCGGAGTACAACCGCGACCTGTATCTTGCCGACCTCGCTGAATGGAAAGCGAAGATGTATGACATGGAGCGTGTCAAGATGCAATATCCCGACCCGCTCGACCTGCGTGACGCCAAGACCATAGAACTTGACGGCGAGACACGCAAATGGTCTGAGTTCATCCGTTCCGGCATGACCATCAAGAAGATGAAGGCCATGTCGCCCGATGAGCGACAGGCAAAATGCTACAAGGATTTTGCGGATGAACAGCCCGTCGTTTTCAAACGTCTGGATAACGGCAACACCGCGCTGAACAAGTCCTACGTCTATACGTCGGCAAGCCTGACGAACCACGAGGACTTCACCAGCTATTACCCGAACATGCTCCGTATGCTCTCCGCATTCTGGAACGAAGGTCTGGGCGTTGACCGCTATGGCGAAATCTTCGACGACAAGCAGCGTTACGGCAAGCTGATGAAGGATAAGACCAAGTCGGAAGCCGAACGCGACTTCTACTCGGTGAAGAGAAACGGCACGAAGCTGATTCTGAACTCGGCCTCAGGCGCAGGCGACACCAACTTCAAGTCGCCTATCCAGATGAACAACCGCATCATCTCGATGCGTATCATCGGACAGCTGTTCACATGGCGCATCGGACAGGCACAGACCCTCAAGGGCGCTGCCATTCCGTCGACGAACACCGATGGCCTGTATTCCGTAATGGAGGAGACGGTGAACAACCTCATCCTCGCCAAGGAATCTGCCGACATCGGCGTCGAGATTGAACCGGAGCCGATTTACCTCATCTCCAAGGACACCAACAACCGACTGGAGATGGACCCGGATACCGGCAAAATCGTGTCCGCATCAGGCGGTTCCCTTGCATGCCGCAAGGATACCGACCCGACAAAGGCACTTCCGCATCCCGCTATCATCGACTGGGCGCTCTCCGAGTACCTCGTCGTCGCCGCCCTTGGCTATAAGGATTTGGCGATTGACAAGCCGTTCGATGAGACCATCGGACGAAGCATCCTGATGTCGGCCAAGGACAAGTTCGAGCCGGCGCACCTGCTGCGCATGTTCCAGAACGTGCTCGCATCGTCACCGGGTTCCATGAACTACATCTTCGGACTGACCGATGACGCGCCTGACGCGCCTATCATCATGCAGCACTACAACCGCGTGTTCGTGGTCAAGGACCACACGCCGAACGCTATCCACCTGATGGCGGCCAACGGCAAGGTCATCACGGCCAGCATGAAGGCGAAGCGCCAGCGTGAAGGGGAGCGCGCACAGCAGAACGACCCCATGGCGTTGTCCGTACTTCTCGCCAACGGCGTGAAGACGACAGACATCCCGCGCGGCAAGGAGGCTGTGGTCAAGAGCGTGACCAATATCCGCCCGAACTGGTATATGCTCGTCGAGAACAAGAGTCTGATGACCATGAGCGATGCTCGACGTCAGGAGATTCTTGATTGCATCGACTATGACAAATACCTGCTGATGCTCAAGAACGCCTATGAGGACAACTGGCGTAACACCGCGCCGGAGCAGCCCGTGGCTGAAAGCATGGCATAAGCATCATGTTTCTGCCCATATATCAACAGAAAACATTGACAAATGCCATGGTAATACAGTACAATGAAACATGGGGGCGTCACACCCCCGCTTTCATCATGTCCCATATATGACATGACCATTTTGATTGAAAAGGAGAAATGCAACTATGACGAAGAATGAGTTTGACGCTTTACCTGAAGTGGTGAAATTCGCCATCAAGACATCTAATATGCCCATTGGCAAAATCGAGGTGAAGGACGGCAAGATTACCCTCCCGATGCCCGACGGTGCAACCGATAAGAGCACGGACGATGAGGACTGTGAACACTGTCCCGTACGCTTCATCTGCCCGGATTCCACTGCCGCCATGCCGGACGACATCCGTGAAGCCATGCACGCTGTCGCTGAGCTATTCGGCATTGACGATATTGATGATGACATCGCTGACGACGATACGGACTTCGCGGACGACGCCGCCTGCAAGAAGGCATGGGACGAGATGGACCCGGTCAAGAAGGACCGCATCGAGAAGCTCATCGAGCTTGACGTCACCGACGTCGATGCGCTTTCCAAGACAACTGGCCTTGACCATGCGATGTGTGCTTACATCCTGAGCGAGCATGGTATCGGGGTCAAGCCCGACAGCGACGGCAAGACGTTCATGGTGCCTGTCACCGGATTCGTTGCCGTCGAGGGTGCTCCCTCTGAGGAGATTGCCATCCAGATTGCCAAGCGTGTCGCAAGCCGCCTTCGCTTCGATGCCCACAATGTCGTAGACGACCCCAATGAGGTCTATGCCGCCAGCATCATGAACAGCAAGGGCGACATTGATGAGGACCGCATCTGCGCGACCTGCAACATGCGCAGCGTTCGCATGAAGGTGAACTGACGGTAACCCGCAAGCCATGACGGACGACCCGTCCCGTACAAGAAACGGGGCGGGTCTTTTTCTATCAGAAAGGAGGCACCATGCGATATATCGTGAAAACATTGACCGTAATCGGTCTCATCGCCGTGTGCGTATTTGGCACCACCGTCATCTACACCAACAACGACCTGCAGCGATTCCTGCCACAACAGTCACAAGATAAAGATATTACCGTCACGCCGGCACAATCACAGACCGATGACGACGATACGAATACGAAAAATGACGTAACGTTCCAAACGCCGACGATTTACATCGACGGGCAGCCTGTCATCGGTCAAAACGACGCGCTCTACATCCACGAGAACAACTTCGAGGTCGGAAAAACCACCTATGTTGACCAGACCATCGACCCGACCATCAAATATGATGAACAGCAGCGCGTATCGGAATATGCCGTTCGCATCACACCCGACACGGTGCTCATGTACTCATCCACGCCTGACGACGGTAGCGCGTTCGTGAACCATGAGCTGGCGGACAATGCCCCGCTTACGCTCGTGACCTACGACACATGGAAAAACGTCCTGCATCCCTACCTCAACGCCATCGCAAAGTACGTACGCGACTCGAATAACGATGTCGTTCTCGTCATCGGTCTGACTTATGACAAAGACACGGACAAGGCGCCACACTACATCGACGTGAAAGCCTTCTCGCCGCATGACCTTGGTAAGACATGCAGCGTATGGGTCACGGTATACAACTACGACCCCGACCAGCAGGTCGATTACACGACACTGACGTACTTCGGACAGAACGCCGAGACCACGCAGCCTGTGGACCCGCAGGCCGACGCAAAGGACGGTGGTTCCAATGGGTAAGCCGGAAGGGACCATCGAAAACTATCTTCGCGACCAGTGCCGCGCCCGAGGCTACATCTGCTTCAAGTTCGCACCCTGCGGCGTTAACGGCATACCCGACCGCATCGTCATCGGTAACGGGCAGACGATATTCGTGGAACTGAAGGCGCCGGGGGAGAAACCCCGCAAGAACCAGAAAGCCATCCATCGCAAAATGCGGGCTGCAGGCGCCATCGTGTACGTCATTGACAATAAGCCAGATATCGATGCGCTACTGGAAGACATATCGTCGAAATAAAAAGGCTCCCGACTATCCGTCAAAACGGATAGCGGGAGTCTTGTCGACACCAACGAAAAGCTGGAAGAAAGGAGAGAAATACTATGCCGAAAATCAAGCCTATCACACCGAAGGACACTGACGCAAAAGAGCGTTTCGCCATGAAAATCATCGAATGGCTGGCGGAACGAGAACTCTGGGACGAGGTCGCCATCTACGTCAACGGCAAACGTTATTCCGCCGATAACTACGATAAGACGAAAAATCCCCAACGGCTCCAGACACCAAAGAAGGGCGTGACCTACTACGCCATTGATGTCCCGGACCCGACCGTCATCGTAGAATACGCGAATCCCGACCTCATCACCATGACATTCGAAGGACCGCTCTACCATGCGCTCAACGCCGCAGGAAAGACCGAACAGGCGTTCATGGACCTGTTCAACAAGCACGGTCTTTACTTTGAATACGGCTATGCATGGTCGCTGTCCGCCTATGAAAACTAAAGGAGGCGACATCATGTCTGATTACTTTTCCAAACAGATTGACACCGACAACAGGCAGGCCATGGCGGAGTTCCTCGCCAACCATTTTCGCTATTACACGATGAACAGCTGGAACCGCCTGACGTCATACGCCAACAACGTGAAGATTCACAACCTCGGCCTGTCATCGGAACAAACGAGCAAGGCATACGACCTCTTGCTCGATGACGGCATCGACATGTCCCGATTCTGGGACAGCGTCCATGACATCATTCAGGATTTTCTCTACGAGACCGGCTACACCATCGGATTCAACGGCCGCTCCGACGGCTACATGGTGCTTTACGCCACCGAACTAAAGAACGGACAGCGCGTAACGCTGGCACGTGGCGTGGGTGACTACGACATCGAAGAGCTTCTTGACCCCGATGAGTGGTCGATGAATGACCTCAGGCAGAAAACCACGCTGGTGCAAGCCTTTGACCGTGCCTGTGACGACGTCCGCGACCTGCTCATTCACATGCTGGAAACCGGTCACGTGGAAACCGAGGTCGAGACCAAGGTCGTCACCATCGAGCACCGCACACTCACCTTCTGATACAAAACGAATGAAGCCCCGTAAAAACGGGGCTTCATTCCAGAGGGAGTTGCAAACATCGTATCTCTATCAACCATGGTTATCATACTACGAAACACGACGATTTGTCAACTGATTTCAATGATAAATCGCCTCAAAAATGAGAATAAAGGAGGACGTTCACCATGAATACAAATACCTGCGAAATGCACCGCATGCTGTGCTTGTCCACGGCGCACCTTCGCGAGTCAACCCGCAACCGACTTGACGAGATGTCCGACGAGATGGCCGATAACGGCGCATCCGACATCATCGTCTACGAGAAACACGGTTACGGCTGGTTCCTGCCCGTCGATGAGAACATGGCCCTATCCGTGCTCAGCAAAGACACCACGGAGTTCCCCGACCTGTTCGAAGCGCTCCGCTTCGCCTACTATCAGGGAGCGGATTGGCTCATGCTTGACGCCGACGGACAGACGGTCTCATCGCTGAAGACCTATTAACCAACACGCAACGACTTTAAGAAAGGAGGGATGTCATGCCTATTGATTTGACTGCACCGCAACCGCAGTTGCCCTGCGATTCCTATAAACTCGTGCAGCTGCATGACTATCAGAAGTTCGCCCATGACTTCATCCTGACGCACCCCTACGCCGGGTTGTTTCTCGACATGGGCATGGGCAAGACGTTGACAACGCTCTCTGCGCTGTACGACTTGAACCCCAATGGCAATGTGCTCATCGTGGCACCGAAAAACATCGCTCGTTCCACATGGCTTGATGAGATTGCCAAATGGAAACTGCCTTTGCGTACGTGCTCCTTCGTCGTCAACGAAAAGGACCGTCCGCTCAGCAAAGCCAAGCGCCACGAGCTTTACGAAAAGGCGCAGACGGCACCGCCGGCCATTTACTTCATCAATCGCGAACTGGTCTGCGACCTTGTCGAGCACACCAAGCACTGGTGCTATCCCATCGTCGTGCTTGATGAAGCGCAATCCTTCAAGACCTATAACTCCGCAAGATTCAAAGCCCTCAAGAAGGTCCGTCCGCAAATCCAGCGTCTTATCGAGCTGACGGGTACGCCGTCGCCCAACGGGCTGATGGACCTGTGGAGCCAAATCTACCTGCTGGATGAAGGCGAGCGTCTCGGCCGCACCATCACGGCATATCGCAACCGTTTCTTCTATCCGGGCATGATAGTCAACGGCTATCCGGTCAAATGGATACCGAAACCGGGTGCGGAACAGGAGATTTACGAACTCATTTCCGACCTTGTCATCTCCATGAAGAACACGGCGTTGACCCTGCCGCCACTGACGATGAACAACGTCTACGTCCACATGGAGCCGAAGGAGAAGAAACTCTACGACGAGATGAAGAAGGAATACGTCCTCAGCTTCAAGACGGGCGTTGCCGAAGACGATGTCGTGGATGTCATCGCGGCTAACGCGGCTGTGCTGTCCGCAAAACTGCGACAGATGGCATCTGGCGCCTTGTATGTCGACGATGCGCATAACTACCGCATCATACATCGTCGCAAACTGGAACATGTCGCATACCTACTGCGCAGCACGTCATCACCGGTCATCATCGCATACCATTTCCAAACGGACAGAATCATGCTGGAAACCTACCTCACGTCACTCGGGTTCGACGTCCAGTCGTTCGACGGCTCAGCCGGCATGATACGCGCATGGAACGCGGGGCAGATACCGGTCATGCTGCTGCAGCCCGCATCCGCCGGTCACGGATTGAACCTGCAGGACGGCGGTCATACGCTCATCTGGTATACCATCCCGTGGTCGCTGGAGGAATATCAGCAGACCAATGCCCGCCTGTACCGACAGGGACAGACCGACCCCGTCGTCATTCACCATATCCTGACCAAAGGCACCATCGACGAGCAGGTACTCAGAGCAATCGACAAGAAGGACATGTCGCAGTCCCAGCTCATCGACGCCGTCATGGCAGAATTTTAATAACAAAAGGAGGATGCCCATCGTGTCCGATTCAACCAATGTTCCCACACCGGTCTCCGATGTCATCGCAAAGATGAACGAAGTGCTTAACGCACTGGATACCAACGAATCAGTATCGGATGTACGAACCCTTGCCGAATACGTCAAGGGCATGCTCGATGCAACAAGTACGGTCGAGACCGAACTCGCGCAGAAAGGCATCAGCTTGGTCGACGTAACTAACGCCGACCCCGCACATATCGCTGATGCCCTGCCACCCACTATCGTGGAGGCAGCATATAGAAAGCAGGAGCTTTCTTATCGCATGCAGGACGCACACGTGCATGTCATTGACATGCACGAAACCTACGCGTGCGTACCAGACCCAGAAGCGATGCAGTCGTCGGATTTTGAGGAGATTGCTCGGCGTTTTCTTGATGACTATGACTGCAATTTGAGCGAAAATCAGCAATGGGAGAACGTGATTCTCCAATATGCAAAGGATTTTCGCTTTGACTGTATGTCGTCCTGACCTATGCAGGTCAGGGGTCGTTATACAACACGATTCCCCCAACCGTCCTTCGGGCGGTCGGGGGAAACACATTAAGCAGATAAGCGCCGATGTTCCATCGGCCGATTGCCTTTTTGAAGGAATGTAAACTGCACATTCCAAATCAATAATTTTCAACGAAAAGGAGTTGGTACGTATGTTCAAACACAATACTTCACCTGACAAGTCAGGTATCCACAACGTGACACAGAAGGTGTCACAGAATATCGCAAAGGCAAGGACTTGGGCTGGTAGCCACAAGCCTCAGACGATTGCAATCATCGTGGTGGTAATCCTCGCAGTTGGTGCAATCGGAGTTGGCGTTGCCTATTCCGCTGGCGCTTTCGCACCGCAGACCAAGCATGCCGCAACCACAGTCGACAAGTCTACTGAAGAGGAGACTGTCGATGTGACCCTTAATGTTACAGCCGACAACGGCTGGGACGAGAACTCCACACCCGCTATCGCCCATATCGAGAGCGAGAACAACGATGTGGACTTCTACCACGCGGTGACCCCTGATGCCGAGGGCAACAAGGGCACTTCCACGGTCGCACTTGCCGAGGGCGACTACACCGTGAGCTTCGTCAGCCCTGTCAACTCTGACGGTTCCGCCTTCGACATCTACGACACGGGCGCTCCTGTCGACATCACCGTTGATGCTGACGCGAAGACCGCACCTGCAGTCGACTGCCCTATGACGCAGATTCCTGCTGACCAAGTTACGGACGAGATGCTTGCACACATCATCGACCAGACCAAGGACGCCATCGAGAAGGGTGACGAGACCTTGAAGGGCGATGCTGGCACTGGCATCCTCGACAAACTTGAGGGCAATGTCGCGCAGAACCCGAACGCAAGCGACGAGACTAAGCAGGAGGCAACTGACGCCGACAAGGAAGTCGATGTCAACAAGGAGCCTGCTCAGACGACTCCGCCTGCTACGACTGACAACAGCAACACTGGTTCTCAGTCTTCCAACACTGGCAACCAGTCTACCAGCACTGGTTCTTCGAACTCTGGTTCTACCAGCACTGGTAACTCTGGCAACTCTGGTTCGTCTTCCAGCAAGCCTTCTCAGACTTCCAAGCCTGCCCACACGCACACTTGGGTGAACCATACGGCTACCCGTCAGGTCTGGGTGAGCAACTGGGTTGATGTGCCTGACTACGGTACTCAGCAGGTTGCTGTCTGTAACAAGTATATCTTCGCTTACGACGGCTATGCCACTACCGACATCAACGACGCCAAAGCCCATGCCCGTGCGTTGCTTATACAGGGCGTACCTGAAAACTACCGTACTGAGCCTGTCTACGAGACCCAGACGGTTCAGACTGGTTCCCACAAGGAGGACCACGGTTCCTACACGACCGAAACCTACGTGGACTACGTGTATTGCAGTTCGTGTGGTGCTCGTCAGTAGCACCACTCCCGCCTAAGCGGGATGCGGGTGCTCGCCAGTAACGGGTGACATAGCCATCAATAACGACGAGACCATCACGGCACGTACTGTGTTCGGGCATAGCCCTCACAGACCCGCGCGCTCCCTTTCGGTCGCGTGCAGGTGTCCGTTTCCCGAACAAGGGGAGCGTCCGTATAACGGATGCTCCCCTTTATTTTTACGCGAAGGGCAATAGCATGTCGCGGCGTTGCCGCGGACCATCAAGGGAATCATAATCAAGGCTTGCCATCGAAAATACGACTTAACGAACGCAAGCCGACGGTTTCCAAACAAACTGAGAGGCAATTTAAGACCCCGAAACAGACGCGTTGGCATCCTTGTACCAACAACCAAATAAAATCGCTTCTAAGCATAAATAAACGCCTCTATCCCGTATAACCGACTCCCGTCGGCGAGAGCCGAAAACGCAAAACCGTATAACGAAAGGAGGAACACACCCCATGCGCTACTTCACATCCGACCTGCATCTGGCACACCCGTTCGTCGCCGCGACGCGCGGTTTCTGGAAACCCGGGCAGAAGCCCGACCGCGACATCATCGAGGAGCCTGACGGCATCAACCAACTGCGACGCGAGCTGTCGGAATACCGATTCAACGAGATGGTCGACACGGAGGCCCATGACAGGCTCATCATCAGACGCATCAACGCCGTGTGCGGTAAGAACGACGACCTCTACATCGCGGGCGACCTGTCCGCCGGCGGCCACAAGAGCCTCCGCCGCGCCCTGTACCTGCTCGACGGCCTGACCGTACCTCATTCGCGCATCCACCTGATACTGGGAAACCACGACGGCTTCCACATCCGAAACACCAACGCGTACGACTTCGCGTCCGTCTGCATCGGCTCCATATCGGACAACCTGTTCCTGACGCTTGCGAACGGCATGCCCGCCATCATCTCGCATACGCCACGCAAGACGTACATCGAACGGGGAGTCGAGCTGAAGGACGCCGCATCGAACTCGCTGGACAAGACATTGCTGAAATATGCGACCGACGTGCCGGACAATATCGTCCATCTCTACGGGCACACCCACGGGAAATCGCCCGACGAGTTCCATGACGGGACGAGCATCAACATCGGACTCGACGCGTGGCGCCTTCGCCCGGTATCCGAGCGTCAAATCATCGAGACACTTGCGCAGATGCAGGCGACCGACTGCACGCAGACCTGATTGAGACGATAATGCGCCTCACGGCGCGAGCATGCGTGCACGGACCACATCCGGCCTTCCGAAAAGCGCCTGACGGCGCCGGAAGCGCTATTGAATGTGGTTCCGAAAACATAGAAAACGCCTCGTGGGAAAACCTGCGGGGCGTTTGCTTTCGCAAACAAAAGCCACGCCGTGGCTTCGAGAACGATAGTAGAATCCATGGGTGAGATACCTTGCGGGTGCAAACGTAAGAATATTCGAATCCATGCAGAACTCCAGCAAGAGTTGCACCTCTTGCGGTCTTACTCTCAGACGGATGACCTCGAAAATCATCGACAGTCGGGGTCCGGGTTGCCAAAAGGGCAGTCGCGGACGGAGTAAGACCTATTTTTTTTCAGGCACGCACACCATGACGCCAAAAGGCGTCCGACAGGTGACGTGCTGACGGGGTTCATGACAAGCATTACCCCACGTCAGACGCCTATTTTCACTTGAAAATGAGTAGAAAAAATGAGATAATAATGTATACACATAACAGGAAAGGAGGCAATGTCAACTATGGTGAAACGAACCATTACTCATGATGAACTTGCTGCTCTGTGTGAGGCCCGCGATACGCTCTGCGGTTATTGCGAAGCCGATGAATGCGAGAAGTGCATCGTCACCAACCTAATTGACGATGCATACAATGAACTGGAAGATGACGAATCATCTGATTAGAAAGGAGACTGGAACATGAACGTTATCAAACGCAACGGAACCGAAGTTCCGTTCAACCCCCAAAACATCATCAACGCCGTGACCAAGGCCAACAATTCCATCGACGACGTATCCAAGCGAATGTCCGCGCTGCAGATTCGCGTCATAGAGGAGCAGGTCGAGAAAAAGCTCATGACCTTGGGTCGTGCGGCACATATCGAGGAGATTCAGGACCTCGTCATTCACGCCATCATGGCGCAACAAGCGTATGAGGTCGCCCAACACTACACCGAGTACCGTTACAAGAAGGCACTCATCCGCAAGAGCAATTCCACCGATGACGCGATTCTCGCCCTCGTCGATTACGAGAACGAGGACATGAAACAGGAGAACTCCAACAAGAACCCGCAGATTGCATCGACACAGCGCGACTACATCGCCGGCATCGTGTCCCGTGACATCACATGGCGATTGCTTCTCCCTGAGGACATCTCGGAGGCACAGAAGCAGGGCATCCTGCACTTCCACGATGCCGATTACTTCATGCAGCACATCCAGAACTGCAGCCTCATCAATCTGGACGACATGCTGCAGAACGGCACGGTCATCACCGACACGCTGATTGAGAGGCCCCAGAGTCTGGCATCTGCCGCCAACATCGCCACGCAGATTGTGGCGCAGGTCGCATCCAACCAATACGGCGGTCAGACCTTCACCCTGTCGCATCTGGCACCGTTCGTCGACGTGTCCCGCCGAAAGATTCGCTATCGCATCGAGGACGAGCTTGCCGAATGCGGCGCCTGCCTCAACGACAAGCAGATTGCGTCCATCGTCGAGGACCAGCTGGCCTATGAGATTCGCTCTGCCGTGCAGACCATCCAGTACCAGCTCATCACGCTGATGACGACCAACGGCCAGACGCCGTTCGTGAGCATGTGCATGTACCTCGACGAGGTTCCCGCCGGACGTACACGCGATGACCTTGCCCTGCTGATTCAAGAGGTCCTCAACCAGCGCATCCTTGGCGTAAAGAACAAGGAAGGCGCTTACGTCACGCCCGCGTTCCCGAAGCTCCTCTACGTCCTCGATGAGGACAACATTCACAAGGACAGCCCGTACTACTATCTGACGGAACTTGCCGCCAAGTGCACGGCGAAGCGCATGGTTCCCGACTACATCTCGGCCAAGGTCATGCGCGAGATGAAGAATGGCGATGTCTACCCGTGCATGGGCTGCCGCTCGTTCCTGACGCCGTGGCGCGTTCCTGATGAGAAAGGCAACATCGCCAATGCCGGCAACTACGTTCCCGGACAGCACAAGTATTACGGCCGCTTCAATCAGGGCGTTGTGACCATCAACCTGCCTGACGTCGCGCTGTCGTCACATCAGGACATGGATGATTTCTGGCGCATCTTCGACGAACGTCTGGAACTGTGCCATAAGGCACTGCGCATCCGCCATGAACGTCTGAAAGGAACCACATCGGACATCGCGCCGATTCTGTACCAGCATGGAGCTATCGCCCGATTCAAGCCCGGTGAGGTCATCGACCCGTTGCTCTATGACGGATACTCCACGCTGAGCCTCGGCTACGCCGGCCTCTACGAGTGCGTGAAGTACATGACCGGCCAGTCCCATACGGAAGAGAACGGCAAGACGTTCGCTCTGCAGGTCATGCAGCACCTCAACGACAAGTGCAACGAATGGAAGGCAGCCGAGAACATCGACTACTCCCTGTACGGAACGCCTATCGAGTCGACCACGTACACGTTCGCCCGCAAGCTGCAGGAGCGCTTCGGCATCATCAAGGACGTGACCGACCACGAATACATCACCAACAGCTATCACGTGAACGTGCGCGAGGACATCGACGCGTTCGAGAAGCTGCGCTTGGAAGGTGAGTTCCAGAAGCTGTCCCCGGGCGGTGCCGTCTCTTACGTCGAGGCGCCGAACATGGAGAACAACATCCCCGCCGTGCTCAAGATTGTCCGCTGCATCTACGACAGCATCCTGTATGCGGAGATTAACATCAAGAGCGACCACTGCCAGAAGTGCGGCTACGACGGCGAGGCCAAAATCGTCGATGACGAGAACGGCAAGCATATCTGGCAATGCCCGAACTGCGGCAACACCGACCAGCGCTATCTCAACGTGGCGCGCCGCACTTGCGGCTATATCGGGACCCAGTTCTGGAACCAAGGCCGCACGGAGGAGATTCGCGACCGCGTACTCCACGTATCGCTTCCCGAGTTCGACGACGCCGACGCCGCCGGCAATCGACCGCGATAGGCGACGGTCCGCATAGACGCAGCAAAAGGGGCGAACCATCTGACGACGGTCGCCCCTTTTGCTACTGCACCTATACCAACAACAGAAAGAAGGTATGCATCTATGATAACAGATAAAATCCCGCCTGTCCATATCGGGCAAATCATCAAAGACGATGTCGCCAACGGCCCCGGCATAAGGCTGTCCGTGTTCCTGTCCGGCTGTCGCATCCACTGCAAAGGCTGCTTCCAGCCACAAACATGGAACTTCTGCTTCGGACACCCCGTCACCACTGACATGTACAACGACATCATGGACGAACTGTCGAAACCGCAATATGACGGCATCACCGTACTCGGCGGCGAACCGTTCGAACCGGAAAATCAGCCGTTTTTGCTGAAACTGCTCCATGACCTGTATATGCGCTATCCGCACATGTCGACATGGGTTTACAGCGGATGCACATTGGATGAGCTTCGCGACCCGTCATCGACGCATCATACGGATGACACCGATGAGATTCTCAGCCTCATTGATGTACTTGTCGCCGGTCCGTTTGAGCTTGACAAGAAAGACATCACCTTGGCTTGGTACGGGTCATCCAACCAAAAAGTCATTGACATGACACGCACAAGGGCCGCTTCGTACCAAAAAGTATACGAATATGCACCCAAATCATAACGAAACGGCGTTGAGCATTGACAACAGTCATACTCAGCGCCTTTTTCTTTCACAAAAGCCGTATATGCGACGACCGCACTTCGCTACCAGCACATCGCACTGACCGGCACGACATGTCTCGCACGACAAAACCGTGACATTATCATCAGACACATCATCGCAATGCACAGAAGACGTGCAATGATGCTTCCCCTCACGGTCAGGTGCGACACAATCTATGGACCCGTCCATGACCTTGATAAACAACATGCCACGTCCGATATAACACGCCTTGAATATCAGCGACAAAACAATGAGGCCGACCATGACTGACAAAAGCCACAAATCGCGCTCGATACCGCCCATAGCCGTGCCGGCGACCATGAAAGCACAAAACCAAATGCCTACGTCCAAAAGACCATTGACTATCGTACGGTCGTGCTTCCTGAGAGCATACAAACGGCGACGAACACGCCGACGCTCCGCTGATGACGGCTTACGCCAACCATTCCCACCGTGAATGGTAATCACATCTCATCATCCCCTTTCACCTTCATAAGAAAAGAGCTTTGCCCTTGCGAGCAAAGCCCCTATCTGTGCCTCAATCCGTATCGTACGTATCAATCAACAGGAATACGCAAAGCGGAGTTCGCGTAAATCAGATTGACATTACGAATCTGATTGAAGTTTGCCAACTCATCCACCGAGTAACCAAAAGCTGCGGAAAGAGATGTCAATGTATCACCCGGTGCAATAAGATACACATAGACACCATCTTCTGTCTGTATGACTCTCGACGAATCCAAACCCGCAGCTTCGAGAGTCGTGGAGAACGTCGGGTCATCTAACGAGCCTTCCGGTATGGCGACACCGAGGACTTCGTCCTTGCTGTTCTGTGCCAGAACCAAATCGTCAAGATACGACAGGGACGCATCCGCATAACGGTTGTAATACGTACCCTGCAGACCAACCAACTCAGTGGATGCACGGTCCACCATGTTGTGATATGCATTTCCTGCCGTAGTACCAACAACACCCAGTAGCAAAAGCCCAACGACTGCACTACCGCATATCAAAGAGATTGCCTTGCCACCGGGTCTACTTGGACATTTGCCCATTGGCGTTCAGCCTCCTTTCTTATCGTATTTCTCGGAAATCCATTGATTTACGAGATAAAATGTGCTATACTAATTATACGCCAGAAAGGCGAAGATTTCAAGACCTTTCCTCTCATATACGAAAGGAACGGAGGTATGTTACCCCAACATGCGTATATGCCCTGATTCAGGGTTGTTACGACCGCATCGTCAGGTCGGATGGGAACCAAAACGGTGCGGTAATACTAAGACGCAGACTAAGACTAAGACTAAAATCAAGGAGGACTATTTACCATGAGCAATCGAACGATTAGTACGAATCAGTTGACGCCGGGGCGAATCTTCCTCGTTCGCGGTAAGGTCGGATTCTCCCGACTGACTTCCCGAATCGAGGGCGAGGAGCTTCAGCAGGACATCCAGCGCCGTCGCAGCAAGGGATGGCTGCCTATTGAGAAGCCCTACACGACCATCACCATCAATCAGGCTGAGGTCATCGTGAAGGACCGCAACAACATTCAGCCCGAGGAGCAGTATGCCATCGAGTCGCTCTACATGAGCAGCTCTCAGCGCGGACAGGGAGGTTACTCCTACACCGCCAACAACAAGGGCACTCGCTCCCTTCCTTACATCGCAGTGACCCGCGCCGGTGCGCAGGGCGTTGTCGACCAGATTCAGCCTGAGGGCGAGCTGGCCAACGGACTTGATGTCACGCTTGTTATGCGTGTCTTCAAGGGCAAGCCGAACATCGGTGTGAGCCTTGACGGTGTCATCGTCAACGAGCCGATTCGTTACTTCGATAACACTCGCGCAGGTGCCGGCCTTGACGGCTTTGGCATCACGTTCAACCCGCTGGCTCCGGGAACTCTGCCTACTGCCGCCGAGAACGACAACGGCTACAGTGCAGACCAGCCTGCTTATGCGGGTCATGAGGACCTTCCGTTCGTCTCCGAGGGAGCGGCTGCCGCTGGCAACACCGCCAACCCCGTCGCACCTATCGGTGCGATGCCCGGAGCGACCGGTACGGCGCCTGTGACTCCCGTAGCACCTGCGGGCAATGCGATGAACGCGCCTATCAACCCGATGGGAACTGCTCCGCAGAACGGCGGGATTCGCTATGACCCCAATCAGCCCGGAAGCGAGAATCGCGGGTACTAAGACTAAGACATAGACTTGACCCGGCAAATCATCGCCACTGCCTGCCGCACAGACCCATCCTCTGTGCGGCTTTTCTTTTATCTACAGAAAGGAGGTAACCACATGAAAATCAAGGACTTCACCGTCGGACAGCCTGCATACCTACTCGAAGGACGGCATGGCCGACTCGAAGGGACAGACCGCATCAGAAAGGTCAATGTCCTGAAGGTCGGACGCGTCTACGTAACCATCGACGACTATGGTCGACGCTTTGGCTTGCTGGGAAGTCGGGACCCATATCTCTCCGAGGTATCCCCCGTCACGATGGCGGCAAAACTATTCCTTACATACGATGACGCCGTCGATGAGATAAAGCGGGAAACCCTCATCAGGAAAATCCACAGCGCACCGTTCAAGTCCATCTGCGACTGCACACTCGCCCAGCTTGAGCAAATCGACGATATACTTTTCTCTGACAAGGAAGGCGAGCGATGAATGACGACGAATGACATAGAACGCACTTTCCGGTTTTCCGGCATCTATTTTCCCGGACGCAAACGCCCCATGTCCATCCTCATCACGTTGTACCTCATCCACGACAGCAAAAATCGACCCGTATTCGCCGTACGGGCAAATGCCTATGGACTGAAGAACGCAACAGCCATGTCCATCGCATGGAACATCGCGAAACAGCATGATGGGATGGCCAAAACAGCAAAACCGCTTCGCGATAACCCATTATTCGCTGAACTGTATCGCCTATACAATCTGTATAACCGAAACGACCTGCATGCTGGAACGCCAGCACAGGAAGAGGCGATACGGCAAGCCATACACGATGGAAAACTGAATGACCCCACGCAGGTCGCCATCGTCTCCTATCTCAAATCGCTGCGTCTCTACATAGACGAGACCGTCCGTGACGCGGCGGGGGAACCCCACCGCTACGGACACGGGAGAGTATATGCTGAGATACCGAAATACGACCTTTATCGTATCCGGCATCTCATCGAAACCGGCAACATTCACTACGAACAGAAAGCATAACAAGGAGGTGATAGTCCATGCCGACCATAAAACAGGTCCATAGTCACTATCAGACATTTCTGTCCAATCCAACTATCCAGCGACTCATGTCCATCCCCAAATGGACTATCTCGGACAAGGACAAGCGCCCCATCAGCATGTACAACCTGCTTTACCGCAATCAGGTACGAGGCGCACAGACCGACATGCCCGGAGACATGCTCGAACTGCCAAAGCTCATCGAACGGTTCAGCATGCACTTTCCCGGCGAAGGCATGATATCGAACTTCGTATTCTACCTTGATGTCATGGTCGATGACATCGTCATTCTCGACATCGAGCCGTCCTGTCCATCGACATTGAAACGAGAGTTTCTGCAACTGCCGTACCTCTATGGCGAAACCTCGCTATCCGGCAAGGGCATCCACTTGGTCTTTCCGAAGCCCAAGAACTTCGACAATTTCCCTGCCGCCGCCAAGAAGGTCGCCATGAAGGGACCCGGCAAGCACTACGAGATTCTCATGAACCATTGGGTCACGTTCACCGGACGACCGCTCGGGCATCCTGTCGGCAAGAATCCCGAAAACCAAAAGCCGTTTGAGCTTCTGTATGCAAAACTCGCCATAAAACAGAAGGAAGCGCAGACCGCAGAACTGCATCTCGACGCGCAAAGGCTCAAGGACGACATTGCCGAGATTCCTGATTCGGACTACATCATGGACATTCTGCTCCGTCCGGCCAACGATGTCCGCATCAGCGTGGAACAATACGATGGCGACATGTCCCGTTACGAGTTCGCATACTTCGGTATCAAGTATTCTCAGCTGGCAAATCTGCTGTCCAGCACGCGAATCAAAAAGAACGGGCACACTTACACAGCCGAAGACTATATTCGCCTTTTGTATGCCATCAGCGTTCAACAGCTGCCGCATCGTGATAAGCACGACACCGTACGTCAGCACATGCCATGGTTACTCTATGAAGCAACGCAAATCGTTGGGCAGCGCGCCAGCGAAAAGAAAAAGTAAACCCGAAAGGAGGGATTGCCGATGGGGAAATCGCGCAAAAACCGAAGGAACAAACCGCGCATGGTCTATAAACCGAGAAACACCCGAGACATGCCGTCAATCAACAAGACCATGCAGGACGACTTAATCGCGCTCGCGCACAACAGAAATATCGTCGATGATGCCAAATTCAAAGCCCTGATACGGCAATACGAAGGTCGCCTCATGGACCAATACAACCGAGCGCTTGTTCGTAAAGGCATGCCTGACATCTTCGACATGGCCGATTACGATGTCATAGACATCGCACGCATCATGGTCAATAAGGACGGCATGTTCCATGTTCAGCTCTCTGATGACCAGTGGCGCGACAGCGAGGAATATCTCAACCAGAACCAATGGATGGCATTCCTCCCCTGTTTCCCCTATGGAATACTGTCGTATGCGTCGAAAAACGGCGTCTACTTCGAACTCAGACATGTAGACGCAGAGCGCCACATGATGGACGTTCGCATCGTGCGCTATGCCATAAACGGTCAAGAGCTTTGCTTCGGCGATGACATTTACGCCACAGTGGATTTCGAGCATACCGACAACAGTATCGAACCGAACATCATGCTCAGCCCACGCACCCGAACTTATATGGACCTGTACACCAGTCTGAACGCTGAACGCAAGTGCACATGGAACAAGTTCGACTCACAGGTGTGGCGCAAACTTATCATGGACAAACGCGACATCGTCAACATGAATGAGCATCTGCAGGACATGAAAGACCAAGTGAAGCAGTTTATCTACCTCATTGCCCTTGTAAACAGCATCATCAACAAGCGTTCGCGACATGTCCAGTCAACACCTGCCGGGCAACGTATCACGACCGATACGGCCATCATTTTCGACAAAAACGATTACACGCCGGAAATGAATATCCACGCATACGGGAACCTGATACTCATTCGTTCCGTGTATCAGCCCGTCGCTCCGATTGCCAACATCAAATACACGACGCCCTCATGGCATGTACGCGGTCACCTGCGTCACTATAAAAGCGGGGTCGTCACGCATGTCACGCCCCATACGCGCACGCGACATGGGCTTGAAGATGATGGCATATCACCCAAAACAATTATCCGAATCGAATGCGATGACGACGGCAAGGAGGGATAATCACTGACTATCATCGCGTTTAACCGATATCATCGGGTCGACGGCAAATCCCAAGCGCCGACGACATAGGAATATCCAAACCCGATAACCAGAAAGGAGACAATAAACAATGACCGATTTTATTCCTACCGCGTTTGTGACAGGAATCATCGCTGTCGTATGCCTCGTCGTCACCTTGCTCGTTTTCGTTGCGATGTACTTCGCAAAACGAAACGACACGACAACCGCAATCAGCCTCGATAACGACGGCGTAAAACAAGTCGTAAAGACCAAACCGACTGAATGGTTTCGCCGACGCATTGTGTGCGCTATTGCACTCGTTATCAACGTCATAGCCCTTGCATCCATCATCGCAATGGCCTTCGTCTACAACCAAGGTGCGCAAAAAGGCATGACAATGGATAACTGGAAAACGATGAATCTTGGCGAAATCGTTACGACAAACGATAAAACGCCTGTCAGTCAAACGCTTCCAAACGAACGAAACGGCGCCATCGTCATTCTCTACAAGTACAACTGCGCAGATTGCGAAGCCATATACGACCAGTTGAATGACGCTATTAAAGACATTGACGCCAAAGACGTCTACTTCGTTGCGTCTTCATCCGAAACCGGACAGGACCTCATCGAGGAAGGCGACATCCAAACTGCGCCGACAGGCATTTATCTCAGACATGAGGCTTTGAATAATGGCGCTGCCATTACTCACATCCCTCTTTCCACATCAAACGGCAACGAAACCATTCTCGATGTCGCAGCGCTGAAACGACTTGTTCTTTTGCAAAGCAACGAAAAATAAGGAGGGTTGCCCATGTCAAAACCGAAAAACCGCAATGCGGAACGCATCAAGAACGGAAAGCAACCGCACAACATCTGCAAAACTGCGAAGAATAAGCCCTTCATCGGGAACAACGTCTTCACTACCGAAGACATCGACATCGTCAAGCGATTCACCGAGACGTATCCCGATGACTGGACCCTGCAGGAAATCAAGGACATCCTTCCCAACACGCATACGCTGAAGAACGTCAGCAACTTCCTGCTCAGGATGTTCCCGCAGCAGGTCATCGACGAGCACGCAGCCATGCCGCAGCCCGTACGCGAGACTGCGGAGCCGAAAAGCAAACCGAACACGAAGCCCACGAAGGAAGAACTCGCCCGCATGCGAATCGACTGCTGGGTTCAACAGCTCTTCCCCTACCTCGGCCCCTCGTATACGAACTATCCCGACATCATGCGCAAATACACCGGCCTCGAAGTGTCGAACGACGAGGTTATCGCCCATGCGGCAAAGCTGGGCGTTTCCTACATCGAGCCGATATGGACGACCACTGAGGACGAGCTGCTCATCGACTGCAAGGACGACCTGCTCACCGACGGCAACGCGGACTGGCACATCTACACAGATACCTTCGACACGAAACGGTCGAAATATCAAGTTATCAACCGCATCAGCCTGCTTGAGCAGGCGCTGCTCACTCCTGAAGACGAGCAGACCGACGATACGATTGACGACACCACCACAGAAAAGGAGGACGACGCTATGAACAATAACACTAACACCGATACCACCGTAACCGATAGCGAAAAGAATCGCGAGGACTTCCGTAAGCTCAGCGACATCCTGATGAGCCTCTCGCCCGACGTGACGCTTCACATCGACATTAAGTTCCCCGACGGCATGGCCATCCGCTTTGACCGTGAGGCGAAAGGAGGGAACTAATCATGATGTATCTCATCCTCGGTCGCACCGGCTCCGGCAAGACCCATCTCGCCAACCTGCTCGAGCGCCACGGTCTTTCCCGTGTGAAGTCCCGCACAACGCGAGCGCCTCGCTCCGAGAACGAGGACAGCTATATCTTCGTCAGCGAGGAAGAGGCAGCCGCTTGCCAGAACCGCATCACGGATACCGTCATCAACGGTGCTACGTACTACACGACGCCTGACGACCTTGTTGGAAAGGATTTCTATATCATTGACCCCATCGGCGCCAAGAAGCTCGCCGAGGCGATACCCGATGAGACATTCGTCATCCTGTACGTCTCAGCCAAGGACGATGCACAACGCAAGGAACACGCCACAAACCGCGATGACGCTTATACGTCAGAGGCGTTTGACGCGCGTGATGCCAGCGAGGACGAACAGTTCTCTGCGTTCGAGCAGCAAATCAGCGATTCCACAGACATGAGTGCCATGGACATCCCCGATAACGTGCGCGCAGTGCATGTCATCGTCAACGACTACGCCCCGGAAACGCTGCGAAACGAAGCCATCGCTCAGCGAAACCAGATGGTCCTCGTTCGTCGCATCGCGACGCTTGTTACCGATGCCGCCGCACAGGGCGTAATGAAGTCCGACGAATCCGGCCATATCCTTATGCACGACCGTGACGGCAAGGAGACATGGCACAACGCCGAAGATGTGGCGCTTCTGCTACTGCTTGACCGCAATGCGTTCTATGGCTTCATGTGCACCATGACGGTTCGTTCCGACCGCATGTCCGCGCTTGACGTATAACGCAAAAATCCCCGACCCTACACGGGTCGGGGATATCGTTTCACACCTATGACATTGCGCTTACCACGGAACCGGTCTGCCAAAGTACAAGTAAACGCAGATGATGGCGACAGCTACGATGCTTCCTGTCACGATATATTCGGAGACACCGCCGACGGAATATAGCTTTGCCCAATGACGGCGTTTTACCTTCGCACCTCCGCTATACGAGACATAGCGGGAAATCGGGTAGAACCAGCACACGCCGCCACGGCTGAGCGAGTCCCAGAACAAATGCAAGGCATATCCGAGAGCGGCCCACCACATGGGTGGGAACGCAAAGCCTGCCAGAACGAATATCAGCGGAAGCCAAATCGCATGGGTCCACGTGCGATGTTCCATCGGCAGATGGATATATCGCCCCAACATCGACCGCTCGCTGTCAATATCGGGCAAAAGCGTACCGATATAGAAAAACACCAGTCCAAGTCCTATCACGGCAGATGGGTCGATGCTTCCGTATTGTGTAAAGGCCGAAATAACCGCAGTCGTAGCGGGCGCAAGCGCCCCGACAGGCGATGCGACTGGCTGTTCGGCTAACGTCATCATCCCGGTGGAGAGAATCGCCAAAGATGCGGTGTTGACTATCAGATGGTCTCTTCCAAGCATAGAAAAACCCCCTTTCCGTTAATCATATTGCTGTCAGTATACCATAAATATGCTGATTTATCAATAGATTTAACGTAAAAGGGCACGGACAGACGGGGTCCGTGCCCCGAGAGGGGTCATAGCCAGATGCGTCTGGCATATCAAACGCGGAAAGGAGTGAATCACATTATGCTGTACGATGAAGCGACCATGACCCGACAGGAAATGGACCAGCTGGAACAGGAGTACATGGAACAGAAGATGCTTGATTTTGGTCGTCTTGCCTTCTACAGCGACAAGTTCGACCATGACATCGAAATTGCCATGGCTCGGAATCCCTCGTGTAACTGCGTTCGCGTGCCGATGCGATAAAAAATCCAACCCACATCTGCCGGCACGGACGCAAATCAAATCATTCAGAAAAGGAGACTGTTTATCATGAAATTTGACAACGTACTTATGACCTGCGTCCGCAAGGACCTCGAAAAGAATCTTATTCCCATGTTGCTCGGTGAGCCGGGTATCGGTAAGTCCTCGTGGCTGATGGCACTTGCCGACATGATGCACACGAAGTGCTTCGTTCTCGCCTGCAACCAGCTTGCCGACAAGGCTGACTTGACCGGTGCCAGACTGGTTCCCGTTACCGATGAGGACGGCAACGTCAAATCCTACAAGCAGGAGTTCTATCCTCACGCCGTCATCCATGACGCCATCGAGTATGCCAACGAGCATCCGCATGAGACTCCCATCCTGTTCATGGACGAGTTGAACCGTACGACGCCTGACGTTACGTCTGAGGCGCTGTCCATCCCTACCCTTCGTGCCATCGGTTCCGTTCATCTTCCGAACAACCTTCGCGTGGTCATCGCCGGCAACGACAAGGGTAACGTGACCTCGCTGGACGAGGCTTCCATCTCCCGATTCGTGCTGTACCGCACCCAGCCAGACGTCGAAACGTTCATCAGCGTAAACCCTGAGCTGAATCCGTTCGTCCGCAACGTGCTGAACGCGCATCCCGAGTGCATCTTCTGCAAGACCATCGGCGACATCACCGCGACCAAGAAGGACGACGATGATGACAGCGACGACGATATGTTCATCGAGGACATCATCGACGACGGCGAGACCATGCTGCAGATTACCACTCCGCGTACCATCTCTGCCGTCAGCAATTGGCTGAACGCCTTCGACAATCAGGAGCTGATTCAGATGCTCACTGATACGCATACGGTGGACGGTGCCGAGATATCCATGCTTCAGGAGGCCATCGAGGGTCACATCGGCGCTACGATGTTCTCGACCTACCTCATGGAGGAGATTGCCCGCAACATCATGAACACCAACAACCAGAGCGCAACGCTTCAGGTCGGTAAGCCTGCGGTTTACGACACGATGAAGTCCTGCGGTGACGTCAACGCTTTGAATGAGCTGATTGACGACATGTCCGACAATGACCGCTCCGGCTGCTTGCTGTACGCTTTGTACGAGGCGCAGGACAACACGCCTTACATCAAGGCTCTGTCCGCCAACATCAAGACGTTCACGTCCGGCGACATGAAGACGCTGATGAAGCTCTACGGTGCCGACAAGCTGGACAGCCAGAACGTGCAGGCGTTCCTTGCAACCAACTCCCCGATTTCGCAGAAGCTGAGCGTTATCTTGGAGTCTTAATCAGAAAGGAGATGACAGCATAATGCAAATCACAAACCAGAAACCCGTCGAGCTGTCCCCAGTGTATGACGCTGTCATCACGGGGCAGTTCGAACCGGTTGATTACCTCAAAGAGACGGTTATCAAACCGCTCATGACGCCACTGTCTCCATCGGCTCCCGTGCAGTTCTCTACCAACGGGAGCCAGCTGGATGAAGACAACCTGACGCAGTACGTGCTGAACTGTCTGACTGATACGTTCGACGCTGCCGCTGAAGCCGTCGCCAAGGATATGTTCCACAAGACCCTTGTCTACTTCGACAAGACCAGCGACCTGTCCATTCAGGACTTGTTCGCCATCCAGTCCGCGGTGAAGGAGCAGCTCCCTGCTCCGACGGCGCAGGTCGTCTATACGCCGGCCACCGACGTCATCCCGGCATGCCGTGAGTTCCTCGCCGGTATCTGCACGTATGACAAGCTGTTCGCGTCGCTAGACTTCTACGCGCGCCCGCAGGTGCTCGGCTTCTACTTCGCCAACTCGACTGAGTTCGACAACTTCAAGACGTGGCTGAACGGTGAGCTGCAGGTACTCGGAAGCGCCCTTCCGCAGAACACCAATAAGCTGTTCGCTGATTTTCAGGCGCTGAACCTCAACGGTCTGACCGAGTCGCTCATCCTTCGCAACGATGACAACGAGAACAACGACCCTTGCAGCTTCGCACGTACGCTCGTCGCTCTGATGATGAAGTACACCAAGGCGACATCGCCTGCGCTGTATGGCGTCCTTCCGTTCCAGCTCGGTGAGCTGTATTGCCCGAAGGCTGTCGTGTTCGTCAACATCGAGCGCCACAGCCGTGCAACGGCAAAGCAGGTCGCTGATGAGTGGCAGATTATCAACCAGTCTCAGCAGATGAAAATCAAGGTCGTATCCACCAACAAGCTGAACAAGCTGACTGGTGCGGTTCGTGCCATGAAGAAAATCTCATCTGGCGCCGTTGCCGCCAACATGGCGCAGAACAACCCCGGCGTTGCCCGTGCCGCTCGCGCGAAATTCCGCAAGACGCAACCGACACAGACCGACTTGGTTCGAATCCTTCGCCGTGTCGTCAAGAAGATGGCTACTGTCGCAAAATCCGAGAACAGCTACAAGTCCGTCAAGATGTCCTTTGCCCGTCCGAACCGACGTGACCCGGACAACTTCAACTTGATGGGTAAGCTGGTTTCCACGAAGTACAAGCCCGACATCCATATCTATCTGGATACGTCAGGTTCTATCTCCGAGCGTAACTATCAGGATGCCATCAAGGCGCTCATCATCATGGCTCGCAAGATGAACGTGAACCTGTACTTCAACAGCTTCAGCCATTGTCTCAGCCAGTGCTCCCACCTTCGCACGAAGGACCGCTCGCTCAAAGAGGTCTACGCCGCCTTCCAGAAGATTCCGAAGGTTGACGGCGGCACCGACTACGAGCAGATTTGGCATTACATCAATGCCAGCAAGAAGCGTCGTCGCGAACTGTCCATCATCATGACGGACTTCGAGTGGACCGCACCGAACCGCTATGTCAAGCATCCGAAGAACCTGTTCTACATCCCTATCTCGCATACGGATTGGCAGGGACTGACATACTGGGCCGACAAGTTCGTCAAGAGCATGGCTCACATCGACCCCAACTGCAGAGCAAGACTGCTCTTTTAAGCGCTTTGGGAAGTCTCTCGCCACATAGGCAAGCCCCTCGTCCTATGGGCGAGGGGCGAGGGGCTTTCCGAAGCTATTCTTTTCAGCGGATAACGAATGGTCAACCCACGCCTTACGGCAGAAAAATCCCACGACCATCGCCGCTCAATGAGCTATCAGAAAGGAGAAATACACATGGGAATAAGCAATTTCACCGGTAATGGCAACAACACCGGAAACGGCAACAATGCCGGTGGTAACGGCGGTGGTTTCCCGTTTTCGGCACCTCAGATGCCCAACCAGACCAATGATGATGCGACTGAGTATCTCATCAATTACAATGAACGTTTCAAGACCGCAGGGAACGCCATGTTCCGCGACGCCATCGTCAACCAGACCATGGCCGTACTTATCGGCAAGAACAAGCCGAACGCCCTGCTGGTCGGTTCCGCTGGCGTAGGCAAGACGAAAATCGTCGAGGACATCGCCTACCGCATCGAAAATAAGGACCCGTCCGTGCCGGACAAGCTGGCAGGCTATACCGTGTGGGAGCTTCCGCTCTCCAACATCGTGTCCGGTTCCAGCTACGTCGGTCAGCTTGAGGAAAAGCTCAAGACCGTCATCGAATTTGCCTGCGACAAGGCAAACAAGGTCATCCTGTTCATCGACGAGATTCATCAGCTTGTCGGCGAGTCCAGCGTCTACGGCAAGATTGCCCAGATTCTGAAGCCCGCACTCGCCCGTGGCGACATCAAGGTTATTGGCGCCACCACGTTGCAGGAGTCCTCGCAACTGATGGACGACCCCGCTCTGAATCGTCGATTCTCTCGACTTATCGTCGATGAACTGACACAGGAGCAGACCGTTGAGGTGTTGCGCTGCGCACTGCCGGGCTACTTCGCCCACTATGGCAACTGCATCAGCGTAAACCAAGACATGTTGCCGACCATCGTCGCCATCGCCGACCAATACGCGTCTGCAGGCAACCATCGCCCCGACACGGCTCTGACGCTGTTCGACCGCGCCTGCGGCGACGCCGTCATTGCCCGTAAGCAGAAGGAGCTTGCGCTCGCAAACGACCCGACCTTGCTGGCGGCACTCAAGCAGAACCCGCTCATCCCTATCACGGAGAAGCAGATTCGCACCACAGCGATGCATCTCATGACCGGAAATGCCGTGCATGAGAGCTTGGACGTCGACTCCCTGCGTGCACGTTTCGCCCGCATCAAGGGTCAGGACGACATCCTCGCGACCATCGTAGACCGTCTGAAGCGCAATGACTCCAACCTGTTCCCTCGCAAGCGTCCTCTGACCTTCCTGTTCGCTGGCGCATCCGGCGTCGGCAAGACCGAGGTCACGAAGATTATCGCCGAGGAGATGACAGGCGTGAAGCCCATCACGCTGAACATGGCGGAATACCACTCCCCTGCATCCATCAACCGCATCATCGGCGCACCTGCCGGTTACGTCGGTTCCGAATCCCACGCCGAACTTCCGTTTGACACGCTGGAGTCCAACCCCTATCAGGTCATCCTGCTCGATGAGTTCGAGAAGGCAGACCGCAGCGTACAGCGCCTGTTCATGAACGCATTCGATGAGGGCAACATCAAGACCTCAAAGGGTCGCACCGTTGACTTCTCAAAGGCTATCATCATCGCCACGACCAATGCGTCCCACACTACAGGCGCAACCCATGCGCTTGGCTTCGTGAGCGTCGGCGACAGCAAGGCGAACGCGCATCGCAACACCGTCGACACGCTTGCCAACTGGTTCGACACGGAGCTGCTCAACCGCTTCACAATGATTCTCACGTTCCACGAACTGAGCCGTGACGTATACCGCGACATCGTCGCTGACATCTACAAGCGCGAAATCGCTCGTATCAAGCACGAATATCGCAGCGTGAAGATGGCAGATGAACTTGACGACGCTACGCTTGACACTATCGTGGATGAGACGTATGTACCGAAGTTCGGTGCGCGCCCTGCCGGCCGTGCCGTACAGGACTACATCGAATCCAACGCCATTTAACGCAGAAATACGGAAGGCGGGCTTTACGCCCGCCGACCGTGTATCTGAATCAACATACATGAAAGGAGACAACCAAAATGCCAGTTATTCTCAATGACTTGACAAAGAATGTACCTATCAAGGTATATTCGCCTAAGTTCTTCGACTCCAAACTCACCGGCACGGGTAAGAAAATCGGACTTCTCAACGAGGCCCGCAACCCTATCCACATAGACAAGTCGCAGAACACCTCGAACGAGAATATCAACGTCTACAAACACCATTACTCCAATGGTCAGGCTGACGTGACGTTCGTTCCGTTCTATATCATCACACCCGATGCTTGGTCTTACATGACCCAGTTCAATCGTCCCGACCTGCAGGACCTTACCTGCTTTGCTAAAAAATCCAACACCGGCGGTCAGACGATGAAGATGTACTGCTCGATGGACGTTCACAGCATCGTGCTGGAAGAAATCGTCCCTCAGTATAAGAACGCCCCAACCAAGAAGAATCTGACGGCATGCTATCAGCTCTTCTTCTGGTGCATCTCCGATGATGCAGACCCGTCTTGCGAGCAGGCATACGACGTTGACCGCATGGTCTACAATGCCCGCTATGGCGCAAACAACAACGCCTTCGCTCAGGTCATCACCTGCAACCCGATGCGCATGATTCAGAATGCCATCGGCACGCTAACCACGGAGGGTTGGACCGTCGACTCTCAGGCAATTCAGAACTTCATGCAGGACTACAGCCTCTACGATGGCATCTGCCGTCGCAGCGAGCAGTGGCAGACCACGATTCACGAGCTTCTTGACACGTTCTTCAAGAGTGTCGCCAACAGGCTCAGCAATGGAGTCAACAAGAACAATGCCCTCAACGAGGTAAGCCGTGTGCTTCACCGCATCGAGGACTACAACGTTCCTTTGGACCTGTACCGCAACATCTACCACAGCCTGTCTGCGAACTTCCATGCAGACGACGCCACGGTGCTCTGCAAGCAGAATCTGAACCTGTTGCTGTCCGATACGCTGAACAACCTCAATCAGAACAAGGCTCAGCTGACTTGCCTGCCGACCCCGGCAAAGCCCGTCCAGCTCGACTCGTACTTCTCCCGCGAACAGCGCGATGCAATCTCGACTACCGAGCCGCTCGTCCTTGTTCAGGCAGGTGCGGGTACCGGTAAGTCCACAGTCGTTCTCGCGCGAATCCAGTACATGGTCGATTGCGGAATCCCTCCGCAGGACATCACCGTGCTGAGCTTCACCAATGCTGCCGCCGACCACATCACGGACAAGAACCCTTACGTTCACTCCATGACCATCGCCAGCATGATTCACACGATTTATACGGCCAACTTCAAGGGTCACGAGCTATCCAGCATTGATACCATCATCAACTCGCTCGACATCTACTTCCCGAACGACGACTTCGCCTATGACTTCCGCCGTAAGTTGCAGAGCGTTCAGAAGAACGACCGTGACAGCTTCACTCGCATGAACAACTTCATCGAGCGCCACTACGACGAGGTCATGAAGGTGCTTGACACCATCGGCCAGACGTCGCTTGAACTGGAAATCATCATCTGCTACCAGCAGATTGAGAACCTTGTGGAACCACCGGAGGTTCAGAGCCGCTACCTCATCATCGACGAGGTGCAGGACAACTCCATCTTCGAGTTCGTCTATACGCTCAAGTACGTCGACAAGCACAAGGAATCCCTGTTCATGGTGGGCGACTGCTCCCAGACGCTGTACGAGTTCCGTGCATCCAACCCGAAGGCACTGAATGTGCTGGAAGGCTCCGGTGTGTTCGCTACGTATCAGCTGCAGACCAACTACCGCTCGAATCAGGAGATTCTGGACTTCGCCAACGTGACGCTGTCCAACATCGAGGCGAACCAGTACGCTCACATCCAGCTTCAGGCCAACAGCTTGGCGCCGGTAACCGAGCAGTCGTTCCAAGAGAAGGTCCGCCTGCATTACGAGCAGTTGAGCCGTATCAGCGAGTTCAACGATGCGTTGCACGGCATCTTCGCAACCAAGCTCTACAAGTACATCGAAGAGAAACTTGTCGCTGGAGAGCAGATTGCGTTCCTCGCATACACGCGCTTCCACGTGAACCTTATGCGAGAAATCGTCGAGAAGATGTATCCCAACGCGACGACGGCGAACCTCGTGCCCGACAAGGTCTACAACGCGACTGTCTTCTCTGAGTTCATCAAGCGCTACTGGGGAGACGTCAAGTTCGTACCGAGTCGTTCCATCATGGTTATCATCTCGCAGGAGATTATCCAGCGTCTGGACTCCCTTGTCTACGACAAGAACAAGTCACTCAACCATGTGAAGAAGCTGATTTCCGACTGGGTCAACGAGAATCGTGCCACGGTCGGCGTATGGCAGAACGAGCTTGCCGCCGGTCGCATGTCGCAGGACGCATTCCTGTCCAACGTGCGAAACAACATGTTGCAGTTCGAGATTAAGCACAACGCCATCCGCCAGTCGCTGGTCAGTGCCCGTAACCAGCAGAACAAGCAGAACCAGAACGTCAACACGGCGAACTTCCTGTTCTCAACGATTCACAGCGCCAAGGGCTTGGAGTTCGAAAACACGGTCGTCCTCTATCAGGCGAAGAACGACATGGACGAGGAAAAGAAACGTATGTACTACGTCGCCTTCACTCGCGCCATGAAGTCCGAATACATCGTGGCTTACGACACGGTGGTAACGCCTAAGATTCAGGCTGACTACGAAGCCATTCTGGAAAATCTGCACGACAAGGCACAGGGCAGCCAGCTTCAGCAGGCTGACCGTGACGTCACGGTCGTTACCACCGGCGAAGAGTCCACCGAGGACATCCTCGAAGCCATCGAAGAGACGGCAGATGCCGTCGCCGATGACAAAGCTGACAATCTCCCGATTGCCGAAATCAAGACTGGTGCCCTCGCCATCAAGGCACCCGCCGAAATCGTCAAGGTCGACACGACTGACGACGACAACAACTAACCATCAGGGCGGGCGGCAACAGACCGCCCGCCTTTATCTATATCAAAGGAGACCACCGACAATGAACGATAAAATCCTAAAAGGAGACATCTTTTATATACGCAGCTCTGACACTGTTCCCCCGATAGGATGTGAGATATGGTCGGACCGTCCTGCGTTGGTGGTGAGCAATAACACGACAAATCAGACTGCAGGCGCAATCGAAATCGTGTATCTGTCCACCTCGATGCACAAGCGTCCCTCACCTCTCCACGTCCGTGTTCAATCCGGCAACCGCAATGCCATTGCCATGTGCGGACAAATTCACAGCGTCGACAAGAGCCGTCTTGTACAAAAGCTGGGTTCCATCACACCGAAGGAGCTTGAGACCATCGACAAAGCCCTATGCTTCTCGCTGGGAATCCAGCACGAGAACTATCGCTCCCTCTTCAAGAAGTGGGAGAACTACATCCGCGAGTACCATATCCCCGTCATCGAGGAAATCGAATCCATGGCGGCCGCCACGATGGATGACGCATTCTCTGTCCTCAGGCGCCAGATTTCCGTGCTGACGAAGGAACGGGATGGTTATAAAGCTCTCGCAGAGGCCCGAGAGGAACAGCTGAATGCAATTCAGTTGCAAAATATTCATACCGAATAAGAAAGGAAATTATTATGTCTATCAATCTTGGAACCCCAATCAAAACCAACTTGAAGCCGGAACTGTACGCTATCACCCCAGAGATTGCAGCACAGTTGCTCCGCAATACCGAAGACAATCCACGTACCGCCACAAAGGGCGTCTACTATCGCTACGCTGAAGACATGCGCCTTGGACTTTGGCAGCCCGGTGGTGTCGATATGATTGCTATCGACCACAACGGTTGCCTCATCAACGGTCAAAATCGTATGCAAGCAGTCGTTGCCAGCGGAACCACTCAGGAATTTTGGGTGATTCAGAACGTTGAGCCAGACTATTGCGATAACACCGACAGCGGCAAGAAACGTCGTCTGAAAGACTACATCAACATCCGCACAAAGCAGAAGAACTGCGGTGTTACCGACATCTTCGAAACGCTTCTTCCTCGTATGTACACGTTCATCCACGGAAGCGACAGTCTCGGAAATGCCATGAACGCACGCGGACATCGTAACGTAAGCATATCTCGTTCACAGGCACTGTCTGTGCTCGAAGAGAGCTTCGACGAAATGTTCTACTATGCAACCCGCGCAAAGGGTATCTGCAAGGCACACTTCGAGAACAAGAACCGAGGATATGTCGCCACTGCGCTCATGTTCATTAACAAGCTCGGGCAATCTGACCGACTGGACGAGTTCTGCCATCAGATGGATGCGGTAACCACGGAACATCCCGCTATCATTGAGACATGGGCGCGTCTGCGCACCGTGCAGGAGCCAGCAAGGGCGATGAACATCGACGTACAGAAATACGTCATCTTCACCATTTTGGCTGCATACGAGTTGTTCCTACAGGATGACACCCGCATGTCACCTCGACAGATTACCAGCAGCATGAACAACCTTGGCGATGTTGCCTACAAGTACGACCGTCTGTTTATGATGAAGTACAACGACGGCGCAGTAAACCCCAACTCTTTCGCGTTGAAGATGCAGGCGCAACTCAGAAGCTAACAACGCATAGCGCGCATAACAGGCGCCCTCTTCACAAAGAGGGCGCCATAATTATTCAAAGAAAGGAGATGTGCCATGCATTACGACGCCAGACAGGCAGTCAACAAAGACAAAGCGAAGCTCGTCGATAACACCATCCGCCTCACATCGGCGCAAATCCGAGACCGCTACGGCATTCGACCGGGCCTCATCACCCTTGAGACGGTGCGCATCTACGGCACACCCTATGAAATCGACATCAAGCTCGTCGCATCCACCGATGACGACGCCACACCTTGGTCCGAAGCCGTGCTGTTCCGCTACGGACACAAAGTCGCCGTGACCGAGGTCTGTGACGAGTTCTTCGGCACATGGGAGCTTGCATACGATGAGGACAGCTTCACCATCGAGCTGACTCGATAGGCTTGCCCGTACCTCATCTCACACAACAGAAAGGAGGAAATCACATGCCACTCGCAGACCGCTGTCGTCCGAAGACATTCGACGACATGGCTGGACAGCAGCACTTGGTCGGTCCCGGCGGGATTCTCCGCAACATGGCCGACAACCACAACCTGCAGTCCATCATCTTCTATGGCCCGCCCGGAACGGGCAAGACCACCGCCGCGCTCATCCTCGCGGAAAGCGCAGGAAAGCCGTTGCACAAGCTCAACGGCGTATCGGCGAGCACCAAGGACATCAAAGCCATCGCCGATGGCGCACCGGACACGGGCTGTGTGCTGTACTTGGATGAAATCCAATACTTCAACAAGCGCCAGCAACAGACCCTGCTCCCCTACATCGAGTCAGGCGTCATCACACTCATCGCATCCACGACGGAAAACCCCTATCACGATGTCTACGATGCCATCCTGTCTCGATGCATCGTCGTCGAGTTCAAACGACTCACACCGGACGATATCTATATGAGACTCGTAAATGCCGTTTTAAGCCCCGAAATCGGTTTAGGAAACATCTGTACCGATGTACTCCATTTCGTAGCTCAGATAGCCTCTGGTGACGTCAGACGGGCATTTAACACCGTCGAACTTATCGTCGCACAGTACGGAGACCGTCTGGACACCGTGACGATTGACGACGTGAAGGCCCTGCTGCCGTCTGCCCAGATGGCAGGCTTCGACATGGACGGCGACAATCACTACGCTTACATCGCCGCCCTGCAGAAATCCATTCGAGGCTCCGACCCCGATGCCGCCGTCTTCTGGCTCACCAAGCTCCTGTCGGGAGGCGACATCATCAGCCCATCCCGTCGCATGCTGGTCATGGCTTACGAAGACATCGGACTGGCCGCGCCGGAAGTCGCCGGATATGTCCTTGCCTGCGTGCAGTCAGCCGAGATGCTCGGCTTGCCCGAAGCATACAAGCCACTAACGCAGGCCGCTCTCCTGCTCGCGCTGGCACCGAAATCCAACAGCAATGAACCGGCGTACATGAGCGCACAGGAAGACATCCGCCACGGACTCGGAGCGACTGTGCCAAAGCACATCAGCAAAGAGTGCCCGCCGGGATATGTCTACCCGCACGACTTCGTCAACCACTGGTGCCCACAGCAGTACATGCCCGACGACCTCATCGGACGGCGCTACTACGTGCCGGGCGACAACCAGTACGAACAGGGTCTCGACGCCTACTGGAAGCACATCAAGTCCCTGCCAGCGACGAGACGCAACCGATAACCGAAAGGAACGAAACCCATGCCCCGCTGTCTGCTCATCACGTCTTCCGACACGAGCGACATCGACGACTGCACCGAATACCCGGACGAGGACGCTGCCAAGGCCGCCATGGTCGAAGCATATAACTCGTTCATCGAGACATACGCCCCTCAGGTCGACGACAGGTTCTCAGGCGTACGCGACGACAACGCGTTCGCCGTGACGGAGACCGAAACGCGTTTCTGGAAAATCTATCCCTTGTTCATCCCGTAGAGGGGTGTATGTCCCACCCATATCCACAAGGAGGTATAACCATGTCCTATGGCTGCTGCTATGAAATCTCGACGGACCCGTGCCTGTACCCCATCGGACTGCTGACGCCCGATGAGATTGCCAACGACAGACCGTACGGCGTCTATTCGGCAATCACACCCGATGACTGCACGAACATCGTCGACAACTTCCTCGAATCGCTCATCGAAGCCGGCGCGACCGTGCGTGAGATGACCGATGAGGACTACGAGGACTCGACGTCTTTCGGCGCCATCGCCATCATTGAGTTCCCACCCGACTTCCGCGAACGTTACTTCGAGAACGCCTACCGCGCACTCAAACGCAAGGTCGACAACCTCTCGCTGACGACGTTCGCCACCGACAGTGCCGAAACGATGTCTCTGTCGCAGATTATCAACGACGAGACAGAACTCGTGTACTTCGATTCCACGTATTACACTGTCGATGAATTTATCCGTGGGATGATGCCCGATACGCGATACTTCGTCGCAAAAGACAACGCCCTTATCATCGACTGAAAGGAGGGAACCGACCCATGCCAAGCGTTTCCACCATTCTGATTGTCCTCACCGTTATCGCATGCGTTCTCGCATTGCTCGTCATCGCGGTATGTCTCGCTACAGCCACACGGCCCAAAAGCGCCGTGGAACAGGCATACGAAGACAAGATGCAGATGCGCTATCTCAAGGAACACATGAAGAAACATCCGCGAAAACGCAAATGACCGCATAAAAAAGGCACTCGAATCAATCGAGTGCCTTTTGTTTTATATGTCGGCGTATCGCTCAAAATCACAATACTGTTCGATTGGATACCGGTTTTTCGAAATCAGGTCGTACTCAAAACGAATCCAGCGCTTATCCCGAATGAACCGTATGTCGAAGATGTACATACAACCAAGACGACATCGCATTTCTTCAAATAAGTCACTGCCCGCACCACCCAACGAACTCACTTCCCCGTATGGCCAAACCCGCCTTCACGCTCGACGTTCTTCACACGGAGACCCTCAACAGGGCGAAGCACCTTCTGGAACATGCCCTGACCGATACGCTCACCGGCCTTCAACTCCACATCATGGAAGTGGAAGTTGTAAAACGCGAACATGATGTCGCCATCATTGTCCAAATTCCCGTAATAGTCACGGTCGATGACACCGATGCTGTTCGACATCACCAGACCGCGCTTAGCGGGACCGGACGAACGATTGGCGATGATTAAGACCTCGTCCTCTTCCATCTGCGCACGGATTCCGGTATGCACCAGTACGGGCTTGATGTCACGCACCGTCTTGCGCAGGGTCACGCTGTGACGACGTCCGATAACCGTACGGATGTTGTGCAGCAAAAGACGCCAGATACTCGGGACAACGACGTCCTCGGCACAGAAGAAATCGGCGGCCGCCGAATACTTCGTCTGATACTCAGGCAACTGCGCCTGCTCGAACAACTTCGTGCCGTCCACGCGCATGCCATGGTCATCGACATCACGTACAAACTCAAAACTTCTCATATAACTCCTCCTCGTCTCTAATCACGAAATTCATCGGCAAACAACGACGCCATGGTCGGATTGCCACGCACCAGCTTGCGCACCGTGAGCGCATCAAGTTTATCCCCGGCCAGCCTGACGTTACGCCCAGCCGACACGATAGCCGACTTCGCCTTCTGCAGACGGTCAATCGCCTTGTCGATTTCATCGACCGCCTCATCGAGCTTACGCGCGGACAGCTCATGATTCTTGCTGAACTTCGCCTTGAAATCATCCAAGTCAGCCTCGAAACGGGACACGTCCAGATTGCGGGCGCGTTCCTGCTCCAACAGCTGGCGATATTCCAAAGAATCCAGCGCGGCGTTGCGCAGCAACGTGATAATCGGAATGAAGAACTGCGGGCGCACCACGTACATCTTCGGATACCGATACGACACGTCGACGATACCGGCGTTGTACAGCTCGCTGTCGGCTTCCAGCATCGACACAAGGACGGCGTACTCGCAGCCCTTCTCACGACGGTCGCGGTCCAATTCCTTGAAGAAGTCCTCGTTCTTGTGCTTCTTCGCCGTATCATCCATCTCGTTCTTCATCTCGAACATGATGGAGAGAAACTCCACGCCGCCCTGCGACTCACGGAAGATATAATCACCCTTGCTGCCGGTACGCGCATCATTATCCTTATCGAACTGCGCACGCGGGAAACAGGCGGCGCGAATCCTGTTGAACTCGTTCTCGCAATGACGCTCCAGCGATTCGCCGACCATCTTGGTCGACATCCGCATCTTGAAATCGCGGTATCGCTCGATTTGCTCGTCCTTGAGCGCAAGCTCCAACGCATGACGCTCGTCGTTCTGGCGAATACGCTCCTCGTAGCGCTCCCTCTGCTGTACCATACCGGTCTCAAGCTCAGCGATACGGTTCCTGTCGGCGGAACGCTCCTGCGCCCTCTTCGTCTCGTACCGCGCCTCGATGGCATCACGCTCGGCAGCATCAACACGCTTGACCTGTTCGACGGCTTTCGCGACATCCGACTCGAACTCATGCGTTCGAACCTGACGGACGATATCGGCATAGCCTGCGTCGGAAAGACGGAACTCATGCCCGCACTCCGGGCATGTCACGCTATGGTCTTCTGCCATGTGCGTCATCACCCCTTTCGTCTGAAATATACTTCTATTATACGCCGCTTCCGCTCATAAATCAACAAAAATAAAACAAGGAAAAACGATGTCCCCCTGTTTGCCCTGCCAAAAAGGCAATACGAATGATATAATACTTCCGCTGATAAATCAGTGCATTCGATAAGGTGCGCAACAGCGCACCGACCGAATCCGTGCAACGAACGTACATAGATTCAAAATACAAGGAAAAAGGAGGAGATTCATTCTATGTTAACTGATATTCTCGCTATAGCGATTCCCGTTGTCATTGCCATTGTCGTCATTGTCATCGTTGCCTGTTCCTGCTACACCGTAGCGCCCACCGACCGTGTACTGGTCATCACAGGACCCAGAGGCCGAAGGTTCGTCATCGGCAAGTCGGCACTCATCGTGCCCTTCGTCATGCGCCGTGACTGGCTGAACCTCGGCGTCATTCAGGTGAAGCTCCAGACGGAGCAGAGCATCCCCACACGAGACGCCTTGCTTATCGACGTCGGCGCCGTCGCCAACGTCCAGATTCGAACCAAAAGTTACGTCGATAAGGACGGCGTTGAGCACAACCCGTTAGAGATTGCCGCCCGCAACTATCTGAATCAGGACAAGACCAAGATGATGACCGATGTGTCCGAGGTCTTGCTGGGCAAGATGCGTGAGGCTATCGGCAGCACCGACATCCGCCATCTGATGCAGAACCGCGATGAGTTCAATGCGACCATCGCCAACGCGGCCTACGACGACATGCTTGCTCTCGGTCTTGAGCTTGTCACGTTCAACGTACAGGACTTCTCCGACCAGCAGGGCGTCATCGCCGACATGGGCGCCGAGATGGCATCAAAGATTACGCAGGAGGCACAGCTCGCCCGCATCAACTCCGAGCAGAGCGTCGCTGAGCGCCAGAACGAGCTTGACTTGAAGAAGGCCGACCTGCAGAAGCAGTCCGACAAGGCTCGCGCCGAGGCGGACATGGTCTACGACATCACCAAGGCCGCACGCCAGAAGGACCTCAACATCGCCATGCGTGATGCCGAGATTGCCGCCGAGGAGCGCCAGATTGAGCTGGAGCGCCGTAAGGCCGAGACCCGCGAGCAGGAGCTGAACGCCACCGTCCGCAAGCAGGCAGAGGCTGACCGCTTCGCCGCCGAGCAGAAGGCTGACGCCGCGCTCTACACTCGCCAGAAGGAGTCCGAAGCTGTCAAGGTCGAGGCTGCCGCACAGGCTGAGGCCATCAAGCTGAAGGGTGCCGCCGAGGGTGACGCCATCGCCAAGAAGGGCAAGGGCGAGGCCGAGGGTATTGACGCACAGGCCGAGGCGTACAACAAGATGAACAACCAGTACATCTTGCTTCAGCAGTACATCGCCATCCTGCCCGACATCGCCAAGGCGATTGCCGGTCCGCTTAACAATGTGGACAGCATCACCATGTACGGCGAGGGCAACACCAGCAAGCTGGTCGGCGACACGACCAAGACCATCGCCCAGATTGACTCCGCGTTTCAGGATTCCATGGGAATCGACATCAAGACGATTCTCGGCAGCATGATTGGCGGAGCCGTAGCTGGCAAGACGGCTGCATCGGCCACAGATGACACGGTCGACAATCAGGCGGATGCCCCGACTGAGTAACTGACAACATGTAACCGATGGCAAAGGCCCCCGACAAACCCGACACGGGCGTCGGGGGCTTTTCTTTTTCCGATAGAAGGAATGCAATCATGACTGATAGCAACGAAATGAACGACGCCGAGGCGGCACTCGAACACCTGCGGCAAAAGCACGGGAAGGGCAAGACAACGCCCGCCGAGGAACCGTCGAAAGACCTCGGAGCGACCGACAATGAGCCGGACACGGACCCGGAAGATGCAACGGAAAAGCCCGAAGATAGCCCAGAACCGGGACGCAAGAAGACCCGAAACGGTCCCCTCAAACGTCTCGTCGACAACCACCCGCGAATCACGACGGGCATCATCTTGGGCGTCACGGCCTTTACCATCGCAGCCGCCGCCGCGTCCATCACCTACACCACGCAGACCATCGACGGCAAGCTGGACAACGTCACCGACCGGTACCAGACCTCCCAAAAGGCATTGGACACCAAACAGGACGAGCTGCAGAAAGCGCTGGACACGGCCGATGCCACGTTGAAGTCCGTGATTGCCGAACAGGTGCTCGACGAGTCCACGCTCGACAACCTGAAAACGACTGCCGACGAGGCAAAGCCCCTCCTCACCGACCCCGGCGAGGAACCGTCATCCGACGAGTTCATCCTCAAGCGTATCTATAGCTACGAGCAGCTCGCCGATGCCTGCGATAAGCAGGAGAACAAGGTCTCCGAGAATATCGTCTTGGTCAACGTCGGCGTCAAGTCCGTCAATGACTCCGTCACCGCGAAGCAGCGCGATGATGCCATGAAGGCTACCGCCGCAAAAGTCGACGAGGCGAAAGACGTGCTCGACAAGAGCAAGGACGCCGTCCTCGACGACACCAACCGCAACGCGCTGAACGGTCTCATCGACGAGGCAAACGCCCTCGTCAACAACGCCGACGCCACGAAGGAACAGCTCGATGACGAGACGAACCGTCTGCAGGGCGGTATTGACAGCGTCAACGCCGACATGCAGGCGAAAGTCGAGCACGACGAGGCCGTCCGCAAGGCAGAAGAGGAAAAGAAGGCTCGCGGTTCCGCGTCCGCCGGTTCCAGTGCCTTCGACACATGGACTCCGTCGTACTACAACGCCTACGGCACAGACGAAGCTGACGCCAACGGAGCGCTGACCCAGTGGGCAGACAACTACTTCATCGCCCACAACTGGAGTGCCAACGGAAAGCGCATCGCGTCCCGCCCGGCACACGTCATCATCAACGGGACGACCTACCACTACGTCTCCAAGATGGTCGTCAGCCGAGACACATGCTTCGACGACACCATCAAGGCGTTCTGCTACGCCAACAACGGCATCGCCTTCCAGACGTGCTATGGGGCAAACTACCTCATCACGCACTACGAGCCGGGGTACTAAGACCCCAATGCACAAAGAAAAGCGCCCGGTCATCTGACCGAACGCTTTTCTTTTTTGATGATTCCATCTGGCAACTCACGCTACGAAGACTATCGTAACCAGCTCTCCGTCACGGCAACCGGCCTCACCGTCATTCCCAAGAAGAGCCAAGTAAACAACCGTGCGTTACAGCAATAATGCTTCGACTATCGTGTCGCTGCAGACAATTCAAGGGAATCATCACGCCTCAAGTTGTCGCAGGCGTTATTATATCGCACCCGCAAGCTCGTAGCAAGACCCTATCTGGCAGAAATTTGAATGCGATTGTTCTTGCGCAGATTGCACTTGTCGCATAACACCTGCAGATTCGACTCCACGGTCTTGCCACCCTTCGACACAGGAATGATATGGTCGATATGCAACCCCACCTCATCAGGCATGTACTTTCCGCACTCCTGACAGGTGTAACGGTCGCGAATCTTGATGCGACGTCGCAGCTCCGGCGTCATCAGATTCCTCTGGTTCTTGGCGAAATACTTCGCCGTCGTGGTTTCGAACCCGATGGCGCGCAACGCACGATAGCGCTCCTTCAAATAATCGAATGAGCACACGAACTCCGACTCCACGTCCGTCACGACATACGGCGTCTTCACGTAGTTATGCTGCCGATAACGGGTATGCTGACGCACCAGACGGAACTTGAAGGGAGCCAGACTGTCGTCGAGCCGTTGATACTGATGCAGGCGATGCTCGCGAAACGGCGAATTACACGCCTTATCGACGCAATCCCCGCGCCATCGCGTCACCATCACATCCTGACGCTGGAACTCACGGAATCCGTGGTCCAAAATATATTGCTCTATCTCATTGGCCATCGACACATTTCGCCTGCCTGTCACGTCGATATCTACGACATGGCAGGGATATGCTTCGAACGGCATGCGAAAATAAATACACAGCGTGACGATGGCGATAACGATAACAATCACGCCGATGCCAATCGGCACTGCTTCATACAAACCAAACACCTACCTTTTGCAGATTGACACACAGACCGCCCGGAATGCCCCACAGGAGACGTTTACGCCCTCGGTCGATAAACTGTCCACCTAAGACATTTGGACGGCTTACAGAGCGTCTGAGCGCCTCACGTTACCGCATCCCATGCCACAGCATGACACTTTCGTAATTCGCCTCATCGCAAACCACATGGCGCCCGCGCAACGCGGAAAGATACGGCGTGAAATCCATCGCAATACGCACCATGTGCGCCGCCTTGTCCAGCTTCGCTTCCATCTTGTCCGTCGCCTCCTTTCTCATGTAATGAAAAAGGCGCCGTACGAATACGACGCCCTTGGACGTTATCGAAACGACGCCGGTCCCGTCTTACTCGACCGTCGGAACCAACAGACGGCTGCCACGAACGGGCATCATCAACACGCGGCCCGTGCCGCGATAGACGTTGACGAGGCCCTCGCCCGACGCTGCGGAACCCAACAAGGTCTTGCCGGAACGCTCGACGGTAAAGTTCAGACCCGCGCTCCATGCCACGGCGAAATTGCCGTCAATCTTGAGCACATCATCCTGCATGTTTATCTCGATAAGCTCCTCACGCGGGCAATCCGCCTCGATGCAGAACACGCCCTTACCATCCAACTTGAGGTTGAACAGGCCCTCTCCGCCAGCAAGCGCCGAAGAGAAGTTCGAGCGCATCACCGTGCTGTGACGCAGCGTGGACTCGCACGCCAAGAACAGCCCGTCATCCAACACGACACCGCCCGGCCACTCGGACGCATCCATCAGCAACAGATAGCGATACGTCGGCTCCAACACCAGAAGACCGCTACCCACGTACTCCGGCTTGATAGCCGACTCACCGGTCGCCTTGCCACGGAACGCCTTGCTGACGAAATCACCGGCACCCTTAATGCCCGTGGTGCAGTTGACATCACCGGCGAACCACTGCATAGCGCCCGCCTGCGTCGTGATACCATTGCCATTCATACGGCACACCAGCTGACGCTTGCGAACGTTCATCTCGCTGCTAAAGTACGCCACCACGGAATCAGCCGGCGAAACGCTCAGGTCACGCTTGTACTCGGCGACGCGGAACGGACCCTTCTCATCGGTCACAGCGATGTCGTCGTTACCTGCGGCACCTACGAAATTCTTCACTTGAAACATTGCGATATTCCTCCTTTTCTTCGTTGATACGAATTTGTGGTCCACGTTCGGACCGCACGTAAAATGATTATGCCTATCGTATGAATTATACCATAATTGTGCACATATATCAACGAAAAATGACCTGTCACCAGGTCATTTCCTGTGCTACAATCATATGCAATCGCGGTGCGCAGCCTTCGGGTCGCACCTGAGGCGGCTCGATGCGTCGGGCCGCCTTTTTTTGTTACTGATTCACGCCACGTTGATGTTCGTTCCAATATCGCTTATACATTCCGTTGCGCCATACGGAAAAGAAGCATGCACACTGCGCACGCGTCATACCTTGGCAATCAACATACGGCTTGGTCAGGTTGAGACGCTCACCAACCAAAATCGTGCCGTACATGCGCTCGATATACGCGATATCGGCCTTCAAGTCCTTAATCTCGAGCGCGATATCATCCCGCGTGACCTGCTCGTTCAACTGCTCGAAGTTCGAGCCATACTTTTCCAAAATACCCACTATTTGTTCGACCTCCGATATAGAATCGTACGTAAATACATGCTCAAATTATAAAGCCCGCCGCCCAAAAGAGCGACGAGCTTTATCGGCTTACTCCTGCGCGCCCTTCTTCAGGTTACAGTCGCGACAGAGCATCTGGCAGTTATCGGGTGTTGTGTGTCCGCCCTTGCTCCACGGCTTGATATGGTCGCCGTGCATCTGCTCGAACTCGAACTCCTCGCCGCAGATGGCGCACTTGTGACCCTGACGCTCGTATGCCTCGCGCTTCGCAGCGCCTAAATTACTGTTATTACCTGCCATTTCATGTCTCCTTTTCTATAATTGCCCCCTACAGCACGAATGCCCATACGAGCATACTCACCGTAATCGTGCAGCCCACCACGGCCCACACGATGGTCATGACCTTCACATTGCGATACAGCAATCGCTGCAACTGCTGTTTCTGCTGGTCACGCGCAGCCTTCTTCATCTGATAACGATATATCGCATATATCACGCCGAAGGCTATCGACCATATCAGCAAAGGCGTCAGTCCGATGCCGATAAGCACAATCGGTGCTACTTTCATACGTAAGACCCCTTTCTTGAAAACATCCCGCGGTACCCCGCGGATACAACGCGGTCAGGGCAATACGCCCTGAAGAGGCGGCGATACGCCGCCGGGAGGTTCGGAAAGTCATTTCCGATACTCGGAGAGGAGAAGGAGAACAAATCATGACAAGCGAAAAGACCTATCGCATCATACATACGCTGCAGGCCGTCACGGGAACCATCGTCGGTATCGGCATGTTCCTGCTCATCGGAACCTGCGGTTCCCTTGAGTGCGACACCATTTCCCTCGGCACCGCGTTCATCCGACTCGTCGTCATCACGCTGGTCGGCGCGCCGTTCGCCTACGCTCTCAACTACCTGACGGAGATTGAGAGGTCCCTGCGCGAGAATGATGCCATCGAACGTGAGCGCATCGCCGCACGCGAGCGCAGGCGCCAAAAGCAGTGGAACGCCTATTTCCACAGCTGATGCGAGAGACACCATGCCATCACGGCACGGTGTCTTTTCTTTTTCGCAGACGCTCCGCATGTCGACCTCGCTTCCGTTTCCACCGTGTTTTTCTCATTATATCGCAATTCTGCTCATTTATCAAGGTAAAACGACGAATTTGTTCTAAAACACGGCTCTCAAAAACATGCCTCTCAACATCAAAATCAAAACCCTCACACCACAATCCCGTACGCATAGCTTATGACGCACAGAAATGCCCCGAGAAGCTCGTTAAAACCTCTTGGGGCACTCCTTATCGACCCATGATATAAACACATCTTAAAACGGCTCTCAGGGCCTCAGCCCCTGCCGTGTACCTTCATCCATGACCGCCGGTGCAGTCTCTCTTCAGGCACTTACGCACGTACATGCGAGAACGAAGAGTTACTCTTCTCCATCATCGTTTCCCTCCATGGCCTCGGCGATGAACTCGCAAAGGCGGGTATGGCGGGGAGCCATCTCGTTTGCCAAGCACACGCGCAGGGCGTCCTGCGAGCCGAACAGCGTCACTGCATCCTTCGCGCGGGTTACCGCCGTATACATCAGGTTACGTGTCGCGAAGTTCGCGGCCCACGACGCCGACAGACGGGGCGATACCGCGAGCAGGATGCGCTTGTACTCGCTGCCCTGACTCTTGTGGACCGTCAGCGCATAGCCAAGCTCGATGCTGGGGAAATCGCTTCGGGTCAAAACGATGTCCGCACCCTTGTCGAGCGTGATGACGACCGAATCACCGTAATACGACTCCAGCGTGCCCACATCGCCGTTGACCGCATCGGCATCCGGCAGATTGTCGACGATGATGACGCGGTCGCCCACACGGATATCGGTCCCGTGGTACTTCAACCCCGGAATCACGGTGCCGTTGGGATTCACCTTGTCGCGCAGGCGGATATTCAGATTCACGATGGAGAACGGGTCCTTATCCGACTTGAACGCACCCAGCAGACACACGTCCGACGGCTCGAAGCCTTTCGCCAGAAGACCCGTGTACTCATGCACGATGTCCTCGAACGGGGATGCGCCCGTGCTCCACGAAAACGAATGGTCGTACGCCAAATCGTCCAGACGGTTCTCCACGATGGCATCGCCGTTTTGCACCAAGGTCATGGCGCCCTTGCTGCGATAGCAAGTCGCCAGCTCCGTCACCGGGAACGCCCCGCAGTCCAGCAGGTCGCGGAGCACCTGTCCGTTGCCGATGGACGGCAACTGATTGGCATCCCCGATGATAACGACCTGAGCGCCCCTCAGGTAATCGACGAACTTGCCCATGGTCGCCGTGTCCACCATCGACATCTCGTCGATAATGACCAGACAGCCGTTCAGGGAATCAGGACTCACCGTCGGCGAATACAGAAGCGACGACATCGTGCGGCAGACCACACGCTCATCATCGGTTCCCCTGACCATCTCGCCCAGACGGGCCGTTGCCTTACCCGTGTACGACGTCAGATAGATACGTCCGCCCATACGCTGAGACCAGCAGGAACAGATACACGACGCCACCAGCGTCTTTCCTCGACCCGGTCCGCCCGTGATGATGGACACACGGTTCAACAGGGCATTCTCGACCGCCATCCACTGATAGCCGTCTACCGCCGCGTCACCGTTGGAATCCACGATGCCCTTCATGCGATAGAATCGGTCGATATCCTTGGATGCCGTCTTGCCGTTGCCCGTGTAAATCGGAGGTAACTGAGATGCCTCGCGGACGTAATCGGCAATCTTGTGCTCCAAATCCGTCATGTGACGCAGGCAGAACAGCCAGTTCCCGTCTGCATCCTGCTCACGCATGACCGTCTCCGTGTCAATCAGGTCGTTGACCCTCGTTGCCAGAAACGATGCCGACAGATACTTGGCCGCATCCGCCTTGCCGGACATACCGCAGGCCATATCCAGCCAATGCGTGAACTCACCCATATCGGATGCGTTGAGATACGTATCGCCTTTCTCATTCAAGACCGTACGAAGCGCATACAGCAACAGCCCCGATGTACGCACCGGGTCATCCGACAAACGGTTGTTGCTGAAAAACACGCGGTCGGCATGGGTCACGGAAAAGCCCTTGACCCTGTACGCCACCAGATACGGGTCCTTGTCCAACTTATCAAGGACGGTGGCTGCCGTCCCGTACTCGGCAATCAGCGTCTCCGTCAACGACAGAGGCAGAAACGGATACGTCGCCTTGACGGCGTTCGTATCCCGAACCTCACGGATACGGGAACGAAGCGCCTGAATCTCATCTGTGCTGAACAGCCCGCGCACACGCTTCATGCACGAATCCGTGTTCGTTATCAGGTCATAGGCCGCGTTTCCGCCGAGAATGGCGTAAATCTTGTCCGACACATCCTCGCTCAGATAAAAATTGTGCATCATGTAGCGAACAACCGCCACATGGTCATGCGCCGGCACATAGCGCTCCATACGGTACATCGGCGTACCGTGCCAGTCTCCGCTGAACACGACCTGCCCGCGCACCATATCGCCACGGGAGAGTGCCAACGGCTCATTGCCGACCAGAGCGACCGTGCGCCCGGACGACATATCGGTTGCATAGCAACCGAATCCATATCGTGCGTTCTTCCACACACCGCTGACGCAATACTTCGTCCAGCGTGCATTCGCACTCATCGATGTCTGTTTCATATCTGCAATCCCTCATATATCAAATGTTATGTTTCAACTCGTGATTCTATAAATAGTATACCATAAAAACGCTGATATATCAAGGGTTTTCGCTTCTATCCGACCATGTTTTACGGAACCAGACGGCTACGCCGCCGGTTGCCTAACGGCCAGAAAAAGCTGGAAAAATGCTCATTTACGTGCTATAATAAACACATATGACTGTCATTTCGACAGAGGAAAGGAGAGATTTTCATGACACACACTATCAGACCTGCCGACATCGCCAATATGGTCGCCGTCGGCTCGCATATCCTGCCAGCCATGAAGGCAGAGCTTGAGCGTCAGGACATCCGGGTGCTGAAAGTCTTCACCACGTCCCGTCTGCTCCGGGAACGCATCGACGACATGGATGCGTTGACCACGGAATACGAGAACACCTTCCGTCACTGCAAGACGAATCCCGGCAACGTATGCGCTATCGTCGCCAAGGCGGAAGCGTCCGACATGCGCATGCTCGCCCGCGACCTGTGCAGCGCCATCCCCGAGACCAGACAGCGTTCGGAAGAGGAGGATGCCGCGCTGATGCGTGAGGAGGGTATCCTATGACGAAGATACCCGAATATGTTCGCCAGCTGAGCCGTACCATCGCCGAGGACGTCGCCAACGGCACGTTCTGGGACAACATCACCGACGAACACACTCACGCCAATTCCCGCCATGTGGGCATGACGTCCAAGAGCATGCTGGAACGCATGTTCAAGGACGGCAAGCCCCAAGTCAGCGCATTCAACCGTGACCGCGACATGCGCGAGTGCATCGTCGAATGCGTGCTGTCCGACCTGCCGGCCATTTGCAAGAAGAACAGACAGAAGGGCAGTCGCCCCTACTCCCACAGCGTCCAGCTCGCCGATGACATCTATCAGGCAGAAGGCGACGCCGTAGACTTCAAGACCCGTCATCGCGGTATCATACGCGGTCGCGACGGAGGCATCCGCGAGATGACCTCGGATGTGACTACCATCATTCTTCGCCCTGATGACAAGAGCAAATACGGATTCCGACTCATCACGGCATTCCCCGAAATGAGCGCCGAGAGCGCCCACGAGACCGGTCGCGACCTGACCGACATCTGCCGTCAGACGGAAGCCTACAAGACCGGCACAGAGACCTGTCGCGCCTACATGATGGCGGCGACCGATGAAATCCCGAAAGGTTTCTCCATCGCCTACCATCCCGCCGACCGAGGATTCCCCGACAGCCTGTCCGTGTCCTTCCCGTCCAACAACTCCGGCGCCGAGCACTGCGTCTACATCGACGAGATAAGCATGAACATGCGCACCTACACGTACACATCGGACAACAAACGCGTGTCGGCGCCCTGCACCGTCGGAGAGAAGCCTTGCAGGCGCCTTGACCTCATCAATGAGGTCAACACGGCTATGTTCACAGAACAATATCCCGACGCCGCCCGCTACATCGACAAGATTCTCGACCAAATCTCTGAAGAACGCATGAAGATACGCGCCGAACGTCCCCGCCGCATGCCGAACGTCAACATTCCATCCGGCCCTGACCTGCAAACAGACAAGGACTTCGGTGACTGAAAGGGATTGATAAACAAGCGCAAATATGCTATAATATATGGAGCCGGCATGAGAAGTGCGGAGTCTTACTCCTTTCTTCTCCGCCATACCGCCGGATATTGCGCAAACGTTCCCGACACTACCACAGGCGCAATAGAAAACCCCCGTTCGAACCTCTACTCGAACGGGGGTCTTTCTTTTTATTCAGCCGGCTCATCGTCAAAACGAACAGGCGTCTCGGTCACAGGGGGCGTCGCCTCCGTGCTCGATGCGACATCAGGCGCCACGGTCTGCGCACTCGCAGGATGTGCCTTGTCGTACAGCTCGCGAAGCTCACGGCAGAACGCCTTGGTATCCTTCTGACCGTTCAAGCCTGCCAGCTCAACGGAAAACACCGCATACATCGCACGACCCACAGGCTCGTACTTACGGCGCTCAGCCGCCGCCTTTTGCTGCTTGATGCGCTTGACCTTCGCCTCGGCATCCGCCAGTTCCTTTTCGTAATTTCGTGCCATCTATCTATCACTCCTTTCCGGCAATCGTCTCATGATATGCAAAAAGGAGACGCTTCCGTGCAGAAACGCCTCCCTCTCACATCAGATGCATCAGAACGCGTTCGCTTACTCGTTCACAGCGCTCTTCAGGGCTGAACCGGGAACAAACTTGACTGCCCTCTTAGCGGCAATCTCCATCGGCTCATGGGTAGCGGGGTTCACACCGGTACGAGCCGCACGGTCAACGACCTTGAACGAGCCAAAACCGATAATCTGAACGCCCTCTCCGCTGGCGATGGCCTTGGTCAGGTTGTCAATGACAGAATCAACGATACGTCCCGCCTGTGCGTGACTGTCAATCGGATGACTCTGCTCAGCCATGTCCTTCTCAACAGCCTCAATCAATGTTGCCTTGTTCATAATACAATACGCTCCTTTCGCAATTTGCCTTATCCCAACCGATACTCCATCGGTCGTCTAACCCGATTATATCACGCTTCTCCGTAAATTACAAGCATTTCTGCTCATTTATGCGTCGAAATATTATTTCCGCAGGTCACGGCATGATTTCAAACAGCCGAAGCACGGTCATCCGCTTGTCCATCGGCACCTCGCGCTCCGACTTGATGATAACAGAGCCGACGCCGTCCGCAACAAAACGGATGAAGTGCTCCTGTACCAAGACATCACGCGTCTTGCGGTACGGGACGAACATCTCGCCCGCCTTGGTATGAACGACCAACCCGTCATCGCAGAACGCCACATAGCCGTCGTAGCGGGGCTTGTGCCCAATCTGCACCCGGCCGGCCATACGGTAGCGCTCTTCCCCGGTCATCGCACGCAGCATCGCCTTGTCGGAATGCCGGCGCACCAAGAAGATGACGGTCAGCAAGATGATGCACAGGACGGCGCCAATGCCGAGAACGATACCTATCTCCTCTACGCTCATGCCACCTCACCCCGTGCCACATGCTCAGCAAGAATCTTCTCGGCGGCCATCAGCTTGATATCGCTGTTGCACGTCACACGGCAACGGTCGTCCTCGGCGAACCACAGCTCGATGACATGCTTGTTCGGAACCGTATACTGGAACAGCGCCACCCAAGGACAGGTCTCCTGTGCCTCATCGCCGTCGATGATGAAGCCCTGCTCGCATAGCATGACGTTCCCGAAGTCATGCAGACCGTCCGACCACTTCAGCGACACGTCCTTGACCTCTACACGGACATTGCCCACCGAACGCACGCGCTTACGCTTATTCGCCTTACGGTCCATACGGACCAGTTCGAACACCACGAACACCAGCACGAGCACGGCGCTGAGGATGATGATACCCTCGACCAGATGCTCAAACAGGATACAGGCGATACCCATAAGCGTCGCGGCAACCGCAAGGACAGCCACCAAGACATACATCAATATCTGCGACGCACGCAACGGCTCCTTGCGCTTCGGTTTTCTCTGATTCTGTTTCTTATGTTTACTCACTTTCTTCAGCACGCTCCTTTCCACGGGCGGCAAAGCCGACCGATATCATGCTCTTATGCTTCATTCTAACACAAATCTGCTCATAAATCAATAGAAAACGCCCACCAAAATCGGTGGGCGCTCGCATAAAGCCGCATATAACGGCGCACTACGTCGGAATAACAATCTGTCCGTCTGCATCTTCCTGACGAAAGCGCTTGTTCAACACATCAGAAGCGGAGAACTTGAAAATCACGTAGTCCTCCACGTTCGAACGCCCCTCAAACTGTACGGGGTGTCCCTTGTGCCTCTGCAGATAGAACGAACCGAAACCTGTCAGCGACAGTGTCCGTCCGCTCGCAACAACATCATGAATACCATTCACAATCGCATTGTAAGCATCCGTAATATCCTCAAGGGACATGTCGTTATTGCGAGCAACGTCTGCGAGAAACTGGTTCTTGCTTATCTTGTTCTTCGTCACGTCACATCCTCTTTTCTATACAATCGCATGTTCAACATTTTCACGGGATAATGCAAACCGCGCCAGCCGTATCCCGAAACGGCCCGCGCACAGTCGAGTTCGATTACCACCTTGCCAATAGTATACCTCAAAAACGCCCATAAATCAAGCAAAACAAAAGAAAAAAGAGCCGAAACGAAACGCACGTTCGTTCGGCTCTTCATCGTTGCTTATAACAAAGCTATAGCTTACGGCTCGTAGAATTTGTCAGACGCGGCCTTGCCCGCCTCAATCTCCAACTTCAGACGCTCAATACGCTGCTCGCGCTCACGCTGTTCAGCGGCTGCCTCAGCAGAAGCACGCTCAGCGGGCGTCGCCTTCTCACTGCGAATACGTGCCATGCGCTGCGAAAACGTCTCAGGACGCAGACGGCGAGCCGTCTTATCGGAAATCTCTGCCATAACGGTACACCCCTTTCTTACTCGAACTCCATACCCGACTGAGGACCAGACGGACTTGCCACACGAGTGCTCAACTCAGTCGTACGATACTTCAAATCGGGACGACGGCTGGAATGCCCACTGCTGGGACCGGAACGGGCATGTGCCTCCTCACGCGCCACCTGCTCCTCCAATCGTCCAACATTCGCATCGTCACGCATCTGACGGTCGTTTGCACGGTCGTTGTACTGCATGCGAATCGCAAACTCGGATGCCATCAACAGCTGATTGGAAATATCCAACATGCCGTCGATGACACGCGTCGAAACACGGTTCTCCTTGGCTTCCTTCTTCTCGCGGGCAACGACCTCGGGATTGCGATAACTATCAATCTCATCAATGAAACTCATAGCGATTACCTCCTTTACATGTACTTCTCAAGGGTCGACATGCCGGGATAAATATCCTCGTCATCCTTCCCCTCGTCGTAAACGGCTTCCTTCAGCTCCTTCGGAAGACGGCGACTGACATATCGGTCGTCCGCCTTGGTCTCCGTGCGAGACGCTATCGCCCCAGCGTGACCCAAAACTCTCTCGGCTGCAATGCCCTTGCGAACCTCATGCGAGACAACACGCTCGCCCGTCGACAGAACACCATACCCGTCGTCCTCGAACCGCTCGCGTATTTCCTCTGCATGCCTGCCGACCATTTCGTCGTGCGCTTCCGAGCGCTTGTCCGTCGGCGTGAACGCTTCCGTCTTGCGAAGACCCGCATCAGCGAGCTTATGACGCTCCTGCTCAAACTCATCCATCCCCTTCAAATCAGCCACACGCTCGCGGTACTCGGTAGAACCGAGTGCCAGCGAAGCGCCGTCGGAACGAGACGAGTTCTCACGGTCGCTCGACGTATTATTCTGCCACGGTGCATGCGGAAGTCGACGTCGCTTATTATCTGCCATCACAATCGCCTCCTTTAATCATACTGCGGACCGCCATCGTATCCGTCATTACCCAAATCACCGAACTTGGCTTCTGCCTGACGTGCACGCTGAGCGGCCTTCTCTGCACGAGACGACTGCGCCGTACGCCCTGCCTGCTGCTGATAGCAACCCTTGGCGTACGACGTATCCACATCAGACAAATCCAGACAGCCAATCTGCTTATCGGCCCACGAACGGGCCTCATACAGACCATCAACGTTCTCAGGCACAGACTTGCCATCGACCTCGTACCAAATCTTGGCGCCTTCGTCCTCCGAATAACGAAGCATCTCCATCGCCTCGTCCTTGGACGCGCCCATGGCCATCATGTTCGTCACACTGGATGCATACGTACGCATCACGCCGAACGCCGTGTTCGCCATGTCGTTGTAACGCCGCTCGTTCTCCGGCGAGGATGCGATGAACTCCTTGACCGCCTTGCGGTTCTCCGGGTTCGTCATATCCATGTCGATACCCGCATCCACACAAGCCGACGCCGTCGCATACCAGCTGCTCAAATTAGCGGCATGCTTGCCGAACGCCTCGGACGACGGGTCGACACCGGCGGTGCGCTCCGCGAACGCCACGGCCAGAGACGAAATGTCAGCCGCATGCTGACCATCCACCGAATCAAACGGCGTTGCCGTATCGCTGTACGAATCCGCGTACAGGAGCACGGATGCCTGCTTTGCGATGGCACCGTTCAGACCCATCGTAGCGGCGCGACGCTCACGGGCCGAAACGCCCTCGGCGCCCGACGTGTTCTTCCAGTCAGCCATCGCCATATCGCGATACGCAGACATGTCGGCGCACGCCTTGTCGAACGCCATCTGGTCGTCCGGATTCTTCGACGCGCAGGTTGCCGTCTTATCGCCCGTCACACGACGCACCACATTGCTGATATCCTCACGTGCCGTATGAAGCTCATCCGGGTTCGTCAGGTCGTAGGCGTTATCGTGCTCATCCATGACCTGCATGACGTTCTTGGCATACTCCATGTCCGTCATCGGCTCACGCACGGTAAACGTCGCCTCGGAATCGACAGGAACCGTCGCCCCGTTCGCATCGCATGTCGCATACTCGCCACGCCACACGCGCATGGTCTCCATATGCGGAATGTTGTTCTCATCATAGACGGGAACACGCTCTTCCGTCGGCTCACCCTGCACCCACGTGCCGTAACCCATCTCACGGAACATATCCTTATAGGACGGGTCACGCTCCACGGCCTTGCCGATGATGATGCGCTGGGAACGGGCCATGTCTTCACGACTCACGCCGTCCGCCTGCATCAGGGAATCAAGGGTCGAACGCGCCTCGTTGTAACGGTCCATGACCTCCGCCGGGTCATGCTTGCCATCACGCATCTGCGCATAGGCTTCCTTCGCCATGCGAATGTCGGCTACCGCAGCGGTCTCCGGCGTAAACGGCATACAACCCTGATTCGCGGCGGCGAGATACTTATCTCGCTTCTCCATCAACGTCTTGGTCAAGAAATTACGACCCAAGAACTTCTTATCGGGATGGTCCGCCATGAAATTCAACGCAGCGCCAATGCCCTGTGCCTTCGTATTGGTGACCATGTCACGAAACGCGGGATTCAACGCGGCCATGCCGGCATACATGCCAACTGCGGAAAGCACCTTTCCTATGGAAAGACCGCCGCGAAGCTGCTGTACGCAGGCGTAAAGCATACGACGCTGCATAATCTCGCCCATCATGCGCTGATGGTTCGTACGCTCACCCTTGTCCTGAATGTCAATCCATGCCTGACCCTTGTTCGTGAACGACACCATGTCGAACTGGATGTCATCCACATCCGACATCAGCTTCTTCATCTGCTCGTCGCTGCGCTCGTCATTCAGATACAGACTGTCCTGACGACGACGCTCACGATTGGCTCGGGTCGCACGCTCCTTGTCAAGGCGCTTCTCCAGCTTCTTACGCTGCTTGCTTGCCATATTCATTCACTCCTTTCTTAATCATTGTCCCCGTAATCGCCAACCGGCTTCTGCACGGACTGCGCGCCCGCCTGCTTAGCGACATCGCCAAACTTCTGCTGCGCCTGCTTGACGCGACCGGACAAGTCCTTGGTCGCCGTCTTCGCCTGAGAAGCCTGCTTCTGCACCACATAAGGGTTCGGAGAAGCAATGCCACGGCTGAAGTCGATGCCCGACTTCGCCGTACCGACACGCTCAACCTGCTGCTTGGCATAGCCCTGCAACTTCTGCTGGTAGAACTTATCGTAACCAGCGCCAAGCTCGTTGTACGTCGCTCGACTCACGCGCAGGTCCTTCGGACGGCACTGGCCGACGGTTTCGGCAGGAAGGCCCTCGAAATCGCGATTATCGTACGCATACACCGTCTCGTAGAACTGACGCATATCGTCCGTGTAGGTGCGGCCCACGTTCTCGCCGAACTCATCGGCTTCCGCATGCAAATCCTCAGCGGACTTGCCGAACTTGTGGTCACGCGCCTCGTACCATGGAATATCCGGCTCATCGCCCTGAATCCCGTCTGCCTCGCGCTTGCGGTCGATGTCGTCCGCCTCGGCGTGCATCATGTCTTCCTGCATGGCGCCCTCATAGGCTTCCTGCTCGATGGCATCGCGGACTGCGATAATCTTCTCGTTCAGCATCTTGCCGTCTTCCGGCGTCCATGCCTGACCGTGGTCCATGCGGAAGTCCAGCATCTTGTTGAACGGCACGTCCTCGATACGGTCCGGGAACGTCGTCGGCGCCAGCTCGCTTGCGAGGGAACGGTCGCCGCGCGTATAAGGCTCCCCTTGATAATAGGCCGCCTCGCGGGCACGCTCATCGGCCCACACGCGCATATCACTGCCCTCGCTCGGCACGAAACCGTAGGACTTCGCGAAACGGGTCAGGCTCTCACCCCAGCGCTCGGCGGACACGCTCGGATACTCCTCGTTCAGCGTATGGATTTCATCCATCGCGTCGGCGATTTCCGTCCAATCCTCGGCCGTCAACGGATGCTCATGAGCCTCAGGGATTACGTGGGACACCACGTAATCGACGTGCATGCCCAAATCGTCCTCTTCGGTGGGAAATCCGTCATTCTGCAGCCGGCTCGCCTCTTCCATCGCCTCGTCGTACTCCTCGGGCGTGATGCCAAAGCGATTGAACATATCCATATCAGCGCCATCATGCTCATACGCTGCCATATCTCATCTACTCCTTTCATAAAGGGCAGCGGACGGAAAGCCCGCCACCCTGCATATCAGTTAGTCTTCGCCAAGGCCGCCATGACCGTTGTCCGACGGACTCGCCACGTTGTTGTTCGGCAAGCGACGAGGACCGACCGACACCGTACGCTTCGGACCGACCTTACGGTCATGACCGGACTCCACGGTATCCGTCTTCGTGAACGCGCGCATCGTCTTCGACGCATCCGCGCCCTCGACGCCAGCCTCGCGCTCTTCGAGCACATGCTCATTGTACTTCACCGAACGCGGTGCGAACTGGCTGTTGCACTCGCCACGGAAGAGGTTCTCTCCGTCACGGCACATGCCGACCAGCATCTCGAAATTGCCGCCATACGCCAGCTTATCGAGCGGAGCCGCCATATCGACGTCTTCGGACTCGATATTGACGATATGCCCCGTCTTATCGGACAAGGCGTCTGCGACCTGCTCGACGTAATCGGCGTTAAACGCCACGTTCAAGCCATCGCCTGCGGAATACAGGGTCTTGAAGCTCTTGACCCACGCGTCACGCTCGGCGGGGATAATCTCGCCGTTCTCATCCTTGGCGGCACGCCACTGACCGTTATCGTCCTTGGCGACATCGGCACCGCGCCACAGGTCGCGTGCGGGACCCATCAGAAGCTCATACTTGCGACGGGCCTCCTCGGCATTGTGCTTCGCCTGCAGAAGCGACTGAGTAACCGGCATGGTCAGCTCCAGCACTGCCTTCTGGCAGGTGTTGCGCATCGCGGACACGCCACGCTGCGAGTAGGAGCCGGCGATGCCCGTACCGAAGGACTTGACGGCACACGCCGTCATGACCTCCTGATTGTCCGCACGAGTCGCACCGGTATGTTCGCCCATCGTAGCGCCGGTGAAATCCATGTTCTGCGCGTTCGGCGCATCCATGCCACCCCAGCGCATGTAATTCAACAGGTTCGCCGGCTTACCCTTTGCCCCCGTCTTGATACATGCCTCGTTGATGGACTCCAGATGCGACTCAGGGCTGTCGTAGCGGATAGCCGCACGACCGCACTGACCGGAGAAGACCTCATGGTACAGACCGGACAGAGCCTCGACCGTCTCCTTACGGGCCTCGGTAATCTCCGCCTTCGTCATGTTGCCGGCCAGATAGTCCGCCTCATTGGAGTTCACCGTCTTAGCGATGCTGTCGAAACGCTCCTTGAAGTGCGAATCCGGGCTGTTGGCAAACGCCACCTTGACATCCAGCGACTGCTGCATGAACAGCTCGAACGGCTTCTCAAGGTCGTCGCTCTTGACACCGTAGTCCAAAAGGTTCGCCTGCACGGAGAAGTTCTCCATCGCCTCGCGACGCGCCGCCGGAGTCATCAGATTAACCACGGCCACGGTATCGCCGTCGAAGTCACCATCGAAGGACTTATCCATGACAGGGTTGATGGCGACACCCGTCAGGCTGTCATCAATCTTGGCGCGCATATAACGCATGCCACCGTCACGCAGGATAGGGTCACGCCAAATCAAAACGTAATCGTCATCCTTGACGCCGATGGAATCCGCCATCGCGCGACCGACCGCCACTTGGTCGATATCCAGACGCGGGTCGGCGTTCCAGATGGCCGTCGCAGAGTTCGGCATCTTGTGCGCCATGACCTCGTCACGGAACACATTGTGCTTGCCCGTAAAGGCACGCTGCACCACATCGCCCGTGATACGGTCGAAGCTCGCCTGAGCCGTCGTCTGGCAGCGCTCCATCTGCGCACGCAGCGCCTCCTGCGTCTTGTCGTCCAGACCCGGCTTGCGGAGCTGTTCCTGACAAGCGCGGTACATGTTGGCCTGATTGAAGACCTCGATGTACTGATGCGTGTAATCGTGCACGCTGGACGTACCGTCAACGAACGTCTGACCGGAACGCAAGTACGAACTCATGACCGGCAGACCCCACGTGACGTTATCGGTCTGGCGCTGACCGGCTTCCTGACGACGATGCACCGTGGTCGGACGGACATACACGCCATCCTTGCGGGTATAGCCCTTACGCTCCCACTCCTGCTTCGTGTACACCACGTCGGTCTTGCCGTCGTTCATCGGGGCGATGGCCTCGCCCGTCGGATACTTCAGCTCGAACGGAAGCTCCATGACGCCACCGGACTTGGCAATCAGCTCAGCGAAGTCACTGTCCATCGACTTGACGTCAAGCGACGGACGACCGTCCTTCGTCACACCCGGTGTACGATACTTCAGCTCCGGCATCTCGATGACGCGACGGACCTCGCCCTCGTGAGGCTGATAGCCCACACGGAACTGACCCGTCTCGCTGATGTCCAGACCGCACGTGATAAGCTGCTCACGGATGTTCGACAGCACCGAGCTGTTATTACCGAAGCACTCACGCATGATAGCCGGCGAACCCTTGGCGTTCGCAGCCCATGCCGCCTGTGCGGAGAACTTACGTCCGCCCTCCTCATCATAGACATGGGTCTTCGCATCTGCCGACTTGTCGGTCACGATGATGCGCATGGAACCCATGGCGCCCTTGATGACCGTGCCATCCGGCGCCTTCAAATCCTGCGGATTCTCCATCAACTCGCGCGCCGTACCGCCGTTAAAGCGGGACACGGCCGGGAACGGAGCCATGACCATATCCAAATCAGGGTTGGCACGCAGCCACTTCACCTGCTCCAGAATGCCCTTGTCCTTGGCTTCCTCGTCCGACATGTTCGGGTCCATCACATAGACGACGCCCTTGTTGCCGTACGGGTCGGTGACCTTGTCACCGTTCACCATCGGACGAAGATGACCGTCACGGGTACGAATCTTGTACTCCTCGGCCAGACGCTTCGTGATGACCACTTGGTCATCCATCGTCCAACCGCCAAAGGTCATCTGCGCCACATTGACCGGACGGGTCACGGCGCTTGCCTGCATCAGGTTCGACACCGTCATGTTCTGACGGTCAAACGGGTTGAACTCCATATAACGGGCCAGCGGATGGTTCATAATGGCGCAACGGGCGTTCTTGTCCGACGACGGAGTGATACGTCCGTCCGCCTCCACATGAGCGCCGGAAACCAGATAACGCAGCGTACCCTGATTCGTGCTGGTCGCCGTCGTTGCCACCGGGTCGAAATACCCGTCGGACTCCTCGGTCAGCACAGCCATGTTGCGACCGCCCGTCAACACGAAAGCATCGCCCGTGTTGTCGTTCGCCATGTCGCGACCATAGGAACGAGCCGTGTAATCGGCATGGATGGTCGACCCGTCACGGATGGCGTTCGGATAACGAACGCGCTGCCCCTCGGTCTCGATGATGGCCCACAGCACATCATCCTCCATGCCCTGCTCGCGGAACTGCTCAACGAAATCGTAATCGTGACGCTCGTCATAGAGATGACGATACGTGTCGTTCACGCTGGTCGGAGCGCCATAGACACCGTCGCGGTTCATCGACAGGAAATCCTGACGAATCTGGTAACGAATGCTCTCGCGCATCGCCTGCTCGTAACCGCGCAGGCGCGTACGCTCCTCGACCGTCGACGGATGACCCGGCGTCTGCGCCAGCACATGCGCCTCGTAGCCCGGAACGAATGCATAGTTCTCGATGCCCGTGAAATTGGTGTACACCACGCCATGCTCATCCGGCTCGAAGAACTGACCAATCTCGCCCTCGACCTGCTGCAGAGGGTTCTTGCCGGTCGTATACGCCGACGTCGCAATCTGACCCTTGTAATGCACGATGCCGTTGCCGTCGATACGGATGTCCTCATCCTTGAAATCGACGCCGTTGGCTTCCAGCGAATCGTGAATCTCCTGATACATGCTGCGCATGAACGGAGACTTCACGTCCTTCATCGCACGGGCAGACGCATAATCGAACTTGACCAGCTTACTCTTCATCGCCTGCGTATAGAAATCGTCGCCCTTCAGCTCGTCGGGCTTGATATCCAGCATACGCATCGCCTTGACGAGGTCATCGTTGTTACGGTAAATGCCGTAAGCCGACGTCTGGAACGCCGACACGCCAACCGGGTTGAAACGCTGACCATTCTCGTCCGGCGTGTAATCGCCGATACGGTATTCCACCGACGACGAAGCATGGGCGCGAACCATATCCTCAGGCGACATATCCGACGGATAGACCAAATCGGACAGCTCGTTACGATACAACGTGCTGGCCACCGCATCATCGGTCTCCAGCTCGCCGACCTCGGAGATACGCTCCTCGAACTCCTCGGCCTGACGACCCGGACGCATCAGGGTCGACTTGTTGCCAAGCAGGACATCGTAATAGCCCTGCTGAATCACGGCGATGTCGGGATTGCCCGACAGCTCCGACGCGAAATCCTCGTCATGACCATGCTCGGCAACATGCTGGATGATACGCTCCGCGTCCAGCTCGGTAGCGTAATTCTCACGCGCCGTACGAACCGCCTCGCGCAGATACTCATCCGCATCCGCCTGACTGACCATGGTGGTCGTCGCAGCGGAACGCCCGCTCACATCCACGTTGATGTAGAGCTGGTTGTTATAACGGTCGCCTTCCTTGCCCGTATGGGCGTTACGGTGGGGCTTGCCGATAGTGACATGGGAACCACGGGAGTTATGGTACGTGCCGTAGACCGTCTTGCGCTGGTTGCGCTCGATACGGGTATACGTGCCGAACTTGCCGACCGGTTCGTCGGTACCCGGCTTCGTCATCGGCTCGCCGAGACCGTACTTCACCATCATCAGCGTCTCATCCACCGTAGGCTCCGGCGCATCACTGATGCTGGTGGACATGGTCGTCTTCAACAGCATGAACATGCCGTTGTCATACACACGACCAATCATGCGGGCATTGTCCGGCGTATCCATCACACGGATGCTCACGCGCGTGCCGTCCACCGTCGCCTGCAGCTGTCCCGGACGCATGTCGGGACGAATGCTGTAATCGCGTCCCTCTCGGTCCAGCTCCTCCATGATGGCAACGGCCTTATCCATGGAGCGGCGGTGAGTCTGCATCTGCTCCGGCGTCATCTTCGACAAGTCAAAGCCGCGCTCAACCCACGACGAGCACTTCGCATAGTCCTCAGCGGACATAAAGCGCTTCAGACGGGTCATCCCCAACAGGTCCGCCTTGCACGTCAGCGAGCGACCACGGTCGCTGCCACGCCACACGGCGTCCTTGCCGCGCATGGACAGATTGCCCGCATACGGTGCCGCAAACCCGCCACGCGTCGTCGCGAGCGCCTCGGCGGAAGGCACCTTGCTATCCATAGCGACACCGCCAAGACGAGTGCCGTTGTCCATAACGGCATCGTTCATGGCAAACCGAGGGTCATACGGCGAAATCGGCATATAATGCCCCTCGCTCGTCACCTCGGACTCCTTACCAGTCTCCAGACCGACCAGCGACTTATAGTCGGCGAACTGGTGATTGAACAAACGACGACCTGCATCTCCGTCCGCATACGGGGCATGCCCCATGCGCTCGGAAAGAACCGCATTCGTCGCTGCGATGAAGTCTGGAATCCTCAGAGTCTCCATCGACTTTCCTTCGGACGCCAATCGCTGACCCAAACGAGTGCGGAACATACGACCCTCGGACGCCATGATGTAATCAGGGCGACTCTCAGTGACCTGCGACTCGTTATAGTCGCGAATCACGTCGTAGAACGCATACTCGTAAAGGTAACGAGTCTTGTCCTTAGCAGTCAGTTTCATCGTATCCTTCACATCCTTTCCGATGTCGTGAACGTAAACACAAAAGAAGCCGGAACCCAACGACATCTCGTCGGAATCCCGGCTTCTGCAACGCATTGGCACAGACCTTCGCGACGACTCGCTCTTATTGCCCGACGGCAACCTTCCGTGGTCACATTCATGCACCTATAATCTTAGAAAAGTATACCATATACGAACAGAAATTTCAAGACTTCAGAGCAACATAACCGCAGGTAAAATAAGAAGAACACCTTCCCTGCTGCGTACAGAATAAATACGACAAGGCGCGACGCCTTGCGATGGGAATCCTGAGAATCGTAGCTCAGTGGTAGAGCTTCGGGCGTTCCGTCCATGAGAGGGTTCGAGTCCCTTTGTTCTTGCGGGAAGAGTGGGTAGCGGGCGACAGGCCGAAAGGCGACGCACCGGGTACAGCGCGGGTTCGAATCCCGTCGGTTCTCTTATTTTTTAACAAGAAAGGAGCACACCCATGGAGGAAACCAAGACCAAAACGCTGAATCTGTCCATCGAATGCCGGGCTTACTACAACACACACATCGAGGTGCCGGCTAACCTCACCTTTGACGAGGCCATCGAGTACGCCAAGCAGCGCCTCGACGAGGTGCCCATCGAAGGTCATCTCGAATACGTATCAGGCTCTGACGTTCTCGACATCAACAACTGCAACTTCAACGAATAAAGGAGGACAACACAATGGCAAATCTCAAACGAACCGCAGTCGGAGGGGAATCACAAGGACCCCGACCATGGCAGTACACCCACACGGAGACGTGGGTTGCCGACGACGCCATCACCGATAACGACTTGGAGCAACTGAAGGAAGAGCATTACAACATGTTCCCCGTCGTCGGCGTCGGATTCGAAATCGGACCCGATTCCAAGACCGTCATCGCCACAGTTGTCCTCGACAACTGCCAGTAACGCAAATACGCCACCCATACGGGTGGCGTATTTTTTATCGTATCAAGACTCCTCTGTCGCGTCGAAATACGCATCCAGCATCGTCTGCGCCGCTTGGAGCTGTGGCCAAATCGTCGCCATCTCCTCGGGCGAGATGTCGCGGAACGGTCGCCCGCCGACAAAATGAAGCTCGTACCCCTCGTCGTCGCGTATCCACCACGCCACGACGTAACAGTAGTGATGACCCTCGTCCCACTTCACCAGCTCCACGGGGATGGCACGACGAATCGCAGAGTCATTGTCGTACCGGAACCTGTCATTGGTGTACTTCTCTCTCACCGTGGTGATTTCAAAACAGCCGAACCGCCAGTGAAAATCAAAGACCCCGTCTTGAGAAAACATCTGCTCCTGCTCCATTATGAAACCACCACCTTCTCCTTCGCACGGCGAAGCATCGCCGGCAGATAATACAGATAGTTCGACAGCACCGTGACATGGAGCTGTACCTCCACCGGCACATTCCAATAGGCATCCGACAAGCACAGGCTGCGACGCAGACTCATGCCCGCCTGCTTCGCCGTGTCCACGGCATCGCTGTCAGACCATGAGCGATTGCCGCAATCATCGACACGGGCGAAACTTTTCTCCGTCAGTATCGCCTCGCGCTCGATGTATCGCTTCACAATGCCCACCGATACGGCAATCACCGACGGATGGGGATTGCCGATATGCTCCAGAACACTGTCGACGAAACAGATGTCACGCCAGTCCTCAATTACCTTACCCATATAAATTACGCCCCTTTCTTCTCAACGGTGCCGGCATCTTCAACCATATCCCCGACAACCGTGCGACGCACATGCACCGCATTATCCGTGCGCAACAGTCCTCGCGCACGGCTCGGCACATCCGGGGAACACAGCTGGTCGAGATTCGACCCGCGAAAACCCGATTTCATCAAACTCTTGACGTCATACTCCAGAATCAGCGGCTCGGGATAGTCCATACGTCCCGACGTGCTGACCTGATTATCCGAACACGTCCAGTCGGGATACTCTTCGAGCACCTGACGGAAGTCCTTCAGGAAACCCTTCTTGCTCTGAATCTTTCCCGACGGCATATACGTGCGATACCAGCCCTCGTAGAACCGATACAGCCAGTCCCATGGAATCAAGTCCCACGAGAAGCGAGGCAACGTATCCTCGGTGAACTGGCGCACCGGGTCGTTGAACGACTTATAGTCTTCCAACAGGTCAACGCACGCTGTCGGCTCGTCAAGCTCGTAATAATCAGTCTCGGCAAGCACGTGATACAACACGTATTCAAGCACGTCCTGACGATACAGATAATCGTCCTTGATGTACTTGCGCTCGCGACCCTGAAATCGCTTGTCGAACGGAATCACCAGCAGGCGACGGTACATCGACTCCGACTTGTCCTTGAGCTTGGGCATCTCGTTGACACACTGCACCATGAACCCGCGAAACAGAAGCGACCTCGGGTCCTTGAACTTGCGGTTTATCTGGAACGGGTCATGGGTGATGACGCACTTGAGCGCGGCCGCATCGTCCACGAACGTACCGGTGTCGTTCTCATCGGTGATGATGGCCGACACACGGGTCAGAGGCTCCAGCATGAACTGCTCGGAGAAGTTCTTCAACGGGATGGACTCCCACGCGCCCGGACCGCACAGATTGCGCATCAACACGCACAGCGTTCCCTTGCCGTTGTTACCCAGCGTCGAATAGAACCATGCGCTCTTGTTCCAGCTCACGTTCGGACGGATGACCGCCCCGATAATCTCCCACAACAGCCTGACGATTTCCGGGTCGTCGGAAAGCTCGTTCATCCACGAGACGACGTCCCAGTCCGTGTTGTCATCGCTGTTATGTATCACGGGATTTTTCGCGCCGTCGACGAAGTTGACGTGGCTCTTGCTGGTAAAGACAAAATCCGGGTCGAACGCCATCAGAATCTTGTTGCCGTAATCGTAGATGCCGTTGTTCACGGCGACCAAATCGCGGTCGCGACAACGCTCCACACGGGGGCAAATCGCACGAAGCACGGCAACCGTCTCGGCGACGTCCTTGATGCTCATGGCTTTGTTGTAGCGCCGAATCAGACGCTCGATACCGTCGAAGCTGGTATCGTAGCAACCCATGTTGTCGCCCTCGGTCTGATAGATGCCGATGTCATAGTTGCCCTCGTCGCGAACGCTGGCCCAGCAGACGCACACGGCATGGTGCAACTTGTACAGAAGCACCGCAATCTGCATCGGATGCAGACCGCTGATGCGCTTATAGCGCTCCACGCCCTGCTTCTGGTCAGGATAGGCATCCCTCTGCTTCGCGCCGGCAGGTGCGTTCGGGTCGCACTTGCCCAAGTTGTACGCGTCAATGCAACGGTTCGTCAAGGTGAGAAGCTCGTATTTGAGTGTATCGCGAGCAGGAGGGTTCTCCGTGTCGATGCCCTGCAGATAGAACAGCGTCGCATACTCCAAAAGGTCATCATAAGCAATGACCTGCTCAGAACAGTATGATACAATGTCAGCAGCGCAATCGTCAGGTAAGCGCATATCTTCCTCCGTCGCTCCGATGTCAACTGCATCGGGGCGATTTTCTTGTAAACTCACGCTTATCCCTCCTCTCTATAAATATCGTGCTCCAGCATGAAGCGTTCCAGACTCATGCGGTGCACCTTCTTGTGCCGACTGTTCCCTCCGGGTGCGATAAAAGGACAGTCGGGCTGATTCATCAACTCATTCAATCGGTTGATACCGATGCCGAACAGCTCGGACGCTTCCCGCTTCGTCAGAAACGGCTTGTACGACAGCGCTTGGATGTACGACGCATAATCTTCCATGGACATCTCAACCCCGCCAATCACATGGCGAGTCGTTGAGACGGCCGGCGTCTCACTCTGACTCATCACAGGCTTGCTCATGATAATCACCCCTCCCTTTCTTCTTGCCTATATCACAGATATACACAGTATACCACAGTAACACATAAAAAGTCAATACCTCGCGCATCTATGCCTCGACAGCAAGGCATTCATCCCCACCCGGCGACCGTCTGACTCACTTCGTTCTTACTCACTTACTCACTTGGGAAAAACAAGTGAGACCCGCCGAAAACGCCGATTATCACGGGGAAGTACGCCAAAAAGAAGGCGCTTGTCTCACTTTCTTACTCACTTAATCTCACTAAAAAATTGGCAAGTGAGACGGTGTTTTCCCCCATTTTTCAGGGCTTTTAGGGTCGTTACTCACTTTACTCACATTTTTCCAAACCCTTATATATAGAAAGAAGTACAAAATTACTCGCCATAAATAGATTGAAAAATAGTGAGTAAAGTGAGTAAGAAAATAGCAAATTGCCCATGTTTACAGGGAAAACGGACAATTTCTTTAGCGTACTAAAGTGAGTAAGGATTTCGAAAAACGCCCATAAATGAGGCTTTCGCTTACTCACTAAAATTTGCTCAAGTGAGTAACAAGTGAGTAAGAACTGAGTAAGCAACACGGCATCACTAAAAATTTCCGCACTCGCACTCATTTTCCGCCGTACTCTATTGCATATCGAAAACAATCGTTATATAATAAAAGATTATTTTCAAAAACCTGCGTGATGACGCGACTAATACCGCGGGCACGCTCCGACCGGTCGTCTCACTTTGCTCACTTCCAACTGAGAGGCGCGACAGAGGTGCGACAAACACCACCCTCCCCTTTCTCGTACGTCATCCACTCAACCGACGGGGCAATCCCAAATGCAACCGAAATCGCTTTCGTGCGACACGCCCGAATAAAAATGACGCCGTAGAATGCTCTCTACGGCGTTTTTCTGACATTACATGGGTTCTTTATCGTCTGACCTATTAAAACGTCTTAAAACGGCTCTCAGAGCCTCATACGGTGTTTCCCTATACGCACGAAAAAGACCCGCCGAAGTTTTGCCTAATCGCAAAACCTCGAACGGGTCTTTTGCCATATCGAGACCGATTATCGTCCCATTAGTCTCTCAGCAGACGAGCCATCTCGGTCTCGAAACGTCCGTTCGCAAACTTCCAACTCGATTGTGAAATCAGGAAGTCGAGGAACGCATCCGTTACCGTAAACGAACCCATGCGCTCCACATCGTGAGCGTTGATATCCTGCTCCGAGTAAACGTTCGATGTCGGGTCATGAATCGCCTCGTTGATGCTGTTCAGCTCTTCGCTCTTAACGCCCATGACAATGTACGGAACGCCCGTCGCCGAATACAGCGAGCCGTTGCGCATCTCGAAGTTGATGCGGTCCTGCTCGAAATCACCCTTCACCTCAAGGAACGCGTTCGTAATCGTCTGGTCCAGACTGTGATTGTAACGACCGTTGTTCTTGAAATCGGCCGGCGACAAAGCGCCATCGGCATAGCATGCCGTATGCATCGCATCGTATTCGGCCGCCTTCTCGGCGTTCACACGGGCCTGCTCCTCGTTCGGAACGGCACGCGCGGCAAACGATTCCTGCATCGCCATGTAATCATCGTCAATCGGCGGAGAGTACATGTCGTCATCATCCGAACCCTTCAGCGTCTCGTTCAGAGAGGTGTTGATGACCTCCATGATTTCATCGGCGTACAGGTCGGGGTCGAGCTGTTCAATCTGATGCTCCGTGTAATCATACGTCGACTGGTATGCCTCACGGGCCATGTCGACAGCCAACGCCTGCGCGATGCGCTTGTCGAGCATCTTGTCGAAATCAGGCACGTTCTTGCGCACATCGAAGTCCTTCGCCGAGGACAGCGTCGGGATGGTCTGGAACGTGTACTTGTGACCCGGCTGCGTGATGGTCTCAGAGAACAGGCGCCAAGACATCGGCAGAATGGTCTCGTTGCGGTTCCAAATCGGCGAGTCACCGGCACGGAAGATGATGGAGTTACGCTCCGAAATAAACGCCATGTCGTTGTACTTGATAACCGGCTCTTCGACCGTCGTCATCGTGTACGACACCTTGCCCTCGTTACGCATCCAGACCTTCTCGGTATCACGCGTGATGGTCTTGGAGTTCGTGTAGGCACGATGCTGCGTACCGCTCATCTTCTGCAACGTATCCAACATGCTATCGTCAGTCGACTTCAAAAAGACGATGTTGGACGTGTTGCCCTGCACGATTTTATCGACGCTATCGCCGTAAACATCGCGCAACTGCTGAAGGGTCTGCAGAATCAGCGTGAACTGCTGCTCCTGACCGAGTCCGATGGAAAGCATCGTCTCAAAGCCGGAGATACCGTGACCCTCGGACTGCAGGTTACCCAACTCATCGAGCATGAAACGCGTCTTGTAGAGTGGCTTCTGATTGTCCTTCGTCATGTAGGACTGGTCGAAATTGAGGTCAACCAGCTGCTTGATGAGAATCAGAATCAGCTTCGCATACGACATCAGGTGCGGAGGCGTGACAAGGAACACCATCTTCTGCTTCTCGCTGTAACGCTGCATGTACTGCGTGATGGCACGGGCCTTCACCGTCTCCTTATGCGGCGTCGTGGCGATGTCCTTCATCTTCTCCGTCTTGTACGTCACATACCCGCGCTTGAACTCCGTAGCGCCCGTCTTCGGATTCTTCACGGGACGAAGCTCGGTCAGGATGCCATCATGGACAATCTTGTTGCCCAGAATCGGGTCCTTAACGTACGTACGGCCGTCCAGCGACGTCTGATACGTCTTCACGAACTTGAAGTAGAACGTGCGCATCAGCTGGAACGTCTGCGGGTTGCGAATCTCACAGCGCAGATACGCCGTGTCCTTCGGGAAGATTCCCTTGAAATAGAATCGCGACCAACCAGCCGTGTTGACCAAGTCCTCATGATAGAAGTCCTTGCCCAGCGATTCCTTGAACAACGGGTCGGAGAACGCCTGCCAGATGCACTGCATACCCTTGAGGTGGTACAGCGCGATGAAATCGGCGCTCATACGGAAACCAAGACGACGCGGGAACGACAGACCAGCCAAGTCCACGTTCTGCATCGGCGTACCGCTGGTCAGCGTACGGATGGTCGGGTCCGTGAAGAACGACATGGCCGTGATGGCGATACCGTAGACGGAAGCCATCATCTTCTCGGCGCCACCCATGGAACGCAGGGCGTCATCGGCGTTGCCCAAAAGCGTACGCATCTGGTTACGCGGCAGGAGCTTCGTCGCGTTGAAGTACAGCGTCAGCAGGTCAATCTCGGGCTTCTCTTCCCACAGATACTTGGACTGCTTCTCCACACGGGACAGCTCAGCCTCATACTGCTCGTCATTCATCTCAGCGATACGGGCTGCTTCCTCTGTCGCCGGGGTACGGCCCTCCGCCATGGCGGCATTGGCTTCCTTGGCTTCCTTCGTGAACGCAACAGCCGGGTTCGGGAGCTTCTTGGACGTCAACGTGACGAACAGCTCATAGCAGTTGTACAGCGTGACGTGACCCCACAGATTGTCGAGCTTGGTCTCCAGCGTCTTCTCGTCCATGTGCGTGCGCTGGGCAATCAGACGCAGTTCCTTCTCCTCTTCGAGGTAATAGTCGATAAGACCGTACGCAGCACGCTTGAACGCGTTGTTAGCGGCGTTCGGCCACACCGGGTCGTCACCGCCATCGACCGGGAAGAACACCTCGGCGATGTTGTTGACATACATGGCAACCTTGGTGAAGTCACCCTCGCGGGCTGCCGTCGCGGCCATCATCAACGGGTTGTAAATGTCCGTATTCATCGAGTTAATCAGGTTGAACTGCACGACCTGAAAACCGCGATACGTACCGGGCACATAGAACTTCTTCAACAGCTCGCCCTTCGGGTCGTTGATGACCATGTTGTTATTGTTCTTCTCACGGGTCCACATGTCAATGGTCGGCTCGATGATGGTCTGACCCTTACCTGCACGCGTGATAGCCAAAACCATCGTGTTGACCGGGTCGATGTCCACCAGATACGCACCGCCGGGACGCTGCGTCTCGTAATACGGAATCTCCCAGTCACCGTTAATCATGTCAGCGACCGTATCGTAACCCTTCAGCTTGTCACGGTTGGCATTCTTCGGGTTGTACGGAATCTTGGTCGCATCGTAATACTTACGCAGCGACTTATCCTTCGGCAGACCGGACGCGTCGAACAGTGCCTCCATGAACTCCGTGTTGAACATCGGCACCGTCTTCGTCATCGGCTTGTCGTTATCGTCCAGAAGGATTTCACCCTTCAAATATTCGACGTCGCCATCCTCATCGAGGATGTCCTTGTCGGCTCGCACCGAGATGGGAACCTTCTTGATGCCCTTGTTCTGCAGAGCCACATGCGAAATCATACTGGACACCTGCACCGAACAATGGGCACCTGCATCCGGGAACCAGTCGAACTTGCGCATAATCTCTTCCGGCAGGGCGATATGCTGGTCGTTCTGGTATTGGTTGATATCCGTCGTGTCGTTCATCAGGTTCTGCGCGGCGAGATTGCGCATCATCAGCGGATACATGATGGCAAACACCAGAAGCGCACCAATCAGAGCACCTACGAAGTCAGGCCAGTTGTACAGCGCCGGCGCAATCCAATACGTGAACGACTTCTGCTCTTTAGCAAGCTCCTCTGCCGCCTTCTGCTCAGCAATCTCCCTCTGTCCCTCTTCAGTGGACATCTTCTGCTCGTACTCGGCCTTGGAGACCGTGTACCACTCAGGCTCGGGGACATCCTCCATGTTGTCGTAGACCGGGCCAAATGGCTTGCCGTTCGCATCCTTGGCCTGATACTTCGTACGCATGCCCGTCATCGGGTCGATATCGTCGATATCTTCGATGTAGTTGTACGGGTCATCAGGGTCGTACGTACCGACTTTAGAGTCACTGCTCCCGTCAGAGGTGACGATGGCGCTCGCGCCGTCGCCGCTCATTGCTGAGATACCGTTCATGCCCCAACGGATGCCACCGACGACCATGTACATCAGAATACCGGCCAGAATCGCCACAATGACAGTAGCGATGATACGTGACAGCGAAGACTGCTTCTCTTCGATTTTGGAACGCTCAAGCTGTTGGTCGTCATACACGTCACGATACTTGGTCGTATCCTGAGGCTGGCGGTCCTTGATGATGTCCCAATTCGTCTTCTTCGCCATAGGTTCCTATCACTCCTTCCTATCAAATCAATCGGTAGTTCCTATATAAAAGGCGCACGGCATAGCATCATGCCATTACCGTGCGCCCGTAACCCACTCGATTATTTCCGCGTGGCTTAGTTCTGAGCGGCAGCGCCGTCCGTCTGGGTCTCAGCCGGAGCCTGCTCCGTCGTCTGGCTGGACGCATCGGTCTTGGCGCTTGCATCAGCGTCAGCAGCCTTGCCGTCCTTCTTCTGGTCGGCATGGTCGGTCAGCTCCTGCTGCTTCTGCTCCAGCTCATCCATACGCTGATTGAACTCCTGCTCAATCGCCGTGGATGCCTGCGAGGAACCAAAATCCAGAGACATGTTCGTACCAACCAGAACGCCGATAGCCAAAGCCGCGATGATGGCGACCACAATCGCCGTAATCGAGATGATATGGCTCTTACGCTGAACAGCCATCATGCTGTCGCACTTCGCAGACCATGCCTTAGCCTCATCCTTCGCCTCAGAGAGACGAGAACCAAACTCGCGGTTCTTGCGGTCATCAAGGTCGGCGTACTGCTTAATCAGGTCATCGAGCTGACCCTTCAGGCTGGCGTTCTCACCGCGAAGCTCGTCGATACGACGGTCGTAATCGCCCTGAATGCTCTTGATGCGCTCAGCGGTACGACGCTCAGTCGCCTCGATGTCTGCCTTCAAGGCATCACGCTCAGCGTTGAACTCGGCAGCCTTCGTACGGAGCTTCTGCTCGTACTCGGCCATGACCTTGTCAGCCTTCTCAGACTGGGCAAGCTCATCAGCCAGTGCCTTGTCGTGTGCGATATCATCCTTGCGATGCTCATCAAGGAATGCGGTAATGCGCTGACGGTGCTCGTCATAGTGCTTACGCTCATCGGCAAGACGCTCCATATACTCCTTGGAAACCTCGGCGAGCGTTTCGGTGATACCATAATCCATGCGCTTGGCGGCATCCATACGGCGTGCCTCGCGCATCTCGCGGACAGCATCCTGATACTCGTCCTCAATCTCCTGCGTGACCGTAGGCTCGATACGGAAGACGCGCTCATCATGCTGCTTGCCGTAACGCTCACGATACTGCTGCTGAGCCGCACGCATCGCGTCCTCACCGACCTGCTGAAGTGCCTTATCCCACTCCGCGTCGATGACATGACGGCGCTCAGCCACGATGGCGGCGATGCCGTCCTGACGCTCGATATGCTTCTGAGCCAGAGCGTCCATCATGGCGCCGTACTGCGTAGAGCTGTCCGTCTCATCAAGGTCATGCTGAATCTGCTCCGCATGGCGCGAAATCAGACGGTAGTACATCTCACGCATGTCGAACAGGTTGGTCTGATGCAGGTGAGCCATCTCCAGATTCGCCGAACGGCTCATCTCGTTCAGATAACGGTTCAGCCAGCCCTCGCCACGGTTCTCATCAAAGGGAACATACGTGTTGGCGTGCAGGAACTGCGCGTCAAACGGCTCGGTGGTCACCTCAAGACCAAGCTCGTCGGAATAGAACTTACGCGTGATGGCTGCGGTCATGGTCTCATCGGAAACCTCATCCTCAACCTCAGGCTCATCGTTCTCCGCAGGAATACTCTCCTCGACAGGTCCGTCGAAATCGTCAGACTCGTCGAAATCAGGAACGTCCTGCTCGACAGCCTGCGCCGGCTCATCATCGACATCCTCGCTGACCTCAGACTCATCGTCCGAGGCATCGTCGTAGGAAGGCTCGTCGTCAGACTCGGAACCAAACGGAGCGTCCTCGTCCTCAGGGAAGATGTCATCGTCCTCAGGGAAGATGTCATCGTCCCCGTCGTCGTAATCGTAATCATCCTCGCCGGACGAACCGACCGGCTCGAACGCCTCGGTCACATCGTCGTTACCGTAGTCGGAATCCTCGCTCTCGACACCGACCGATGCCAGATAATCATTGATATCCGTACCATTGACGGCGACATCCATGATGCCGGCGTATGTAATCGGATACTCCGTCGCCTCGACGGAACCATCGTCGTGAACGAACGCGAGCTTGTAGTTCGCCTCCGTCATCAACGAGAACTCATCCATGGCGTCCAACGTCACGACGTCAGGGATGATGATGAGCTTCTCGTCCTCCAAATAGTCCGCAGGAATATACGTATTGATGCGGCCGGAGTTAATCAGCTCAATAACCTGACCCTTCGCCTCATTGCGCTGGCTCTTCTTGTTGATGCCGCCGATGGAAGGGTCGTTGGCATCCAGCAACATACCGACATACACGGTTTCGCCATCATGCTCGACCTGCATGGCGGTGTTTGCTCGAAATGCCTCCAATGCGCTTTCGGTCACCGACTCGTTGAGAATCGAAGCCATGGTGTCCTTGCGCTTCTTGCCTTTCTTCTTAGGCTGCTGTGCGTCCATCTGCGTGTCAGGGGCAGTGTCAGACGACTTATTCTTGTTGAACAATCCCATACTACATCCTTTCCTTTCTTGCAATCTGCAGTTTCATATATCGCCCTTCGTACCCTTAGCACGCAAGAACCTTGATAGACGCCCTCGACTCAAGCTGTCGCTTGTTGTCGATGGCCATGTCACCGTCCACCTTAACAGCAATGCGTGATGCGAACGGATGCTCATTGATGTAACGAGCCACATTGGTCGTTACCTCGGTTTCCAGCTTGCTCATGACGATACGGGCACCACCGGAATCCGAATCGGTGCTCAGATTATCCTCTACGAGATAGCGGATAACGTCTTTGTCAATCACAAGATGGACGCCATGGCGGGCACGCACCTGCTCTTTCAGCTTACGGAGCTTCATCTTGACGATATTGCTCATCGTATCACGAGAAAGAGGCTGGAACGGCACCATAACGTCGATACGGCCAATCAGCTCAGGCGGGAAGCGATTGTCTCCCGACGTCTCGGACAGGGAACGGCGAATCAGCTTATCGTACTTCTTCGCGATAATCTCCATGTCCTTCTCGGAATTACTCTCCCCGTACTGGGCGATGGTCTTATAGATTTCCGAACCGGCATTCGTCGTCAAGACGATATAGCAGTTCGTAAAAGAAACCTCGCGGTTATTACGGTTTGTCAGACGACCATCGTCCAACACCTGCAACAGCAGACGTGTGACAGCGGAGCACGCCTTCTCAATCTCGTCCAGAAGGACGATGGAATACGGGTGCTCCCAGATACGGGTCGTCAGCAAATCGCGAAAGCGCTCCAACGAATCATCGTTGGCGTATTCGGTCATATCGAAACGGAGCAGACGGCGCTGGTCCTGAAACAGAATCTCAGCCAACTGCTTGGTCATCTCGGTGTTATGAGTGACGATAAAGTTATCGCACTGGTACAGATGGTCAGGATGGTCGACGTACAGACAGACCGTCTCGACCTTGTCAGGCAACGGCTCGACGCTAACGATATCGACGAAGTCCGTATCATACGTCTTCTCGGATACCTCGACGGCCGCCCTGCGGGCAATCGCGAGCTTTCGCGGCAGCGAGAAAAACCGCTCCTTATCGTCATGTGCCGTACGAACATGCACCGTGTACTCGATGGACTTCGAACCGACTCCGTTATCGCGATAGTGCTTCGTCACCGTACTCATAACGCCAAGCGACAGCAGAAGCTCGCGCACGTCGTTCGCAAGACCTTCGCAAGACGTGCTGTAGGAGACATTGAAACGTCCGCCATCCTTCGCGCCAATCGTACCATCCGTATCAAACAGACCCTGAACAAGCTCCCAGCGCTGCTCCACCGACGCACGAAGGTACAGCTTAGGGATACGACGCTCAGTCGAACGCTTGTCATAGACCTCGGGAATCATCCCGAGAACATCAGCCTTCTGCACCAGCTTCTTCTTGCCGCGATACTCCTCGCCCGTCAGAAACTTCCAGTTGTAGTTCACGGACACCGAACCGTTCGCACGGTTGTGCGTATTAGAGCAACGCTCGTACCCGGCTGCGCCGATACGCTCCGCGCACTTCTTGACAATAGGCTCATCATCGCCAGAAATAACTAACGGAACCACGCTCTTCGTGAGGCATCCGTCCGCGATGAACGCGCCCAAGACATACGGGTCAACTGGAAGATTACGCTCCGGCCACTGGACAGGCTGGTTCATCGGCACCGAGAAGCGCAGCTTGCGTGTCTCTCGCGACGTCGCCTCGGACAGCATGTTCGCAATGCGATGCGTCGCGATGACCATCAGGTTGTCGTCATAGCGGTCGTGCTTGTACAGGTACACACCCCAAAGATGGTCCCTGTCCACCACAACACTGCGCCCGTCGGAGAAACTGACGCGGTACACTTCCATCTTGCCGCGAGGGAATACGCCCAGCACCTCGACAGGGCTGCCGTCCGGCGCGAACACATAGTCGCCCGGCTCGATATCCTCGACCTTAGTGTAACCCAATTCCGAGACATCATCCAACGTGGGAATCAAAGTGCCAACAGGGTGCCCCTTGCCAACGCCAGTGGAGCCTGTGAACAGAAACGTTGACATCGGCTTCGACTTGTCGTTCAGGTCAGCCACGCACAGCTGAAGGCGTCGCTCTATCTGCGAGGTCGCATATTGCTGTGCCAACACCTTCTCGTCCAGACGCTTCTTAATCGTCGAAGCATCCACACGGAACGCGACGTTCACGTCCTCCGACTCCTGAATGACATCAGCCAGAAGACGGTCGTCCATCTTACGGTTCTCCGCGCGATGCCAACCGACCATGGCGTCAAGCACCTTGATGGACTTACGCGGCTGACTGTTCGCCGGAATATAGCGGTTCGTGTACTCGTAAATCATGTGGAACACGTGGTCGTCGTAAAACAGGTTATCGACGCCGTACGTTTTCGCCATGTTCTTGAGAATCTCCACCGTGGCGTCTTCATCGGGTTCAGGGACGTTGATACGCTGAAGGCGCTCGACCAACGGCTGATTCGGAGCGATGAACTGATTGAACTCCTCCAGCGTGGTCGCCGCGATAACGCGGATGCCACGTGTGCCGGAATCTGCAAGCAGGGGCTTCAACGCCTCCACTGCCGCTGCGGACAGCTGAACCACCTGATGGAACTCGTCGATGAACAGGACGATTTCCTGCTCCTCGTTGCATACACAGGCTTCCGTCTCCGAAAACAGCATCTTGAGCTTTGCCGCCATCTCGTTGGTGTCGTTTTGACAATCCGCAATCATGCGGGCCAAATCGACTTCGAGATACAGCCGTTCCGCGTCACGCTCCATGGTACCCTGCACCAATGCCGTTTTACCGGAACCAGCCGGCGCCAACAGAATAACGTTACACAACTCTGCTCGACTGAATGCCGCCATGATGGAGCGAATCAACGAATCACGCCCAATCAGACGACGTGTCATCGGCTTCAACGGCGCCGAATATTTTTGCAAATTGGGATAGTTTTCCCAGTTAATATCGGTCGTATGCATAGGCTAAATACTCACTCCTTTCTGTTTTCGCTCATTTATGAATAAATTCTAACACAAAAAATCGGGAAAATCAACCCCGAACCCCTCATATAAGCGCAAAAAAAGAAGGTCACCCTTGCGGATGACCTTCTTTCCAAGGTATTGGGCTGGTTTACCCTTAACCGACCTCGGGTCCCTCTGCTCCAGTGAACGGGGTCTCAGCCTCGTTCTGCGCCTCTGCCTGAGCCTGTGCCTGAGCTTCAGCCTGAGCCTCGCGGACAGCAGTACGATGCTCCTTGGCAGCGGCAGTAACAGCAGCCTGCTTATCGAGAACCGTCTTGCCGAAGTGCGGGTTCTTGGTAGCCGTCATATCCTTGTCAGTAGCCACGATAAGCTGGCCCTGAGCATTCTTACGGACATCGGCGGTGATACCGAGAACCGTGTCGCCGTTCTCCAACGTAGCCGCCTTCTTGCCAGCAGCCTCGACCATCTTCTGGTACTGAGACTCGCTGTAATAGATGCGGTGGTCTACGTAAGTTCCACCATTCGGGTGGTCCTTAGAGTACGACGCCAGATGCGGATTGGAATCCGCAGGGGACTTACCGTCCCGAACCTTGTCTGCATTCTTCAAGGACTGGTCAACCTGTACATCGAGATAACGACCCTTGATAGCGCCGTCCTTATCCTTGTCAGGAACGACACTCTTCGCCGGGGCGTGCACGATAAGATTGACACCCTTGAATGCACCTTGACCTCTGAGAGTAGCCATAGTTACTTCTCCTCCTTTTCATGCATTTACTGAACACAGGTTGCTTATCTCAACCTGATACATTGATGATAGCATACATCGACCCAAATGTCAACGGGTCGATGCAAAACTTTTTCAAAATAAGTTTATTTACCAGTGGAACCGGAATCATCCTTGTACTTATCCCCCGGCTCATCCGGTATGCGTCTGACAAGTATCACGATACCAGCTATGACAGCGATGCTTATGCCAAGCGCAATCCATGCATGGACGGGGTCCTTCATAATCCAGTCGATTATAGAATATATGAGCTTCTGCTGCCACATCGGGTTCCACGTAATCATACGATTCATCATATCGTCTATCCCCCTTCTTCGCCTTATTCGCCGAACTGCATCGACGCCACCGTCGCCTGCACGGCAAGGCGCATATCATGACTGAAGTCCTCGTCGAGGCTCACCGTGAGACCGCGACCGCGACGACCGCTCGGCGACCCCTTCATGGAACGAATCACCGGTTGCTGCGCCATACGGTCCGCAACTTCCTTCATCAGCTTCACATCCGCCCCCGGAAGCTCACTGATGTAATCGGCCTGCCCGGAGTTCTCCAGATACGCCACAGCGCCTTGATAGGCGTTGTACCTGCGCTCGCTCATCGCCACGAACGCATCGACGTTGACCTTGGACACATCCGCCTCGAACGGGAAATCGTAACTGAGATGATGCAGGTCAAGCGCCTTGACATCGTCAAATGCATACGCCGGACGGCGTGCGACGTGGGCGCTGTTCTCGTCCGCCTCGAACACCATGCCACGGTCGGCAAGCGCCAACTGGAACTCCTCGACCTTCTCGTCGTACGTATCCAGCATCTTCTCCAGACGGCGCTCCAGCACCATAGGTGCCGTCACCATGTACCGTCCGCCGTGCATGTCGTACACACGACGGCCATAGTCCTCGGCAGACTCGGGACTGCGACGAGCCATGCCCTTGTCCTGCAGCATGATATCCATGCGACGAATACGGTCGCGATAGTCCATCAGCTCGTCGAACTGCTCCTTGTACTCCTCTTCCGGCGGCAGGAAGGACAGGAAATACTGGTACTTCGCCATGAGCATGGCGTTGTACTCCTCCTCTTCGGCGTAGAACACCTTCAGAGGATGGGATTCCTCAGAAACCTGTCCCTTTGCCTCCGCGTCCTCGTACTGCTTGCGCGCATCATGGTAACGATGGCGCTCCCTGCGATGATGCTCCAGACGGGACGAATAGGAGCGCAACTTGAAGCCGAACTCCATCATCGGGTCGGAGACCGCTTCCGCCGCCATATCCGTGTACTCCATGCTCATCACGTCGAGCATAGGCGTACGCGTACGGATACGGTCCTGCGGGATGTTCTTGAGCACCGAATACACACCGTTGACGCAGTCGTCGACCAGACGCTCTCGCCCATTGCGTACCAGTCGGCGGTACTGCTCACCGGTCAAATCCTCGCGGTCGGCACGCGTCTTGGCATACTCGCCGATGTCGCGCATCGCCTTGTCATAACCCGAATCGGGCTGCTCGAAGACCTGCTCCACGTACTCGCGCACGATGGCATTGGCCTTCTGCATCTCCTTGCGGTTCGTGGACGCACGCCATAGGCGCCTGTCCTCCGGCAGGCACGCCAACAACAGCTGGGGAAGCCCATGGGCGGCCATCGTCTCGTGCGTGAACTTCTTGATGAAACAGCGAGCATTGCGCTTGTCATAAGCAACATTGGACGACAGCATCCGAACCGGATGCATCTCGTCAAGGCTCATGTCCACGCCGCGACGAAGCACACGCTTCTCGCCCTCGTTGAGCTTTCCGCGCTGTGTGCCATCGGGCATCAGCTTGCCGACGCCCTTGTCGACCATGCACAGATGACAGTGCACGTGCATGGTATCGACCTGAATGACACCGCACCACTCCAAGTCGTCGAACTTACGACTGAGGTTCTTCATGCCGTCCATCACGGCGAGACGCAGTTTCATCTGGTCGATGTTCCCTCGGAAATCGCCACGGTTGCGCAACTCGAAACCGGGGTCGATGACGCCCATCTTACGCAGATACTCCGTGTCAAACGACAACACCGTCTTGAGCACGGTCTTGCCCTCGTCGAACTGCTTCTGGATGTCCTTCGACACCTTTCGGATTTTTCGGTCCGACATCGACATGTCACCGATGTCATCGCGCCCTGTGGCACCAAACGCCACGCCGCCAAGCCCCTGCACAAAGCGCATGCCCCTCTTGACGCCACCAATGGTATCGTAGGTCTCCGTTGCCTCACGGCGGGCCATATAACGCGTGACATACGCGTCTTGGTCTTCCAGACGCACTGGCGTCAGCTCCTCGGTCGCGCCCATACGCGCCATGTATCGCAGGACATAATCGCCCGGCGTGCCGCCACGGCTTCCGCCCTTGCTTCCCGTCTTGATACTGTACTCATTGACCACAACAATGTTCTGCTTCAATCCCATCGAGCGCCTCCTCCTTTCCTATAAAATACAAAAGCGGTGACGACAGCCTCAAAGACTGGCGCCACCGCCGAAATGACACGACTTTGAACGCAGTGACTGCAACCGCGCGTCAAAGATTACTCATCATACTGCTGGTCATTCTGACCCTGCTTAACCGCCTTGTCCGCAACATCAGCGATACGGCTCGGAATCACGCGAGGTGTACGGCTCTCCTCGGGATTAGAAGCGCCCTTCTCCTCATCGGTATCCCCTGCATCCATACCGTCGACGTCATCAAAGTCCGCCTCGCGGTCATCTTCGGCATTTGCCTCGATATTATCCTCGACGGCGTTGCGCTTGACAGCCTTTTTGCCGGCCCGCGCCAACTGACGATTCGCATCTTCCTCGTCGGCAGGACCCTCAGCGACATCATCATCATCGAAATCATGAATCGTCTCATCGGTATCCGCTTCCGCCTCAACCGCAGTATCGCTCTCAGGCTCTGAGATGCCCTCAGACGGCTTCTGAGCATCCGCGCTGTCCATTCGCTCACCAAACAACGGAGCGTCCGTCACAACGTCTTTCGCGACCTCGTGAGCCACAAAAGTATCGTCTGCCTTCTCAACCTCTGCCTGATGCTCACGGGGCTTCAGCTCCTTATGAGGCACATTGCGCAAATGCCGCTCTTCGACACGCTCGCGAATGTTCTCATAATGCTGTTCCACAGCAAGCTCCTGCGGTGTAAGCTCAGGCGCGTGCTCCTGCTCGGCTTCGTCCTCAAAATGACGCTCGTCATCACCGAACAAATCCTCGTGGGCAAGCTCGTCATAATCGCCGAACTCGTCAAAGGTATCCTCGAACTCGTCCTCGTGGGCCTGTGCCTGCTCGAAATAATCGCCAAACGTATAACCGCACTCAGCTTCGCTGGTCTCAATGGTGTGACGGTCCTCGATATTGGCGAACAACACCGGGACATCATCCTCCGATTGAGGCTCAACTACACGAATTTCGCAGTAAACGGGCATCTCAAGCTCACTCTCACGAATGATGCTCGGGCACTCGAAACCACGACGATACATACCGAGTCCGACCATACGAGAAAGCTCCGCATCCGTGAACTCGTAGAAGATATCCACCGGAATGCCCTTATCCTCGTCAAAGGACAACTCGTCTACATCGCCGTAGAACGGAGCATTATCGCTCTTACGAAGACCACGGCACTCACCGACGATATGCATATACGGACGATGCGGGTTATCGCGGTCAAACCCATTGCGGAATGCGAGAAATACCTGACTCGGATAGATGCTGGCGTTGCACTCAACGTCTTGCATATCCACGAACGAACCATGCGGCAACTGTCGTGCGACATCCGCAAGATGGTCATCCATGGTCTTACCGGGTATTCTCATCGTACAAACTCCTTTCTTTCATATCCGACGACATGCGTCTCCGCATATCGTACCTGTGTTTATAATACAACAAATCTGCTCAAAAATCAAGAGAAATTTACTCTTGACCAGTCGGCTCCTCGTCAAAATCGCACACAACGTCTCCGTCCGTATCATCCAGCGGAACGTCTTCATCCGACACCGATGCGCTGTCCTCAGACGCCGGCGCATCCGTGGTGCAACCGCATTCGAAATCGACAGCGGCCGGATGCCATCCCGACGCAATCAACGTCGTCATCCAATCGCCGTCCTCGCTCGGTGCCGTGAACGCATCGCGATGAGCGTTGATATAGGATAGATATGCCTGACGCTTCAGGAAGCGCAACGCCCATCCAGCAGAAACCTTCGACATCACGTCGTCGTACTCGTGCGTCAGGTTCATGCCGAGACCGGGCTTGTTGCCATAGATGTTCGACGCCGTGTTCTCGACGGCATCCAGAAGCCCGTCATACTCGTCGTCCGCCAACTCCGCGACGCTACGGGCACGGTTGGTCAGAACGCCCTGCATGACGGCATCATTCAACGCATCGTCGACGTTACCGTCGCTCTTCATGGCAATCTCGTTCGCCAGCTTGGCATCGCGAACGAACGGGACGACTACATTCTCGAACTTGACCCTCCACGCATCGCGGCATACCGCCATCAGACTGTCGTCAAGCGAGACCTCCTGAGCGAGGTACGCATACTGACGCAGACGGAGCATGGGGCGACGGTCCAGCGGGAAGCAGTCCTCCTCAGACTTCGTGTCGGGAATCAGCAGCGCTGCGACGGACACGCCAAGGAACTCAGCGAGCGGAACCAGATACGAAGGCGGAATGGTCCCAAGACCATTCAGCCAATCAACGAACTCATCCACGTCAGCCCCGATGTGCTCAGCGCAGTCCTCGAACGTGACATGGCGCTTGCGCATGAGATTACACACGTGACGGCAGATATCCAAATCAGAAACCGGGTTCACCGTCATAGGGAAACTCTTCTTATCCTCTGTCATGATAATTCCTCCTTTTAACGAAAAACAGGCATAGGCGTATGTACCAGTATCACGACCTCGACGACAATCAAAAGAACCGTGAACACGGCTCCCACGATGACCGAGACCAACGCTCCGATACCCGCACGACGTGCGGACAAAGGCTTCTCCGTCCTCCAGACGAGGTACAGAATCAAGCCTGCAATCGGGATGAAAAAGCCGAGAACGGCCCAGCCGAAAGACCCGTTGTCCTGCGCGGTCGGCTGCATTACGACCTGTCCGCTCTGAACGGGCTGCACAATCTGCGCCTGACCGTTTGGCGACGTATTATACGTCTCTCCCTGCGATTCCATGTACTCGCTGTACATCAGCTGCTCTTCCGGCGTCAACTCGCCGTGTCGAGCCTTGATTCGAAGCCTTGCCGCTTCCTCTTGTGTCAACATATGCCACACTCCTTTCCGCCTATACGGCTACTGTTCTATGAAAAACGGCAAAGCCGTCCTTTTCTATTATTCGCTGTCACCGTACTTATCGCGCAACTGCCCAGCACGCTTGTTACGCAAATCTCCGAACCATTGGTTCAATGCGCGCCACAACATGCCGTAGACACGTACAATAACCAGCGCCAAAACGATGCAAATGAAACCGACCGGAATCCAAAACATCTCGGCTCGGCCGACTTCGCCTGCCACAGCGATAAACGCATTGATGATATGTGGAATCGGATAAACCGCCAACATCAACGTGACTCCGTAGATAACCACGAACTCGATGGCGACCTGAAAAATCCAAGTCACTGCTCCGAAAATCTTACCGCTGTGCAGGAAACGATTGTAAGCGCCGACGATACCGGACCCCTTACGCTTTCCGATACCCCCTACCGTATTGCGCTTCGTATCAGCTTCCGTTGCCTTGCTCTGTGCCATACCTCACAAACTCCTTTCGTTACTGAATAGAATATCCTGCCAGATTAGACAGGTTGCCCGAACCATCCACCGTATACACGAACGCCGACGTTCCCTCGGCCGTCGCACCGGTGCTGTCCGAAGACTCGACGGTAACCAGCGTGAAATACGTATACAGGTCGCCGTTGATGTTCGTCACGTTGGACTGCATCTTGCTGTAGGTCATGTTCAGACCGCGAGCATCAATCTCATTGATTTCACGGTCACCCGTGTTGATGTTCTTGACCTCGGGCATGAACGTCTGCAGGAACGTGTTGTCATCGCTGAGATTATACTGCTCCTTAACCTTGGCACGGGCAGCGTCATACGACTCCTTGGAGTCCCACGTGAACACCTGCTCCAGCAACTTCTTGGCGACACCGTCGTCCTTCGCCTGACGCGCCGAATCCAGACCGGAGGCCAGATGGACGGCATCGGCCGTATCGTCGCTGATGGCGGCCTCCAGCGTCGCCTTACGGTTCTCCAGACCGCTGATGGTCTGGTACTGCTCGCCCAGCTGGGACGAACGGTCCGTGGAAATCATAACGGAGGCGCCGATGCCGAGCACCATGATGATGCCACAGATAATGACGGGCAACCACTTGCTGAGACGCGTGCCTTTCGCCGCATTGTCTGTCGTATTCACCTTTGCCATCAGTTATCACCTCCATTTTCCGCCTGATGCTTCAACCAATCGCGAGCGTCGTTCTGCTCCTGCGCCTCGGACTCGGTCAAGCCCTCGTCCCCGCCATCCTGCGACTGAATCTTCTCAATCAACGAATCAAGAATCTTCGCATTCTCATTGCTGACCGTAGCGTCAACGTAATTCGCACCAAGACGTGTCGTCTTATATGTCACGTCGCTGAACGTATTGGACTCTGCGTCGTAATTCGCCGTAGCATACGCCACCAGCTCATCACTGCCGTCAATATGGCACAGCCAAATTACGGGAATCGTCTCGTTCTGGAACGAATAGGTGCTCTCAAACTCCCAGACCGCTTTCACATCGCCCTTGCTTACCGTGAACCAAGGCTGACGACCGTTCTGCGACTTATCGTTGAAATACTTAGACAACGCCTTCGCGTTTGCCGTAATATCATCCGGTGTCACCGTGGCGTCAATCGACTGATACTTCGTCTGAAGCTCAGCGACCGCACGACCGGCTTCCGATGCGGAATACAGACCCTTGTTGATGCTCGACGCATCAGCCGACGTCTGATTCTCCAAATCCTTAATCTGCTCCTGCAGCTGCGTGATGGACTTCTGATTGTCCGCATACTGGGAATCGAAACTCGACGCGCCGAGCATGGTCGGAACCAAAAAGCCAAGCATCACAGCCATCATCGCGCCGCACGTAATGCCGCGCCATACACCAGGACTCGGTTTCTTCATAGACTGCTCTCTCCTTTCATTCCTCAAAAAATACTCGTTTATGAACAAATTATAACACGCTCACCCATAAAAAGCAAGCGTGTTATAACAAAAACTGCCCGTTTACGAAGCGGAACCGGCATTCGTATACGTCGTGCTGTGGTCAGGCTTCACGCAACGGAATACCTGATACTCACCACGACCAATCCAGTCCTGTCCGTTCATACGATTGATAATGTCGGATGCATCGTTACCGACACCCGGCGAACGCTCCTGATACGAAGCCGAGACCGAGTCGCCGTTGGAATCCGGGTACTTCGCCTTAACGGCATCCGTACCGACATACAAAAACGTATGCCCATTCAGACAGAACACATCGCCCGGCAACAGGTCCTCCATGGTCAAGGAACCGGACGAGCCGACCTTCTCCCACTTCTCGGACGACAGCAGATACGCCAGCTGCTCGCCGGTAGCGCCTGCGGGATACGTGTCATCGGAACCGGACCAGCGAACGGCAGTTGCCACGCCACGGTCGCAAGACTGATAAATGTCTACAGAACCCCAGATGGCATCGTGCACACGCTGATACAGCTCCGTACCGTTATTGCCGCGACCCTCATCCTGCGTCTCGTACGCATACGAGACCGCTGCGTTGGCAATCGACGAGTTATCGGCGTTGATGGTCTTTGCGCAATTCGACTTCTTCTTCGCCACGTTGTTATCGGTAGCCGTCGCGCCAAGGCGCTCTGCCATCGCGATAACGCTGTTGCCGTATGTAGAATCCGCCGACCACGACCCGAGCTGTTCGTACCAGCTGGTCGCCGAGGACTGACGCTCTCCCCAGCCATTGGAAGTGTTACCCTCCCAATACTGCGAGAAGTAACGCGCCATGGCGGCGGCATCGCCCGTCTGCTGTTTGTACTTCTCCCAGAAACCGCTACCGCTTGCAGGGGCGCCCTTCGCAAGCGTGTACGCCAGCTGGAAGTCGATGGTATACCACGGTGCGCCGGCAGAATCGGCGGCATCCAAGAATACCTTTGCGCCACCGCCCGTATACTGACCCATGCCAAGACCGGGGTACATCTTGCCATCGGCGTCACTGGTATAACCGCCGGGATTCTTGACAGGACCACCGGAACCGGTAAAGCCGGAATACTTCTTAGACAACGGGCCACGGACATACGCGTCAAAGTTCGACATTGCGTCCTGATGCTTGGGACCGTTGATGTTGTAGTTCTCGTCGTAGATACCCTCGATTGTCGTCGGGTCGATGCCCGACTCCGTCGAGAAGTTACCGAGAACGCCGGCAATCTGCTCATCCGATAGACCGTAGGTATTGAGTACCGAGTAAATCGCCTTTGCGTTGTTGAGCATCTGCGCATCGGCGTCGATTTCGGCGCCTTCCATCGCCTTTGCGACTGCGACAGAACAATCCGTCAGTGTGCCATCGCGCTGGGCGACATTCGTCGTACCCATAACAACGGACGCGGCGATGGCAATCGCGGCGAACACCGCCGTAAACGACGTACCGACCACCGTGGCGGCGGCCGCCGTGGCACCGATGCCAAAAAACCCGGCCACAGCTGTAACCGCACCACTGAAGAAACCTGCCACCGCAGAAGCGGCGCCCGTTACAGCCGAAGCGACGCCGGAGAAGAACTGACCGATTGCCGAGAAGAATGCAAGCGGACCTGCCAAAAGACTTGACGCCGCATTAGCACCCATCGCGAGCGCCATCTGCATGAAATTCAGCATCTTCATCAGCATACCACCCTTGACAGCGGCACCTGCCGCATTACCGGCATGCTTGGCTACCTTCGCGCCCTTCTTCGCCGTATCAACAGGAGATGCTTCACCGTTCTTGGCGTCATCGCCGGGCTTCAAGCCCTTAGGACCAGCGTCTTCCGCCTCATCGGCCTTATCCGCCCCGCCCTTGGACTCGCCTTCGGAATCCTTGCCGCCTTTGTCCTTACCGTCCTTGTCACCCTTGCCATGCTTGCCTTTGGCCTTCTTGATGGCATCGGACGTGACCTTCGACGATGCGGCCTGCGACACATCATGCAAAGTCGACGATTCCTCGTTGTCCACACGAGATACACCAGCATTCTCCATCTCGTTTTCGTTCGGCATGTTTCTCACCTCCTTGTTGTCAATTCATATATATCAACAAATAGGAAAGCCCCTCCCCTATTCAGAGGAAGGGGCCTCCCTATTCTCTCATTTAATAGCACTGAAGCACATTCTCGGACGTGTTGACAGACGAACTCGTCAGAATACCGTCCTTGCTGACCTCAAGGTCAAGCAGAGAACCGAGCATCTCGCGCTGATAATCAACCTTCTGGTTGTAATACGTGCGCCATGCATTCGTCAAATCGTTGCACATCTCCATGTACTGCGTATAACGGCTGGACTTTCCGCCGGACAGCGACGAAATCAGCGTGCCGTCGTTGAGCTGCCACTCGATATTGTTCGTATCGAGCTTATTGCCCGATGCATCGCCATTGGCTTCACGCGTCATCATTGCGAAATACTGGTCGACCGTCATATTCGGAGAATCCGTCTTTGCAATCAAATCGTCGATGAAACCATCCACAACCGACGTATGCTGCCAGTCAAGGTCATAACCGCCCGGAAGCACCGTAGCCGGCTTGTACGTATACGAACCATCATCATTCGTGATGACCTTGTCGCCAGCGATGACAGACGGCTCAGCAGGAACCGTGATGCCCTCCGTCTCCAGACGCTCCTCATACTCATGAATCTGGTTCAGGCTGACACGCATGTTGTTGACCTGAGTCTCCAGCTGAGCATGAATCTCATCCTCCTGAGGCGTGATAACGGCTTCGTTATAGAAATCCTTAATAGAAGGCGCCTTGGAACCATCCAGACAATCCAGATGCTTTGCCTTAGACGCACCGGGGTTGAAATACACACGGAACTGGTCGTAATCAACAAAGGACTTGTCCTCGACTTCCTTGTCCACATCCTCAGAAGCATTCGTCTGCAACTCGGAATTGCAACGAACGACCAAGTCGAGAATCTGCGGACCGAAACCATCCTTGTTAACCAGATAGATACCCATATAGCCCGTATTACCGAACATATAGATGCTACCCGACGGAATACCGTCCAACGTCTGCTTGTTCTGCTCGACGCTCGCACCAGTCAAGAACATCTGGTAGTTATCCGCATTCGTAGATACGACCTTGGTATCGTCGAATTTGAGCAACAAGAGCGTCTTCGCCTTATCCTCGCTGGAGTACACATCAATGACCTTGCCCGACACGCCGGTCTTCGATGTCTCAAACTCCGTATTGTAAATTGCCTGCTCGCCTAGTGTCGTATTTTGCGTCTGGACGTGTGCCACAAAGCACGAGACCGTCGTAACCAAAATACCGACGACCATGACGCAAAAAAGCAGGCTGAACCGCTCCATTCGATAATGCGGTCCCAACTTCAACTTTTCCATCAGACCCATTCGAAACTACTCCTTTCTGTCAAGTCTTGATTTCCTATCATATAAAATGATAGCCCCCTGCTCCCCGCCCTGCAGAATGACTCTGCAACCGCAAGGAACAGAGGGCTATACAGACGTCTCTGCTATTGACCTATGTATTAGTGCAACAGCGTCGACAACATGAGAATCGTGCCGTTGCCAAGGTCCTCGATGGTCTGCTTACCGCCGGAAGCAATGTTCGCAACGAACGAGAAGCCACCGACCATGAACGCACCGCCAAGAATCAGCAGGATGATTGCAACAGGCCAAGATACCTGAGTCTTACCGTGGGAAATCAGGCCACGGGCAATCATGACGACCGACCACACGACCATTACGACACCAATCAGAATGATGAGGTAACCACCCCACGTCTTCAAGGTCGAGGTCGCGTTCTGGAGGAACGAACCGAGGTCCCATGCCATAGGCATACTCAGAAGATTCATCATCATCGTCTTTCACTCCTTTCCAAAAATCAATCGCATTTATTGTACGCGCACAATATGCTCGTGGCCGATATTTGAGACCCTGCACATTGCTAAAGATATTATAGCTCAGATATCAGCAAAAGTCAACGTACAAAAATGCCTATTTCCATACATATATCAATCGAAACGGGGGTCTCGGAGCCTGTCTGGGACCCCCGTCGCGACCTCTTGCTTACAACGAGTCGCCACCGCCCGTCTTCGCACTCAAAGCCTTCTTAGCGACCTCTCCTGCCTTTTCGACGGCACCGCTCTTCAGCTTCTCCTGCGACGTACGGTTCGCGCGCAACGCGCTGTTGACGTCCGACGTGTTGTGCACGATACGACCGCCCGGCAGCGTTGCGGAACCCGTACGGCGAACCTGCTCGCGAGCACGCTCCAGCGCGCGCTGTTCCGTCTGCAGGTGGGTCAGACGCTGCTTGTCGCGAGGCGACATCTCAGGCTTAGGCTGTACGCTCACATTCGTCGGACCGGCATTGCTGATGTTCGTAGACGAACCGCCCTTGACACTCATGCTGTCGCCACCACGAACCGTGGACTGACCGCCCACAGAATGCGACGACGAAGCCGTAGGAACGCTTGCGGGTGCGCTCTGGACACGACCCTGCGTCGACTGCGTAGGAGCGCCAGAACGGCTTCCTGTGGCCTGAGCACGCGCCTCGTTGGTCTTGGCACGTACCGCATCGACGTTCTCGCTGGCATGGGCGCCCTTCTGAGCGCCATCTGCCATCTCCTTCGTACCGCCGGCAACGTCCTTGACTGCATCCGCACCCATCTGGACATCACCCGTAGCATACGCGGCGGCACCTTCTGCCACGCCCTTGGCGGTCTGAGCGGCGCCCTTCGCCATATCCTTGGCGGCATCTGCCTTGACCTGACGCTTCGCCTGAGCATCGGCGTCCTCTTCCATAGCCGACGTGTTGCCGACCATAGCATCAACCTTGGCGTCTGCGGCAAGTTGCTTCTTGTCGCCCGGCTTGACATCCTTGGTCTCCTGCATCTGCTCAGCGTCAACGGCAGTGGCCTTGACATCCGCAGCCTGTGCGTCAGCACCGGCCTGAATGCCCTTGATATCCGAAGAATCAGGCACATCGGCGGCATCGCCCTGACGAATATCGCCAAGACTGTCCGCATTGGTCGCAAGGATACTACGTCCAGCAACCTCGCCGGCAGGACCGGAATCCAACGGAGGCAACGGCCCCTTCGGTCCATTCGGCAATCCGTCAGGCCCAGTCGCATCGTCGCCCGGTCCCGGAAGACCCTGACGGTCAGCGCCCTCGATACCCGTACCGGAATCAACCTGTTCGGTCAGACCGCCTGCGTTCTCGGCTTCGCCAGCCGTAACCGTCTTAATCGAACCGGCCGTCACGCCGTCCTTGCGACCGCCAAGCGCACCGCTCATCATAGACTGACCGACAGCCATAGCGGCACCGCCGGCAACGCCACCGGCAATCTGCTTACCGGCATTCTTCGCACGTTCGCCAAGGGTAGGCGCCGTAACGATACCCTGACCGGCGTTCTGAGCGTTGCCCATGCTTCCGCCATGCGGGTTCGTCGTAAAGATACGGTCAATCAGAGACGCCACGCCCTCATCAATGGTCTTGATGATGGACTTACGCAACTTGATAGCCTTGATGCCGAACCACAGATACAGAATGCTGGAAACCAGCAAACCAACCGTAATGAGTGCCGTGGACGCCATCGCCGGCAATGCCGCTGTCGCACCCGGAATCACCGTACCACCGAGAAGCACCGTCGAACCGACACGGCTCGACAACGCCTCCAGAAGCGGCGTCTCGACGACACCGGACAGCGAAAGCAGAATCTCGATGACGAGGCTATACACGAAGAACGTGCCCAGAACCTCGATAATCATCATCGCCGTGTACGTCACGACTTTCGCCATGGCTTTCATATTGCCCAGCATCGCGAACGGTACGCTCGATACCATCTTGATGCCTCGACCAATCATATTGATAATCAGACCAAGTGAGTACACCAGACCGATAATCGTAATGACGAACAGGATGATAACGGCATTTGCCCAATACAGAACAGAGGACATGCCGTCACCAATCAGGTTGACCGAATGGTGAGACTGTACGACCAAACCAGACGTCGCCTTGTGCGCCGAATACGTCACGACGGACGAATCGCCGAACGACGTAGACAGATAATTGTACAGCGACATAGACGACAGACCGCCGTCCCACGAAGACCCCGTACCACCGGAGTTCGTGCTATCGCCAGATGTACCGTTCGAACGCGAGAACGTAACGACGTTACTGCTCCAATTCGGCTTGAAGGACGCCTTCGAACCGTCGTTGAAATACGGCGTATTCGCTCCCTCTTTTGCGTTGTCGAACATATTACCTTTCGAGGCCGGGTCGATATATTCCTTCCACTTGCCGGAATGGTCCTTGATGGCCGTGAAGATGGAGTTCCCAGACTCATCATCAATCTTCGTCGACTTGTACGTCGTCTCAAAGTCGGACGCATGGTAGAACGCCGAAGACATATAACGACCCATGACGTCATACGCACCAAGAATCTTGTTGTTGCTACCGGCCGTTGCACTGTTCTTCAGCGTAATCGTCCAGCTATCGCCATAACCCGTATCCGTCATAGACGAGTTCGAGCTGTTAATAGAACGAGCGATTCCACGGACACTGGTCGACTTACCGGCATCAACAACACCGGACGAGGAGTCCGAAGTATCGACCGTAATCGTCACGCCGTCCGGCAGTGCCAAATGCCCATTCGTCACCCACGACTCAAAATCCACCAAGGTTGATGCGATAACCTGATTGGCGGCTGGCGTGAAGTTATTACCCCACGACGACTGCGAGGCCAAATCAAGTGACGCCGTATACAAGCCACCCAGCAACGGAATACCGACACAGATGAATGCCAATCGGGTCGCAAAGGTACGGAAAATCGAACCCGCACGCCCTTTCTGGCTGTTCCACATAAGAAGCATCGCGCCGAGCGACAGGAAGAACAGCAAGAACACAACGTACATGCCAAGGTCAGACACCGCCGTGTACCATTCCGTGATAAACTGCGAAACACCGTCCAACACCGAAGGCGTTTCCGGCGTCGTGTCAAACCACTTACTGAACGACGTACTGACTTTGCTCACACCGGCCATAAACCATGCGAACGGATTGAGCGCCTTCAGAATCGAAATCACAATGGCAAAGAAGGCATCTGCAGACAACGCCGTCGTATAAACCAGCATCAGGAACAGACCGCCGATGAAACGAACAATCGACAAGATATCGAACGTCTCGTTTGCCGTGGAGTCAAGACCCAATGCCGACAGTGCATGGCCGTACAGAACATAGTCCTTCAAACCTTCCTCTCGGAAGGAGTCATAGCTTCGAGACTGAGACGAACCGGACAGGTACGAAATCGTCGAGCCAATCAGACCGGACTCATAGTCCTCGTCGATGAATCCGACAAAAGCGCCAGCCTTATCCATGGAAATGTCAGAATAATCAAATCCATTCGTATCATTGGAAGTCGGGTTGTGCGCATCGTCATAGTATGCAGTCGCAGCCGACGAAATCTTGTAGAACGAGAAGTCGCTATCCGAATCGTCTTCCTTAGCGAACGCGGCTGTCGTCATCGACATGACAAGGACAATACCGACCAGCAAAAGGACGAAAACCTTCGCCATCTTACCGAACACATTGTCCTTGTCCTTCAAAGCTGCAATCATCGTGACACCCCCTTCCTTACATTCATCTTCTTCTTACCAGTTACTGCGCCCTGCATGGAAGCCGTGACCTTACGAGCGGTCGATGCGACCTTACCGGCCGGCTTCGACCTCGCTTTCGGCTTAGGCTTCGTTGCGAGCTGAGGCGGGTCAAGCTGCAAATCCTGATGGAACACGACGTTGTCGAATCCGCGACGGATATATGTGCGAGCTTCGCTCTTATCCGTCACCAATGCAACAAGGTCCTTCGGGATTGCCTGACCCAACTGCTTCTGATATTTCGCCACGATATTATCGGACATGTTGCCGAAAATCGTGTAATCAGCCTTATCAAACAGGTTGAACTCTTGGTCATCGAGCATCTTCTCGATGTCGTTGTACAAAAACGCCACGCGACCGCCACGGTCGTACATCTGCTCGAACTGACGGCGAATGTACGGACGAACGCTCTTCTCGATATGCTCGGCGCCGTGAATGATGACCAAGTCACCGCGCTTCAGGTTCTGCACCGCATAGCCGATAACATTGACCAGCTGAGCCATGGCGATGCCCTGACCGCGCATGGACAGACGCGAGAAATCGTACACCACGCGACGACCGTCCTTCGCACCGTCGATGACACTGCTCGTCGTGGTATTGAACAGGTCACCGTTGTTGCTCAACAGATTCTTGAACGTCGTGAGCAACACCGACAACGCGTGCAGACGCTCATCGTCACGAGCCGTACGATTCGCCATCGCCTTGTACTCCGTATCCAGATAGGATACGAACATCTGCAGCTTCGGCACCTCGTCGTGAGGAATATTGACGATACGCAGACGCTCGCGATTGGCAATCGCGTTCTCATACCACATGCGATTATCGATGTAGAACTTCGTCGCCACGTCCTGCAGAGAACCACGGATGATGGAACGGTCGCTGTCCGTCGTCTCATACGCCTGCTCCGCCATCAGCGTCAGCTTCTCCATCTGAGCGGAGAAGATAGCAAGCTCATCCTGCTCCTCGCCAAACATCTCGAACATGTTCACGTCACCGTGGTTCATATCAATACGATACGTCAGACGGGAGAACTTAGGGCCGAGTCGGTCCAAATCAGCGCCGTCCAGAATGATATGCACCACGCGGGCGTTATCCAACAACGCCGCCTGCGACATCTTGGAACCCCACATGTCAGAGACATGGGCACGACCACGTGCCTCATTGAATTGTTCGGATGCCACAACCGCATGATGCTTGAAGTTATTCACATCGAACAGCACAGCGGAGTTGTTCACGTCGCCGACCATATAGCCGACATACTCTCCACCGGGGTCTTCCATGCCGTGCGTCACCAGCGAATAGGCGCCGGCGAACTCCGTGGACGTGAAATAGAACCCCTTGCCACGCTTACGCGCGTTCTTCGAGAACAGATGCGACAGCTCCTGACGCTGCTCACCGGTATACGGTGCCGCCCACATCGTACCGAAACGGTCCAGATACAGACGCTCAATCTTCGTCACCGCATCGTCGAGCGCTTCCAGCGTCGGCGCCTTGACCAGCATGCGGTCCTGCACGTTCAGATACGAGGCGCCGTTGGTCAGCTCCTGCGCGATGACCTCGAGGTCGTCACGGGAGCGACGCGCCTTGCTCTTCGACGTGCTGGTACCGGCCGTCATCTGCGAGTTCTCGTTCATCTGGGCAACGCCCTCGGCGGTCGTCTGATGCGAGTCCACCCACGATTGACCCATGCGCGAGACCTGCTCGAAGTTCACCGTGGTCACCTTGTCACCCAGACCGCTCGGGATACGGTTGATACCCCAGAACGGACCGAAGTTATTCTGCGCGCCATACTCATGGAAGTACGCCAAGATGACGGCATAATACGTATCCACACGGAAGTAATCGCTGCAGAAGATGTAGCGCTCCTTGGGCTTGATTTCAATCAAGTGCGGAAACGCATCGAACTTCTTATCGGCAAGGGAAAGTTCCTTTTCCTTTTCCTCGTCATTCTTCTTCTTAAAGCTCAACAGACCCATCAGACCAACCTCCTTTCTTATCAATGCCGGGAGCCTTGTTCGTATCATGCTTCATACTTACACCGACTCCTTTCCTTTGTAAATCGTACGGAACACATCGTAGATGTCATCGCCAAACAATGCCGTGCACTGCTTGAACATGTACGAGGAGTTCTCGACCTCGCTTTGCAACATGTTCTTCGCTACCGTCAATGCCTCGGTATTATCCGCTTTGATAATCAAATACTGATGGATTGAACGGAACGAACCGCCTACGACGTTCTTGAGATAATTATATTCCATGTCCGCAACCGCACGCAGTTCCGGGTCATCGAAGTCCAGCCCGTCGTAACGCTCCTTCAGGCGCGCGACCTGACGGTAAATCTTCTGCGCCTCCTTGGAGGTGATGAAAATCAACTCGTACTCGGGCTTCATCTTCTGGTAGAACTTGTCCACACGGTCGAGGATTGCCCTGCGGTCCTCCTCGAACAGCAGGATGGAACCCGTACCCACCACGCGGTACATATAGCCGTACGTGCCGTCGGTAAAGGTGATGAGACCCTTATCGCCGTCGATGGCGTCGATGCCCGCGATATTGTAGAAATCACGTGCCAGCGCATTGTTACGCGTCACGACATACCGCATGTTCTTCGGCAGGTAATTCAGCATGGAAACCACCAGCGAAGCCTGCGGAATACCCGTCTTATCACGCTTCAGCAGAAGTGCGGTCAACGCGAACCACAAAGCGGTGAACAGGATAATCAACCCGATGCCGCCGTCGGCAATGAACGTCTTCGCCACAATGAAGAACCAGATGATGGCCGACGCCACATACATCAGGATAATCTTGATGGGCATCGGATGCATGCCGATACCGTCGCCGGACTGCAAGGAGATTTCCATATCACCCATGGACTTATCCAGCGTATCGGGAATCTTATAGGTTTCCTTGGCCATATCGCTTACCACTCCTTTCCTTCGTATCGTCTATATCCTTCCGCCACAGAGCGGGAGAAAGAAACCTATCATCCTTCCCCCGCTCCGCAACGGCCATCACACCACTGAGGGCATCACTTGTTATTGATAAAGCCCTCGTTGTTGAAACCGATATATTTGTGTCCGTTGTACTCAAGCTCCGCGAGCTTGCCGTGTACACCGTACACCTTACCGGACTTGGCAACCAGACCCGTCACCTCGATATCCGCGCCGGCCAGCAACTGGTCGCACTCTTCATCGGTGAACTCGTGCCCACGGAACGTCTTCTTGAAGCGAATCTCGCGACCCTTCCACGTACCGTAGCAATAAGCGGGGTCCTTCTCGCCGCTGTTGCCGCCACCGGTCGTGCCGGTCTTCTGGAACCCAACGTACTTATGGCCGTTGTACTCCAGATTGGCAAGGCGCCCGGTCACGCCATACGAACCGTTGCCATACTTCGACGGCATCTCGAAGGTAATCTCCTCATCCGCCAGAAGCGCCTCGCACTCCTCGTCGGTGAAACGATGTCCGCCCCACACGCGGGAAACGGAGACATCCTTGCCCTTCCAGTTGCCCTCGAACTTCTCCTTACGTTCGAACTGTCCGCCTGCTGAATCTGCCATGGTAACACCCAACTCCTTTCGCATTTTCTCACCGTTCGCCTTCATGGTCACGATATCATCGCGAACCATCTGCTGCACCTTGTGCAGACATTCGGCAGGGTCGGCATTACCCTTGGCAATCTCGCGCATCTCGCTCATGAGCTGCTCGGTCATACCCAAATCACCGATGTGCGTGCCCGGAAGCAGGCGATAGCTCATCTCGCCATACGGCGACATCGAGAGCTTGCCCTTCTTCTCAATCAGCAACGGGAACTTCGCCGTCTTGCTGGTCACATCCGCATAGATGCTCGTACGGGTCGCACCGGTTCCCACGTCTCGCTTATCCAACTGCTGCATCAGCCAACGCATGGACGGCGCCGTAGGCTTCGGAGGAAATCCTTCGTAGATGAACGGCGATGCGACCTTGCCCAGCGCCAGCTGCGACACATCGGCGTTCGCGTCATCGTCCGCATCATAGCTCACCGCATGCCAGCCCTGCTTCAGCGGGACGTTTGCCATACCGGTGAAATCGGGATACTTCTGCAGGTGACCCTTCTGCTGCTCGTACTGATAATCTTCCGCGAACATCGCAAGGAAGTTCTTGGCGAGCATCATATAAATGTCCTGCGCACCCGGACCGTACTGGTTCAGGTCGGCGAGGCTCTTCGGCACGTTCACGCCGGGACGGTTCGCGCCGTGGGCGCAACCCGTCTTGACATGCGTCTTACGCGGTGAACGATGCGTCAGAATCGCAGGGTCGACACCCACCAGACGGGCAATCGCGTCCACCTTCGGAAGCAGGTCGTTGAACTGCTCGGGCGTAATGAACTTATCCTCGGTACGAGGATAGCTCACGACCTGAGCCTCGTACATCTTCTGATACGTATTCAGAACCGTCTTCGCCGGAACCTTTGCCGCCAGACGGGAAGACAGCGTCGCCAAGTCAATCAGACGAGGCGGTGCCGAGGTCTTCTTCGTCTTGGAATCCACCACGACGGGCGAATCCGTATACGTCTGCGGAACCTCTTCCTTGGTCTTGAACATCGGCTCCTTGTCGGATGCGAACACGTTACCGTTCTCATCCTTGAAGCGGTTCATATAGAACGGAACCTTCTTGTATGCCGCAACAGCCGCCAGCTGGTCTCCGACCAGAAGCACCATGCTGGACTTCAGACGGCCCTGACGAAGCACTGCGCGTCCATCACCGAACGCCGTGGCGATACGGGTGAACTGCATCGACAGGAAGTCCCACTGAGAACGATAACGAGCCTTGACGAAGTCCATATCCTGCTCCATCGAAGCGATGGGCTTGCGATTCTTAAACGCCTTCTGGACCTCGGCCACAGACTCATCGACGAAATACATACGGCTGAACTTCTTGCCGCGTCCGATTTTCAACTCGTCGAAAATCTCCCAAGCGATAAGCTCGCCCTCGCCTGTCGGGTCATCATCCGTCGCGATACAGACCTCGTCGCACTGCGACATCACCTGCTTGATGGTCTTCAGAAGCGACGCGACATCCTTGCCCTTATTGCGCTTCCACGCAAACTTCGTCTCGTCCCACGGAAGGTTCTCGACCTTCCAGCTCTTGTACTGAGGCTTCAAATCGCCACTTACCTGACTGGCAGGGTCCGCGAACTCAAACAGGTGACCACGCGCGTTCGTAATCATATATGCCTCGCCGGCATACGTTCCCTGCATACCGCCGAGCGCCTTGGCGAAATTTCGTGCCTGTGACGGCTTCTCTGCCAAAATTCCAATCATGTCATCAAACTCCTTTCCAACTATCCGCCACCATCGGATACTGTCTCATATATACAAATGGCGCATGCCCGAGAGCATACGCCACGGTTTATCTTATGATACCACGCTGACACCAAAAAATCAAGATATATGAGCAGATTTATGCCCGTCAATCCCCATTAGGCCGCGACTATGACCGTATCCGGCGAATGCAGCAATCAGCATCGCGCCGTATCGACACCCGTGCCTACAGCTTTACTTCTCCCTGTTGATACCGCGCTGCGGACGCCCGTTACGCAGGTTCTCACGGGTCACATACTGCCCCGTGCACTGGCGGATACGGGCAATCAACGTATCAACGCCGTTCTCCAGCAGGTTCACGTCCGCCGGGCCGTTGGCGTTCTCACGACGATAGCCCAGTCGGTCAAAGATGAGGAAGCCGAGCGCCAGCTCAAGCTCGTTGAGCACCATGTTCTGCTCCTTCATCTGCTTTTCCAGATGGGACAGACGCTCGTTCGTCGCCACGACCGGGTCCTCGCCCTTGAAGCCACGGACCAGTGCCAGCTGGTCTTCCGTCAAATCTTCTGTGACACCGGACTTGAACGACATATACGCGGCCACCGCATCGGTCTTATTGTTCGCATTCGGGAACAGACGCCGTGCCTCATCCACCAATGCCGTCGGCATCGCGCGAAGATACGTCGTGGACGACTCCTTCTTCGACTTTCGCTTCGGCCTCGCCGGGGGCGTCATATCCGTCTTCTCGGTGTCCTTCACGACCGCTCTCGTCGTCTGCGCCCCTCCGGGCTGCATCTCAACGGTCACGTCCAAGTCCTCATCGGGCTTCTCATCCGGGGTATCAGGCAACCTGCGCCCCTGTGCCGTACTCTCCTGACTGCCGTCCGTCGCAGTCTGATTGTCAACACTATCCGCCTCGTCTTGCGTAGGCTCCGGGTCTTCTTGAGACGCCTTAGCCTTGTTACGCTGTGCCAGACGAATCTCATCAAGCATACTGTTTGCCATTGTCTACGCTCCTTTCCTGTATTAAATGTCTCCATCTTCCTGTTCAAGCAGGTAGTTATCGCCACGCGTCAGACCGAGCAGAGAGTCAAAGCCGGAAATCGTCACGTTTTCCAGACTCTTGATATTAGACGAAAGCTCTGTCACAAGGTCCACCAGCTGATTTAAGCGAGCCACTTCTGCCGTGGGAATGTCATAATCGCCATTTTCCCGTCGAATCTGCGCATAAAGCGCTTCTATCATGTAATCGTTAGCCGAAATACCTCTGCGGGCAGCCCAATATTGAAGACGCTGATAGTCATCTTCGTTGATGCGCAAAGTCAGACGATGAATGTCAGGTGCCTTAGCCGATACATCATTTGCCATAATCAGAACGTCACTCCTTTCATAATCGTACACGGGATACGGGTACCATTCCGCTCCCCCAGTCGCCATAAGGCGACAGCCCCCTCTCCCCTTCTCCGTCTAACGCGGAGGGGGCATTTTAAGCCCCGTTTTCGCCTTTCAGGCTACTGGGTTACTCCAGACGTGTTTTCGGGGCTGGAATCGCCATCTGATGGCTTCACCGTGGCTTCAGCGCCGCGCTGCGCATCCTGCACGGCGATACGCTTCGCACTTTCCACGGAGGCATTCGCCTCCTTCCACTGCTCTTCTGCGTGCGTGTCCGACATATCGACATACGTCTGGGAATCGTAATAGTATTCCGCGTCAGGCACGCATGCCAGAACGAAACGCATCAGAGCGCCACCGTTGGGACGGTTGCACGTGGACAGCATCAACGTGCGCGTATCCTTGTCCGGGGCGGATACCGCCTGATAACGGGCGATGGAAGTCACATGGTCAATCAGCTTCTGATACCCATCCGAGCCAAGCTCGTAGGGCATGTCGTAAATCATATCCGACTCCCATGCATCCACACCGGCCCAGACGCGCCAGCGCTCTGCGTGGTCAGGATAATAGATATACACGTACGGATACTCATTCGCCCCGTCGATACTGCCCCAACGGGTCGGCAGGTTCGAGAATTGCCACTCGCCGTTGTAATTGTTCATACGGTGCCCGAGCAGGAGCGTATGAGCATCGTTAATGACGTTGCCATTGGAATCACGAACCGCCGCCGGGACGAGAAACGTGCCGCAGCCGTTATAGCGACGGTAGATACTCTTCAGGTCATACTCATAATGACCGACGGTCTGCTCCTGCATGACCTGAGAATCAATCGCCGTGTTCGGAACATATATCCACCGCGTCGCATCCGTGTTGATAGCCTGCAAGGCATTGAAATCAATACGGCGCAGCAGATTCTCGTCCATAGCCTCCGTCGGGGTCTCCGTCGGCTCCCCGACAACCTGCTCGGCTATCGTCTGAATCTCCTCGGCGTTGTCATCCATTCTCTGCGCATCCTGCCAGAGATACCAACCGGTGCCGACGCCGAACGCCAGCACGATAAGCAAAACGACGCCCATGCGCAGCGCCGACTTCAATCGTTCCTTTCGCTGTTCTATCTGCGGCAAAGACGCCACCTTCCTTTCTTTGAAATCATTACAGTCCTTCGTATGAAGTATATCATATTTCTACTCATATTTCAAGGGAAACCATCGAGCTATCGACAAACAAAAACGCCCCGCTATACGGGGCGCCTTTTGTCTTACCGACTCGTCTCGCCTTGTGTGGCGTCTGATGCCGTGTCGCTTTCTATGTCAACGGCAAAATCAATGTCATTACGATTCGCCGTGTCTTCATCGACCTCAAACGACATCTCAAAATCACCGGACGCTTCCTCAGGCACAAGCTCCAAATGCTGAACATCGGATACGACATTGCCCTCATCATCAACCAGATAGCCACTGAGCTGATAGGTATCGCCAACCGTCAGATTCTCATAATGACCCTCTCCGGTCAACGTCACCAGCTCGGTATCTTCTCGTAATACTCCGCCATGGCCTCCATCAGCCCCTCGATGAGGACGCCTTCGGGTCCCTCCGTCGGGATGTGCTCGGCCAACAGGTGAATCTCGCATCCCGCGTCGCGGATTTTCTTCTTCGCCATCGCCAGAACGTATTTGTCGCGTCCCAGACGGTCGGTCTTCCACATGATAAGGGTATGGGGACGGATTTTTGCGACTTCCGACAGCATCTGCTGGAACCCCGGTCGTGCGTCCGTGGTGCCGGATATTGCCGCGTCCTCATACTCCTGCACGATTTTGAAGCCGTGCGCATCCGCCCATTCGTGGGCAAGCTCGCGCTGCTGGTCGATGCTCGCCTCGTTTTGCGAATGGGACGAGAAGCGATAGTACGCTATCGCAAGGTTGTTGTCGTTCGGCGCGAATCTCTTCTTACGTGCCATAGGTTTACCACCCCCTGTGATTTTTGCTTATAGATTTTCATGGTTCGCTCCTTTAGAAATAAGCCCGTCGCCTAAACGGAACGGCGGGCTTATCGTTCTTCTTACATACCAACGACCTGCTTGGTTGCAGCTATCAGCTTATCCTTGTACTTCGCCACATCGGCAATCGCCAGCTTCTCAATGGCGCGGATATAACGCTCCATGTAATCGAAGTCGATATCGCCGTTTAGCGTGACGGGGAGGCTCACTTCGATACCTTTCAGTTTGTTCCAAGTTGCCATGTTGTTATAGGAAAACAACTTTGGCAACTTAGACAATATCCCGACGATATACATCCCAGCAAGCCTATTCCTGATAACATCGCCTGTCAGCGAGAACACATGGTTATGCGTTGCCATTTTGTACTCGGAATCGCGGTAATAAGCATTTCCCCAGAAGTCAACTGTAATGGTGTTTGCCGGAAATACCCTCGCAGGTCTATCGGTTCTTCCCTTGATGCCACGATTCTCCACGCCACTGTTTATGAAGAACTCACCTTTGCCATTAATGTCCTTCTGCTGCAAGTCCACATCGCCCGTGGAAGATGTGAACAGCGTGCCCAATGCGAACTTCTTAAACCTTACCTGCCCATTCCCGAAATCAGCTTCCGAAGCGCCTGCTTCGTCAGATGCGGATTCTGGAGAGAGAGAGAGTATTTCCTTGTCCTCGTCGGTCAGCTCGTAGTCATCAAGACCGGAGGCTGCAAGATAAGCGTCAAGCTCGGCGATGCGCTCCTGCTCAAGCTCGGCGATGCGCTCCTGCTCAAGCTCGGCGATGCGCTCCTGCATGTACTCAAAGTCGATGTCGTCAACCGTGTATTCATGGTCATGGTCAGGCGATTCGATAACGGGAAGAACGATTTTTGTATCCTTCAGAATCTTCTCATTAAACGAACTCTGTCCCCATGCAAAAGTTGAGAACGCCTTCGTTATCACAGTGATGAAATATTGTGCTAACTCATCGTTCAGCTCATGATTTCTTAGAACCATGACCTTAATCTTGTCGCCCGTAAAATAGGCGTCAGGCTGGTAGAAAACGGTTGCCGTATCCTGTCCGAAGCTCAGAGATTTTGCAGGACTGAGGTACTGCACATCCTCCGTGATGTATCCGCGAATCCCATTATTCGATGACCCTCGCGCTACATAGGGATACTTTCCACCAAACTGTACTGCGTTTGCATTAAAGCGCTTCTTCGGAGAATAAATCTCAAAGACATCACCCAACGCAAAAGCCATCAACCTTTTATCCATTTACACTCACCTCGCCTTTCAGAATTGAGCCAACCTTCCACGCAAGATAATCGGCAACGGTCTTCTTGAAGTCCGCCTCCGTGGGCGTGGTGTCAATCTTCTTGTGCTGGTTGAACGTCCAGTCGTTCCCGTCCAAGGAGACCGTGTCGCGAATGACGAGGCCGTTCGCCTCGGTGTAATAGCTCGTCTTGGGCTTCTTGCCAAGACAGATAGCCGCGACCTCGTCATAGCGCTCCAGCGCATGGTCGGTGTTGCGCAGGTTGACCTTCTGCGTGGACTTCTTACGGTTCTGACGGGTGTAGCCGTCCTCCGAGAAGTCGATGAACGTTACGACATCATCGACCTCATGCGGGCGGTTGACCTGAAACAGATAGATTGCCGTCTGAACGGACGATTTGCCACTGAACAGGTCATCCGGCATATGCACGCTCGCAATCAGCGTGTTCTTCTCCAGAATCCGCTTCGCATACACGTCGCCCTGCCCGCTTCCGGCGTTCTCCTGAATAAGCACCGCGCCGTACCCCGTCTCCATGCGAGAGAGTGCCTCGTCAACGAAGATAAGGCCCTTGCCTGCGGCCGAGTAAGGAGGATTCAGCAGGAACACGTTTGCCGGGAATGTGTCCTTGTGACTCTTGATGAACTTCGGGCCTTCCTTGTGCGAATCACCGCAGATAACCTGCGAGGACCCGTCACCCATGAGAATCATGTTCAGAACGGCAAGGATGTAGATGTTGCCCAGAATCTCGATACCGAGCAGCTGGTTGTGCTTGATATTCTCGACCTTGCTATCCAACGTCTGCATGTCCTTGATGCGCTTCTTCGCATCGTCAATCATGATTTCCATGGCGGATACGAGAAAACCGGACGAACCCATGCAGGTATCCCACACGAACGAGTCCATGTCAGTTCGTGTGATTCGCGCCATCAGCATGGTCACAAAGCGAGGCGTCAGTACCACATCGTTGAGCTTGTCGTTCTCGATGGCAACCCAATCGTTCAGGCTGTTCAGAATCTTGCCTGTAAAATCCAAGTGGATGTTGCTTTCGAGAAGCGGCAGGATGTCCTCCTTGACCTGCTTGTAAATGGACTTGATAACGCTTTCGCCGTTCACGGGCTTCCAGAGGTCGCGTTTCTCAAATACGGGCTTCAAATAATTCAGCACCATGTTGACTTTATCGGTTGAGCAATTCTTCTTGCGCAGGAAAGCCCTCGTCCTGCGCAGAACGATGCTTCCGTCGTTATCGTCATGGTCGTCATTGCTGTAGAAGTCGGCGACTTCCAGCGGCTTCACACCCTCCGTCGTAAGTCCCGCCATGATGAGACCGCAGAACAGATACAGTTTCTCGTTAGTGCCCAGCAGGGTCTTGATGCTCGCATCGTCGTAAATCCTCTGATGGATTCCCTTGATGCTCTGCTCCAGCAGCTCCTCTTTATCGCGCTTGAGCTTTTCCTTTTCAGCATCCGTTAAGGAGAGCTTATCAAGCTCGACAAAAAACGTGTCGATGTTTGGCTGCTTCATCTGCACGAAATCGAAGTCAACAAGCTCCTTCGGAACTCGGTCGTTTTTCTTCGACACGTAGTAAGCCTTGACCTCCGGGTCCTTGACACGACCCTCTTCGAGCATCGAACCATTGATGCCGACGATGATGACCTCGCCGTACGTGCCCTCGTCCAGAATCGCCAGGCCGTAATGCAGAGCACCGTTCACGGCGAACTGCTGCACGGCGCGGTTCGGGTTCTTACCGCCGCTCACCAGTTCGATATCGCCGCCAGGCGTCAACTTCTCCAGCTTGCCCTTCGTACCTTTAGCCTCAATCATCACGGGAATGTCCCGTCGGGTCTTGTTTTGCAGCAGAAGCTGAATATCCGGGTAGTTCACACCCGAGCCGCCAGATTTGGAATCAGCTTCTTTAAGTGCCTTGGTAATGGAGCTGTTAATCTCCTCCGTCTTGCCGAAATGTCGTATCTCGAGGTCGTCCAAGAGCGCCTTGAAATGCTCTTCGACCTTCTCTTCAATGCTTGCCATCTATTCGTTTCCCTCCTTACCAGTCATGATTCGCGATGTACTCGTCGGCAGCCAGACGGAAAAACGCGGACAGGCTCAACCCGTGAGTCTTCGCAATCGCCGTCAGGCGCTCCTTATCGCTTTTCGTCATGGAGACCAACGACGTGGCGCGCTCCTCCGATGCATTGGCAGTAACGCTCGCCTTGGCCTCCTTCTTATCGTGTTCTTTCACGGCATCAGCTTCAAACTTGTCAAGCAATGCCGCCATATCTTGCTTCTTAGCCATATCCTACCTCCTCGCATAGATACTCATTATCTAACAAGTATCTAATGAGTATCTATCCTTTTCAACTGCTTCTTCTCGAACGGCAGGCCCGCCAGAATGCTGACCTTGCGGCACATCGTGCGGACCGCCTCGGCGGCGGCACCGTGCCTGTCCACGTTCACGACGGATTTCTGCATGCCCTGCGCCTGCACGATTGCCTCGGACTGCGGAACCTTGACGACGTTTTTCGCCCATGGCTTCTTCTCAAGCCACGCCATGAACGACGCGCACATACGAAAACGGTTCGTCCCGTTCACCACGATGACCAGCGGGGCATTCGTGTTCTTCGTCACGATAGAGACCGTTCGCGTGAACGGCTCGATGTCGTTCGGCGTCGGTCGAACGGGGATGACGATGACGTCTGCACCGGAAACGAGGTCGCTCAGATTGTCCGTCAGCACGCCCGGCGTATCGACGATGGCAACCTCGGCATCCTCGACCTTCTTCGAAGACGACGCGTCCTTATACTGACCGTCCAGAGAGTAGAGCGACGCGGGCACGCCCTGTCGCACATAGCTCTCGTAAAGCTCGTTGGCTATCACCGACTTACCGGTGCCGCCTTTCTCGCAAACGACTGCGATTGTCTTCATATCAGCACCTCCATCCTATCAAAAATATATATTCAGTATCTAAATTATAGCTACTGACTAAATAAAAGTCAATACGCAGTAGCTATCGGAGCACGCCCTTTTGCAGACCAGAGCAGGGGCTTTGTCTGGGCTTTTGCCGGTCTCCAAACGGGCTTCACGCCCTCGCTTCGCTCCGTTCGTTTCGCCGCGTTTTCCGAATCCGGCTCATAAATGAGCGGACGACGAAAACCCCGATTTTCCGCCCCTTGCGCGTACGTCCATTAACAGCCCTTTTGAAGGTCTCTTCGTAGCCCGCGAGCGGGAACTTGAAAAGGGAGCAGCCTGACGCTGCTCCCTCATCTTCTCGGCTACTCGTCGAACTGCGTGTCCTTGTCCGCCGACCTCGGCGTCCTCACGGGCGCACGCTGCTCGGCCTCCTTGACACGGCGCTGCATGCGCTCGCTCTTCAGACGCCTCTCGCGCTCGTCCTCGTTGGACAGCGCCTTCTCCGCCGCCTTGAGGCGCTTCTCGGCATCCCACATGTTCTTGCGGGACTCGTACACGCGCCTCTCCGCCTCCTCGCGCTGCCTGCGGGCCTCCTCCGCGAGCGCCTCCTGAATCATCATGCGCAGCATCATGGCTGTCATGTCGGCCATCATGCGGGACACGGGGTCCTTGGCGTTGCGCCCCGCCTTGGCGAACACGTGCATGCCGGCCAGAAGCCCCGGATACGGGCTTTGCAGGGTGTCGCGCGCCTCCTTGGAGGCATGGAACTCGCGCCTTGCGGCGTCCACGTCCTCGCGCAGCTTCGCCAGCTGCTCGTCCGGGTGGTTGCGCGCCTCCACGAGCCTCTCGTAGCGCTCGTCCATGAAGGACTTGCCCTCCTCGCGTGAGCGGTGGATGTGCGCCTTCTGGAGGTCGGACGCCATCTCCGACACGTACGCCCGGTCGAGGTCGTACACGTCGAGAGCGGAATCCGCAGAAGGCTGTTCTGCCGGTTCGGCCGTCTCGGGCACGTCGGGAAGGACCTCCGGTGCCGGGGCGTCCTGCTCCTGTGTCTCAAGCTCGCGCTGCTTCTGCTCGAAGTACGCCTCGATGCCCTCGCGGGTCAGGTCGTCGGCGAGGTTGGAGGCACGGCGCTTGCGGGTGCGGCGCTTCGGTCCCCACTCGTCCACAGCCTTGTAGGACCATCCCGTCGTGACCTCGCCGGTCTTCCCGTCGGTCTTCGTGGTCTCCTTCAGCGTCACGCCTCTCAGCCCAAGATTGCGCCTGAACTCGTCCAGCGTGCTGGAGCGGTCGCGGGCATCCGCCACCCTGTCGCCGAGACGCCGGTCGAAAGAACCGGGCTGGAACGTCTCGCGCTTCTGCTCCCAGAGGGACATCTCCTTGTCCGCCCCGAGCACCGAGAAACCATTCTCACGGCTCAGCTCATCATTGACCGCCTTCACACGCGGAGCGTAGAGGCTCGTGTCCCCCTTGTTGATGACCTGACCGGTACGGGCGTCGTGGTTCGCAATGGTCGCGTGCGCATGCACGCAGCCCCCCTCGCCGTCCACGTGCATGGTGACCCAGCACATGGAGTCGGGGGCAAGCTCGTGGCACAGCGTGTACGCGTACTCCATGCCACGCTGGATGTCGTCGGCCTTGCTTGGGTCAAGCTCGTCGGTCGCCCATGAGATGCGCAGCTCGTAGCCCTCGTTGACCGCGTTCGGGTGGCGATGCTTCTGCCCCTCGCAGTAGACAATGAAATCCCCTCTTGAGGCGGCGTCACCCATCTGTGCGGCGATGCGGTCCGTGCCGTTTTCCAGATGAGCGCGTCTGCGCTTTCCCTCGCCGAACTCGGTGTACGACATACGCCCGCGCACGTTCGGAAGCGACTGCACATGCGTCGTTGACATCAGACATCACCTCCCGTCTCCACGTACGCCTGCAAATCCGCACGCAGTCCATCGACTTGCGCCCGGAGCTTGTCCACCGAATCGCGGAACTCGCGGAACGCTTCCGCCTCGTCCTTCGTCCTCATTTCCTCACGCGCCGCGTCGAGCACCCCCATGCCGCTCAAGCGCCGGTTGCGCGCTCGGGCAATCTGATTCATGTTGACGCCGATGCGGTTCAGCTCGACACGGACACGGTCCAGGGCCGGGACGTCCAGAACCACCTCGCGGCTGGGCGGCGCGTACCGACTCGCGTACAGCTCACCGCGAAGAAAATTGGAACGCGAGCACGTCCCGCGCTGCTCGTCCAGCAGGGAAAGCTCCGCGTCGTTCATACGCACCTGAACCACCTTGTCACGGCGGTCTTTCACGTACTTCTGGCGCGTCGCCTTCCCGCTTCTTTTTTCATACGTTTCCGCCATGCGGAACACCTCCTTTGCTGCTATCCGAAACGCCCGCCTGCGGCGGACAATCCGAAATGCCGTTTTCGGCCAATCCCACAACGTCTCTGCGTAAAGGGGAAAAGAGCAAGCATTGACTTCGTACGTACAAATTGCGATTCTTGCAATTTGCCCTACTCCGTCAGCTTGCGAGGGGGCGGCTGCGCCGCCCCCTTCGAACCCA